>Ga0126304_10001189_pt1 | contig 11979 bp, 9 predicted proteins | sample Plot25_FD_92538 | JGI IMG/M metagenome (GOLD analysis project Ga0126304, IMG submission 92538) | Serpentine soil microbial communities from UC McLaughlin Reserve, CA, USA - Plot25 | ecosystem: Environmental > Terrestrial > Soil > Grasslands | place: USA: UC McLaughlin Reserve, Lake County... | reverse complement strand
TCTGGGATGTCGACGATCAGTATCCCGACGCCGTTCTCGCGCCACGGTTTGCTCTACATCAGCTCCGGCTACATTGCCGACCCGCAGCGGCCGGCGTACGCGATTCGCCCGGGTGCGTCCGGAGATATCTCACTGAAACCGGGGGAGACCGCGAATCAGTTTATTGCCTGGTCACTCCCCACCGGAGCGCCGTACAACCCGACGCCGGTCATCCACGGGGACGTCTACTACACGCTGTTCGACCGCGGGTTCTTTACCAGCCACGATGCGCGCACCGGCAAGGAGATCTATGGACGCCAGCGCGTCACAGCCGAGGCGAGCGGATTTACTTCGTCACCGTGGGCCTACAACGGCAAGATCTTCGCGATGAGCGAAGAGGGCGACACGTACGTCATCCAGGCAGGACCTGAGTTCAAAGTGCTGGGCAAGAACTCGCTGAACGAGATGACGCTGTCGTCTCCGGCGGTATCGCGCGGCAGCCTCATCGTGCGTACGGCGTCGAAGCTGTACCGCATTACGAAGGGAACAACGAAATGAAACGTAACGGATCAGCAGTATGGAAGGGCGGCTTGAAGGACGGCAAGGGCACGGTCTCGACCGACAGCGGCGTGCTCTCCAACACGCAGTATTCATTCAGTACCCGGTTCGAGGATGGCAAGGGCACGAATCCTGAGGAGCTGATTGCCGCGGCGCACGCCGGGTGCTTCTCGATGGCGCTCTCGGGGCAGTTGGGCAATGCCGGCATGACGGCCGAGAGCATTGCGACAACAGCCACGGTCAATCTCGAGAAGACGGACGCCGGTTTCACGATCACGGCCGTGCATCTCGATGTCAAAGCGAAGATTCCCGGCGCCGATAAGGCTGCCTTCGACACCGCGGCGAACAACGCCAAGGCCGGCTGTCCTGTGTCACGCGTGCTCAATGCGACGATCACGATGAACGCTGCGCTCGAGGCGTGAACGTATGCCGATGGCGACCTTCGCGAAGCTGAACCTGAAGGATCAGACCGAGATCGTCGTCCTGAATGCTCCGGCGAGCTTCGAGCCGGAGCTGAAGTCGTTGAAGGGGGTCACGGTGCGACGCGATGCGAAGGGCAGAGAGATCGGCTTCTCGCTGGCGTTCGTCATGACGCAGAAAGACGTCGATACGCTCGGTCCGCAAGTGGCGAAGAAGGCCACGGGCGACGCGATCGTCTGGTTTGCGTACCCGAAGGGCTCTTCGAAAAAGTACAAGAGCCAGATCAATCGAGACAGCGGCTGGGCGGTGATGGGTAAGGCAGGGTTCGAGCCCGTTCGTATGATCGCGATCGACGAGGACTGGTCGGCGCTGCGTTTCCGCCGAGTCGAGTTCATCAAGACGATGAACCGGCCTGATCATGTGCGGCTGACAAAGAAGAAACGGTAGTGTTGCCATGAAGATTCTCGTGGTCGCCGTCTTGACCATCGCGCTCGGTACTCCACTCGTCGCGCAGTGGCTGACCCGCCAGACGCCAGGCATTCCCCGCACACCTGACGGCAAGCCGAATGCCACCGCGGCGGCGCCGCGCACGCCGGACGGCAAGCCGGATTTTTCGGGACTCTGGACGAAGTTCTCGCCGAAGTACGCGCGCAATGCTGTGGCGGATCTGAAGCGGGAAGAGATCCGTCCGTGGGCGCGCGAGGTCGTTGACGCGCGGCGGGAGGACCTCGGAAAAGACGGCATGCAGATCCGCTGTCTTCCGCTCGGCCCGGCATATCCCACCTCCGGCGACTCCACTGGCTCGGAAATGGTGCGCATCGTTCAGACGCCGCAGCTGATCGTGATGCTCAACCCCGATCTGACGTATCGCCAGATTTGGATGGACGGCCGGACGCTGGAGGCGGAGCCGAACGTGTCGTGGATGGGCTACTCAGTCGGCCGTTGGGAAGGCGACACGCTCGTCGTTGAGAGCGTCGGCTTCCATCCCGGCACGTGGCTCGATCGCGACGGCAACACGCACACCGACAAATTGCGTCTGACCGAACGGTACCGCCGTCCGAACTTCGGCAATCTCGACGTCGAAGTGACGTTCTCCGATCCCGACGCGTATACGCGGCCATGGACGGTGAAGGTCTCGGCGCAGTTCACGGCCGACACCGAGATGCTCGAATGGGTGTGCAACGAGGGCGCGGGCCGCAGTCTGAACCACTGGGTCGGCAAGGCGTCGGACGATCGGAAGAATGAAGTTCAGGTCTCGCCCCAGGTGCTGTCGCGATACGTGGGGACCTACATCGAGCAGCCGCCGTACTGGAGAGGTGTGCAGATCGTTGGCGCCGCTGTGCCGTCGGGGCGCACGGTAGTCATCACGGTGGCGGATGGCAAGCTCGTTGGGAACATGGACGGTCGAGGCGACCAGACGCTGATCGCGACGTCCGACACGGAGTTCTCAGGGCTGTATGGGTTGGGCGTCGAGTTCATTGACGCGGGGAACGGCGGGCTCTACGTGAAGCACGTGTCGGGCAACTACCGGTTCGCGCGGAAGTAGCCGACGGAGCCGACAGAGGGAACGGATTCACAGGAGAAACGGAGGAACGGAGTCTACGCGACTACTCGTTATCTATGCCTGCTCTGCGAGCGGGGCCCCGATCAGCGACGGAACCGTTTGTGTGCGACTGATTTCAGTTCTCCGTCGGTCGCTCGACGCTGTCTATCAATATCACCTCTGCTGCCCGCGCCACGGTACCACGGCGCAGCCCATCTGCGCCTGTAGCGCGGTGAAAATTGATACGCCGACGGTGGCGTCCTGTCGTTCCGCAGAGTTTCGCGGCCTTCGTAGTTTGAGGCGGAAGTCGTACGCTCCCAACATGTCAGTCTGATCGACGACCATCGCTTCGACCAGCCCGGCGGGCCGAAACAACATGAAATCCCTCGGCTCAGAATCTCTCCGAGCCGCTATCGGATCATCGTCGCAAATCAATCAACACGATGTCCGAATTCTCCTGTACGCGGTCGTACAGGATCTCCTTGCCGTCCGGCGAGATATCGAAACCGCGGACCGAGTACCCGGGCTTGAGTTTCGTGAGCTGGCGTTTCTCCCCGGTCGTTAGATTGGCCAGCCAGAAATTCTGGTACCGAAAGTCGCCTTGCAAGAACACCACGTTGCCATCGGGTGTGAAGCGAAACGACTCCCAGTCGCCGTGATTCGTGAAGTCCGGCATCTTCACCGGAGTCTTATCGAGACGGATGCCGCGAATCGGGAAGAACGACCCACCCGTGGTCCGGTCATCATAGAGAATCGTTTGTCCATCGGGGGACCACTGCGCAGTTGAGGACGCTTGCTCGGTGAGTTGCTCGGGCGCGCCGCCGTTTACCGGGACTCTGTAGATCCGCGGGCCCTCGCCGGCATCCGCGGCCACCGCGACGAACCGTCCATCCGGAGACCACGACGGAGACCCGCGCAGATCGAGTTGTTCGGCCAGTGCCCGTACGCAGGCGCTACGACTCGCTTCGATTTGAGTCCCCGCCTCTTAGACCACGCGGGATGAACCCGTCTGACGGATCCGAATGGACGGCGGCAGCGCGAGGGCGACGAGCTCGCCTGGGTGCTGCCGGCCCGAAACGGCGACGACGAGTGACCGCTTGCCGCCGACCATGTAGGTCATCGGCGAGTTGCTAAACCCTTGGCGACATCGAGTGCGCCCACGCAGCCAAAGGCCCAAATGTCGGTGGTTCGCCCGTCCACCAGTTCCAGCACGAGCGCCCGCACATCGGTGGAATCCTCGGAGCCGTGGATGTGCGCGATATTCGGATGGTTGAGCGCGGCCAGGGTCTTGGCCTCGCGCTGAACCGCGCCAGTCGCTCTGGATCATGTGCGAACGTGTCCGGCAGAACTTTGATCGCGGCATCGCGATCAAGCTTGGTGTCGCGGGCCCTGTAGACCTCCCCGATCCACGCCGGCGCCGAGCAGCGCGCCGATTTCGTACGGGCGAGGTGCGTGCCTCAGTGAGAGACAATTCGTGGGGATTATATGAGCGGGATCGCAGGGCGGACGAGATTTTGCTCCGAGCCCTCCGTGCACTCTAACCGAGCACGTACAACCGCCCGTCCTGCGATCCAATGACGAGGCGGCCCGCGGCGACGGCCGGCGACGCCGTGAGCGCGGAACCGGCATCGAATTCCCATACTCTCTTGCCGCTCGCCGCATCGAGCACGTACAGACGTCCATCGCTCGAGCCGATGTAGACGCGTCCGCCGACGATCACAGGCGACGAGTCCACACGCGCGCGCGTGGCGAATGTCCATGCTGGCTTGCCGGTCTTCACGTCGATGGCGTGAATGGATTTGTCGCGTCCGCCAAGAATGATGCGGTCGTTGGCCAGCGCAGCGGACGAATAGAACGGGAATCGCCGATCGGGATCGGCATAGCGCCACAGCAGCTTCCGGCGCTGGAGATCGAACGCGAGCACCTCATTGTTGAACGTGCCGAAGTACGCGCGTGTGCCGTCGATTAACGGCGACGCACCGGTGTAAGCACCGGACTCGATGCGATAGGCTTCCTTGCCATCAGCGATGCGGATCGCGTGCAGGATCGAGTCGCAGCCGGCGATGAAGGCCAAGCCGTCCTGGACCGCTGGCGTGGCGTGCACCATCCCGTTGGTCATCGCCTTCCATTTGAGCTTGCCCGTCATCGGTTCGAAGGCGTAGAGGCTGCCGTCGTACGAGCCGACCAGCACCGCACCGTCGGCGACAACCGGCGATGACTTAACCTCAGACGCAGTCCGGTAGGTCCACAGTGCCTTGCCGTCAGCGGTGTTGACCGCGTGCACCAGGCCCCCAAGATCGCCGATGTAGACTGTCGAGTCGCTGACCGCCGGCGACGACTCACCAATCAGGTTGCCGGTCGTGTATTTCCATTTCAGCTTGCCGGAGGCGAGGTCGAGCGCGAGGAGATCGCCGTTGCCGCCGCCGACGTACACCACGCCGTTGACGATCGCAGCCGATGAGTCGATCAGATCGCCGACGTCGTAGGTCCAGAGGACCTTCAGTGTCGCCGGAAGCGTCGAGGAGGAATTGCCGGTCAGCCGCGGCGTTCCGCGAAACTGCCGCCATTCGTCAGCAGGAGCAGCCGCAGGTGACGGTTGCTGCGCACCGAGCGTTGCAACCGTGAGCGCCACGAACAACGCCACCGGCGAAAACCTGATTCCAACAGCCTGAGGCCTCATGCCTTGACAGCCCTGATTCCTGAATCCCGTTTCTAACTCCTGATTCCCTTACTTGTTGGCGATCGCGAATAGCTGGCTCCGATTGTTGAGGAAGAGCACACCATTCGCCGGCACGATCGTTCCGTATACGGCGCTGCCCATGTTCATCTCGGCGAGAACCGTCTTCTCCTTCCCGTGGGCCATCACGACGACGTCGCCGTCTTCGTCACCAAGGTAAACCTTGCCGTCAATCAGGAAGGGCGATGCCCACACCGCGGCAAGCAGATCGTGTTGCCAATACTCCTGCCCGGTTTTCGCATCGAGGCAGTGGAGATAGCCGCTGAAGTCGGAGACATAGACGAGACCGTCTGCGATCGCGGCCGTCGAGATCGACCGGCGGATCTTGTCGAAGTGCCAGATCTGTCCGGTCTTGGTGATGTCGCCGCGCTTGGTCGCGTCGATCGCGTACATGTGGCCGACGCCTTCACCGTGCTCGGGGTCCTGCCCGTTGGCGATGTAGACGACGTCCTGATAGATGACCGGCGTCGCGATCAGCTCGTTGCGCGTGCGCGGCCACACCGCGTCCTTCGGATTGGTGTCGAACTCCCACAGCTTCTTGCCCGACTGCGCCTCGTAGCCTCGCACCCAGCCATCGCCCTGCGCCGACACGACCTGCATCACCCCGCCGATCGTGCCCACGGTCGGTGTGGACCACTGGCCGTGCAGGATGCGATCCTCGACTGAGTTGTCTTCCCACACCAGCTTTCCGGTGTTCTTGTTGAGCGCGATGACCGAGGGCGCGCGCGGCGACGGGATGTGCACGTGGCTCTCATCCTGCCCGTTGGACGTGCTCACATAGATCAGGTCGCCCATGATCACAGGCGAGGAGTTCGACATGTTGTGCGGATATGACCCGACTTCCTCGATCATGTCGAAGGTCCAGATGACGTCAGCGTCGTTCTGTCCGGTCAGCTTCTCGTCGGTGGTCGGGCCATCGTTCTCGTTGTCACGGAACCCCTGGATGTCGAGGCAGATCACGACGCCGCGGTTGCTCACGTAATACAGCTTCTCGCCTTCGACGATCGGCGAGCTGGCGACACCCTGGAACGGCCAGTCGTTGGCGCGCCCGGCCTCGAGCTTGGGATGCGTGTGCTGCCACATGAACTGACCGTCTGATTCACGGAACGCCATCAGCACGCCGCGATCGCCGCCCTGCTTCGGATCGCGCGCCAGTTCGTTGTTCGTGCCGACGAATACCATCCCGCCGGCGACGACCGGGTTACCGTAGCTCTGCGACCCCAGCTCGGCGACCCACTTGATGTTCTTCTTGGTCTTCACGTCCCACTCGGTCGGGACGTTCTTCATGTTCGAGACCTGGTTCCGATCGGGTGTCCCGCCCCACATCGGCCAATCGCCTTTGCCCGGGTCCGACGCTCGGAGCTGCACTGCGCTGACGCACATCAGAGCGACCAGCGCGAACACCGCGTAGGATTTATGAAGTGTGAGTTTCATCGTCAATTCTTGGTCAGAGAGAAGTTATCGAGATACGCACCGAACGGCGCGTTGATAAACAGGCCAGGCGCACCCTGGCGATTCCCGATCGGGTCCAGCATCTCGATCATCCAATCGGCGGGTTCGGGATCGCCGGCCGTCCATGCCTTGCCCTGCGCGCGGACTTGCCCGTTGGGAAGATTTTCCACGCGCAGCTTGAGCCGATACCACGCATCGGGCTTCCACGCGAATGCCTTCTTCACCGTCCGCTGCGTCTCGGGCTCCCACGGTTCGATCTTCAACTGCTGCGCGGTGCCGTAGAGCACGAGCGAGTAGCGCTGTGCTGTGATGCCGACGTCCGACATCTGACGCCGGCGCTCGTTCGAGCGGACATCCGCCTGAAATGTGTAGTTCGACCAGTTGGGCGGGCCGATGAACGTGCGACCGCGTTGGAAGATCGTGTCGAGTGGTTCCTTCTGCAGCACCTTCTGTCCGTCGAGCGTGGCGACCACGAGGCGGCCGGGAACGGTGTTGGACCAGCCCGGAGGAATCGAGCCGTCCGCATAACCATCGAACCCTTCGGTCCACGGCAACGGGTGGGCGACGCGCGCGCGGGCTTCACCGGTGAGGCCAGCGGCACTGGCGGTGATGATGCCGGCCTGTTGCACGGGCTTGTTCGCGATCGTGACGACGCCGTTCGCCACTGTGCCTTCAAGGCCCTTGAGTGCCCACGTTGCGGCAGTCTCCTCACGAATGAATCGCCCGTTCGCATCGAAGAGACGGGCGTGGAGCGTGACCGACTGGCCCGGATCGAGATTCAGCTCCGTGGGCGACACCTGTAAATGCGCGGGCGGGCCGGCTGCTGGTGGCGCAGGCTCGTCGAGTGCGAGTCCAGTCGGTGATGTCGCGCGACGCGGCCCGATTGCATAAATCGCGTCACTCGACATGAAGAAGATGCGGCCGCGTGAGATGGCCGGGTTGCCGAGAATCTGCTCCGGCGTGCCTTCCGATCCGCAGCAGCTGTTGGTGCTGTTCGGCAATGCCACCTTGCTCAGGATCTCGGCCTTGTCGGCTCCGGGCCTGACGATGAAGAAGACGCCGCCGTCAGTGCCAACATAGAGCTTGCCGTCGGCGAGGACTGGTGAGGCTTTCTGCGCCGAGCCCAGCGAGATGTTCCACAGCTGCTTGCCCGTCGCAATGTCGAAGGTGCGAAGGGTCGATCCGTTGTCCAGCTGATACAGACGGTTGCCGTCCACGATGGGCGAGGAGTAGCTGAACTCGATGCCTTTGGTTGCCCACTTCGTGGTCTTCAGATCGCCTGACTGCGATCCGTCCAGCGCCGCGATCATGCCGAGCGCGACGCCCTCGAGGTTCTCGTCGCCGTGCGACAGGAATACGCTGTTCCCGCTGACGGCAACACCGGTGTTGATCGCGCGCTTGGCGGCAGGAAAGCTCCACACCTTCTCGCCGGTCTGCACCTTGATGGCGTGAATGCCGCCGTCGCCAAGGCCGGCGATCAGTAGACGCATGCCGTTGATTGTCGCGATGAGCGGCGGCGCATACGCCGTGTCATACGGACGCCCGCCCGGGTTGGAGACGTAAATCACCTCGCCCGTGCGCTTGTTGAGCGCGATGAAGCGATGGGCGCGTCCTGCTGCCGATCCCCAGTTGGAGACCGCGGCGCTGACGATCACCAGATCACCGTCCACGACCGGCGACATCGTTCGGCCGCCGTGCGTCGTGAAGGCGGCGAACTCTTCACCCAGCGATCGGTCCCAGAGCAGCTTGCCTTCCGGGCTGAGCGCGATGACCTGCGCGCCGCCGCTCAGCGCGTAGATGTTGCCGGTCTCGGGATCAGCCGCCGGGGAGGCCCAGGCGATACGGTGCGCAGGGACATCGCTTTGAAACAGGCTGAACTTGTATTCCCAGACGGTCTTGCCCGTATCGGCGTCGAGCGCGAGGATGCGCTCCTCCAACTGGGGGCCGCGACCCGACGGGTTCTGCACGTAGACGCGGTTGCCCATCACGACCGGCGTCGAGCGCCCACCGCCGGGCACGCGCCACAGGAAGTTCTCGCCGTTCAGTTTCCACGTGCTGATGAGCCCCTTCTCGACGGAGATGCCGTCGCGATTGGGGCCGCGCAGCTCGGGCCAGTCGCCGGCCCGTACCTTGCGCGGGCTCTGAGCAGGAAGCGACACGCACAGTCCGGCGAGGATCGCCGCGACCAGGCAAGTTCTCTTCAGCATGAACATCCTCTAAGTCCGCCTTCGCGTGGGGCTTCGGCAGGACAGGGCCGCCTTCGCTCACGGTTCGGCGGGACAGGCCATAGCTCGATACGCCACTCGGCCCGATCAGTGCTTACGGGCGGGAATCCCGGCCAGTTTAGCGCGACCGGCAAGAACGGCGTGCATAATTGACGGTCATGACCATACGTCGGTTGTACGGGTTCGCCCGCATTATTTCCGCATTCATGTTGCTGCTCGCACCGGCCGTCGCGACGGGGCAGACCCCGGCCGCCACGTTTCAGTTGCCTCCTGTGATCGTCACCGCGCAGAAAGAGGCGACTCAGGCTCAGGAACTGCCGGTCAGCCTGACGACGTTCACCGGGCAGACTCTGCGCAACGCCGGTGCGATCGTCGTGAGCGATCTGTTCGCGCCGAACATCAATTTCACCGAGTTCACGGCCCGCAAGTTGAGCAACCCACGGTTCCGTGGCATCGGGGCCAGTCCGGCCAACCCGGCGGTGGCCACGTACTACGACGGGGTCCCGCAGCTCAACGCGACCACCTCGAGCATCGATTTGCTCGACGTCGGGCAGGTGGAGTTCGTCCGTGGACCACAAAGCTCGTTGTTCGGACGCAATGCGATCGGCGGACTGATCAACGTGACCAGCGCACGGCCGTCGCTCTCCGGGTGGACGGGCACCCTGTCGGTGCCATTCGCCAACTTCTCGTCGCGCGACGTACGGGGGAATGTCGCAGGGCCGGTGCTTGACGGCACGCTCGGGGTCGCGGCCGCGATCCAGTACGGCCAGCGCGATGGCTTCACGGTGAACGACCTGACCGGCAACGACATTGATTCGCGCGAGGCATTTGCCGCGAAGGGGCAGGTGCTCTGGACACCGAACCGCGACTGGGAGACCCGCGTCATCGTCAACGGCGAGCGGGCGCGCGACGGCGACTACGGGCTCAGCGACCTCGGCGGACTGCGCGCCAATCCGTTCCACGCGATGCACGACTTCGAGGGTCACACCTCCCGCGATATCTTCGCAACGACGATCATCAACCGTCACGAGAGCATGCGCTTCAGTGTCTCGTCCACGACGGGCTTCCTGAAGTGGACGACGGAAGATGCGACCGATCTCGACTACTCGCCGCTGCCGCTGATCGTACGCAACAACAACGAGGAGAGCTTCCAGTTCACACAGGAAGTGCGGGTGGCGTCAGCGCCGAATGCCTCGATTCGTGTTTCGGACGGGACCGCGCTGAAGTGGCAGGCGGGTGTCTTCCTCTTCACGCAGAACTACGAGCAGAACGCGGTCAACAACCTGGCGCCGTTCACATTCTCGCCGTTCATCAATGTCCCGCTCGCGATCACGTTGCCGGATGCTGAGCTCGACGACTTTGGTATCGGCGTGTATGGACAGGCCACAGCGACCATCGGCGACCGTTTCGATCTGACCGCTGGCGTACGCGTGGACAACGAGCAGAAGGACGCGTCACTCAGCACGTTCTTCACACCGCAGATTGCGCAACGGCGAGATCTCGTCACCGATGAGAGCTTCTCGAACGTGTCGCCGCAGTTCTCGGCGGCGGTGCGCATTCAGCCAGAGAAAACGGCATATGTGTCCGTGACCCGCGGCTACAAGGCGGGTGGATTCAACCCTGTGTCACCGGTGGGCAGCGAATCCTACGGCGAAGAGCATGCGTGGAATTTCGAAGGCGGCGTCAAGACGATATGGGCGAGTAGGCGGGTGATGGCCAACGCCAGCATCTTCCGGATCAACTGGGACGACCTGCAACTTAACATCCCTGATCTCACCTCGCCGGCGCAGTTCTACATTGCCAACATCGGCGGCGCGACGAGCTCCGGCGTGGAGGTGGAACTGAACGCACGTGTGCATTCAGGCGTGGACGTGTTTGGCGGCGTCGGCTACACGCGCGCCCGCTTCTCGGACGACGCCGTTTCGAACGGCGTGCCGGTGGCGGGAAACACGATCCCCAACACTCCGGAGTACACGGTCACGCTTGGTACGCAGCTCTCCCATCCCCTGCGGTCCGGCATCTCGCTGTACGGACGTGCGGAGGCGGTGTTCTACGGCGCGTTCGAGTACGACGATCTGAACCTGGCGCGTCAGGACGCCTACTCGCTGGCCAATTTCAGGGGCGGGGCACGCGGCCGGTACCTGTTTGCGGAAGCGTGGGTCCGTAACGCGTTCGACACGCGCTACATCCCGATCGCGTTTGCCTACGGCGCGCTGGCCCCGTCAGGATTCATTGGCGAAATGGGCAGGCCGCGGACGTTCGGCGTAAATGCGGGTGTAACTTTCTGAATTCGAGTATGAAACCGATCCTGTTCGCTGCGACTGTCTTCGTTGTGGGCACGGTCTCGCTCACGGGTCAATCGGCGTCGACCGATTGGCCGCAGTGGCGCGGCCCCGATCGCAACGGCCTGTCGAAGGAGACGGGGCTGCTCTCGCAGTGGCCTCGTTCCGGGCCGCCGGTCGTGTGGTCGGCCGCGATGCTCGGCGCCGGCTATGGCTCGATTGCGGTGCAGCGCGATCGCGTCTATGTGCAGGGCATGCGCAACCGACAGAGTGTTGTCTCGACGCTCAATCGTGCCGACGGCAAGCTGATGTGGGTCCGCATCCTGGGTCCGGCTGGCGAGAACGATCGCGGTCCCGGTCCGCGCAGCACGCCGACCATTGACGGCGACCGCGTCTACGCGCTGAGCGAGACCGGCGATCTCGCCTGCCTGCGCGCGGCTGACGGAACGGTCATCTGGCAACGCAACATCCTCAAGGAATTCAAAGGCGAGAATCCGTACTGGTTACTGAGCGAGTCTCCGCTCATTGATGGCGACCACGTCATCGTCACACCGGGTGGCCGCGGCGCGGGCGTCGTCGCGCTCGACAAGATGTCGGGCAAGACGATATGGGTGAGCAAGGAACTCAGCGACGGCGCCGGATACGCATCACCGATCGTCGCCGACGTCGGAGGCGTTCGCACCATCATGAACTTCACGGCTGACGCAGCAGTGGGTGTCCGCGCGGTCGACGGGAAGCTGATGTGGCGAAACAGTTCGCCCTCCAACGGCACGGCCAATATCG
>Ga0126304_10001188_pt1 | contig 11986 bp, 15 predicted proteins | sample Plot25_FD_92538 | JGI IMG/M metagenome (GOLD analysis project Ga0126304, IMG submission 92538) | Serpentine soil microbial communities from UC McLaughlin Reserve, CA, USA - Plot25 | ecosystem: Environmental > Terrestrial > Soil > Grasslands | place: USA: UC McLaughlin Reserve, Lake County... | reverse complement strand
TGCCTCTCTCTTAGTCTTGATATGTCTGTAGGTCCATATTATATAACGGCCTCTCATTGGCAGTCGCAGACTAAACCTTTTGTAGCAAGAACTATGTCTATTGGCTATGCATACGGAAATATTGTTTATATTATTCTATGAAGAAGATTACCCTATGAGAAAAATAAACGGAGAGACCGTTACAGGAATAGCGCTCATTTTTCTGGCAATACTGTTTATCATGGCAGGGATGGTAAATCCTGTCTGGGCTCTGCTATTTTGGGCCGATGTCCTTATTCTTGTGATTGGAGTCGCATTTATGATTCTAGGAATGTGGACTCTCAAGAAAGACCTGCAAAGAACAAGGCATAAGGTTTAGTATGATGCAAGTAGAATAGGGCTACTTCTGTAGGGTGTTCTGAAAAATTGAGAAATATTGAGAACAACTGACTGCGACAACATGCGAATAGAATGAATTAGTATTCGTCTTTTGTCATATCGCTAATTGGATATTGCTAGTCGACAAAAGCGTTAAATGCAACTCACTGTGTGTGATATTGTTGTGAGCTTGACATTCTTTTGTAAGCGTGGAAACCATAAGGACTGTCCTGGAGTCTGGCCTATGGACTATAAAGATGAATGTACTCATGATTGCTCGTTTGATATTACAATTTCAAAGTGTGGTTGTCAATGTCATAAAGTAGCTTAGAATACTTATGCAAAAGGCAACTATCTAGCGAATATTAATGTGATTTGGACACAAGGTTTATCTGCTCTGGATTGAAAAATCAATAATACTCTATTAAGGTCAATCATTATGTGTTTTTAATATTGGCATATTGCTGACGAGGTTGTGAGCTGCAATGTAATTGAAGAAAGTAATTACAGTGCTACTTTAATCCAAAGCTGTTACTTTATGAATTAGCTCCTGAGCTTTTTGACGAATATCCTTATTAATTTTCACTATAACCATACCCTTGAGAGGCTGGCCATAAATAACCACTGAGCCATCCGGTGCCAAGACAAATAAGGGTAGCGCGAGCATATCTTCCTCGCCGTATACAAATATTCGAACTGGAAAAGGCTTTTTCAGGGCGTCTTTAATTGTAGCTATAGCTATTCTTGACACAGACCCGGGTTTATTTGAGCAGCGGATATGGGAGAACTTCTTTTGATCCCTTTCTAACATAAGACAGGCGATTTTGGAGCTATCTATTCGTTTTCTTCTCTCCTTTCCGTCAACAATAGACAAATCTGGAATTATTCCAAACGAGAGTAATTTGGAAGTTGTGGCGTCCCCTACCGTCGCTAGAACTCGAGAATCCCTTACGTAATTTTCAATTTTTTTTTTGTTATATCCTCATCTAGGATGAGCTCGCCAAATGGTTCTTTTAGTGATCTAGTTATTTCAAGGGGAAGGACCATTTTTTTGTTCTGCTGATATAGATGAAATAGTTGAGGTTCGTTTATCTTCTGGCATTTCATTTAAATTTAACCCAGCGGCAATAACACTAATTCTGCCTGCTGTTACTTTGGCCATTTTTCTGAGTGCATTTGCTTGAATAGAGTCAGGGTCAGAGATTATGACAGGCTTACCTTTATCACTTCCTTCCATAATCTGGGGAAATAATGGAATTTCACCCAGAAAAGGAATATCGAACTTTTCACTTATTTTTTGACCTCCTCCTCTACCAAAAATGTTTATGTGTTCATTGCAATGAGGACACTCAAGATAGCTCATATTTTCTATAACGCCAACAATAGGCACATTCAATTTACTAAACATACCTAAAGCCTTTACTGCAACATTCATAGCTACATCTTGTGGGGTAGTTACTATTATGATCCCTGTTACAGGTATAGTTTGAGCCATTGTTAATGGAGCATCTCCAGTTCCTGGGGGCAGGTCTATTATTAAATAATCAAGTGAGCCCCACTCAACATCTGTTAAAAATTGCTTTACGATCCCAGAAACTATCGGGCCTCTGTAAATACCAGCCTGCTGGGACTGTTCGTAAAAAAAACCCATTGATATAACCTTAATTCCTTCCACATTGGGCGGCTGAATCTTGTTGTTAAGAACCTGAGGCTCTTCCTCGGCTCCCAGCATTAGAGGGACGCTAGGCCCATAGACGTCTGCATCCAAAAGACCTACTTTGGCTCCGCTTCTTGCCAATGCAAGTGCTAAATTTACGGCGATTGTTGTCTTGCCTACCCCTCCTTTGCCGCTAGCTATTGCAATTATATTCTTGACATCTGGTATTAATTCATCCATAGATATGGCGCGACCTTCCATCACACGAGCGGTAACTTTTAGATCGAGACTCTGTACACCTATACCGGCTATTGCAGTACGCACATCCTGTTCAATATCGCTGTTGAAAGGACAAGCAGGAGTGGTAAGTTCTAATGTGAATGAGACCTTGCCATCTGTGATCGCAAGATCCTTGACCATACCCATTGATACAATATCCTTGTGCAGCTCTGGGTCGACAACCTTCCGTAAGGATGACATGACTTGTTCGACTGTTACCATTTTACAATAAAAAATCCCTTCACTGCCTATTTAAACCCTTCAGGTATTAAGGGGGGTCATGGGAATAGTCTTTTCACATCTTGAAACCTTTTCCTTAGGGTTACAATACTTGTATCCCCTGCCACTGCTATCTGTGCCTGGCTAACTTTTTCTCCTTCTTTGAGACACGCAGCATATAGTACTGCAACGGCAAGAGCATTAGGGTCTTTGCCATGTGAAATTGGGTTTTCTTTGATTATTCTAAGCATTTCTAATCCACGTCGGTATGTAATTTCACTGACCCTCGCTTTATTTGCTATCTTTGCAAGATATGCATTCGAATCTATCACGGGCAAATGGAGTTTCATATAGCGCACTAAAAGTCGATAGCACTTCCCTGCAAATATTGAGTCAGCATTCACTGTGTCGGCAATTTCATCTAAGGTTCTAGGCACATTTAGCTCCCTGCATGCGGCGTATACTGATGCGACGACAAGTGCACGAATAGACCTACCCTTGATAATATGCTTATCCAGTGCCTTGCGATAATTGTATGCAGACTTCTCCATTAATGCATCACTTAGAGAAAGCTTGTCTTTTATAGTACCAAGAATAGCGAAAGCATTCTTGAGATTTCTATGATAACTTCTATTATTGCTCGAAATTTTATTCCACCTTCTCATTCTATGTACCTTGCTTAATTGTTCTGGACTAATTGTCGCTCCATTTGCGTCTATGTTAGAGTAGGAAATGAATGTAGAAAGTCCCATATCGTGAAATGCAAGTGACGTAGGCATACCTGTTCTACTCTTACTTTCCATATCATCACTAGAGTAGATTCTCCACTCAGGTGATAAAGACTCAATATTGTCATGTAATACCATACCGCATTCGCTACAAACTACCTCACTGTTATCTGCGTCATATACTATTGCCTTACTATTGCATAAACTACATTCTTCCTTGTCCAAAGATATTCCTTCTTCAGTAGTATTCAAAGCCCTTTTAGTCATAGGAAAACGCAGTTGGGCCGGTACATTTAAGGAATGTGTGTACAATTAAACTTAGTAGCACAATAAGTGTACAAAAGGACACATAGCAACGGGATTAAACACAAATTTGATATATTTAATATCATTACTATTCCTTGAATGGGCACCAGGAAATCTGACGTTGATTATGACACCCGATCATCAACAGTTACAAGATCGTTCCGATTTGAAAATGAATTATCAAAGATTTTAGAGGATGAGGCAGAAAGAATGGGAATCTCAGTTAATGCACTAGTCGGAATTATATTGCGAAGGTACTGTGAATTCACAAGATATTTATCTAAAATAGACATGATTGTCATTAATCGCGAATTTCTCACCCTCATTTTGGAGACATATGATGACCATTCAGTTCAGAAAATGGGAACAAAGCTGGGTCAGACTGTTCCTTCTGATACGATCATGTTTTGGAAGAAAGAGATTAACGAACATACTGTTCTTGAATATATAGAGAAAATTATTTGTAGATATGGTCATCTTGGAACGTACGACGAAGTATTACAATCTGACGTAAGAACTATTGTCATAAGGCATCGTCTGGGAAAGAAAGGTTCGATCTTTTTTCAAGCGTATTTTTACGCTGCACTCAAGACGATGTTGGAGATTGAATCCAAATTCGAAATAACCGACTCATCTCTAAAATTCAATATATGCAAGAGATCCGATATTTAATATTGTAAGTAAATCAACAATCCTAGGATTATCAAAAGGTTCATAAATTGTACCACGTACCCAAGATTTGTAAATTAAGAATGTTTGCAATTGTGCATATGTCTGATGTTGTCAGGATCCCTCCTAACAAACTTACAAATTCTCTAAAAGATACTGCTATTGGAATCTTAAAGGAAAAATATGAAAGCATGATCAGTCCTGAAATAGGATACGTAATAATGATTATAAGTGCTTACGCTAATTCCACAGGAAAGCTGATTGCAGGTGATGGAGCAACATATCACAAGGTTAATTTTAGGGCCTTGACATATTTTCCAGCCTTACAGGAAATAGTGGACGGCGAAATAGTAGAAATAACTGACTTTGGGGCGTTCGTCAGGATTGGACCTACTGACGCATTACTGCACCTATCACAAATTACCGACGATTATCTTAAAAGTGATGTCAAACAGGGAGTAATTGTAGCAAATCAAACAGCTAGGTCTTTAAAAATAGGATCTCGAATCCGTTCACGTGTAACGGCGGTGAGCCTAGGCAAAGGAGCGGCAATGGGAAAAATTGGCATAACGTGCAGACAACCATTTTTGGGAGCTATAGAATGGATAGAGCAGGAAATAAAGAAGGCTAGACAGCCTCAGCCTTCTGTTCCCGCCAAGGAAAAGAAAGGAGGAAGCAGCAAGTAATGCCTAGGGAGGTAGCATGTAAAAAGTGTAAAGCTGTAACTGTTGGTAAGGTTTGTCCTATCTGTAAATCGTCGGAATTGACTCCAGACTGGTATGGGATTATCCTGATATTTGATTCTAACAGGTCAAAAATAGCATCTCTGCTAGATATTCATACCGCACACAAGTATGCATTAAAAGTTTCTTAGCTTATTCATAACAAGATGTGTGGTCTTGCCGACTACCTTGAAAGGCGCAGCTCGATAATAAGATTCCTAGAGGAAGATATAGGAGTGGGAGATATAACAACTAATAGTATTATCCCCGCAGACAAAATAGTAAATGCGGTTATTCGATGTAATGATTCAAACGAAACTATAACTTGCGGCCTTCATGAGGCTCAGATCGTTTTCGATGTATGCAATTGTAGCACTATTTTATTCATAAATGATGGCTCTAAGGTTAAGAAGGATGATATTGTAATGCATATTCGAGGTGGAGCAAGATCTGTGCTAAAGGCAGAAAGAACTGCACTCAATCTAATTATGAGGATGAGCGGAATAGCCACCCTTACTCGATCATTTGTTAACCTAGTTGAAAAATACTATCCTAAAGTTAAAATCACGGGCACCAGAAAAACTGCGCCGGGCTTGCGATTTTTTGATAAGAAGGCAATAACAATAGGAGGAGGATATCCTCATAGGATGAGATTGGATGATATGGTCTTGATAAAAGATAACCATTTGGCTATCTCAGATTCAATCGAGAAAAGCATACGAATGGCAAAAGCCAACTTGGGCTCAGCAGTAAGAATTGAATGTGAAGTGAAGAATACGGAGGAGGCAATGCGTGCCGCGAAAGCCGGAGCTAATGTGATTATGTTTGATAACTTTACTCCTTCTGAGGCAGAAATGGGAGTGAAAGCGATAAGAGAACTAGAAGCATTTGATGACATCGAAATAGAATTGTCTGGGGGCATAACCCTTGACAACATCATAAACTATGTGAAAGCCCAACCTGATCTCATTTCGGTGGGCCACTTGACACATTCTCCTACTGCGGTTGATTATAGTTTAGAGATTGTAAATAACATATGAGCAAATAAGATTATACAACCATATTCTGACTTAATCTTGGCGTGGTTACAACTCGCTAAAGATAATCAGCTTGGAATCTAGAAATAATATGCAATATCAGATAATTACAAATTCAGTTTGAAATATTTGTATAGGATGCTCAACACTACGTCAAATCCATCATTCTTTGGATTGAGATTCGCGCCTTGTTAGCTACCCGCTTTGGAATTTTTACTTCGTAGACATCATTGCAAATAGAGTTATACACTTTTTCTAGTGTTATTTTTTTCATATACTTACACACAGCATCATCCTTGATAGGAATAAATTCCTTAAATTCATTCTCCTGTCTCATTCTATGCAAAATCCCTGTTTCAGTTGCTACCAAGAACTGTTTTGCATCTGACGTCCTTGCATGCTTCATCATGCCTTCGGTAGATAGCACATGGGCTTTCTTCAGCAATTGACCAGAGGATATATTATATAGGGTGGATGACGTGCAGCCACACTCAGGATGTACCAGTAACTCTGCAGACTCATGTATTTTCAGCATATCATTAATATCTTGTGCTCTAATACCAGCATGTACATGGCACTCCCCTGGCCAGATAAATATATTTTTCCTCTTTGTAATTTCTGCAACGTAAGATCCCAGGAACATATCTGGTAAAAACAGTATTTCTTTATCAGTCGGAATGCTATTCACCACCCGAACAGCATTCGAAGAAGTACAACAATAGTCCGACAAAGACTTTACTTCAGCGGTGGTGTTGACGTAACTAACTACTACTGCGTCTGGATGTTCTGTCTTCCAAGAATTTAGTTCAGTGGCATTAATGCTTGATGCTAGTGAGCAGCCAGCTTCTAAGTCAGGGATCAAGACTCGCTTTTCAGGGCAAATAATGGAAGCAGTTTCTGCCATAAAATGTACTCCACAAAAGATTATAGTGTTAGCAGCAGTTCCAGCAGCAGCCTGAGAGAGTGCTAATGAGTCGCCTACAAAGTCAGCTATCTCTTGGACTTCCGGTAATTGATAGTTATGTGCTAGAATGACCGCTTTTTTTTCTTTCTTCAATCTAGTAATTCGTTCTTTGATGTCGTTAGATTGCAGCATGGAATAAACATTACCACCATTACAAGACATTTAAAGTAGTATAATTGAGGTCAACCTTGCCTCATGAATGTACATTGCGGCAAGTATTGCCCGCTAGACCTATGTAAGGGCGGTATAGGTTCTAGACCACATATATATTAGGCTTAACCGATGGTATTATTATGCCGACACATGGATCGCTAACAAAGGCTGGTAAAGTTAGAGGTCAAACCCCGAAAATCGAGGGTAGGGAAAAAGTCAGTTCAATCGCTAGGGTACGAAACCGAAATAATTTTGTTAAGCGGTTTGAAAAAAGGAGATCTCCTGGTCAACGGAAACCTGAGCGTACCGGAAGACGGTAATAGTAATAGAATTGTAGTGCTTTCTCGCCAGGCTAACAATCATAACCATTACAATGATGATTGTGTCAACTAAGGGAATTTTTATAGATTGAATTTCATTTGAACTACAAATGCAGAGGAGAATAGGAATTATAGGTTGTGGGACGATAGGAACTGAGCTGGCTTTGTCTATTGACAAGTCTCATGTTAAAAATGCTGTCATAGTTTTTCTATTTGACTCAATAACGAATGCTTCATTAGATTTGAGAGATAAACTCTTCAAGAATTATCCTTCTGTGTTTTCGAAATTTTCACAGCTCATATCCTCGTCGCCATTTAAGGAAGCGGATATCATAGTCGAAGCTGCCTCCCAAGCTGCAGTTAAGACATTTGCTAAGAAAATTGTTTCATCAAATAAAAGTCTTATGATAATGAGTACCGGTGCATTATCCGATGCCCATTTGTTGAAGGAGTTGTATAATACTGTAGTAAAACACGACAGCCACATTTATTTTCCGACGGGTGCAATTGCAGGAATAGATGCTTTATGCAGTGTAAAACAGCATCTTGACTTTGTGATGCTCACAACTACGAAAAACCCTAAGTCCCTAGCGGGCGCCCCATTTTTTGACTTAACTAATATCAAACCAGAAACTATAAGAAAAAGGAAATTGCTTTACAATGGAAATGCATCAAACGCCATCAAAATGTTCCCTACAAACATTAACGTTGCTGTATTACTTAGCTTAGCGGGAGTCGGAACTGAAAAAACTAGAGTAAGAGTCATAGCAGATCCTAACATTGACCGAAACGAACATGAAATTATTGCAAGGGGTAAATTCGGAGAAATTTTGATAGTGGTGCGGAATGTTCCGAGCCCACATAACCCCAAGACGAGCTATTTAGCATCATTGTCTGCAATTGAATGTCTCCGTAGAATCTGCGACGATAAAATTAGAATAGGGACTTAAAAACAAGTTCAATATTATTTTTAATACGCGAAGGCATATTTTTGACAGTTTATATAGGGTTTTGTTTGTCCTTGGATCAAGGTATTAAGAATGAGTGAGGGAGGATTCAGAAGAAATGATAGCTTCGGCCCCAAACCTGTAGAAGCAGGAAAAGAATATGACGTGCAAATAACTGAAATAAGTAGAAAGGGCGAAGGAATCGCGAGAATACATGGATTTGTAATTTTTGTAAAGGAAGGGAAAGTTGGTCAAAACGCCAAGATTAGGATAATACAAGTAGGCAATAGATTTGCTACTGCAGAGATTGTCGATGGACAATCGAAGGAAAGCGCTGCTGGCGAAGCATCAGGCTAAACACGATGATTAGCTGTTTTAGTGAGGATCTTATGCTCATGACTAATACAGTCTCTGGTCTAATTTACTTAGCTTAATGATAATACGATTGTAAAAATGCTTAATTATACATCTTACTTGACACCCTTTTCCAATAAAAGAATATGAGAACTATTGAATTAACCTTGGCCCTAAAGCCTAAGCTATATTGTGTAGTAGTTTCTTTCTAATGTTTCATTATGAGGTATCTAGGTTCGTCATTTAGTAGCCAAGTCATTTTCTCACTTCATCGACATAAAATATCGAATCATTATTATTTCCGACCTGATCTGAGATTATCTGCACTACGGATTGAGAAAGCCGTTGAGCGTCCGATCCAGATCCTTCTAAGTTCCCTGGCAGTATTAGGAATAATCTAATACTTGAACCCAGTACCTCGAAGAGTTCTTGGTTAACTGTAGCTGCATATGGCCTCAATGCGCCCCTAAAAATTTCCGCTCGTGCTCGAATAAGTCCAGAGATTTTTGTTCCCACTGGACTCTCGGGGCCTATTAGAATAATTTTTCCATTAGAATTCTTATACTTGATAGGTTCTAGCACTGCGTCAGGACACATTGCATTTACCGACTCCTTCGTTACTAAGGCAGGTACATTGATAAATTTGTCCACTAGGGATTCCCATTCTTTCCTGGAAAGAGAAAGAATGGATCGATTGTAGTCATAGTTTCCTGTCAGATAAACGACTGTATCAATAACTCCAAATTTTTTTCTAACCTCTTGAATTTGAATTCTCATTTGTTCTTCGTCAGATAAATCAAACTCTATACAAGAAAAAGTCTGAAATTCCTCGGACACTTGTCGTTCTTGAAGAAATAGAGTCAGGTCCTTTATGCCTTCTTGGTGTAGCACCCTTGCTATAGTATTTAATCGATCTAACTCCTGTCTACTTGATGGGTTTGCTATGATAATGACAACATTTCCTGAAACTTGAAGAGGGACAGACATATTATCAAGTGAAGTCCTGATGTGAGGTCTTACCGGGTAGAAGACGCGGTCGCTAGGCACAATTCTCCCGTTAACGAGCTTGCTTATCTTTTCATCGCACAAATTTAATACAACGTCCGCAACCTCTTCTTGCGAGAGAAATTCCCTATCGATGATCATATTTCTAGTATTATTTTGAATCTTCTCTGCTATCTCTTGAAGTTTGCTTATCAACCCAGATAATGTATTAGCAAGAAGATCAATGTCTATTGAATTGTCTGGGCCTAATTGACTTATTTCCTGGGCTACTTCTCTTAGTGTAGCTGAAATTGTGGCATTATCTTCCCCAAGCAAAGGAAGAAGTTTGCTACAAGCGTAATCAATTTGTGAAGATGATAGCTCTGCATACCCACCTATTCTCAGGAACTCTGCTGCTGCCTTGGGATATACAGTCTTGTATATTCTGTCGGAGTGAACGGGCCCAGGATTAGTCGCTATCGATCTAATGCCATCATCTGCTAGTTCCCAAGCTAAGGCTTCAGCAAGTCTATTTTTGGCACCTTGAGCCGCCGTGTAAGGAGTCCTAAACCTATAAGGTCTCTGTTCATAACGATTTTCTTCACTAAAGAAGGTGGATATAGTGATTATCTTGGCGCCACGTTCCATCAATTGTAGACATTGTCGGGCGGTCCAGAACGTACCTGTTAGATGAATGGCGACACAATCTCTAAACTCGGTAAAATCAGCATTTGTAAACGCTCTTACCGGGCCTGACACCCCAGCATTATTTACTACGATATCTATTTTACCAAATTCTTCCGCTATCTGTTTCACCATACCGTTGATTCCGATTTCATCCGATACATCGATACCTGGAAAGGATCTTATCCTAGCAGATGAGCCATTGTCTGCTATAATCTTGTTCAATGTCGTTGTGGTCTGTTCAAGTGGCTCCTTTCTTCTGCCCATGATAATAATATTTGTCCCGTTTTCAGCAAACCTCTTTGCGATTGACTGGCCGATACCCGTACCGCTACCAGTAATTAGGGCAACTTTATTAGAAAACTTAGATGATGATTGAAGAGCATGCTCTTCCATGACATAGGAACATTTTGTGCATTATTAAAGTTAACCTCTAAGACAGCCGATATAACCGGTCTGAGCCGTAGTTACTTAAGTTTGTTTTTTCTTAAGTAGGTATTGTCGAGCCTGATTAGGAGGCAATAGGTCGTTTCAACAATGAGATCATCTCTCTTGTCCTTTTCACATTAAAGACGAACATAAGTTGGACCTTTAGTCGACAAAAGTCTATTACCGATTGTAGTCTAATTAGTAGCAACTTAGTTACGGTATTGTACCGACAGGTTAATTAGAGTCAGAAAAGAGGATAGACAGGTGAACACCTCCCAAGCCAAGTTCAAGATCAATATAAAGGAAGGCATAATCGAGATTGAAGGAAGCGATACATTTGTCGAGAGACATTTGGAAAAATTCGAGGAGATATGTAAAAGTGCGATAGAAGAAGTCGTATCAAGAAGGCTTAGTGGCATAAAAAAATCAGACGGGAAGTATATGCTAGAAGAAAACCCTCAGCCACACGAATTTACAAGGATGACAACACCGAATGCGGTAAAGGCACCCAGCAAGCCTTTAAACCGACCACATATAGCCTTACCACCTATACCTGTAGACTTGAAAGGGAATCACAACAAAATAGGATTAAGGGAATTTTACAATCAAAAGAGACCTTCTAACCACTATGAAAAGACGGCAGTCTTTGTTTATTATTTAACAAAATTTAACAAGCAATCAGAGGTGAAGTTTGGCGAAATACTTTCATGTTATGACGAAGTAGATGAAAAGAAACCTAGCATAATTGACATAGTAAAAAATTCTATTAGATATAAAGGGTGGCTTGGCCAGGGTTCTGACAAATTTGCGACAGTTTTGACTATTTCGGGAGAAAATTTCGTTGGATTTGATCTGCCACAAATTAAGGATCGTATTCCGAATGTCTTGGAACAAAATAGAAAAGATCTTATTTGTAAATAATATGGGCATGTAAGGTACCTTATTAATTGGTCTGATATTACATTCTATGGTACATAAACAAGAATGTTATCATCATCATCACCTGCTGCTGTGACTTCTGCTGACATAGCAGCAAAAAAAATACCATTATCTACTCCTTTTATTTTAGACCCCAAACTAGAGACAAAGATTAAAGAAACTACCAAAGACCTGCTACCTGGCTATCGCACTCACTTACTTAATATTGCTGGTATAAATGCAGCAAATGCCGCCGTCA
>Ga0126304_10001187_pt1 | contig 11993 bp, 10 predicted proteins | sample Plot25_FD_92538 | JGI IMG/M metagenome (GOLD analysis project Ga0126304, IMG submission 92538) | Serpentine soil microbial communities from UC McLaughlin Reserve, CA, USA - Plot25 | ecosystem: Environmental > Terrestrial > Soil > Grasslands | place: USA: UC McLaughlin Reserve, Lake County... | reverse complement strand
TAAAAACTATCGTTCATTAGTTTAACGATAGGAAATCCAATCATTTTGAAGTGTATCGAGACTTGCAAGCCCTGCTTTATTGGACCGCCCCTAAATCCCCTATAGGGGACTTTGAAGAAATTCAATTCAAGATGTATACTTGCTTCAAAGTCCCCTATAGGGGATTTAGGGGCGGGTCCGATAAAGCAGGGCTTGCAAGTCTCGATATACTTCAAAATGATTGGATCTCCTATCGCTAAACTAATGAACGATAGTTTTTATCGCACTGTTAAATCACTCAAAATATATCCCCTCCTAATTTTTTTAAATAGGCATTTGGCTTTATCTTTGTCCACCAACATTGTAGACTTTTAGTTATGAGCCATACGTCGATGTTAATGTATCTCTCTTCCTGTTGTTGCAACACAAGTTGTTGTTGCTGTTGATCCCCACGTTGCTTGCCCGCTCTTAGAATCACATTAACATCTTAAAATAAAACACTTGGATATCTCTGTTGACAAATTATTATCCCAGATCGGGAGCCTTCCCATCAAAAACTCCCTGCATTTACTGGCTAATCAGTTTCCCGGCCGGGTCACTTTCTCTACCAGCTTTAGTATGGAAGACCAGGTGATCACACATGATATTTTGTCGAACAATATTCCCATCACTATATTTTCATTAGATACTGGTCGGCTGTTCCCGGAAACTTACTCGGTATGGAGCAGTACAAATGAAAAATATGTTACCCATATTAAAGCATACTATCCAAACCACGAACTGCTCGAAAATTTTATACAGGCGAAAGGTCCCAACTCATTTTATGAATCTGTAGAAAATCGCAAGGAATGCTGCTTCATTCGGAAGGTCGAACCGTTGAAGAGAGCTCTTCACGGAAATGCCTTATGGGTCACAGGTTTGCGTGCCGAGCATTCTCCCGATCGTAAAGACCTTCCCGTGCTCGAATGGGATGAAAGCAATAAAATATTAAAATATCATCCCCTGTTACATTGGTCAACTGAGGACATTCGGAATTATATCAGCGACCAGAATATTCCTTATAATCCTTTACACGATAAAGGATTTATCAGCATTGGCTGCGCACCCTGTACAAGAGCGATCAAACCGGGTGAAGATTTTCGTGCCGGCCGGTGGTGGTGGGAGGATCAAAGTAAAAAGGAATGCGGACTGCATGTACATGCGGAACCGGTAGCTGAACAATCATTAAAAAGTTTAGTGCAATAAAACTGTATGAGTAAGTATCATCTAGATTATTTAGGCCAGCTTGAATCCGAAGCCATCCATATCATGCGCGAAGTGGCTGGCCAATTCGAGCGGCCGGTATTGTTATTCTCTGGCGGAAAAGATTCAATAACTCTTGTCCATCTTGCATTGAAAGCCTTTCGTCCAGGGAAAATACCTTTCCCTCTTGTACATATTGACACAGGACATAATTTCCAGGAAGCCCTGGATTTCCGGGATGAACTTGCAGAATCTGTTGGGGCAAAATTGATTGTACGCAAAGTAGAAGATACCATCAAACAAAAAAGACTTACTGAACAAAAAGGAAAGTTCGCCAGCCGCAATCAACTCCAGACTTACACTTTATTAGATACAATCGAAGAATTTGAATTCGATGCATGCATTGGCGGCGCACGCCGCGATGAAGAAAAGGCAAGAGCGAAAGAAAGAATATTTTCTGTGCGTGATGAATTCGGGCAATGGGATCCCAAACTACAAAGACCTGAGTTATGGAACACATACAATGGTAAGATCCATAAAGGCGCTAACGTAAGAGTATTTCCAATCAGCAACTGGACAGAATTGGATGTTTGGAATTATGTCCAGCGCGAGAAAATTGAATTGCCTTCGATCTATTTTGCACATGAGCGTGAAGTGCTGGAACACGAAGGCCAGCTCGTGGCGACTTCTCCATTCATCCGGCTTGACGAAGGCGATAAAATATCGGTGAAAAAGGTAAGATACCGCACCGTTGGAGATATGACCTGTACTGCAGCGGTAGAATCAAACGCATCAACAATCGATGATATCATAAAAGAAATCATAGCCACAAGAACGAGCGAACGTGGAGAAACAAGAATCGACGACCGGGTTTCAGAAGCGGCTATGGAAGACAGGAAGAAGAATGGGTATTTCTGATGTACGATGTTAGATATGGGATGTACGGAGTACGAAGTACGAACCCAGGGTGGATGCATGATTGATTGACTATAGATTGAATGTTCATTTTGAATTCTTAATTCTGAATTCTTCAAAAAATAAACAAAGGGATCAAATGGATTTACTAAGATTTATAACTGCTGGCAGTGTTGACGATGGCAAGAGTACGCTCATCGGGAGATTGTTATATGATAGTAAGTCTATCATGGTTGATCAACTTGAAGCAATCGAGCGGCAAACCAAGAATCGTGAAGAAGGTGAGATTGATCTTGCCTTACTGACGGACGGACTTCGTGCAGAACGCGAGCAGGGCATCACCATCGATGTTGCATATAAATATTTCTCGACCCCGAAGAGAAAATTCATCATTGCAGATGCACCAGGGCATATTCAGTATACGCGAAACATGATTACTGGAGCTTCAAATGCGAATTTAATCATCATCCTCGTGGATGCACGACATGGTGTTGTAGAACAAACACGCCGTCATTCAATCATAGCTTCGCTGCTGGGAATTCCGCATGTGGTTGTTGCAATTAACAAAATGGACCTTGTTGGTTACTCGCAGGATGTTTTCAACAATATTATTATCGACTATTCCGAAGTAGCAAAGGCCCTGAACCTGAAAGACGTTACATATATTCCAATCAGCGCATTGAATGGAGACAATATCGTTGATCGTTCGGATAAGATGCCTTGGTATGAGGGCGACTGCCTGCTCGAACATCTCGAGAACATCCATGTTGAAAATGATATCAATCTCACAGACCCGCGTTTTTCTGTTCAGTATGTGATACGCCCTCAGACAGAGGAGCTGCATGACTATAGGGGATATGCCGGGCAGATCAATAGCGGTATCTATTCCAAAGGAGATAAGATAACGGTTTTACCTGCAGGGCTTACCAGCAGTATCAAGTCTATAGAAATTGGCGGGGAAGAAGTCGAAGAGGCGTTCGCACCCCAGAGCATTGTATTGCAGCTGGAAGACGACATTGACATCAGCAGAGGAGACGTAATTGTGAAATCAGATAACCTGTCACCGGTGGCACAGGAGCTTGATGTATTGTTATGCTGGATGGATAATAAGCCGCTCGTTCCCGGCAATAAGTATTTTTTTCAAATCAACAGCAGGGTAGTGCGAAGTGTGGTGAAGGAGATAGAATACAGGTTGGATGTAAACACGCTGCAAAAAGATTATGGTCCATCACAGGCTACATTAAATGATATCATCAAAGCAAAAATAAAAACAGCTTCCCCTGTTTCCTATGATCCTTATAAAAAATTGCAGGTGAATGGAAGCGCAATATTAATTGATGAAACAAGTCATGTTACGGTAGGAGCCTGCATGATCCAATAACAAAAAAAACCAGTAATGAAAGAGATCGCAATCAACGAGTCATTCTTACAAAAGTTGCATGATCACAAAAAGAATGGCCTGGTCAATTTTCCTGATAAAGAACTGGCTGAAGAATTCATCACCCAACTCTTCAACCTGTTATTCATACCATCAGTGGGAAAACAGAGTTCCGTTAAAGAACTTGGAAAGGAATTCGAATCACTAAAGAGTCACTTATCGAGCCTTGTTTATGATGTATTACAAGATGGAGAGAAGGCACAACAGGTATCATCTGGTTTTTTTGGAAGACTTCCTGAGATATATGACATGCTTCTAAAGGATGGTGAAGCGATATTGAAATTTGATCCTGCAGCGAAATCATTGCAGGAAGTTATCGTAGCGTACCCCGGTTTTTATGCGATCGCTGTCTACCGATTATCTCACGAACTCTGGGAACAAGAAGTAAATGTTCTGCCACGATTGTTCACGGAGTATGCTCATAGCAAAACAGGAATCGACATTCATCCAGGTGCCAGGATTGGTGAGTATTTTTTCATTGATCATGGAACCGGCATTGTGATTGGTGAAACCACGGTGATTGGAAATAACGTAAAAATTTACCAGGGCGTTACAATTGGTGCGCTCAGTGGTTCAATTCCAGGTACCAAACGTCATCCAACAATCGAAGATAATGTGATCATTTATTCCGGAACGACGATCGTGGGAGGAGAGACTGTGATAGGACATGACAGTATCATTGGAGGAAATGTATGGCTTACTTATAGCATTCCACCGTCTTCCGTTGTATATCATCAAAGTGAGCTTGACGCGAAGGAAAATTTTTCATTCGCACAATCGGCGGATTATTTTATATAATATTTTGAAACCCGATGGGAAATAGAACACAGCAATATGGAAAAGTAATTCTTGCAGGCGCAGGCCCGGGTGATCCAGATCTCATCACCATCAAGGCTGTTCGCTATTTGCAACAAGCGGATGTTGTATTGACTGACAGACTGGTGAGCAACGAGATCCTCGAACAATATGTGAACAGCGACGCTGAGATCATTTATGTCGGAAAACAATGTCGCACAGGGCCCTCCACGCCGCAGGCAACGATCAACGAATTGTTGGTTATGCACGCCGCAGAAGGAAAACTTGTCGTGCGTTTGAAAGGTGGAGATGTGTCTATTTTCTCAAATATTCTCGATGAGTTGCAAACGCTTGCCGAGAACAAAATCCCTTACGAGATCATACCGGGCGTAACTGCTGCGCTGGGAAGTTCTGCCTATACAGGTATTCCTTTGACGGCAAGAGGATATTCCACTGCAGTTAGGCTGCTTACATTTTATAAATCTGATGTAGTCAGTCCGGAATATTGGAAGGAGTTGGCGGCAACGGATGATACACTGGTTTTTTATATGTCGTCAGAAACACTGAGTGGTGTTGTTGAAAATCTTGTCAAAAATAATATCGCTCCGCATAAGTTATTAGCGGTGGTAGAACAAGCGACTACTCCTTTGCAAAATGTATACACCTGTAGCCTTTACGAATATGAGCTCGCGTTCAGGGATCGGAGTTTCTTATCTCCATCATTGATCATTATTGGGAAAGTAGTGGGTTTGCACGAACAGTTCAGATGGCTTGAGAACAGTGGCGGGCGTGAAAACTATTTCACTACTTTAAAGAATCGGGTAAATGTTAATCAAAATTTGGTGGCATAGGATGAGCGCAGTGATACTTCCATATTATCCAAAGCTGATTATGGGAATTGCAAAATATGTATTTAGGAAATTAATTGTTGTTTTAAAAGATAAGCGTTGAATAAACTAAGTACCATGCTACCGGCTTCGAAACTGAAAATAATACAGGACCTCATCGCTTCTTCAACAAAGGAAGAATTGATCTGGATTAACGGGTATCTGTCCGGCGTTTTATCTGCTGGTGCGGAACCTGCCAATGAGCCTGTAGTTGCGAAGCCTGCCGTCAATAAAATCACTATTGCTTACGGCACCGAAACAGGCAATAGTAAAAAGCTGGCAACGAATTTTGCAGCAACAGCAAAGAAAAGCGGAATCAATGCGAAATTGGTGAGTCTTGACCAATACAGGCTAAATGACCTTGCAAAAGAAGAATACTTCTTTACAATTATTAGTACACAAGGCGATGGCGAACCACCCGCAGCTGCGAAGAAATTTTACGATCATATTCATCAGAATGGTTTCAACGTAAATCATCTTAAATATGGTGTGCTTGCTTTAGGCGACACTTCCTATCCTTTGTTTTGTAAGGCAGGTGAAGATGTGGACGCACAATTGCAGAAACTTGGTGGCGAGAGAGTCGTATCCCTTCATAAATGCGATACAGACTTTGAGTCTGATGCGGGCAATTGGTTCACGCATGTAATATCTAAGTTAAGTGGTAACGGTTCTCCTGCTCCCGCTGTCTCACCTCCTGTTGCAAAGAAATCCGGGAAAAAAGTTTATACCGGCTCCATTCTGAAAAATATCAATCTGAACGATAGGGGCTCGAATAAACAAACGCACCACATAGAAATAGCTGCGGACGAACTTGAATATTCGCCCGGTGACTCTATCGGAATCGTACCGAAAAATCCAGCTCATATTGTACAATCAATAATCTCGTTGACAGGTATTGACGAAAATAAAGAACTGACTTACCGGAATGAGAACGTTAGCATATTGAACCTTCTTCAAAACAAGCTCAATATTGTTTACATGCCTGAAAGAGTTGTGAAACAATATGCAGCAATTGTGCAGCAGGATATTCCGGAAACGAAAATCAGCCTTCTTGACCTTTTGAAGATATATCCTGTTAAAAACACTTCACAATTTGAAGAGGTGATTGGCATTCTTGAACCAATAACACCGAGACTATATTCAATTGCATCTTCAAGGGAAGCACACGGAGACGAAGTACACCTAACAGTTGCTCGTGATTTTTTTCAAGTCAACAACGAAAAGAAGGTCGGACTGGCTTCGGATTACCTATGCCAATTGCCCGAGAATGGCGAGCTTGAATTTTATGTGCACAAAAATGACCAATTCAGACTGCCTGCTCCGGACAAGGATGTGATCATGATCGGTCCGGGAACAGGTATTGCCCCGTTCCGTTCATTTCTCGCGGAACGTGATTCAACAGGTGCCGGTGGAAGAAGCTGGCTATTCTTCGGCGACCAGCATTTTGTTACTGACTTTTTGTATCAGTCTGAATTGCAGAATTGGCTTGAAACGGGTGTGCTGAGCAGGCTAAGTGTTGCATTTTCGAGGGATAAAAAAGAGAAAGTATATGTACAGCATAAAATGATCAACCACGCGGCTGAGTTTTATCAATGGCTCGACAACGGGGGTTATGTATATATATGCGGTGCGAAAGAGCCGATGAGCGTTGACGTGGAAAGTACTTTGTTGCTGATCATTCGCCAGTATGGAAATAAATCTTTGCAGGAAGCGAATGACTACCTGGACGCGATGAAGGCAGAAGGAAGGTATTTGAAAGATGTGTATTGAATATATGGGATGGTAGATGTGAGATGTACGAGGTTTGAAGTACAAAATAGGAAAATCCTGCCCGGGACGATTTAGGAATAACATAAAATATTTATAGTCCGATCATGTCAGAAAAAAACTTATCGCCGATTGAGAAAATAAAGGTAGAGAGCGATGGATTGCGCGGTACTATTGTACAGAGTCTCCATAATGAGATCACTGGTGCTATCAGCGAAGACGACCAGGCGTTGATCAAATTTCATGGTATGTATCAACAGGATGATCGTGATCGCCGTGATGAACGCGCAGAAAAAAAATTGGAACGCCTGTATTCCTTTATGATTCGACTGCGTTTGCCAGGTGGCTTTCTAACTCCAGAACAATGGATCGCGACGCACAATATCGCTGGCGAAAATACAACAGGTGTCATCAAGATTACCACACGGCAAACATTGCAACTGCATGGCCTGTTTAAGTCAAAGATTAAACCTACCATTCAGGCATTCAACAGCGTAAAACTTGATTCCATCGCAACCTGTGGTGATATCAACCGGAACGTTTTATGCAGCTCCCATCCCAAACAATCCGAGATTCACCAGGAAGTATTTGAATATGCCGACAAGATCAGTCAATTATTAATGCCGAAAACAAGGGCTTATTATGAAATATGGCTTGATGAAGAAAAGCTTCTCGACAAAAAACAGGAAGAAGATCCATTATATCAAGACCGATACCTTCCAAGAAAATTCAAGATTGGAATCGTTATTCCCCCGAATAATGATATAGATGTTTTGGCAAATGATATTGGACTTATTGCTATCATCGAGAAAAATAAACTCAAAGGATTCAATATTGCCATCGGTGGTGGGCTTTCTACAACTCACGGTAATCCCGAAACGTATGCAAGGCTTGCCAGCGTTATCGCATTTGTGGAACCAGGCGAAAAGGCATTGAAAGCTATTTACGAAATACTTACGATTCAACGGGACTACGGTAACCGCAGCGACAGAAAGCTCGCGAGGTTAAAATACACCGTTGACCGGATGGGAACCGAATGGTTCAGGAAGGAATTAGAAAGAAGGATTGGGTTTGATTTGGAAGATCCAAAACCATTTAGTTTTTCCGACAGGAAAGATTACTATGGTTGGGAACAGAATCATGAAGGTTTATGGTATTACACCGTGTTCGTCGAAAATGGAAGAGTATTGGACGATGAAAAGGTAGCATTGAAATCAGCACTACTCGAAGTGGCAAAAACGGGCAAGGCGAATTTCCGTTTTACCTGCAATCAAAATGTGATTCTTAGCGATATCAAAAAGGAAGACAAGAAAGTGATCCAGGAAATACTTGAGAGGTTCCAGATCATTGATCATACGGATAACGCATCTGTTATCAGAAAAAATTCAATGGCGTGTGTGGCGTTCAACACTTGCCCGCTTGCGCTCGCGGAAGCACAGCGTTATTTACCGACGCTTATCACCAGGATTGAACCCATCCTTGCGAAACATCAGTTAAGCGATGAAGATATCATCATCCGTATGACCGGATGCCCCAACGGATGCGGACGGGCGTATGTTGCGGAAATCGGTTTTGTAGGCACATCGTATGGCAGGTATAACCTGCACATTGGAGGTGATCATTACGGATTGCGGCTGAACAAGATCTATCGCGAAAACCTTGATGAACCCGCGATCCTGCAGGAGTTGGATGACCTGTTAGGTTCTTTTACAAAAGAAAGAAAGAAAAAAGAATCGTTTGGTGATTTTGCGGTTCGTAAGCAATTAATAAATGAAGCAGTAGCACCGGCGTAACGAGATAGTCATAATATTCAAATTGGATACATGAATATTTTTCAGCAATTATCTGCGGCGAGCAGCTATAAAAGCACTCACGCAGCAAGAGTGTTTTATTTTCATAATATCGATGCACGAAAAAGCGCGAAATAATGTACGCTAATTAACACGAATTGAAAATTATAGGGCATTAAGCATTAAATTGAAATTTTGGAACAGCCGGTCAAAGAAAATATCACAATTCAGGAAGATAAGGGAATGAACAACCTTTTTCCGGTCTTTCTTAAACTGGAAACCTTATCTGTGTTGGTTGTTGGGGGCGGAAAGGTAGGCGCTGAAAAGCTTTCAGTCATTCTACAGAATTCACCAGCGACTTCCGTACGGCTTGTTTCAATTACTGTCAGTGATGATATTCGCCGCTGGGCTGATGATCTGGAGAATGTCGAGTTAATTCAGCGGCCTTATCTCACCAGCGATCTTGATCTGGTCGACATTGTGATCATTGCAATAGACGATCATGAAGTGAGTAGTCAGATAAGAGACGAAGCAAAAAGTCGCGGTAAACTGGTAAATGTTGCCGACAAACCTGAGCTTTGCGATTTTTATTTAAGTTCAATTGTACAAAAAGGTGATTTGAAGGTGGCAATATCAACGAATGGAAAATCCCCTACCACTGCCAAGAGGTTGAAAGAAGTCTTACAGGAGGCACTCCCCGATGAATTGAATTCAGTGATCGACAATCTCTATAAAATAAGGACAAAGCTTAACGGCAATTTCGAGTACAAGGTTAAGAAATTAAACAGGCTTACCAGAATACTCGTTGAAAAGGATTCTGTTGACAAGGATACAAGATGGAGAAAGATTGCTACGTATTCTCTGATAGGTTTTGCCCTGATGCTGATCGGCCACTTTATTTTTTCGTATCTGCCTTTTCGGCAAATCGCAGACGATACCTCGAAATGGTACCAGACACTGGATAAAAACTTTCACTGGATGGTACTCGCCGGCTTTCTTGCCCAATTGGTAGATGGTGCGTTGGGCATGGGTTATGGCGTAACAAGTGCAACGATTCTAAATTCCGCTGGCATTTCTCCCGCAGCAATCAGCGGTAGCATCCACACGGCAGAAATGTTTGCCAGCGGTGCTTCCGGCTATAGTCATTACCGATTTGGTAATGTCAACAAAAAATTATTCAAGGCGCTGTTGATACCTGGCATCATAGGAGCTATCCTGGGTGCAATATTGTTAACCAAGCTGGGACAAACACATTTAGTATATCTACGGCCGATTATGGCGGTGTATACTTTATTGCTGGGCCTGAGAATCATTGTGAATGCCTTCAGGAAGCAACGGACACAAAAGAAGTTTAAGCGTTATGGAATTCTCGCAGGTGTGGGAGGCTTTCTCGATTCTTTCGGAGGAGGTGGATGGGGACCTATTGTAACAACAACCTTAATTACCAAAGGCCGTAGCCCTCGGTTTGTGATAGGATCTGTGAGTCTGACAGAGTTCTTCGTCACACTTGCAAGCGCTTTTACATTTTTTACTTTGCTGGGAGTCACGCACTGGCAGGTGATACTGGCATTGGTGATTGGAGGATTGGTGGCAGCACCCATCGCGGCTAAGCTAGCTGGAAAATTGCCTCGCAAAACGTCTTTTATTTTACTCGGAGCCTTGGTTATTTTCTGGAGTATCCGCATTTTGGTGAAGGTTTTATAGTATAGATTAAGTACGAAGTTTGAAGTACGAAGTGCGGGGGCTCGATGAAGTTAGAAGTGCGATGTAAGTTAAATTTATGATCGTTTCATGCAATTGGTGGATGGGATGGATATGCAGGCCGCTACATTGGGTGTTCCTCTCGGAAATGCGATCGGACCAACCGAGCTTGACATTGCGAGTGTGGAAATCACACCTGGTGCAGCATCTGCATTATATGGTATGAATGCTATCAATGGCATGGCCAACCTCATCACCAAAAGCCCATTCCTTTACCAGGGATTGAGCCTTTATCAAAAGACAGGTATCAACCATGTTGATGGTAAAGACAGGGATCCAAGCATCCTTACAGAAACAGCTTTCCGATGCACAAAGGCATTTAATAACAAATGGGCCTTTAAAGTAAATGGAAGCTACATGCGTGCAACAGATTGGCTTTCGAGCAGTACAACGGATCAAAATCCCAATAACCGCAGCACCGCCAATCCGTCGTTCCCAGAACTTGCAGGCGACAATAACCCCGCATATGATGCATGGAACAAGTATGGTGACGAAAATAACAATGCCGTTACTGTCAGTGGTGTTCAATACCAGGGAAGGAATCAAACGTTCCTTGTTCGCAGAACCGGGTACTAGGAAAAGGATGTTGTAAATCCAATTGTCGATAACCTGAAACTTGATCTCGCTCTACACTATCGTGCAGGCGAGAGCGCGGAATTATCTTACGGGTATCGAGTTGGTAAAATGGATGGAGTTTTTCAACGTGGAATAAAATACAACTCTATAACGTCGTCGTTCAGAACCACAGGCTCGAGCTGAAAGGAACAAATTATTTTATCCGGACGAAATTGTTTCCATCTGGAATCACCTCGTATATTCTAACGTCAGCGCCCACCAATACATTCACAAACTTTACTTCCTTTGACAAATCGAGCTGTCCTTCAGCATGATACATCCTGCTGTCTTGTCAGCCACGCGCCACCGGTTGCAGGAGCATTTGCAATTCCTGCATTGACATGATCCCAATTGTTTGTTCCAATGATTGTATTCTTCAGGTTTTCGAATTCCGGAGTTCCGGGTTCTACTCTTCCCTGGTCTGCTACCTGCCTGGCAACTTTCATCGCGCTTGCCAAGTCCACACCATTGTTCAGTTGCGTTTGCAAGGAAGACTTGAAGACATCGCGCCAGGAATTGTTTGAACGGTGAGTGAGATCCAAATTATCGGATAAAGGTTTTGCACTGTATGAATCTCCCGTATTCTCAATTGAAACATAGGTCGATTTTTCCAAGCCTCTTGATAAGCGCACGGAACCGGGTGGAAAAAATGTTTACTATAAAAAATATGGCGGCTTTCTACAGCTCACCAAAACTTTCTTTGACGAGAGATTGAAATTATTTGGTTCGCTACGTTATGATCATAACCTTGAGTTTGATCCCAAATTCAATCCAAGATTCGCGGTCGTTTATACGTTAGCTGAG
>Ga0126304_10001186_pt1 | contig 11995 bp, 11 predicted proteins | sample Plot25_FD_92538 | JGI IMG/M metagenome (GOLD analysis project Ga0126304, IMG submission 92538) | Serpentine soil microbial communities from UC McLaughlin Reserve, CA, USA - Plot25 | ecosystem: Environmental > Terrestrial > Soil > Grasslands | place: USA: UC McLaughlin Reserve, Lake County... | reverse complement strand
ATGAATATACTAGGAAATGCATTGAAGGTACCCGTTGTTACCTATGGACCCGGTGACCCCCATGCCTCCCATACGGCAAATGAAAGAGTTCATATTGAAGAATATGTTTCGAGTATAGATGTTTTTGTCAGAGCATTATTCCACATGTCTAGATTTCATCACAACAAAAAATTAAATGACAGCAAAGCCAAAATATAGAGGTAACAAAACACTTCTTGATATGCTGTGGCTAATCGGAATAGGCGTTAATGGTTACAAAGGCGTTAGTCTTCATACTTTGGATATCTTGAAGAAATGCGACATAATCTATTTCGAGCGGTTTACCAGTCCATTATACGAGGACGATTTAATTAATTTGAATTCTTTGATTGGAGGAGGGTACGATAAGGAAAGGAAGATGATACCTGCAGAACGATGGCTTGTAGAAGACGGAAACCAGATACTTGAACAAGCAAAAAATGGAAATGTTGCTCTGATAACGTATGGTGATCCGTTGATTGCAACAACACTATCAGAATTGGAAGTGCGGGCGAGAAAAAACTTGATCAATGTCGATGTAGTACATTCTGCATCTGGCATTACTTCCTTAATCGGTGAAAGTGGTCTACATATCTATAAGTTTGGAAGATCAGTTACAATGATGTCAGGACCGCATTCAGCTATTAGTGTATATAATGCAGTCTTTGATAATTTACTCTCTAGAAGTCATACTTTGATATTGACTGAATACAATAACAATGATAATAAATTTTTTTTCCTAGATCCCGTCCAGGTGTTTAAAATGTTGATTGAGATCGAAAAAGATGTAAAGTATAATATCTTTTCTGGAGAAACATTTGTAGTAGTTGCTTCAAGGATTGGCACCGAGCAGAAAAAAATAATATCTGGTAAAATTAAATCGCTGATCGGAATGACTTTTGAAACTGGTCCACATTCTATAATAATAACTGGTTCACTCCATTTTACGGAGTCAGACGCCATACGTTACCTTACTATCAATGTAGATGAACCCATAGATAATTCGGAGAATATTCAAAAGATTTCTGTTAATATGATTAAAAGATATACTCCAAAAGCTAAGCAGGCTATAAAGCAAATGAAAGACATTATAATTCAAGAGAACATTCCATCACTAAACAAGGGATCAATTGAAGTACTTGATAATGCAGAATACTATGTTGACGACGCTGAGAGATTTCTAAGACAAGGGAAACATGAACTCGCTGTTTTAAGTATTGGTTATGCAGAGGGATTAATTGATGCGCTTCGTTTTCAAAAAGGGATTGATCCATGGTAATAATAGCAACATTTTTGACGTATACGGAGCTGAACATCACAATTTTGCAAATAGGAAATAATTGATACAGATCAAAACTTAAATCCCCTTTACTCTACCTCTATACTAAGAGAGAATATATACTTGCTTTTAACTTTCTGGGATTATCTTCGTATGCTTCATGCATCGAGTCATGAAAGTAATGGCATATATCAGTATTGTAATAAATCAAGAAACCTACATTATCATTATCATTTTAAGTATCCTAATAATGGGATTTGGAATCCATGGTAAAATCAGCGGTAATCGAGAATCCTCATAAGAAATCTGCCATTATTCCTTCTGAGCTAATGCAATTTGTTAAACGTAACACATATTCCCTTCTTATCAAAGGTTATGCAGGAACAGGCAAAACAACACTATCACTTACCATTTTAAAAGTATTAAATATCAAAAGTAATTTTTTTTATATATCTACTAGGATTTCTCCCAAACAAATTTTTATTTATTATCCATGGCTCAGCAAATTTGTTGATGGATCCAAAATATCGAAGTCTGTAGAAAATGGGTATAACTTATCAAGTTTTGAAGATGCACGTCTCGATGAACCTGAATCATTTTTTGAAAGAATTACGAATCAATTAATGGATGTTAAAGCACCAATAATCGTTATTGACAGTTGGGATGCAATTGCATCTTTTATGGATAAAGAAGCTAGGCTGAATAATGAGCGAGTATTGCAGACATGGCGAGAAAGAGCAGGCGCCAAACTGATATTTATAAGTGAAGATCCGACGGATACAACTCTTGATTTTCTTGTTGATGGAATAGTAGAACTGAAACAGATTTTTTATGATAACATTAGAATAAGGGAAATTCTCCTTTCAAAGTTAAGAGGAGTGAGGATAAACAGGCCATCCTATATTTACACACTTAATAATGCCATTTTTCGAAGTTGTAACCCTTTCCAGCCAACAAAGTTTATTATAAATATTGATTCAAAGATCTTTAAAAATAGACAACAAAAACTTGCACCACTGTACAATGGTACCTACATTACTAGCGGATACCTGAAATTAGATGCCGAACTCGGAGGAGGTTTCCAAAAGGGAAGTATCGTATTAATAGAGACCGATGCCGATGTGAATGTACGAACTACAATATCCTTCCTAGCCAAAATGATGTATAACTTTGTTGGAACGTCTAATCCAATTTTATTTGGACCAGCGGGAATATTTGAACCTGCCATGGTGATTGCTTACCTCAAATCGTATTTACATGCGGACCCTAAATATGAACTTGTCAAAATTCTATGGCCTACAAATAGCGTTGAGCATTCTATTTCTGAGCACATCATTCCATACCAAAAATGGAATAGCAAAAGAAGATTTGAATATTTTCAGCACGCAGTATTGAAAGTAAAAGAAGAGAATCCAAACAAGCTTCTGTTAAACATAATGGGAATAGAGACAAATCAGAAAGTGAAAGGTTTCGAAAAAAAAGATCAAATTCAAGGGATCCTCCCTTTTATCAGGGAAAATGTAGATCTATCACTTTTTGTTACCCAACGCTCAGAAAATATAGAAGAGAGTTTGTATGATGCATGTGATATTCATATAAGATTAAGAATAATAAATGGCAGCTTATTTTTACAATTATTAAGCCCATATTCGCCCCTTTATGAAATGATAAATGATACTTCGTCTGGTTATCCAAAAATTGAATTGGAACCTATGGTTTAGTTTAAGTACTCAAATGATAATATTCTTCTGCAATATTTTCTTCTATTCCTACAGGCAACAATTCTTTCATTTGATCATAGTAGGAAAGAAACTTGTTACCTTTATGTGTAATTCGATAAACGATTTTATTTCCAATGTTAACCTCTTGAATAAGACCACTCTGAAGTAGTGAATCAAGATAAATTTTACACTGGTCGTTGCTCAGCATAGCTTTGTACATAATTTTTGTCCGTGTTTCTTCTTTAGTAGCTGATCTTAGAATTGCTGCAATTACTTCATAACGACTGCGGTTTTTCATTTTTACGATACAATTAAACCCACATTTCATTTAATCTGAGTGGAACTATTAGATAGAAATATTGTTCACCTTGAGGTAGAAACTGCAATTATGTTTTTTATCAGTTTATGACATACGGTATACATATGGTATATTTGAACGATGCTTGCTAAAATATCTAGCGATTCGAATCCTTGTTGTATTTTGAACTGTAACAAGACCTAAACTTCAGAAATTAACATTTAATCATTCAATCAAAGACCTGATAATTGTTTGTCGCATATCTTATATTTAAAATTGCACTAACTATTATTCTATTTACTACGCTATTGTTAATCGGCAGAGTTTATAACAGGGAACACTTTATAGTCTATTGCTACCATAAGTTCTTGTGTCACCTTCAAGAATTGGTGTTAACGTAATATATTCATCCAATGATCTACCAGATATACATTCTCCATATTTAATATGCGGATTTCCAGGCAGCGGTTATGTCGGAAAGATAGCAGTTGATCATTTAATTCAAGAGCTGAAAGCAATACACCTCGCAGATATATACTCGACATCATTTCCACCACAGGTTTTGATAAGAATGGATGGAACGGCAGATCTGATGAAAAATAGTATTTTTTATTCAAAGAATAGCGATATCAATTTACTTTTGTTAACTGGAGATTCTCAGCCTGTAGATCCTGATTCGGAATATGTTCTAGCTGAGGAGATTTTAGATATAGCCGCAAGATTTACTACAAAACATGTATTCACATTGGCTGCATATATAACAGGAGTATTTGTTGATAAACCTCGAATCTTTGGAACAGCTACCGATGCAGATATCGTAAAAACATTCTATAAAACAAATATTTCGACAATGGATGTTGGGAGTATAACGGGAATGAATGGGCTTATTATTGGAATTGCGAAACTCCGTGGAATGAAAGGGACCTGTCTGCTGGGAGAAACCTCCGGATATGTAGTTGACGCTAAGGCCTCCAAGTCGATTCTTGAGACCTTGGTTTCCATAGTTGGAATAAAGATAGATATGGCAACACTTGAGAAGAGAGCAAAAGATACTGAAATGTTAATCAAAACTATAGAACAACAAATGGCAGGAAAATCAGGCAGATTATTAGAAGGTCAACAGACAGGTTCACAAGGTAAGTCCCCTAATACGGGATATATCAGCTAATGCTATTTTTCTCATATGGGGTCTAGAATATGTACTCATATTATAAATGAAAGTAGGAAATTTTCCTTCAAAAGGATCAATCACTATTCAACAAACAGGATTTCACCATTATTTCCATGTATACTTCAGTCTAAAACCGCATTAGGATGAAAATACCAGCCTAATAATCATATGCATTCTGTTATTAATTGTCCGACGTTTATTCCATGTAATATCCTATTACATACTACATTAGAAATTGTAGGATTAAGCCTTTTTTAAGTTTCCGTATCTTCCTATGTTTAAGCTATTCTCTCCTCGAAACGCCTGAGTATATCCATTTTCAATAGAAACCCGGTCTCCTTGCTTTACCATATTAATCTGATCATCCCATAAGGAGAGCTTTATAGTTCCCGTCTCATCTGAAATACTAGCGTCTGCGACTTGGGCAGTCCCTCCTGCTCTAAGATTCACAGTTCGTGGTTCAGTAAGGCTATCTATCGTTCCCTCAATGCTTACTCCTCGCATTCCTGGTTTTAGATCACCGATATTCATTTCTCTTAGAACTTCAGCTATTTGTTATAATAAAGGTTCTGGATTAGGTATTCGTCACAGTCATTGATTGACCGCAATCGGTACAAACTAGCTTTATTCCTGCAATAGTCTTCTCTCTTATCTCATGAACGGTTTTTGAATGACATTTTATACACAATTTAGAAACTGTTTCTGGTTTAGGCATATCATCTTGTTGCACCTTATTTATTGAATTTATAAAGCAAAACAATTACTTTAACTTTCTGAAATCCCTCATGAATATAATACATTTTTATTCGATTGAACAGCAAGCATGAAATAAGGTTAATACAAAAAGCGCGTATATATATGATGGAGGGGTAGCGAAGCCTGGTCAAACGCGCAGGACTCAAGATTCAAGCAGAATTTTGACTTAAAAGGGATTGCATATGAGTTATCCCGTCCCTTAGGGGTTCGTGGGTTCGAATCCCACTCCCTCCACCATCAAAGCAAAGGGTAAGAGGTTATGAAAGTTAATCGTGTATAAGGCTTGTAGGATATGCACAAACCAAAGACGAATTCAAAAAATATTGTTTCTATTAGACATGCGCTTTCTGAATGCAGAGTATATTATCACCTCATACAGAGAGCAAGTATATGAATTTTGTTAACGATCAAACATCTCTCCTTATGAGAACTATTTCTGCATTTTAATGTACACATTGGCGATATCAACATCACAATTAGTCGACATCTTTCTGCACTTAGGCCGTTAGCGAAGTCGAATTTGATATCAATATCATAGAATCTTTCACAGCCAAACCAGCAGATCATAAAAAAACTGAAGAGGGAGAGATAATTAGAGAAGTAAAATCTGTTCAACACATTGTATATATATAGAGACAATAATACAAGCTTGATTAATAAAGAGATCGAGGCATTCTAATGCCTTTATTGCTGATTAAGGAGTATAATTCAGGTAATGAATATACAAAACCAACATGAACGCAATCTGCTCTTTCATCTAAAAGACATTGTAGTTCTCCATTTTTTAATAAGACCTCTGCAATTCGATTTCGCTTATTGTCTTTTACAATTACACGATTTTGATCTATAGCAATTTTTTCAATAAAAGGAGCATGTTTGGCAAATACTTCATATTTTATTATCATTTCTTCCATCATACTTGTGAGATAACCTGAAAAACTTGTAATACCTTTTAATTCGAGTTCTTTTTTACTCCTTATGTAAACATCAAAAAATTTATTATAAACATTTTCACTTACCGTGATGGATTTGAAGCCTGCCTTTGGCATAATAGAGTACGGTAATGGACGGAATAATATAAGATTTATCCTCACTAGATTGTCATTGTCGAGATGCTGACGCCATATAAAATTTAAAACAAAAATATATCAAAGCATCGGAATAAGATCTAGAGTATGTCAAGATACAACTGTCCTTAAATGTATCTTATAATCTTCTATATTTTTTAATTGATATTTAGATTTTCTTAATTTAAACATTTTAATATATAAAATTCTAATTTCTAGAAAAACTATGGATAATAAAAGACTCTTTGATGTTTTCCTAATGGAACCCGCTGAACAACAAATGCCATCAACAAAAAATTCAAAAGATATGAATAATGTATCTTATTGCGAGCAGTGTAACAGCGACACCGTTATTTTCGACATGGTTTCTAGTGAATATGTATGCAGCTCATGTGGTTGTGTTGCAAATGCTGAAACCTTTATCAGTGATCACAATAACAGTTATTCGTCTCACTCTACATATAGTGATAGATTAAGGACAGGTATGCCAGAATCTCTTGCAATACATCATAAGGGTTTATCTACATTAATTGGAATTGGCGACACTGATGCCAGAGGGAAGGCTCTCGAGCCTGCTCAAAGAACCAAAATCCAAAGATTAAGAACGTGGAACAATAGATCACAACTTAATGATTCAATTTCCAGAAACTTAGAGAAGGCTCTAAAATTTCTCAATAACTTTGGAGATAAGCTGTATCTCAGTCAGGCTGTAATGGAGAGTGCTGCATATATTTATCGAAAAGCTGCTATAAAAAAACTTGCAAAGGGCAGATCGACTCTTGGATTGGTCGGAGCTGCACTTTATGCTGCCTGCAGAGAGACAGCAACGCCAAAAACAATTTCAGATGTAGCAGCGGTTTGTAATTTATCCAGCAAAGACGTAATGTCTCACTACAAGTTGATTGTCAGAGAGCTTTCTTTACAAATGCCTGTTCTTCATGGACCCGATTATGTTACTCTTATAGCAAATAGATTAGATTTAAGTGAAAAAACAAAACGTGAAGCTTTGAAAATTTATTCTCACGTACAGCAAAATAGAATTTCAATAGGCAAAAATCCAAGAGCACTTGCAGGCGCCGTGATATATATAGCTGCACACAATTGCAATGAATTTCTGAGGCAGGTAGAGATCTGCCAGGTAGCTGATATATCCACTGTATCGTTGAGAAAGCGTTGCAAGGAAATAAAAGAAACTCTGGAAATTTGACTTATGTAAGTTTTGTGATATAAGGCGTTAAATCTGTGCCGTTGCAAATTGATTGCCATTGTTGGGTTGTGACAGAGAGATAAGCCGCCTCGAAACATGGATACGCCTCTTTACAAGAGAATAGAGTTACAACTAAGCCATTATGATCAATCTTGAAGCCCCTGCAAGGCTCGTGTCCTCTTATTATCATTTTAGCATCAGTTAATCTTAACCAACTTTTAGAAATATTAATTCCAAAGTGTCTTCCAATACCTCTTCTAGAGGGCTCCCATTCTTTATGATCTTTGATATGCTGTCGTGGATCATTCCATAAAATTTCCTCCATCCATCCATCATGAATATTTTGCTCTGCGGTAGCAATGGAATTTTTAAAATCTGTCGCTAGCCCTGTACATCGTGTAGGAACTCCACCATGGACAATAAGTGCCTGACTTTGTATCAAAGTTGAGAGGATCAATAGTCGAAAAAATGGTAGTATTCTGTAAATGTAAATTTGTTTTCCCGTCTCTCCGTATCGTTTTACAATTTCCAACGGCAGATCATGTGAAGAAAATGGAAATTCAATAGGTGCTTCGTGATTTCCACGCATAAGTACAATAGAATGGGGGTATTTTTGTTTTAAATAACAAACCGTATACAAAACTCCAATCGATTGACTCCCTCTGTCTACATAGTCACCCATGAATATCATTTTGTTCCTTGCTGATGCAAGAAACTTTTCATACTCTATGTCCTTGAGAATATCGAATAACGAGTTTAAATCACCATGAATATCACCAATAATTACAACATTTTGCGGAATTTTCAAATCAGCAAATCCACAAGTAATTGATCCTCCGGCGATATTACTATATTGTCGTTCCTTATACATAATATTGGCAGCAGCATCGATAATTTTAATGAAATCATCAGCATTTGCCATAATCGAGGATCGATATAAGTTATCCAAGTACAGTCATAGAATACGGAGAGGTTAATAATTTTAACAATTATTTGTAAGCTTTACAATGAGATAATGGCACAGGAATAGAAAAGAGATAAAACTCGTTCTTTTTTGCCTATTTGTTCTTATGGAAAGCATATGATTGAAAAATTTGATTAAAGCCATGATATCTACATGATGTATCCATTTTAGAGATATAGAAATGTTCTATGCTCTTTTTGGATTAAAAAGTATGTTTAGCATTAAAAGCAATGGATAGTGAGATACTTTCGGTTATAATTGCCACTTAATACAACTGGTTGGAGTAATAGAGGATGGTTAGAGATAATTGAATTCATTCTTTCAATGTGTGAGAATGGCGCAAGGAAGACCCATGTTATGTACCGATGCAATTTGAATTCTAAACAAATAAATGAATATCTCAACTTTCTTCTTGAATGTGGAATGCTAGAAAAGATTCAGGAAAGACTAGATTCAAAACGTTCTATTTATAGGACAAGCGAGCTAGGAAAAAACTTTATAATCAAATATAAACAACTTGCAGAATTGTTTAGTAAGAGCCCTCCGCCATCTCCAAATTAATTATTTATTATAAATTATGTTATTTAATTATAGAGACTTGATAGTCATTTCTTTGTAATTATTTATTCAAATGGGTAGTGGTTGGCTTCATAAACTCTCTAATATTATCATTATTATAATCTGAATTCAAGATAAGGATAACTAAACAAAATGGTCTTTATTTTTTGCTATATGTAATAGCACCTTCTTATCAATAATTGATTTGGCATCTGAATCTGAATCAAATGATAAAAGCAGATAGAATCTTTTACTTTCACTATTACCAAATATTATAGGAACAGTTGCACGAATTAAGTTTTCATATTTGCCTATCGAATATTCAAGCCTCCCTATCTTTGATGCAAAATCTTCGCGTATAGCAGCGCGAAGCACAGCTTGTATTGAATACTGCGAAGTTTCTTCTTTTGTCATCAAAGGAATTAAACCTTGTCTGTACACCGCTGCGATAAGACTGCCAAGATGATTTGTTATACCTGCAAATCTGATTGATTGATTATTTGCTAGTATTTCTCTGCAGAAGCTTTCCAAATAATCCTTTTGCATTGTTTAGCTCTTCATCATAAATATTTATAGATTAGTATGTCATAGAAGCAAAATTAGATAATATTGCAAAGATATGATAAATTATATTATTCTCTATTAAAAATACAAATGAATAAATGTTTAATATATTTAATATAACTCTAATTGCGAATTCTATCTAAAAGAAGCAAAATAAAAATAGAAATCAACATATTGAGAAATTAATTGAACATCTCCTTATATCTTCAGTTTTTTGCTTCCTCCTATTATTCTGCTATTCTTAGGCTTATATTCTAATTTAGTTATACTTTTGTATTTATGTCATATTCTGCTGAATCGTCTATTCTAACTGTAAATTTGCCCTTTATCACATCAGTAATATTTTTTTCTATTTTAACAGTATTTTCGCTGTATAAATCTATTCCTGTAAAGTTCCTTCCAAGGTATGCGCAAGCTATACCTGTCGTCCCTCTTCCTGCAAAAGGATCAAGAACCCAATCTCCTTTCATCGTAGTAAACTTAATGATCTTGGCTACTAAACCTTCAGGAAATATTGCAAAATGCTCATTTCCATAATGTGCTTTAGTAGAAATTTCCCAAACATTTCCAGGGTTTTTACCGCTTGAATTACAAACTGCAAATATTGGATAATGTTTGTGATCTCCTATTCTTTTTCGTGTGGCATGACGTTTGAATTTTCTAAAACATGTAGGACAATACTTTTCTGCGTCATAGCCGAAGGCCCAAGATATTTCGCTTGTTGTGGGCAGTTCCTCAAAAGAAGTAGTAGGTTTTGCATTATGGATAATCTCTATGATCTTGGATATCTTTTCTTTGTCTTGCTTTAAAGGAGTATATTGTAATAGGTAGAATGGTGGAGTTTTGTTTCGCCCTTCTCTTACCTCATTACCTCCTACCCTTATACCATCCATATTTGTAAAACATTTGTCATTCTTTGAGAGAAAGAGGATAATTTCATATGCCTGAGAAAGATTATCTTTTGAACTAGTAGAAATATTATTTTTCTTATACCAGACAATATCCTCTCTAAAAGTATAACCTTTTTCAACCAACTTCAACGCAAGTCTATGGGGTATCATGAGTTTTCCATATTTTCGCCTTGTATCACCTATTACGATCCAAAGGCTGCCATCCTCAGTTAATAGTTCTCTAGATTTAGTAAATATATTAAATAATTTTTCGATGAACATTTCGTCTGTTTTTTCTTGGCCTATTTCATTAGGATCTTGTCCATAATGTCTATGTCGGTAATATGGTGGAGAAGTGACTATGAGTCTATACTTGCCTCTTTCGTCAGGATTCTCAGTGAATTTAGTTAGAACAGAATATGAGTCGCCCGGAAGCACCTTATAGGAGATCATATTTTGATATATCTTCAATAATTGTTCCTTAAAATAATTTATATTAATGTTCTTGTCTTCAATATTAATAGAGATCCATTTGAAAATAGACATTATTTTCATATTTATTTGAGGCTCAATACCCTTACCTGGTAGAGCGTTGACTTATTCTTACTATATTTTATAAGGGTTTGGAATATAGTCTATTTCCATATTAAAATTTGAGGGCGAAGAGAAGCCTTGGCCGGGATTTGGACCCGGGACCTTTGCCTTACCAAGGCTGCATAGGTATCGCTATTCAATTCTCCGTCTCCAAATCCCTCCCAAGGCTTCTCTTCGTCTTCTTTTATGCTTAAATTTGAATAATTTGAATAGGTCTTACTTGTGGCCTCATTAGGGTTCTTAAATATAGCAAGGTTTGCTGCTGCTTCTGGAAACAGGCCACTTTTCAAAATCAAAGGTAATTCAAAATCACTTAATGCTCTCAGCTTGCTCTTTATTATGCTCTTTATCTTATATTCATAAGTTTTGGAGAGGTGGGCTTTACCTGAAAGCCAGTCTATTTCAGTCTTTGTTAATAGAGATAGTTTAAATGAGCTGTGAATTCCTTGTGCCATTAACATTTCATTTACTTAGAAGCTTATGATTATCTTTTCGGTATATGCTTGTAAATTTGGGTCATAACACATATTACAAACAGACCAATAACACCCAATTTTCTCTCTTACGATCTCTGCAAGATGGTGTCCTTTTGATGTATTTTCACTTATCATACATTTAGTGCTATTGACTGTCTATTCTTAGTGCTTTTGCGACTATAGAATTAGCTATAACTTGTGTGTTTATCTCTACAGAGGCGAGCACGTCCTTAGGAGGAAGTCATTAGTCTTATTATTCTCCTCCATCACCGCCGCCATCTCCTCAAATGGTTAATTCCAAGATATACATCAAGGTAAGAAAATGGCATAACCGTAGAGGTAAAGGGAGATGGGTAAGGAGTTTTTCAAAAGGAAATAAGGTGTTTCATTTCTCTGAAGAGTTCATGCCTAAGTTAGCCGTTGTTTAATCTT
>Ga0126304_10001185_pt1 | contig 11996 bp, 12 predicted proteins | sample Plot25_FD_92538 | JGI IMG/M metagenome (GOLD analysis project Ga0126304, IMG submission 92538) | Serpentine soil microbial communities from UC McLaughlin Reserve, CA, USA - Plot25 | ecosystem: Environmental > Terrestrial > Soil > Grasslands | place: USA: UC McLaughlin Reserve, Lake County... | reverse complement strand
GAAAGACTTCATCGGTAGTAAAGATGAATTCATCGTGTCAATTCCATTTTCAAGCCATCTGACATCTTCCTCTTTCAGGTCGGGAATCTTAAGCAGCGGTTCCTTGTCTGGATCGCAAGCCAGTGATGAACCGATCGTAAATAAGCGGTCCTGTATTTCCCTTAATGATCTCGTGGTTTTATCGTGATGAAACTGATCGCTAAGTAATCCTATATAAGAATTCAACTCGTCAACAGTTCCATAAGCTTCAATTCGGATATGGTTCTTTAAGACCTTCGTTCCTCCGATCAGCGAGGTCTTGCCCTGATCGCCAGTTTTAGTGTAAATCTTTATTGCCATGACTGTTGTGTTTTGAGTCGCGAGTTAAAAGTAGCAAGTCAGGAGCCAGAAGTCAGAATCCAAAAAAGAACCATAATAATTTAAGATTTTGCTTTCAGGTTAACAATTGCGTCAACCTTGGGTCAGGACAAGACACTGGCTTCTGACTTTTGGATCCTGAATTCTGAATTCTCTGCCGTCATTCCGCTCTTAGGACCTTACGCATGCAACGGCATTTCTGATCTGCGCTTATCGGTTTCTATCATTCCATCGCGCAATCGGACCACACGTCGTGCGTAATTGGCTATATCCTCTTCATGAGTTACAAGCACAACAGTATTTCCTCCTTCATGTATCTTATTGAAAATTTCCATGATCTCAACAGACGTTTTTGAATCAAGATTTCCGGTCGGTTCATCAGCCAGTATCAGCGGAGGGTTATTGACAAGTGCTCTTGCAATCGCGACTCTTTGACATTGACCGCCCGATAGCTCGTTTGGTTTGTGATGACTTCTATCCTCAAGTCCTACTTTTGTTACGACCTCCATCGCTACTTCTGTTCTTAATTTCCTGGTCATGCCGGCATAGACAAGTGGAAGCGCCACATTTTCCAGGGCCGTCAATCTTGGCAGAAGATTGAATTGTTGAAATACGAAACCGATCTCTTTGTTCCTGATATCAGCCAACGCATCATCGACCATCGTGCTTACATCATGACCGTTTAAGATATAAGTGCCCGCAGTAGGTGAATCCAGGCAGCCAAGGATATTCATCAAAGTGCTCTTTCCTGAACCAGAGGGTCCCATTAAGGCCACATATTCATTTTTCTGAATCTCCAGGCTGATTCCCTTTAATACCGAGATCGCCTGTTTGCCCATAAAATAACTCTTGCGGATATCTTCAAGATGTATGATAGGAGTCATGGTTTAAATTTTGTTACAGAACCTGTTTATCCTAGGTACGAAGTACGAGCGACGAAGGACGAAATTCTGAAGCGAAACTGTGTTAAGTGTATACTTCTACTCTCAATTTCTTTTGTTTTATACTTTTTTCCTACTTCGTACTTCCTAATTCATGCCTATTTTCTTATCACTTTCGGCACCTTGAAGAAAACCCCGTCCGTGGCTGGCGCGTTTTTTAATCCTTCTTCGCGGGAAATAGATCCCTGGATCTCATCCTCGCGAAAAACATTGGTGCCATCGCTCATATGCAATACCGGGTCAACACCGTCTGTATTCAATTCGTTGAGTTTGTCGATAAATGCGATCATCTTTTGAAGATCCGACTTGATTTCTTTTTTTTCGTCCTCGTTGAAATAGAGTCTTGCCAGGTTTGCAAGATTGTCTACCAGAGCATCATTTACTTCCATATCAACAAAAATAATTGTTTGCTGGTTAATCGCGGCATCCACAGACGGAAATCAATTCGGCCGTCAAAAAATAGCGGTCAATCATAACAGCCGTGCCGTTCACGGCCACAATCCGAAAAATAACTGCAATTGCTAACTGGAAACTGCTTCGGCCTTCAGTTATATAGGTAACCGCTTCCAGTTGCCATCTATAAACTATTCATATCTTCGCCCTCCTTATGCAAAAAAGTGGAAATAAAAAGGTTGTTATGAGCGGGATCCGATCCACCGGATTCCTTCATCTCGGTAATTATTTTGGCGCTATCAGGAATTATGTGCGCATGCAAGCCGAGTATGAATGTTATTTTATGGTGGCCGACCTTCATTCATTAACAACGCATCCTGAAACGAAGGAATTAAAAGCAAATGTACATCGCGTGCTCGCGGAGAATATTGCGTGTGGACTGGATCCTAACCAGGCAGCATTGTACTGCCAAAGCCACGTTCCGCAAACGGCTGAGTTGTACCTTCTATTAAATATGTTGGCTTACAAAGGTGAGTTGGAAAAAACGACCACCTTTAAGGATAAGGTTCGCTTGCATCCAGGTAACGTCAACGCGGGATTATTGACATATCCAGTTTTACAGGCTGCTGATATCCTGCTCCACAGGGCCTCATTAGTACCGGTTGGTAAAGACCAGGAACAGCATCTTGAAATGGCGCGGAATTTTGGAAATAGGTTCAATCACCGGTATGGTGAAGTTTTTCCAGAACCGTATGCGTTTAATTTTGGCGATGACCTGATAAAAGTGCCCAGCCTTGATGGAACTGGGAAAATGAGTAAGAGCGAGAACCAGTACGCAACGATATATTTATCTGACAGCGATGAAATGATACGTAAGAAAGTAATGAAGGCAAAAACGGATAGTGGCCCAACGCAACCAGATTCGGCAAAGCCAGATTACATTGAGAATATTTTTCTATTGATGTACCTGGTGAGTGAAAAGGGCACAATCAAAAAGTTCGAGTCTGATTTTAACGGATGCAGTATCCGTTATGGAGACATGAAGAAGCAATTGGCAGAAGATATGGTAAACTTCATTGCTCCAATCCGGGAAAGGGCGGAAAGCATAAGAAACGATGAACAGTATCTTAAGGTAATAATGGAACAGGGCGCGGCGAAAGCACGAAAAAGTGCTAACGCAACAATGGAATTGGTTCGAGGTGCGATGGGATTGGATTACTGAGATATTTACCCTGTTGATGGTCGATTTACCGTTACTTAGCTATAAATTGATAATTGAACCGCGAAAACAGATACTCTTACATGGCAAAAAACAAGAAACCAAAACATATAGCAGTTGCAGGAAATATCGGAGCCGGTAAAACTACACTCACAGAACTATTAAGTAAACATTATCGCTGGATACCTCAGTTTGAAGATGTGGATCACAATCCTTACCTGTTCGATTTCTATGATGATATGCCAAGATGGAGTTTCAATCTGCAGATTTATTTTTTGAATAACCGGTTGAATCAATTGCTGGAAATACAGCGCGGTACAGAAACTGTCGTACAAGACAGAACAATTTATGAAGATGCACACATCTTTGCTCCCAACCTTCATGAGATGGGACTAATGGGTAAAAGAGACTTTGATAATTACTTTCAATTTTTTGAAACGTTGAAGTCCATGGTGCAACCACCCGATCTGCTCATCTATTTGAAAGCATCAGTACCTACACTGGTGGCTCAAATCCAAAAGAGAGGAAGGGAGTATGAGGAAAATATCAGGCTGGATTATCTAAAACGTCTCAACGATTTTTACAATAAATGGATCGAACATTACAAAGAAGGTCCATTACTTGTAATTGATATAGATAAGAATAAGTTCGCTGAAAACGATGAGCACCTGGGCGAAATTATACGCAGGGTGGACTCCCAATTGTACGGTCTGTTTTAACAGTTGTATGAGACTGCTTAAGCTACCTTCAATTTTGAAATCTCCTTCCCATTTTGTCTGGGTTATTTTCTTTTTGCAGTAGACGGGATGACTAATGTAAATCGATTCCGGATCCTCTTTAATACGCTATTTGATGACGGATTACCTCTACTAAAAGACTCAATTATTCAATGATACTTACTATATTCAACCAATTCCTCGAGAAGAAGCTCAACTTAATTTTTCCAGGCATCCTGTTGTAAGGTTTATCTGATATGAATTTCAAAAGCATTCCGAAGCTCTTACAAACCAATCTTCACTTTGTATGGGTGATTCTATTCTTCATCTTACATGGATATGCTCAATCTTATCAATTAGTCCCTTTGGAAGATCTGCTAATTCTAACATGCCAAATAACGATTGCCGGCATAATTTTCTTTGCACTGAGCACGCGATTTTTTCGAAGCAAAATAAAAGGGGGAATTTTCACTTCTGCCGTTCTTATTATTATTCTTTTTTTTGGTGCTTTCCAGGATTTTTTTCGAGATACAAAATTCCTATCGATACTCTCGTATTTGCGGCCACTAATCTTGATTTGCCTTATCCTGATTATAATTTTCTTTTTCTATTTAAAGAGGACAAGGTTGTCATTTAAGAAAACAATTGTTTATATAAACAGTCTATTTCTTGTTTATTTAATGATCGAAATAGTTACAATTTTCTTTTTGTCATCCTCTGCGTCGTCTGCTGATGGAAAGACCCTTCGTGAGTTTAAGTCTGCCCCGTGTGATAGTTGCAAAGCCCCATCCGTTTATCTGGTTGTAATGGATGAATACATGGGCGCCGAAGGGTTGAAAGAGTATTTTCATTATTCAAATTCGTCATTCGAAAATTTCCTGGATTCCAGGGAATTCAGGGTATTTAAAAATAGCAAGAGTAATTATCAGCGAACGCTTTTCTCAATGGCGTCCATATTGAACATGAGATATATTCCGGAGCTTAGTGAAGGAGAAATGGACGAACGCTATGCATATAACAAGGTGTTATCGTTACTAAGAAATAATGTTGTGTGTAATATATTTCAGCACAACGGTTATAAAACAATAAATCTTTCTCCATTCGAAATAAGAAATGCGCCTTCTGAAATTATTTCAACAGAGCTGCCTCAAAGAATTGAACTAATTGCCGCCCAGACAATGGTATACCGCATCGTGAAATATATGCCGGGGTGGCTGGCGGATCTGAAAATTATAGCACGTTCGAAGAAGGGCGAATTAACAATTGTTGACGCAAATGAATTGGCGATGAAAAGGGCGTTGACAATTGCAGAGGGCCAAGGTACATCGCCTGTATTTGCATACGTTCACCTCATGATGCCGCATCCCCCATTCGTATTTGATAGTTTAGGAAGAAAAACCGGTTTCTGGAGTCAAAATCTTTCGCCAGTTGAAACTGACAAAGCCTACTTCCAGTATCTGGTCTATACAAATCACCGAATTGAAAAATTTATTCAGCAATTGCAACAGGCGACCATGCATAAAGCAGTCATCGCCTTAATGAGTGATCATGGATATCGGGCCGCAGCTCAGAGCGACATACAACATGCCTACCAAACGCTTAATGCCATTTTCCTTCCAGATAGAAACTATGGACCCTGGTATGATGGGATGAGCAACGTAAATCAATTCAGAATGCTGTTGAATTCAGTATTTGGTCAGCGTCTTCCCTTACTGAAGGATTCTATCGTTTATCAAAGTGGATTGGACTAGGCAGGAATGAAATTATTATCTGTAGGCAGCAAACTCTTCCAATTTTTTCAGTTCATCCTGTATTTTGGTGACCCATTCATCCTGCAATTTGAAATCCCTGGAAAAATTTGTTTCCTGGTCATATTGACTCTGAAAAGTATGATGTTCTTTCATCACTGTTTCATAGATCGTATTAACATCTTTGCCAACGGTGCGGCTATTGAATTTATAAGCCTTTAAAAGCTTGTTGAGCTTCCGCGCGTGAATCTCTGCAATATCGAAATGACCTTGCTCATGAACGAGAATATAATCGTTTTTAATCCTGCCCCATGACAGGTTTTTGTCAAACCTGCATTTGATATTATATTTCAATCCAGTGTTTGTGTAGCCGAATTCAATGTTAATGCTACTACTCGTTAAGGCGGCATTGGTAGAGGTCTTATCAGGTTCAGCTTTGAAATCGTTCCAAGTCAGCTTACGCTCCGCATTCCACTCTATCAGGTTCGATTGTTTTGTAGAAAATAGCATCATTAATGAAAGGGAAAGGATTTGAACTATCATATTCTGACTAAAATGATTTTTATAACATAAAGGTTGGCTTACAAGTTTAAATGATTTCTTAATAAATAAAAAACCCCGCATCTGCGGGGTTGGCAAGCCATCGCTGAGACCCTTAGGTGAATTAAACTCTGGGGGCTGCATCAAGTATTTCACTCGAAACACCCTTTGCATACTGTTCGAAGTTTTTAGTGAATTGTTTAGCCAGGAATTGAGCCTTTAAATCGTAAGCATGTTTATCGGCCCACGTATTTTTTGGATTTAACAGCGATGCGGGAACATTTGGGCAGCTGGTTGGTATTTGAAAACCAAAAACTTCATGTTTCTCAAAAGAAATTTTGTCAAGTTTACCGTCTAGTGCAGCCGAAATCATAGCCCTGGTATAAGATAATTTTATCCTGTTCCCAACGCCATACGGTCCGCCTGTCCACCCTGTATTGATTAGCCAAACCTTCACTCTATCCTTTCGAAGCTTATCTCCCAGCATTGCAGCGTACTTTCCCGGATGCAGGGGTAGGAAAGGAGCGCCAAAGCAGGCGCTGAAAGTCGATTTTGGTTCCGTAACTCCTGTTTCCGTCCCTGCGACTTTTGCTGTGTAACCCGAGATAAACTGGTACATCGCCTGGTCTGGGGATAGTCGGGATATGGGGGGAAGCACGCCATATGCATCACAGGTTAGAAAGAATATATTCTCAGGAATCTCGCCTATCGACGGTTCCACTGCGTTGCTTATATAATCTAATGGATAAGAAACCCTCGTGTTTTCTGTAATCGACTTATTCGCAAAATCAATTTTATTGGTGCCTGGAATAAAAGCGGTATTTTCCACAAGCGCACCGGATCGAATTGCCTGGTAAATCTCTGGTTCTTTATCTTCACTCAGATCGATGGTCTTGGCGTAACAGCCGCCTTCAAAATTGAATATATTGTTATTGGTCCAACCATGTTCGTCGTCACCAATGAGCATGCGGTCGGGATCTGCACTAAGTGTTGTTTTGCCTGTACCACTCAATCCAAAAAACAAGGCAGTGTCTCCGCGCTCTCCCATGTTGGCCGAACAGTGCATGCTCAGTACTCCATTAAGTTCTGGTAGAACATAATTTAGTACTGTAAAAATTCCTTTTTTTATTTCCCCGGTATATCCTGTACCTGCGATCAATATCACCTTGTGCTTGAAACTGATTACTGCGGCGTTATGTTGACGAATACCGCATTCTTGTGGATTAAGACGTAAGCCTGGTGCCGAAAGAATATGCCATTCGGGCTCGAAATTGTCAACTTCATCCTCCCCGGGCCTGATGAACATATTGTATGCAAACAAATTATTCTGCGGCTTTTCATTGATCACGCGGAGATTCAGCCGAAAGCGTTCATCCGCACATGCGTATGCATCACGGACCCAGATCTCGGGACGTTTGTTAAGATAGTCGGTTACATTTTTGAACACTACGTCAAAATAATTCTCAGCGAGCGGAATATTAAAGTCGTTCCAATTAAGGGTATCAGCGGTTATCGCATCCTTTACAATAAATTTATCTTTCGGACTGCGGCCCGTAAACTCCCCGGTGTTTATGACCAATGCTCCTGTATTATTAAGTACCCCTTCCCCCGTCCTAAGGGTATCTGCTATTAATTCATCTGAACTGAGCTGGTAGTGAATTGTGTGTGATGTTCGAAGACCTAATCTGACTAAATTATGGGTGGGGATAGAGATTGTAGGAACCGACATAAACTAACGATCGTTTGTTGGCCAACAAAGATAATTTTAAAATGTTTTAAAAACAAAGTAAAAACCGAGGAATTTTTTAAACATTTTCTATGAAAATGGCCTCTACGGTCGCGGGTTGTTTCCAGCAGATGTTTTGCTCGAACAGGGCCAGCAAAGAAATAGTAAGAATAAACGAAACGAATCTTCAGGAATCGCTTACATGTACACCAATTCATTAAGAGCCAGTTCTTGTCGCGGACATTCGGCATCCTTCCTAATCCCAATATTTTTTGGATAAATTGCACCCTTACAAATTTTTCATGAAGAATCTTCCCCTTAACCCCTCGATTTTTATTGAAAACCGGCAACGGTTCGTTCAAAAAATGCAAAAAAATTCGATTGCAATTTTTAACAGCAATGACGAACTTCCGACAAATGGCGACGCAATTCACAAATTCAAACAGAGTGCAGATCTGTACTGGCTAAGCGGAATTACACAGGAAGATTCAATGGTGATTTTATTTCCTGATAATCCTGATCCAAAATGTCGTGAAGTGCTGGTTTTGGTAAGACCTAATGAACTGAAGGAAAAATGGGATGGCAAAAGATTACGTTCTGACGAAGCGAAGAAAATTTCCGGCATAGAAACGATTATGTGGCTTGATACTCTTGACGGAATGCTACAACCATGGATTCATTTGTCTGATACTATTTATCTCAATACAAACGAAAATGACCGGAAGTCAAACCTCGTGCCGGTAAGAGATTATCGTTACGCCGAAACAATGCAGAAACGTTACCCGCTTCATAATTACCAGCGGAGCGCGAGAATCATGAAGGATTTACGTGCGATAAAAACTTCGCAGGAAATAGAGGTGGTTCAACAGGCGATCGATATCACACATAACACCTTCGAAAGATTGCTGGGTTTTATTCGGCCAGGAATTATGGAATACGAGATTGAAGCAGAGATTTTTCATTCGTTCTTAAGCCAACGATCCGAGGGCCCCGCTTATGGAACGATCATAGCCAGCGGAGACCGCGCTAGAACATTACACTATATATCGAATAATCAGGAATGCCGTGACGGGGAACTGGTGTTAATGGATTTCGGTGCGGAATACGGCGGTTACAATGCAGATTTGACCAGAACGGTTCCTGTAAACGGAAAATTCACGAGACGTCAAAAGCAGGTGTATAATGCCGGTTTGCATTTACATGATTATGCGAAAAGCCTTCTCAAACCCGGCATTACCATTGGCGACTACACTGAAAAGGTAGGAGAGGAAGCGACCGGAATGTTTCAAAAGATCGGGTTGTTAAAAAAGACGGATATCAAAAACGAAGACAAAGAAAATCGCGCATATCGCAAATATTTATATCATGGTATCTCTCATCATCTTGGGCTTGATGTGCATGATCTGGGTACACGGACAGAACCAATAAAAGCAGGTATGCTTTTCACGGTTGAGCCGGGGATATACATCCAGGAAGAGCAGATCGGCGTAAGAATTGAGAACAATGTATGGATAACAAGGTCGGGGAATAAAGACTTAATGGCAAAGATTCCAATTAAGGCGGAAGAGATAGAAACGATGATGAAAAGTCGACCGGCAACCGACGACCGGCGACCGAAGGACAGCCGATTGCAGGTGAAAGCATAATCTCCTTGTTCGAATGACGCCGTCATATATTTGGAAAGTCTAAGCTGACATGATAACAATCGTTGTTTGAAAGTTTGAAGTGATCATTCATTTTCAAATTTTCAAATTTTCAAATTTTCAATTAATGAAACAAATTCCCAATCTTTTTACATTGCTCAATCTTGTGTTTGGTTGCTTTGCTATTATTTTGATTCTTCAGACCGGTGAAACACTCGTTACCCAAAATGAGGGCACCTGGGTGGCGCAATTACCTGAAAAGATTTGGTGGGGATCAATCTGCATCGGCATTGCAGCTATTATTGATTTTCTTGATGGCTTTGTGGCAAAATTGTTCCGTGCTGAGTCGGAGATTGGAAAGCAGCTCGACTCTTTGGCCGACGTTGTGAGTTTTGGTGTTGCGCCCGGCCTGATATTATACCAGCTCTTAAGGATCAGTTATATTAGTGAAGAATCGGGATTAGACACGTCGTTTTGGGCTTTAGCCCCGGCTTTTTTATTCCCCTGTGCTGGCGCTTACAGGCTTGCGAGATTTAATATTGACAATACGCAGCGATATGGCTTCAGAGGTGTACCAATTCCGGCTGCGGGCCTTGTTGTTGCTTCTTTGCCGTTGATCCTGTTATATAATTATTTTGACCTGGTAACCGTGTTGCTAAACAAGTGGCTACTTTACGCAATCATAGTATTATTAAGTTTTCTGATGATCAGTAACTTGTCGCTCATGGCTTTGAAGTCTAAAGATTTTTCAGTGCGGAACAATCTACCTAAGATCATTCTTATTCTATCGGCAGTGGTCGCAGCAATTTTTCTCCAATGGCTTGCGGTACCAGTCATATTTATCCTTTACATCATACTATCTTTGGCCTTCAAAAATAAAATTGCATGACCTATTCTGTTCAGATTAAAGTAATGCCTTTAAAAGAACTATTGGATCCTCAAGGGAAGGCCGTTATGGGTGGCCTTCAAAATCTTGGATTGAACAATGTAAACGACGTGCGTATTGGCAAAAATATCAATCTCCAAATAGAAGCAAACAGCTCTGAACACGCAAAACAGATCGCCGAAGAAGCATCCAAAAAACTTCTAGCCAATCCCGTGATGGAATATTTTGAGATATCTGTGAATTAATAGGTACGATGTAAGATGTGTGATGTATCACATACCAGGTACGAAGCTATACTGACGATGTATAGGACAAATTCTAAGTGCATCAGTTGTATAAATAAGGGCTGACATATCCTGGTAACACATCTTACATAATACATCCGACATCTGATAAGTACATCCCACATCTGACTCATGCTCTACATCGTTCCCACACCTATTGGCAATTTGCAGGACATTACAATTCGTGCTCTCGAAGTATTGAAAACTGTGGATCTTATATTGGCTGAAGACACCAGGACATCTGCGCGATTGTTAAATCACTACGAGATCACCAAACCACTTTCACCCTACCATCAACACAACGAACACCAGGTATTACAGCATTTAGTGAATCAGTTGTTGCAGGGAAAAACTGTTGCCCTGGTTTCTGATGCGGGTACACCGGGGATTTCGGACCCTGCTTTTTTATTAGTTAGAGAATGTATCAAAGTCGGTATTCGAGTAGAATGCTTACCCGGTGCAACTGCGTTTGTGCCTGCATTGGTAAATAGTGGACTTCCTTCTAATCGCTTTGCATTCGAGGGCTTCCTTCCCTTAAAGAAGGGTCGTCAAACTCTTTTCAAAAAGCTGGCAGAAGATGAACGGACACTGATCTTTTATGAATCTCCTGTAAGGTTGATAAGAACACTGGAGGATTTAAGTGAATATTTCGGTGCTTCAAGATTATGCAGCGTCAGCAGGGAATTAAGTAAAATGTTTGAAGAAAATATCAGGGGTACTTTGCAGGAAGTGTGTCATCACTTCAAAGAAAAGCCAGCAAAAGGTGAAATTGTAATTATTGTTGCCGGTAAAAACTAATTTTAAGATTTTCTTCTCATAGAAAGGTTTCATTTTTGTAAACTAACATCAAACAGTTTTTATGAGACAACTTTTTTCTGCGTTTCTGGCTTTATTGTTAATTATAACCGTTTCAACGTCTGTTGCACAAGTGCGAAAAATTCCTTCTGAAGTTACAGAGGCTTTCAAGGAAAAGTATCCCAATGCAACTCACGTCGAATGGCGCGACAAATTGAGCAACTTTTCAGCTGCATTTGAATCGGAGAATATTAATTATGAAGCAAGGTTCAATAGCAAAGGTGAATGGCAGCTTACAGAAAATGAAATAGAAGAGAGTGATCTTCCCGAACTTGTAAAGGACGGCTTTGATAAGAGCAAATATGCTGATTGGGAAATCGGGATAATTCATAAGATCGAGTTGGCTGATGGTTCGTTCCAGTACCGGATTGAAGCAATAAAAAATGATGTCGTAAAGAAAAATTTATCCTTCAACGGTGACGGACGGTTGATAAAGGACCGGATTACCATCTAATAACAACCCAGTTTTATTTTGAAACCTTTTCTTTCGAAAAGGTTTTTTCTTTTTATATGTAATCATGGTTTCTTTTTTTTCTGTTGTATTTTGCGAAAATTTAGCGAGTGGTTCTAAAACTGTAGGGTCTTTTATATGAAAAAATATGTAGCATTTTTCTTACCGTCCCTTTTAACAAGTTTGTTAATCCAGGCACAGACTGACAAATGGCAACAGCGTGTAAAGTATGTGATG
>Ga0126304_10001184_pt1 | contig 11996 bp, 10 predicted proteins | sample Plot25_FD_92538 | JGI IMG/M metagenome (GOLD analysis project Ga0126304, IMG submission 92538) | Serpentine soil microbial communities from UC McLaughlin Reserve, CA, USA - Plot25 | ecosystem: Environmental > Terrestrial > Soil > Grasslands | place: USA: UC McLaughlin Reserve, Lake County... | reverse complement strand
GAGCTGCGCGCGGTCCCGAACGCGGAGCTTGCCCATCGCGCGGCTCACGTGGGTCTTCGCCGTCGCCGGGCTGAGGAACAGTCGCTCCGCGATCTCCCGGTTCGACAGGCCCTCTCCCACCAATGCCACGATCTCGCGTTCGCGTTCGGTGAGCTCGTCGAGCCCGCCCGTCGGGGGCGGTTCCTTCGCGCGCGTCGCGAACTCGGCGAGCAGGCTCTTGGTCACCCCAGGCGATAGGAGCGCGTCGCCCCCCGCCACCACCCGAACGGCCTGGATCAGCTCCTCGGGTTCGGTGTCCTTGACGAGGAAGCCACTCGCTCCCGAGCGGATCGCCTCGAACACGTACTCGTCCAGGCCGAACGTGGTCAGGATCACGATCCTGAGGTCGGGGAGGCTCTCGTCCTCGACGATCGCTCTCGTGGCCGCCAGGCCGTCGAGCCCCGGCATCCGGATGTCCATCAGCGCCACGTCCGGCTTGAGATCCGTCGCAAGGCGGACGGCCTCATCGCCGTCGCTCGCCTCGCCGACCACCTCGATGTCGTCCACCGCGTCCAGGAGCGAGCGGAACCCCGCCCGCACCAGCGCCTGATCGTCGGCCAGCAGCACGCGGATCATCGATGGCTCACCATCGGCACCCGCGCTCATGTCCGGGGAACGGTGACGGCGAACAGCCGCCACCGGTCGGGGACGCCCTTGAGCTCGTGCTCGCCGCGATCCTCGAACCCGATCCCGGAGCCGCCCACCAGGTCGCGGACCGTGCTCGAGACCAGGACCTCGCCGGGCGACGCGGCGGCGGCCACCCGAGAGCCGAGGTTCACGGCGATCCCTCCCACGTCGTTGCCCCGCAGCTCGACCTCGCCCGAGTGCATCCCGATGCGAATCGCGATCTCGAGTGCCCGAAGCTCGTCGCGGATCGCGAGCGCGCATCGGATCGCGCGGGTCGGCGCGTCGAACAGCGCGAGGAAGCCGTCGCCCGTCGTCTTGATCTCGCGTCCGCCGTGTTCGGTCAGAAGCTTGCGCACCAACTCGTCGTGCCGATCCAGCACGTCGCGCCAGTTCCGGTCGCCGATCTCCGCCGCTCGTTTCGTCGAGGAGACGATGTCGCTGAACATCACGGTGGCCAGGATCCTGTCCGGCTCGGAGGCAGACGGGAACGCGTCGGCCTCTCGCGCGGTCACCGCCCCGATCAGCCGCCGGGTGATGCCGGGCGACAGCAGCGGGTCTCCCCGGGCCACGGTCCGGACACCCTGCAGGAGCGCGTCCGGCTCCGTGTCCTTGACCAGGAAGCCGCTCGCCCCGATGCGAAGCGCCTCGTACACGTAGTCGTCCTCGTCGAACGTCGTCAGGATCACGATCCGCGTCTTGTCCAGGCGCTCCTGCTGCAGGATCCGCCGCGTGGCCTCGAGCCCGTCCATGCCGGGCATCCGGATGTCCATCAGCACGACGTCCGGGGTGAGCTCGACCGCTTGCCGAAGCGCGCCCTCGCCGTCCTCGACCTCGCCAACGACCTCGATGTCCGGCTGGGCATCGAGCAGCGCCCGAAAGCCCGCCCGAACCAACGCCTGGTCGTCGGCGAGCAGGACCCGGATCACGCGGCGCCGTCCAGGGGAAGCGTGGCCTTGACGCGGAAGCCGCCCTCCCGCCGCGGCCCGGCCTCGAGCTCTCCGCCCAGCGCCGCTGCGCGCTCGCGCATGCCGAGGATCCCCTTGCCGCCGCCCGTGGTGTTCGGGACGACGGGGCCGCGACCGTCGTCGTCGACCTCCACGATGAGATCGTCCGCACCGTAGGTGACGAGCACCGTCGCAGTGGCCCCGCGCGCATGGCGGGTCACGTTCGTCAACGCCTCCTGGATGATGCGGAACGCGGCCGACTCCACGCCGAAGGGCAGCGGGCGCGCCTCGCCCTCGGTCTCGGTGCGAACTTCGAGTCCGGCCGTCTTCGCCTGCGACGCCAGGTCGTCGAGCCGGTCGAGCGTCAGCGCGGGGGTTCGCGGGGCCGGCTCGCCGCCCTGGCGAAGGATCTCGAGGACCGAGCGGAGCTCGCCCAGCGCCTCCTTGCTCGCTTCCTTGATCGCCGTGAGCGAGGCCCGCGTCGGCTCGGGGAGCTCCTCGTTCAGGTGGAGCGCGACCCCCGATTGGACGTTGATCAAGGACAGCTGGTGGCCGAGCGCGTCGTGGAGCTCCCGGGCGATCCGCAACCGTTCCTCGCTCGTGCGCCTGAGCGCCTCCTCCCGGCGCATCCGCGAGGCCTCTGCGATCCGTTCCCGCCGGACGCGCACGAACCAGCCGGCGCCGATGATCACGAGGAGCCAGGCGGCCAGGCCGATGAGGTTCGCGATCGGGGGCCCCGGCTTGTCCCGAAGCAGGAAGTCCAGCCACGGGAAGATGACGAACCCCGTAGCCGCGACGATCGCCGCCGCCCGCAGGTGCCCCTCGACCACGGCCGAGAACGAGGCGACGACGAGGGTGAACCAGATCGGGCCCGCCGGGTAGTTCAGGAGGAAGTAGATCAGGGACACGCCGAAGACGAGGCACAGCACGCCGACGGGCCATCGACGCCGGAAGGCCAGCGCCCCCGCCGCGGCGACCAGGAGGACGACCGTGCCCGCATCGAACCCCCGGCGCGCCGGCTGCCCGTGCGAAGCGAAGTACGTGCCGGCCACGATGAACACCGCGAGTCCGAGGGCGATCAGGGCGTCCAGGCCCCGGGTCCTGCGCGCTGTCACCTCCGGGTCGTGCACCAGGTCCATCGCCATCTCGATCGCAGCCTAGGTTCGGCGCTGAGAAGCGTCATCGGCGCCCGGGCGTGGCCGCGCGTACGCCTCCTGGGGTATCCCCCTTCGGCCATCCTTCCCTTCGGGAGTGCTCTCGAAGCCTCCCCGGGGCCGACGACGCCAGGACATCTCGGGCCGAGGATGAAGGGAGATCGAAGGAGGTGTCCGAGATGATGGCGACGATCCTGGCCGTGACCGGCTGGCACGGCGGACCGTGGTTCCTGCTGTTCCCGCTGTTCTGGATCGCCCTGCTGGTCGGGGCGTGGTTCCTGTTCCGTCGTCGTGACGAGCGAGGGCGGACGCACTCGGCCGAGGAGATCCTGGGCGAGCGGTACGCACGGGGGGAGATCACGGTCGAGGAGTACCGGCAGCGGCGCGAGGTCCTTCGGGGCGGCCGCTAGGGTCCCGTGGTCGGCTGCGCCCACCGGCGCGGCCGATCATCGGAGTCGGAGACGTCGATGCGCGGGAGTGAGGGAGGCATCGGGCTCTTCGCCTACAGCGAGGAGGTCACCGAGCGGTACCCGACGATCAGAGCCGGGGTCATCCGCGCGACTGGACTCTCGAACGGACCGAGCTCACCCGAGCTCCTCGACGCCTATCGTGCCGAACAGCGCGCCCGTCTCCGATCGGCTGGACTCCACGGCGATCGCGGATCTGCCGTCGATCGTCGCCTGGCGCCGCGCGCCCTCGCCGCGTTCGGCGCCAACCCGACGCAGTACCGGAGCGCCGCCGTCGCCGCTCATCAGCCGGAGAGTCGGACCGAGTCGCGCGCGTTGTCGTCAGCGACCCCGAGCCTCTGAGCGAGGACCCTCACCGTCATCGCGGGACGGCCGGGAGGTCGACGCGCACCTCCGTCTCGGGCGCGAGGAACACCGCGAGCCGCGCGGCCTCGTCCCGGGTGTCGGCGCGCTCCTCGCGCGTCAGGCGGCGGAACGGCTCGATGCGCAACCTCGCGTCCGTCTTCGTCGCGAAGAGCCGCCACCGGGCGGCCACCATCCCGTCGACGAGCACCGAGCCCCAGCCGACCTCGGTGAACCGCGGGATGCCCTCGGGGACGATCCGGGTCCGGTCCTTGTGGCCGATCGTCACGTTGTCGTACTCGGGGAGGAAGCGGACCGGCGCGGAGACGTCCGGGTCGGGGAGTGGCGCGCGCGGGACGTCGAACAGCTCCCGGCCCTCCCCGTCGCGGACGGTGCGGAGCCGTGGTCGGAGCCGCTCGAAGAGCTCACCCAGGCCGCCCACGCCCGACCAGTACTGCGCGTCGGCGGGCGTCGCGGGTCCGAACGCAGCGAGGTAGCGCAGCACGAGCGTCTCGATGTCGACCGCGGGATCGGGCGACGCGCCGAGCCACGCCTCCATCGTCGTGAACGCCGAGCCGCCGCTCCGCCGCCAGAGTCCGCGCGGCGTCACCTGCACGGTCGGCAATGCGTACATCGCGTAGCCGAGCGAGTCGGCGTCGGCGTCCGGCCAACGAGTGGCGATCTCCTTCACGAGCTCGGCACGCGTGCGCGGACGCTCCTCGAGCCACCCGCAGAGCGCCGGGAACAGCTCGTCCATGTCCACGCTGCCGACGGCCTTGCGCAGCGGGCTCGAGCCGTAGATCACGCCCTCGATCGCCGGCTGGACCAGCGCGCGGAGGCCGATCGCGTCGCGAGCCGTGACGAGATGCAGTGTCCCGCGGAGCAGGGTCATCCGGACGGCACGGCGCTCCTGAAGCGCGTCGGACAGGGTCTCGGCGCGGAACGACTCGACCCGGGACCAGAGCGCGACGTAGGGATCGCGCGGCACCTGCGACTGGAGGGCCACGAGCCGCTCGACGGCCTGGAGCGCCCGCACCCGGCGCCGTCGCAGGAGCAGCTGGCGCTCCAGCAGCGCCCGGTTCAGCGCGCGCTTCGTCAGGACGGGGGGCGGGGGCATCCGGTCACGATGCTTATCGACGACGGGCCCGGTCAACCGTCGCGGGCGATGCGGTAGCGCAGGTGGGTGGCGTGCGGGCTCTCGGTCACCGCGACGAACTCGAGCGTGACGTGCTGGTCCACGCCCTCACCGAACATCGGCGTGCCGCTCCCGAACAGCACGGGAACGACATGTATCGAGATCTCGTCGATCGCGCCGGCGTTGATGAGCTGGCGTCCGACGTCGGCGCCCATGACGCTGACGTTCCTGGCGCCCGCGGTCTCTCGCGCCATCGCGAGTGCCTTGTCGAGGTCGTCGACGAACGTGTACACGCCGCCCTCGGGGACACCGTCCGGCACGCCGTGCGACAGCACGAACAGCGGGACGCGAGCCGAGCCGGTCGGACCGTCCGCGTCCCAGTACTGGATCGACATGTCGTACGTGCGGCGCCCACAGATCACCGCGCCGAGCCGGGCGATCTCGCCCTCGAGCATCTCCTTGCCGGCTTCGTCCTGGAACGCCCAGTCGTGGAGCCGCTCCCCGTCGTCGCCCAGTCCCGCCTCGAGTCGCATGTTCGCCCCGGCGATGAAGCCGTCGAGGGACGCGCTCTTGTCGTAGATCACGCTGCCCATCGTGTGCCTCCTCCGGTCCGGGCCACGCTCTTCACTGCTCCGATGAGGTTCTACCAGAGCCCGGAGCCCCCATCAGGACGTCGCTCGAGCTCCTAACGGAAGCGGCGGAAGAAGGTCTGCAGGTCATCGACCAGCAGATCGGGCGCATCCGAGGCGGCGAAGTGCCCGCCGCGATCCATCTGGGACCAGTGCACGATGTTGTTCGAACGCTCGGCGAACGCCCGCACGGAGCGGAAGTCGTACGGGAACACGGACACGCCTGTCGGCGTCTCGTTCGGCACCTCGCGGTAGCCGGCGCCCGACTTCGCGTCCTCATAATACTCGCGCGCCGACGAGCCCGCGGTCGCCGTGAACCAGAAGATCGACACGTGCGTGAGGAACCGGTCGCGATCCACGTTGCCCGCGTTCTCGCCGCCGAGCCCCGCGAACAGCTCGGTGTTCCACGCGAGCTGACCGGCGGGCGAATCCGTGAGCCCGTACGCGAGCGTCTGCGGCCGCGTCTGCTGGATCTTCAGGTAGCCGGAGCTCGCCTCGAACTTCTCGAGGTTCTTCATGCCATCCTTCTCGAACTCGTCCATCTTCGCCATCTCGTCGGGGTCGCCGGAGGGGAACGCGAAGATCTGGAGCACGTGCACGCCGACGAGCCCCTTCGGCTTCAGGATGCCGAGCTCGCGCGTGATCAGGGCGCCTGCGTCACCGCCGTGCGCGCCGTACCGCTCGTACCCGAGGCGTTTCATGAGCGTGTCCCACGCCTTCGCGACGCGCGCGCTGTCCCAGCCGGTGTCGTTCGTCGGCCCCGAGAACCCGTAGCCGGGGATCGACGGGATTACCAGGTCGAGCGCGTCAGCCGCGTCGCCGCCGTGCGAGACCGGATCGGTCAGCGGACCGATCACGTCGAGGAACTCGGCGACCGAGCCAGGCCACCCGTGCGTGAGGATCAGCGGCATCGCGTTCGGCTCGGGCGAGCGCACGTGGAGGAAGTGCACGTTGGTGCCGTCGATCGTCGTCGTGAACTGCGGGAACTCGTTCAGGATGGCCTCCTGCTTGCGCCAGTCGAACGAGGTCCGCCAGAGCTCGGTCATGTTCTTCACGAAGTCGAGCGAGACCCCGTAGCTCCAGCCGACGCCCGGCAGCTCGTCGGGCCACCGCGTCCGGGCGAGCCGTTCGCGCAGGTCTTCGATGTCGGCATCGGAGACGTCGATCCGGAATGGCCGGACCTCTTCCGCGTTCGTGACGTCAGGCATGGCTCCTCCTCCTTCTCTTGAGCCACGTCTATCGCGGCCCCTCGCTGCACGCTACGGGGAGATGCGGACGATTTCGGTCCTGCTCCCGAGATATCCTCGCACCGTGAACGGATCCGGAGCGTCGAGGCCGCGCGACACGGCTCCTGGCGATGCGCGAGGTCCTCCAGGCCCGCGGCACGGTGAGCGGCCGCGGAGCTCGCCGAGCGGCTCGAGGTCGACCCGCGCACCGTCCGTCGCTACGCGGTCAAGCTCGAGGAGCTCGGCATCCCGTCGAGGCCGAGCGCGGTCCCTACGGCGGCTACCGGCTCCGGCCGGGCTTCAAGCTCCCGCCGCTGATGCTGACCGACGAGAGGCGACGGCGGTGCTACTCGGGCTGATCGTGAGCCGTCAGACCGGGATTTCGACCGAGGGGTCGGCCGTCGACGAGGCACTCGCGAAGATCCCGCGGGTGCTCCCGACCGAGCTCCGCGATCGGGTCGGCGCCCTCGAGGGGAGCCTGGGTTGGACCTCGAGGCCGAGGGAGCCGCAGCCGCCGGCGACCGAGATCGTCCTCACGCTCGCCGCCGCGATCCGTCGGAAACGGCGCGCCCTGATCCGGTACGCGACGCCCGGCCGCGAGGAGACCGACCGGATCGTGGCGCCGTATGGCTTGGTGTTCCACGCGGCGAAGTGGTACCTGGCGGCCGACGACGAGCGCTCCGGCGAGATCCGGACGTTCCGAGTGGACCGGGTGCGCTCGGCGGAGCTGCGGCCCGAACGCGCGAGCCCGCCGGAGGGCTTCGACGCCATCGAGCACGTCGAGCGCTCGATCGCAGCGACGCCGTGGGGATGGCGGCTCGAGATCGTGTTCGACACCACGCTGGAGGAGGCGAAACGCCGGATCCCGCGATGGGTCGGGGAGCCGGAACAGATCGAGGAGGGGGTGCTCCTCCGAGCGCACTCGGACGACCTCGACGCAGCGGCCAGGATGCTCGCCTCGCTCGGCTGGTCATTCACGGTCCGAGAGCCGGACGAGCTGCGTGAGTCGCTCCGCAGGGTGGCGGATGTCGTCTGGTCGGCGGTTAGCTGACCCAGGCACGCCGGACAGACGGACTCCATGAGTCAGTGAGTCACCCGATGAACTCGTCGACAAAGCGGGGTCGTCCGCAACCTCACGGCGCAGGCCGGACTGGTGCTCCGCAAACGCCCGGCTAATCGAGAGCTCCGCGCCTCGCGCGTGAGCTGGAAAGAGAGGTTCCCGGGTTGAGAGGTCGCCTTGTAGTTCGCGCGCGAGCCGTATCCTTTGCAAGCAGGGAGCTAGATATTCATATGCGTCCAGGTGTTGGGCTGGTATGACCGGGTCCAAGTGTTGATCGAAGTCGTCGATATCGCTACAGCGCGGGAGAGTCGGCTGTCGGGGGAGTCCGCGGAAGACCGGGGCCAAACCTTATCCGAGAGTTCGCTCAGCAGCTGTCTGGCGAGCCCCGCCACTGACTGGGCGATCGGGTAGCTCCCCGGCACGTTGGCGAACTCCGCGGGCGAGTCTGCGGTCTTGGGCAGCCCTAGGGACCATGACCTCGACGTCTTGCATCGAGACCCGATCTCGTTGCATCGAGACCCGATCTCGGTCTGACAGGGCTCTTCCTCCGGGCCGCCTATTTTGCCAGCATGCTAGAAGCGCGGGCTGACGCACGCCGGAATGACGTGCTGGCTTAGTGGGGCAACGCTAGACTTCCGCCGTTCCCGAAACTACTTCTGAGGTGGAAATTGCCACGAGTGCTACTCATCGGATGGGATGGCGCCGACTGGCGCATCCTCGAACCCCTGCTCGAGCGGGGCGCCCTGCCGAACCTGCAGGCCCTGATCGATCGGGGGCAGAAGGACGTCCTGCGCTCGACGGTGCCGACCCACTCGTGGGCGGCGTGGCCGTCGTTCCTGACCGGGGTCGACCCGGCCGATCATGGGGTCTACGACATCCTCGAGACCGTGCCGGGGACCCACAAGCAGTACCCCGTCACCTACCGCTCGATCAAGGAGCGGACGTTCGTCGAGGACCTCTCGGCGGCCGGCAAGGTCGGGGTGTACGCCGACGTGCCGCTGCTGTTCCCGCCGCCGAAGATCGACGGGAAGATCGCCGCCGGCGGCGTGCTACCGAAGGGTCGTACCTACACGCAGCCGGCGGACCTGCCCGAGCAGCTCGAGAAGGCGGGCGTGCCGTGGGTGATCAACGGCATGTCCTGGACCACCTACCGAAACCGGCCAGAGCAGTACCTGGACGAGGCGCTCGAGATCACCGGCAAGCGGATCCGGGCGACCGAGTGGCTGATGGACAACTCGGACTGGGATCTGATGATGTCGGTGTGGGTCTCGGTCGACCGGACCCAGCATGCGCTCTCGAACTACGTCGCGCCCGACCACCCCGACACCGCGAAGAACCGCGAGACGCGGATCGGCTGGATGGTTCGAGACGTCTACGCGCAGCTCGACGACGCGATCGGCTCGTTCGTCTCGCGCACGCGGCCAGACGACCTTGTCCTGTTCATCTCGGACCACGGGTTCCAGTCGGTCACGCGCACGATCCAGATGGACCACCTGCTGAAGAAGCTCGGCTTCCTCGAGTTCAGCGCGTCGAACGTGGTCTTCGGGCCGATGCAGTGGGGCCTGGTACGCAAGGTGGCACGCAAGGCGTACGACTTCCTCGGCCTGCACGGGAAGGTCTCGCTGCCGCAATCGGTGAACTGGTCCAAGACCAAGGCGTTCACGACGATCCGCTCGACCGGTGAGGGCGTCTCGATCAACCTCGCCGGGCGCGACCCCGACGGCATTGTCGACCCGGCCGACTTCGAGAAGGTGCGGGACCAGGTGATGGACGCGCTCTCGAGCTTCGTCGACCCCAAGACCGGTCGCAAGCCCGTCAAGGCGATCTACCGGCGCGAGGAGATCTTCAAGGGCAAGCACGCCGACACGGCCCCCGACATCCTGATGGAGCCGGCGGAGCAGTACTCGCTCACGCACGCGAAGTCCGCGCTCGAGGACGCCGACTGGATCAGCGGCGACCACAGGCTCGAGGGCGTGATCGTCGCGGCCGGGCCCGGCGTGAAGCCGTTCGAACAGCCGCCGCTGCTGGTCGACATGGCCCCGACGATCCTGGCCGCGCTCGATGCGCCCGCCTCGATCGAGCACACCGGCCGCGTGCTGCACGAGGTGGTCGGCGCGGACGCGAAGGTCTCGCAGGCAGAGCCCACGAAGCCGGCCGCGCAGATCCCAGGGATGCCGACGGGCTCCGAGGAGTCGAACGTTAGCGACACGGAGGCCGACGAGATGGAGAAGCACCTCCGCGGTCTCGGGTACCTCGAGTAGCCCCGGCGACCTCTCGAACTTCTCGCGGCCGCCCGATACCGATTTCGGTATCGGCCCGCTCGAGAAGTTGCCAGCCGACCTCTCACCCAGCGGTGCTACGCTCGCGAAAGAGAGATGGATGCGGCCGTCTGGACCGCGCTCGCGATCCTCGCCGCCGTGTCGCTTGGCACGCTGTTGTACCTGGGCGCTCGCATCGACGCGCTCGCGGCGAGGACCGATGCCAGGTCGACCGCATGGATGCTCGTTTCGATCACGTCGATGCTCGTTTCGATCACGTCGATGCTCGGTTCGACACGCTGATCGGTCGGAGGATTGGCGATTCGACGCGCTCGATGCGCGCTTCGATGCCCTCGCGGCGCGCCTCGACGCCCATCTCGACCGCCATCCGACCTGAGACCCCGCCTACTGCACCCAGATCAGGCTCAGCATGAGCCCCCACTGGAGGTGGACCTGCACGTTCTCCGCCCGATCGGAGACGGCGTGGGTGGTGAGAGGGTTGGTGATCGGAGCCTGGACCGCGGCGTCGACCAGCTGATGCTCGATCTCGCCCCACGCGCGGTTCGCCGCGCCGGGATCGGTCACCTGCAACGCGCTCGCCTCGTCCATCCGCCCGCCGAGCGTCTCGTCGCACCATCCGTGTCCGTTGGCGAACCCCGCCTCACCGCACGCGAACTGGGGCTCGATGAAGTTGCGCGCCCCGAGATAGTCCGCGATCCAACCGCTCAGGAAGACGTTCGGGTGTCGGGGCGTCCCTGCGAACGTACCGGGCTCGCCACCCGCCGGCGGTAGGATCCGGGGGAAGTACGCGTTAGCCCCGCGCACCTTTTCGAGGTCCGGCTCGAGGCCGATCTCGGCCAGGACGTCGGTGACGTACTCCATGACGTCGACTGAACCGGGAGGCAAGCCCTTGTCGGCGACCAGGACGTCTACGGGTGTTCCCGCGGCTCCGGCCTCCTCGATCAATGCCTTGGCTCGGTTTGGGTCCGGGGCCGACCAGATGAGGTTGTGGGGTTCGAGGGTGTAAGGGCAGTACGGCTGGTAGCCCTGGTAGTTCGGCGGCAAGATCTGGCAGGTCTGGCGCTGGATCGTGGAACCGCCGAGGAGGTCGACGAGATGCCCGCGGTCGAGTGCGAAACTGACGGCCTGCCGCACGCGCTCGTCGTCGAACGGCGGCTTCACCGTGTCGAACCCGACGAAGATCGTGAATGGTGCCGGCCACGTGAGGACCTGATCGGGGTGGGTCGACCGCAAGACGGCCAGGTCTTGCGGTCCCGGCTCGCTGACCATCACGTCGAGGTCGCCGGCCTGGAGTCGTGAGAACGCCCCCTGAAGTTCCTCGTTGAACCGCCATGAGATCGCATCGACGAACCCGTCGGGCTGCGCAGCGGCGGACCACTCCTCGAACGTCGTGTTCCGTTCCATCTCGACGCCTTTCGGCCCGGCCTCGGTGACGATGTATGGGCCGGTCGCGGGAAGCGGCTGGAGGCCTTGATCCTCGGCCGGGGTGTCCGATGGGACCGGGAAGGTGAACGGTAGGGCGAGCTTGAACGGAAGGTCCGCGTCCGGCGTCGCGAGGTGGAACGTGACGGCCTCCTCGTCGGTCTCGATCCCCTGGGACAGATCGCAGTCGGCCGGCGCCTCCTCCAAGCATGCTCCCGCCCCCTGGATCGCGCTCAGCAGGTACCCGGCCGGGTGCAGGACCAGCGTCCGCTCGATCGCGCGGCGGTAGTCCTCGGGCCTGATCGGCTCGCCCGTCGAATACGCGATCCCCCCTCGCAGAGGGAATCGGTAGGTGAGGCCGTCCGACGAGACGTCGGGCAGTGCCGAGGCCAGGTCCGGGACCAGAGTGGCGCCGTCGGGCCCACCGACCTTCTTGTACGCGAGCAGTCCGTCGTTGGTGACCGTCAGGATCCGCCAACCCTCGGAGTCGTAGACCCTCGCCGGGTCGAGGGACTCGGGCGCCGTTTCCTCCGAAGAGACCGTCAACGTTCCGCCCCGATGTTCGGTCGCCGAGGCACCCACGGCCAACCACAGCCCCTCCTCGTCGGTGGAGAGCGAGGCCGCCGCGGAGCCGACCGGAACGGTCTTTTCGACGTCTTCCGTCGTGGGGTC
>Ga0126304_10001181_pt1 | contig 12004 bp, 14 predicted proteins | sample Plot25_FD_92538 | JGI IMG/M metagenome (GOLD analysis project Ga0126304, IMG submission 92538) | Serpentine soil microbial communities from UC McLaughlin Reserve, CA, USA - Plot25 | ecosystem: Environmental > Terrestrial > Soil > Grasslands | place: USA: UC McLaughlin Reserve, Lake County... | reverse complement strand
ATATACGCCGATTCAGAAGCTAGCACTACTGCCTTCTGATAAGTTTTTAGCAGCAAGGGTATGACTGTTTCTGATGTAAGATATCCTGCTTCTGTTGCTAATGCAAGAGCTTCTTGAAATGACCTTGACATTTCATTACGGTATTGCTCCAAATTTATTTTTAGATCGGATTCCCTTAATAGCAACCCTGCAGCAATAGCAAAGTTAAGAGCAATACCTGCTTCAATCGGTTTAATATTAAGCTTGCTCATTAAGGAGGCAAGTTTTTGTGAGATAACATCACCTTTCCTAGCGATTACTGTGTCTCTGTTTACCCATATACTTCCCTGATTTATCTTTGTTGGGACGTTTGCCTCTTTGAACTCTGAGAGAACTGGGCCTGGAGTAATGCCCGTATTGCCTGCAGGGATTGAAATTTCCTTGGAGGCAATGTCTCCTCCCTTGGCTGGTAGAAATACTTTATTCTGGTCAAATATCAAATTTAATTTGAACGGGCTGATTTGAGTAAATATCAATCCACACTGTCCTTCCAATTCCTTGCTCAGACTTTCTAATCCAGGTACATTCTTTACTTTTTCAAATGCTCTTTGTGCAACCTTATTCTTAATTATCAGAATCTTCAAGTCATTTCTTAATTTTTTTCGAATCATCATTAACTGGGTGGCCCGAACTTTGGTCATCTTTGAAAGTGCAATCACATCATAGCTCTTAGGGAGTTCTTGTAGTTCATCGTACATCATACGTTTCTTTTTGGGATAGCTTTTTCTGTCTTGTATTTTAATATCAGATACCATTCTATTGTTCAGCCTTCTTTCTCTGGTCTTTCTCTTCTTTTAATGTTGTCAGTTTGGCTGGCTTACCCATCGTAAACTTTACTAATGTGTTCCGAATATTTTTTTCTCCCTGTGGTAGTTTTTTCTCGATGGCTGATATTACAGCACTAGCATTTGTTGCAAGTTGATCATCATCCATTTTTTCATCTCCAATTTTGGCAGATACATTTAACTGATTCTTTGCTCTTACACGAACGGAATCTCTAAAACGAGTTGCAATAGCTTCTATCGGTGCACCATATGGCAGTGGTGTTGGCATTTTTCCTTTCGGACCTAAAAATTGTCCCAATGAGCGACCAACCGTTGCCATATATGCTGTGTCAGAGACAAAAAAATCATGCGCTTTTACCACTTTTCGTGCTTCTCTCTTATTTGTGCCCAATCTGTCCAGTTCTTCTGGTTCTATTACCCTGTCAATTTCAGTTCTCCGAGCACGTGTACCCATATCGCCAGAAGCAATAACACAGATGCTTGCTTTACGAGCAGGCTTGTTTGGTAAATTTACTACCTCATTGAGATTAAAACCTTTTTTTACATCTATTTCTTTCAGTACGAGTGTTAATTCAACTGATTGATTAAAGTTGCGCTTGGTCGCTCCGTCTCGCGCCAGCTTTATTAGGTCTCTAAGTCTACTATCACGTACCATCTCAATACAAACCGTCAATTCATAGAAAGCCACTTAAAATCGTTTAGAAACGTACAAGAAAAATCTATTTATCTGAATCCATATAGCAGCAAATGACGTAATATTAAAAGACGGTTTTAAAATGGCGGGCCCGGTGGGCTTCGATCCCACGACTTCCGGCTCTCCTCAGGAATTTAGAAGGCAGGCGCTCTATCCATGCTGAGCTACGAGCCCGCTTCAAGAGACTCTTCCACTATGTGGGTTATGAGCTAAACGGCTAGCATGGTTAGGAGAAAGTTGAATTATCCTTTATAAAATGTTTAGTGTTGGGAAATAATTTATATGAAGTAAAGCTAGATGTCTTTAATATCGAGTGCATTATATCTTAGAATGCTACTAGAAATTATATTTATTTGAATGTAATATACATAATAATATTCTCAAACCGAAATGCCATTAATAAAGTCAATGATAGAACATGATAAGCTGAAAGCCTATAGAAACAATATATATATCCTGTTAAGAAGTTATTTTTCTTATTCTAAGCATCATTATTAATATTTACTAATAGGTGTATAGCATTAAAGACATTTAAGGACAATATCTTTTCTAATAAAGTATAATAACATGGATAAATATACATGTAACACCCTACGCTCTAAAGTCACGGATAGGATGACCTTCGTATGATTATAGAATACAATGTTAAATATAATAAAAATATTAAGAAAACGGATTTACAAAGTAAGATGTGCGATATGTTTGCGAAGGAGCAACGACAGGTATATGAGATCATTGATGTACACTCTGAGTTAATTAAACCGTCTTCTATAAATCCTCTATACGCTTTTTCAAAAGAATATAGATCAAATGACAAGCAGCAGGAGGTTTAAAATAAATGATAAAGGAAACACTAGTGCGTGATAAAACCACAAATATTCTAGAGAAGATAATTGGAGATGGTAAAAACATCGATATCTCAACATTCATTGAAGAGATCAAAGAGATTTATCGCAAATCAGAGAAAACTAAAGCCGTACTTCATATTGCAGGTGATATCAAAGTCGGTAACACCCCCCACGAAGTAGTGGCAGAAACAAAAATGTACAAGCTTTTACATTATCGTCCGCTATTCAGTAGAACCGCAAAGACACCACTACTGATTGTCTATGCTTTAATGAACAAGTCATATATCTTCGATTTGCAACCTGATAAGAGCTGGATTCGCAATTTGTTAGCCCAGGGCTTTGATGTCTACCTTATAGATTGGAAAGCACCAACAAACGTCGACAAATTCGTTTCATTTGATGACTACGTTAATTGGTACATAGATGATTGTATAGAGATTGTCAGAAGAAAGAATCATGTTGACAAAGTAACTCTACATGGTTATTGCTTGGGCTCAACAATGTCCGTGATGTATACTGCTTTACATCAAGACAAAATTAGAAATCTAGTTGCCATTGCACCTATAATTGATGCTGAAAATGATACCACCGTCCTTAGCAATTTGTCCAGGCATTTGGATGCTAATAAAACGTTTGATTCTATTGGTAATTTACCTTATGAGCAGTTATATGCAGCCTTTTCGATCCTAAAGCCATTTAAACAAGGAGTAAATAAATACATTAATCTTGTTGAGAATATAGATAATGAGAATTTTGTTCAGAATTTCCTTAGAATAGAGAAGTGGATTTTTGATACACCACCTATCGCAGGAGAAACATACAGACAATGGATAGAAGACATACAACAGAAGAACCTTCTCGTCAAGAATGAGATGAAGTTAGGAAATGAAATTATTGACCTATCGAATATTAAGGTTCCACTTCTAAATATAGTTGCAGAAGAAGATCATCTTGTATCTCCACAATGTAGTCTACCACTAAATGACTCTGTATCTAGTACTGACAAAAGATTAATGCGCTTTCATACAGGTCATGTTGGACTTATAGCTAGCAGCTATTCCCAGAACAATGTTCTTCCAAAAGTTGGTCAATGGCTCAAAGCACGGTCACAATAGCTTGTTAAACTTGTTTGTGTGTGAGATACGTCTAACCTAAGACTACGATAGTAACTATTTTTTATATAAATATATTCTAGGAGAATTATCCCTCTTGGGCAGTCTTTCGTTTTCTTTCTATCGGTATTACTATCACTTGAACCAAATCACCCTCTTCAATTTTCAATGCTTGTCTCTCAGCTTCTGGAATAGAAATTCTGCCTCCTGTTTGAACAGTTGTCTTGAACATTGCATAGTAATACGTCAAGCCCTGAAGCATAGACAGAAAATTCTGCATGATATCCTGCTGTGTAGCAGAATATTGCCTGATAAAGTCTCTCTGAACTTCAGTTCCCTTTTCCACTGCTTTTTTAAATGCATCAGTTGTATCATCCGCTCGAAAGATGTCACTCATTTAAATGAATTTGTACTGTCATTTATTTAACGTTAGTGTTAAATTAATGCTCTTAATCTTCAAGAAATATTAATATTTCCCTATTGAATTCAATAGGTTTTTCAACGTAAGGTGTATGGCCGCAATTCCTTATTACTACAAGATGACTATGTGGGATTTCGTAATATCCTTTCGAATATTGCAATGGTATCGTCCTGTCATTATTACCCCATACCAACAATGTTGGGGTAAGGATATTTGATAACCTACCAGGAAGTCTCGGCGAATCTCGCATTCCGAGCAAGGTTGACATAAATGCATACTTTGAATTTGGAAGTCTCATTCTGTTCACAAAATCCTTGATAGTATCTTCTGTAACAATACTGGGATCATACGCCATTTGCGTAAATGCTCTAAGTGCATTTTCATAAGTGGGATACAATGCTGCCATAATATATTGATCAAGATGATGAGTAGAAGACCTCATCATTCCTGCAGGCGCAGCTAAAACTAATTTTTCTATTCTATTATTGTATCTAATTGCAAATTCTGTTGCTAAATGCCCTCCAAATGAGGAGCCAACTATAATGGGTTTATCAATATTTAGATTTTCTAAAAAATCTTTGAAGAACTTGATAAAAAAATCTATAGTGTATTCTACTGTAGGTTTATCACTATATCCAAAACCAATAATATCAGGAACTATAACTCTAAAATGTTTAGCTAAATCTGGGATAACACGTAACCATCTTTCAGCAGAGGCCCCCAATCCATGGAGGAGAATGAGATCTTTGGGATCATCGGATTGATTAATTACCTTGTCATAGTCAAAATACCTTATTCCATAACCATTAACATAGGACACTTTCGTGGGAATATTTTGATCTGACAACTACGTTCTACAAATACAGTAATTACTGTACCTGATTTAATATGTTATCATTTAAGTCTATGCAAGGAAGTAATAGTTATAAAGTGGATAAAATTTATGTATGTCTTATTTTGATTAGTCTCTATTTGTCTTTCAGATTATATGGCGGAATTTTTAGGTAGACCTATGTCTTAACTTTTATAGAAAGAGAGAGAGAGAGAGAGAGAGAGAGAGAGAGAAATATCAAAGCAAAGTATTTCTTAAGTCAATATTCTGACCTTATATTTGTATATTAGGAGTTCAAAATAGACTCTCAGTAGTATTCGCCTTTACATATGAGCATATCATATATATATGACAAATAATGAGCACGGACATCTTAATGAGCAAAACCAAGGATATTTCAATTATGATAATGGAAAAAGAGATATCTTCAGGCAAAGATGTTCATGGTAGTATAGATCTTAATTATCAGGGACGTTTTGATAGTATAATAATTAATTCACAGATACAAAACTCAAATGATGTTTTCAATTATACTGATCTCAATGGAAAAAAAATTAACCATCCTTACGCAAGACTTTCTATATTCCGAGATGATATAGGAGATAATAAAACTCTAAAATTTATTGCTACTACCAGACATGTACCATCAGCGAATTCCTCAAATGTAAAATTTAGAGCCACGATTATTCAAGAACATAAAGAAGTTGCAAGTGACATAACTAACATAAAGATAGTAAAAAGTTAGCTAAAACTCTTTACGATTTCTACCTTTCCTGTCATCCATGGATGAGGTTCACAATGATACGGAAACTCTCCTTCTTCTGTAAAGGTAAATTCATACGTCTTACCTGGAGAAACTAAGCCTATTGTTTCCATTGAATCGAATTTACCGTTAAGTTTATCGTGAAAGTCAGTATCAGTAGTGACAGTGTGCGCAGTTCTATCAGTATTTGTCCAGACAATTTTGTTGTCAACTCCTAATCCGCCACGCACATCTTTTGGTACAAAAAATGCTGGATTAGATGGAAGAGATGCACCTTCTGCAATTGAAACCTGTACTGTTTTTGATGGATTGGCTACCGCTTCAGGGACATTAGGTTTTGCACTCGATTCAGGCAAATATACATATTGGTAGTAGCCAATGCTTACTGCCACTGCAACAATAAAGGCGATCATGCTAATACCACCAGCATGATTCTCTCTAACTTTCTCCATGGATCAAATCAATTTTAGGGTTTTTGGCATATAAAGGTTCTTTGTAACCGGTTACAATTAAAATAAGGAACGTTTGACATGGGGGGATCTGATAAGTACAAAAAAATTGTTTGCTTGAACGGTTTTAAAGCATTATCACTGCTGATTGGTCGTGATTAATGATTTGTTATCTTTGAGCTGTATATTCCTGGTTATTTGACTATTTTTTATGCACTTCAGTGGTAGAAGACCTTTCTGCCAAGACATTCGTTGTATCGCCAGTTTTTGAGTTAGACGAAGCAGATGCACCTGTTTGTGGAGTTGCAGTAGTAGCAGCAGCAGCTGTTCCGGATGTTTCGGTAGCAACTTGTGCACTACTAGAAGCCTTTTGAACTGGTGGAGCAGTTAAAGGCTCAGTAGTAGTAGGCTTGGGTACAGGTGGCACTGTCTTAGGAGCTGAAGGCATAGGCTTTGCAGTCGTAGGCGGAGTTGTTGGTTTTGGAGGAGGTGCTCTCGCCATGGTTGTACCATGTCTATAAATATGAAACATTCCAGCAAAAACAAGCATTATGATACCAATTATAAACAAAGAATAGTTCTTCATTCCATTAAGAACAGCATAATATGCAGATATGTTTAGATAAACCTGAAACGCCAACAGTACAACAAACACTATGTAAATCCATTTTTTTGGGAAATTGATAGCTGTCTTTCCACCTGGTTTCCTAGGCTGTAACTTTGCATTAGCCTCTGCATTCTTTGCTAATTTTATCATCATATAGGTAAATCCAAAGGAAAGAGGCACTAGCAATAACATTACTGTGTAAAAGAAGATGGGATCAATTACCAACCTTTCTAATAAAGACTTTGTTCTGTTAGGATCAATATAAAATCCCCAATAAGTAGTAACTATGATCTGTGCAAGACTTGTTATACCCACTGCAGTGATAAGCGGACGATCCTTCCAAGAGAATTTCTTGTATTTGTCAACAAAAGGTATAATAAGAAGCGAAAAGATGAAGAGGCCAGGCCATGCAACACCAGTTACGAATTTATCATATTGCGTTCGGAGGAATGCGTACAGTCCAGTTAAGTACCACTCTGGTACGGTGATACCAGGCGGAACATTTGGATCGAACTTTAGACCCATTTCTACAGGAAATACACCACCAGTTAGCATGATTGCGCCAGTAATTGCCATTACCATAGGCACATCAAATACAAGAAATCTTGGAAAGTGAACTACCATAAGACCCAACATAGCAATAGGGAGAAGAAAGACATGGAAGGCATAGAACCGCAGTACGAAATCATGGAAGCCTGAACCGAAAAATGCATCTCTCATTTGGGGACCTAAAATAGGGATAGAGTTAGTCAGAGAAGCAGCGATAGAAATAGCTAGTTCTGCACGTTCACTAAATATGATATCATATCCGGTAAAAGCTTCAAGAATAGTAAGGACGCCGAGGATAACCCCTGTTACCCAGAGAATTTCATTCCTTATCTTGTATCTCCCACTAAAATATTGATAGTACATGTGAAGAATTGCCATCATAACCATCGCATTAGAAGCATGATAATGGATATTACGCATGTGGAATCCATATGGTATTGTATCATTAATATTTTGGACACTGTCCCAAGCTCTATCCAGAATAGGTTCGTACCAAAGCATTAGTAGAGCACCAGTAATACCTAATATGATGAAAATGACGAAGGTAAGCATACCTAGAAATCCAAGAGGGCTGACGAATCTTGATGGAAATGTAAATTTCAATGCCATGAATATAGTGCGGTCTACGCCAGCGTAGGCCCATCTAAGAAATCTTACTAAACTGTTTTCTCTATGTAATGTAACGACCAAATCCCACTATCCCATTCCCATTTACGCTCCAATTTGGAGGTTTTATCCATATACTTCCATCGTTGTCAACTTCTAAATCAAGTACGGGCAGTACATTTGATGGAGGAGACTGTAATGAAGCAGGGCCCGCAAATGCCATGCCAGTCAATGGATCATACATACTGCCATGACATGGACATTCACCTCTTTTCCGTCCCTCTTCAGGCCAATACTTCCAGAGACACCAAAGATGCAAGCAAACCATGCTATAAACTCTGAAAGCCGAAGCATCATTTTTGTTTCCACCAAGCTCCTCTGGTAACCTTATAAATTGCCAAGTCCGAAAAGCTTCCTTATTTAGCGACGGATCATCTGCTTTTGGATAAATAATTGCTTCTGAATGATTAACCTGAAAGGTTTTGATGTTAGCTTGTGATCCATCTGGAAGCTCGACTTTAGCTCTTTCAGATACATTGGCTGCAGGATTAGGTAAAAACTTGCCCCAATCTACGAATGGCGCAAAGGTCATAACTGTACCTGCAGCTGCCATTAGCTTTAGAAAATCACGCCGCGATACCTTCCCTCCGGAACCTGGAGGGGCTTGCTGCGTCATACAGATTAAATTGTTCAAAAAATATCTTATAAACTTTTGTCTCCTGCATCTTTGAGGCATTAATCAATGTATAAACTCGTAATCAATTCTCCTGCATCTATATGAGTATCTAGATATAGTTCTGAGGAATTTTATCTCCGCAAGGGCATATGCCTGTTCAAAGAGAAATGGTTAATTCTATTTGCTGATGAAATATGATAGATGATTTTACTTTGTTAGATGGATTCTTGCAATCCCATTGAGATAATGGATATATTCAACAGTTGGTTTGACTGCAGTTGTTGGCAGTTTTGCTAACATGTTATAGTTTCTTGATCCTCTTGCAATAATTCTAACATTTCCTGTATCAGGCTCAAAACTGGCACTAATGTCTCTTGCATCAGAAACTCCATGAATTTCAGCTATAATTTCATAAAAATCTGGTCCCTCGATGACTTCAGGAGAAGCCTGCGAAATAGATTCTTCTATTTTTGGTCTTTGTTTTCTAATTATTTGACTATCGGTTTTGAAGGGTTGGTTTATTATACTTTTTCCTGACAAAAATACTTTCCATGTATATGCCGTTCCTAGACCTGCAACGAATCCACCTAAGTGAGCAAGATAAGCAACGCCGCCAAAAGGATCTATGAGACCGAAGATCACTTGTAAAATGAACCAAAATGGGATATAGGCTAACGCAGGTATGCGAACGGTAGTTATAAAGAAGGCGATTATAACGGTAAAAATTTTAGCTCTTGGAAACATGACAAGGTATGCACCCATAACACCTGAAATAGCACCAGATGCACCTACAGCAGGTATCATTCCTCCTCCTGCGCTAACTGCAAAGATGCTGTGAATAATTGCAGCAGCCGCTCCCCACGCAATATAGATTAGTAGATATTTTATATGACCAAATCTATCTTCAATATTATCCCCAAAGACAAACAAAAATACCATGTTACCTATTATATGAGCTATTCCACCATGCATAAACATTGATGTTAAAATTGATAGTAGATCGCCGTTGAGAACAGACCTTGGTATAGCACCATATTTACTAAATATCTCTGCAACTGCTTGCTCATCTGAGAAATACCCTGTTACTATTATCTCCCATACAAACACTATGACGTTAATTGCGATCAGACTATAATTTACGTATGGCCTTCCATGAATTCTTTCAGTGTCATCGTGAATGGGAAACATGTTATTTTATTTCTAAGTTTGTTAGACAGATCTATAAGGAAATAAGTTTTTGCGTTTATCTTCTCTAAAATCCACCGAATGGATTTGAAGATGGCATATCTCCACCTTTTTCACTATGTGCTTTTCTTACGTGTTTTTTCATTCTATCTTTGTCGTCAAATTTCAAATTACAATATTCACACTTGAAGCCTTTTTGATCTTCCTTATTTTTTCTTCTGAACAAGTCCATACTATAGCATAATGCATAAAGGAATTAATATCTATTATATATTTTGAATATAGATATATATTAAAGAAACTTTTCGCTTATGCTATTATTAAGTCCTGAAGAATGTTATTTTATTAAAAGTTTAATGATTCATTGTTTATATTTGATGACACACATAGCTACTGAAGAAAATAGAGCAAGAGATTTTCATCAATACTTATTATTCCATAACTATCATTGTGAGAGTTGACTTGACACCATTGAGCTTTCTTAGCTTCCACGTAATCGTCTCCTTGACCTTTTCCATAATATCTGCTTCAACTTGAGCTACTATATCATATACTCCATAGACCTGATAGACCTCTTTTACACCATCAATTTTTTTTAGTTCATTAACAATAGAATCTTCACTCCCCAGCTCAGCATTCATCAATACAAAGGCTTTTGGCATGATAGCTTAATTCAAATTGAATATAAAAACATAATGAAAAATTATGAAATTTTTATTTTGCAGTAAATACTAGAGGAAAATATAACAAACTCATCCTCATACGTTATCTTATCATCAATATCAAAAGCTATTCTGTGTCAAGACACTTTCAAATGCAAAATATTAGTAAATAAAAGTGACCCCAAATAGTATATCCTATTGCAATTTTGTATGCTATGACTGAATATCTAATAAAGACTGCATATTAGTCATATAGGAAGATTGAAGTGTTAAATGAGAGAACTTTAGGATCATGATGATCATAGCCCACCCTGACATAGATAAATGAACCCTAAGGAAATAAAGATTGTAAGTATGATTTGAATACATAAATGAAAGGTTGGGATTATAACGAGTCACATGAATATTGCATATATATCATTAGAAATATTCTAAACCTATGACTTTATGATATTCTTGAGATTTGTAAAAGAGGTAGGTCCATTGACAGTTATGATTATTGAAAGCGTATATGAGAAAATAGGGAGACATTTTATTTGAGTTATGACAATTATCAGATGGATAAAGATATTTTATGATATTGATTAGATCAACATTGTTGATTGAGTTCATGTTTTATCCGTTAGAGCCATTCAGCATATTGGTTTAGCGTCTTGGTTATTAAACGCAATGTTAGAAATTTTTAACTTTGCTCTATTGTCGTTCTTGTTTGAGAATTTTAGCAATTATATAATTGATAGCTATATCACATATCTGGCCACTATTTTGGAAATATAACAATTGGCTTTCTTAGTCCTAGTCGGATAGATCATAGCAGAAATCACCTTATACTTAAAATTGAATATATAGTTCAGGCTTTTTTTATATCCTTACAGTTTTCACAGTTTTCTTGATTATCGCAATGTTCATAGAAATTATCTAAAAACCAAATTAGTATTGAAATTTAAAACAAGCCTAGACTTCTGGGCTTAATTTGCCTTCGTCAAATGTGCTGGCTTTTTCCCACTGAAAGAAAAAAAAATCTTCGCACCAATCATGAAATTCATTATCTTCACTATAAAACATTATATTTAGATCTGGCTCTCCTTTAAGATTAGGAAATAGAACGCATGATTGCTTTTCGTTGAAAATTGTCATTATCTTAACTTCGTCAAGCATCCGCCTCTCCACCAAACCTTTAGCGATTAGATTGCGCCACCCAATTTTATGCAATATCTGACTTCTTCCCTTCGGTATTACTATATTGCTGGCAAATATATATGAAAATTTAACCCCCATCTGTACTCTGTTGCTTACTGTTTCTATCAAATCAAGAGGCACCTGAGCCATAATTTCCTTGATATATTCATCGGACTTTGCATAAAGTGTTTTCCAACGTTGTAGAATTGCCATGACTCCATGAACAATTTCACAATTATGAAGTGAACCTAATCTTTGTATGAACTTTCGAGGGAGTTCTCCCAAGCTATGTTCAAGAAAATATTCCTTTTGGTTAAATAAAAAGTCATAACTGGGAATAAGCGAGACAATCGTAATGCCATATGGCGTCAAGATTAAATCTCCTTCACTATCTTTCATTACTAGACCTGAGTCTATTAAGCGTGTCATATTTCTGTGTGCCTCCTGCATTGTAGCATCAAGTTCCGTCGCAAGTTGAGACAGTCGGTACTGTTTCTGGGTCAATTTCATTAACATAGATAGTCTTAGGTCACCTGCGAGTTCAAAGAAAAGAGAGCCAGCTCCTTCTTCCGGCTGTTCGGACATTTAACTGACATT
>Ga0126304_10001179_pt1 | contig 12012 bp, 11 predicted proteins | sample Plot25_FD_92538 | JGI IMG/M metagenome (GOLD analysis project Ga0126304, IMG submission 92538) | Serpentine soil microbial communities from UC McLaughlin Reserve, CA, USA - Plot25 | ecosystem: Environmental > Terrestrial > Soil > Grasslands | place: USA: UC McLaughlin Reserve, Lake County... | reverse complement strand
TCCGGGGCGGTGTCGTCGGCAAGAACCATGACCACGCGGTGGTCGCTGCTTGAATGACGCCCGTCCCGGTCCAAACTGATGCTGAGCTCACGCGCGAGCTCGAATAGATGGTTGAAAGAGACGTCAGTGTCCTGGGGATGCGCTGGTGGAACGCCGGACCCGGCACACATCGGCCCTTTCATAGATGGTTCTTGGTCCCGCTAGCGCGCATCTCGCGCGCTGTCGATAAGCGACAGGATGTGGTTGACAATGGGCCGATTCGGCACAGCCTGACTGTAGACGCGACGACAGCACCTCGAAGATCTGCTTGCCGAAGGACCCTCGTCCGGGATGTAGCCGAACGCTCCGTTCGTGAGCGTCGCCATCATCCTCGCCTTTACGGCGACTCACGCTTCAGTCGGCGCGATGGGGTTGAACACCTCGGCGTTGACCGCACCGATCCGCGGGAGAAGACGCTGGTGATTCACACCAGCGGATTTCAACCGCATCACGCACGTGCCGGCAGCGATCGCGAATCTCCCGGTCGGGCATGGCGGCACGTTCAAATGAACCCGATGGCGGCGCTGCGGCATCGGTCGCGGTGAGCTGGCTGAATTGGCAGCTTCGCGGCGACGCGCAGAGTGCGAAGCGGTTCGTCGGCGAGGACTGCGGGCTCTGCAAGGATCCGCAGTGGTCGCTGCATTGCAAACAGTTCGCAGATCCACGCGGCAGCAGATGATGGCTGTCCGATGCCGGCTTCCTCGGGTCAAAGTCCAGGGAAGCCGGGCTCTACGGAATGGTCCGGATTCGAGCGAGCCAGGCGTCGAACACGGCGATCCACGACGAAGTCGGGGAATTCGGATATCCCGAGGCAAACGCGTGCCCGCCCTCCTGAAAGAGATGCGCCTCGACCGGCCGATCCGCGGCACGCATGGCGGTGAGCAGGTTCAATGTGTTCGAGACCGGCACGGCTGTGTCGTCGATCGCGTGCACGAGCAGAAGTGGCGGCGTCTCCGCGCCGACGTGGAGCTCGGCGGAACGGCGCGCGACTTGTGACGGCTGCGGATTCGGGCCAAGCAACAGCTCGCGCGACACGAGGTGCGTACCCGGCACGGCCATCGTGACGACCGGATAGATGAGCGCCGCCGCGAACGGCCTGGCACTCGCCGCATCTGCACCATCGACCGGCACGTAGACGGGCTCGGCGAAGCCGGTTGACAGCGTCGCCGCGAGATGCCCTCCCGCGGAGAAGCCCACGACGGCCAGCGTGCGCGCATCGATCTTCCAACGCGCGGCGTTCGCGCGGATGACACGCATCGCGCGCTGCGCGTCCTGCAGCGGCACGTCCTCTCCTCGCTGCCATCCTTCGGACGGCAGCCGATAGACGAGCACGAACACCGTGTAGCCCCGCGCGTTCAAGCGAGCAGCAAACTCGGCACCCTCGTTTTCCACCGACACGAACTGATAGCCGCCACCCGGGATGACGAGCACCGCCTGGCCAGTGGGCTGCTGTGCGGGAAAGATCCGCAGCTCAGGGGAGGCGACGTTGGCCACGAACGGAGCGGGCCAGTCAGCCGGCAGCGTGATGGGCACGAACGTACCGTTTGGTGGTGCCGCGGGCCAGAGCGCAATTCGCTCCGCCGCGTTCCATGCGCGCGAGTTGTTTGGCGGTGTGGGGGGCGGCGTGAGCTGAGTGGCGCTGGGAGGCCGCGCGCGAGCCGCAGAGACCGATGCCGCGACCTGGCGGAGGAGCGCTTCGCGGCGCACCATGCTCACGCGAGCTCCTGCCGGTGCGTCAGCCTTCTCGACGGCCTCGGCGACGGCACGCTCGGCCAGCGGTCGCATGCGTGCGTAGCCCGCCCGATTCGGGTGCACACCATCGTTGCCGAGTTCAGCGTCCATTCCGCCGTCCGAATCGGCGAGCACCGTACCGTAGTCCACGAACGTGAGGCCGCGGCTGAACGCGAGGCCACGCAGCCAGTCGTTCCACTCGCGAATCTGCGGACGGGGATCGAGATCGCCGCGCCAGAACAGCTTTCGAGACGGCGGTATCGCGGCAACGACAACGGCGATGTCGTTGGCTCGGGCGAGGTCGATCATCGCCAGGATGTTGTGCTGGTAGTCCTCGAGCGTCGTCGGACCGGTATTGCCGGCGATGTCATTGGTGCCAGCCATGATGTGCACAACGCGTGGACGCAGCGCAACGACGTCCTGCCGGAACCGTGCCAGCATCTGCGGCGACGTCTGGCCGCCGATGCCACGACCGACGATGCCGTCGGCGAAGAGCGCCGGATCACCGCGTACCCAGTTGTCGGTGATCGAGTCGCCCATGAACACGGCACGCAGGCGCGGTCCATCTGCGAGCGTCGCGTTCGCCGTCTTGTAGCGACACAGGTTCGGCCAGTCGGCGGCTTGTTGCGCGCGGTTGCGTTCCGCGTCCCCCGCCAGGACGGTGGCCTGGAGTCTGGCGAACTCGGTCCAGAAGGCTTCCGGCGACGCGGCCGGGGTCATGAACAGATCGTCGATCGGCTTCAGCCTGGCCTCTGCCGCCGGATCGCGCGGCGGGCAGGGCGAGCTGACGTTCACCGCCGTCACGGGTTGAGCGACGGCGTTCGAGATCGCAGCCCCCGCAAGCAGAGCGGCGGCCACCATCGGGCAAAGGCGGTACCTGGTGCTCCTTATCCTCGGCATCACTGCGCGCTCCTCAATGGCTCAACGGGGAGGCTGGCGAAGTCGCCCCGTGGTCCCTACTTCAGGGATTTTGCGTCGGCGTCCACGCTTCGCGGCACTCGCCAAGGATAGTTCGAAGGACGACCAACGATGTCGGGCCGCTGCGCCGTCCGGTCATGACGCTCGCCGATGTCGAGCACGTCGATGTGCCGCAGCGGGTCGCCTCGAACGGCGAGCACGTGCGCGAACTTGCCTACGGCAATCGAGCCTGACTCGCAGTCCGCACTCATCACGCGCGCCGCGTCGAGCGTCATCCCCCGGGATAACCGTCAGCGCGTCCATGGCGAGGCACGGATCGCGTCGCAACGCCGCATCCTATAATCGACCGCACGGTGGAAGCCTCGCATTTCGACGAGCGCTCGTTCTTTTCGACGGTTCACGGCAGCGGTGTGCGTGCGCTGCTCATCGGACGCCGGGCGCTGGTCCTGCTGGGACTTCCGTTGCTGACGGCGGACTACGACTATTGGATCGCCATCGACGACATCGAGCGCTTCAACGCCCTAGCCGCGGCCTTCCACCTGCACCCAACCAGAACCGCCGCCGACGCACGACGTCACGATCGCTACGTTCTCGAGAACGACGAGCATGTCGACGTGCTGGTGGCACGATCCGTGCCGACGCTACACGGGCTGCCCGTCGATTTCGAGGGCCTGTGGACTCGCCGTCAAACCGTCGACGTCGGGACGGTCCCCGTGTGCATCCCGTCGCTGGATGACCTGATCCTCACCAAGCAGATTGCGTCCCGCCCCAAGGATCTCGAAGACGTTCGTCTGCTGCGCATCCTCAAGGAGTCGCGACGATGATCCCCGAGGCGGTGGAGGCTGCCGTCTCGCGCGTGGTCAGTCCGGATGAACTGCGCCTCGCTCTCGAATCGACCATTCCCGCCGAGGAGCGGGAGGAGGTCCTGGAACTGGTGCGCTGGTTCACGTCACGATACGCCAGCAACGAGGCCAGGCTCGCCTACGTGCGCCAGGCCGTCGCGCGATGGCAACGCGCTCGAACGAAGAACATTTCCTGAGCGAGAGGAGAGTCCGGATGAATGGGCGGTGTGAGCGGAGGTTGACGGGAGGCCCGTTATGCGACCCCCCTGTAGAATCGTTTGATCAGATACCCGTTCATCGCGGAGCTCGATGACGCGGGCACCGGTTCGACGAGAATTTGCGCGAGCGAGAAGAGGACTACGATTACCATCGCCCCCGGAGGTGTTCCAGGCGGCGTGCCGCCCGGCCGACGCACGGAGAAACGCAGTTCGGATGGCGGCAAACCTACGAGGAGCGAACGGATGAATCGTCGCACCTTCCTCAAGACGACAGCTGCGGCATCGGCAGCCGCTCTTTTGCGGCCCGTCCACGCGGAAGCGGCGCTGCCGCAGGCGAAGATCACGCGCATTCGTCTGTACGAGGCACCCACGGTGATGCCGCTGCAGATTCCGCTTCTGCAGAGCAACATGATCGTCACGATTGAAACGGACGCCAACATCACCGGCATTGGTGAAGGAGGCACTCGAGACACCATCGAGCCCTGTGCCGGTCGGCTCATCGGGAAGAATCCGTTTCACGTCGAGCGCTTGTGGCAGGACATGTATCGCGCCTTCCACTATCCACCCGGGCGCGAACGCCTCCACGCGATCGGCGCACTGGACCTGGCGCTGTGGGATCTCAAAGGCAAGGCGCTTGGCGTGCCGGTCTATGAGCTCCTGGGTGGAATGAATCGCGATTATCTGGAGTGCTACACCACCACCTTCCGAGGCGGCGGCAACACGCTGCGCGAACGCGCCGCTGCCTGCATGCAGGCGGGGTGGCGTCTCTTCCGCTTCGATGCGGCGAGCCTCGCGCAGGGCAGCACTAGTTACGACACTCGCGAGCGCATTCGACAAGTGCAGGCCGACTGCCGTGCCGCGCGCGAAGGCGTCGGGCCGGGCGGCAACTTCATGGTCGATTTCCACCAGCGTTTCACCTTTGCCGATGCGCTCCGCGGCTGCCGACTGATCGAAGAGTTCGAACCCTACCTGGTCGAGGACCCGGTCCAGACCGACTCGTTCCTGCAGGACATTCCCAAGCTGCGCAGCCTCACCAGCGTGCCGCTCGCCGCCGGAGAGGAATGGGGAGCCCGCTGGGATTTTCATCGCCTGGTCGAGAACCACGACCTCGACTTCGTTCGCTGCTCGCTCCCGAACGTCGGCGGCATCACCGAACTGACCCGCATCTGCGCGCTCTGCGAGACGCACGACATCGGGATCGTTCCGCACTTCACAGGTCCGATCGCAACGGCCGCGCAGATACACGCGTTGGTGCCGTACCCGCAGGCGGTTGTATTCGAGTACAACTACGCGCAGCCCATTCCCTATCTCAACGAGTTCGTGACGTTCAAGGAAGGCAAGCTCTATCCCAACGATCGGCCGGGTCTGGGCGTCAGCGTGAACATGGATCGGCTGCGTCCAGTCGCCACGATCTCCGAACCAGGCCCAAATCGCCCGACGTATTACCGGCCGGACGGCTCGCAGATTACGTGGTGACGCACGTGCCGTCCCGCGAAGAAAGACGCCACAGCCTGATCTCAGGAGGATTGTTCATGATGTCATCGCTCCGGGTGCTGGTCGCCACGACGTTGGCGCTGCAAGCGGCAGCGGCCTTTGCGCAACAGCCTGTAGCGCCACAGGGAACGCTCGAGCGCATCACCGTGCACGGCCGCGCGCTCGAAGGGAATCTCGAAGGCGACTCGCCCGACCGCCCGGTGGTCGTGTATCTGCCGCCCAGTTACGCGAAAGACACCACGCGACGGTACCCGGTGCTCTACTTCCTTCACGGCTATACGGCAACCGCGGAGGCCTACGTCAAGTCGCTTGCCATTCCAGACTCGATCGATCGCGCGATTGCCGCCGGGACCCGCGAAATGATCGTCGTCATACCCGATGCATTCACCAAGTACAGCGGCAGCATGTTTTCGAACTCGCCGACCACCGGAGACTGGGAGACGTTCATCGCTCAGGATCTGACAACGTTCATCGATACGCGATATCGTACGATTGCGTCGCGCGACGGTCGCGGTCTCGCCGGCCACTCCATGGGCGGATACGGCACGATGCGCATCGGCATGAAACAGCCCTCGGCATTCGCGGCGCTGTACGCGATGAGCTCGTGCTGCCTGATGAACGATCCGGCCGCGCGCGGCGCAGGGCCAGGGCCACGAAGCGACGGCACGCCCGGGCGCGGCGACGCGGCGGCACGCAGCGCCGGTGCCGGACGGGCGGATGGACGTGGAGCCGGCGCGGGCCGCGGCGGCGGAATGGCCAACGCCCTGTCGGCGCAAGCGGCCGCCTGGGCACCGAACGCACAGACACCGCCGTTCTTCGATCTCCCCACGAAGGACGGAACGCTCCAACCACTCATCGCCGCAAAGTGGATCGCGAACTCGCCGCTGGTGATGGTCGATCAGTACGTGCCCGCGCTCAAATCGATGCGCGCCATCGCACTCGACGTCGGCAATCAGGACCCGTTCGTCGGTACGAACACTCAGCTCGCCGAGTCGCTCACACGGCTGAACGTTGCGCGCACGTTCGAGGTCTATGATGGCGACCATGGCAACCGGATTCGCGAGCGTTTCGAATCCCAGGTTCTCCGCTTCTTCTCACAACACCTGAGCGCACGTTGAGGAGTCGATCATGACAACCAGCCGACCGTCACCGCATCTCTTCTCGGTTCCGATGGCGCTCGCCGTGGCCGCCTGCGTCAGCACGCTGGCGGCCGCGCAGCAGTCGGCCGACCCGCAGACGGCGCCGCCGCAACCAGACCGGGCCGCGCTCGAGCGCCAGGCCGAGATCAACAAACGACCCGACACGCCCGGCACTGGACGCTTCCCGGCGATGAAGGAAGAAGTCGCGTCGCTCCCACATCATGTCGTCTACCGCCCGAACGATCTCGCCGGTCTCGGCGGCACGAAGCTCGGTGTGGTCGCGTGGGGCAACGGCGGATGCTCAGATGACGGCGCGAGCAGCCGCTTCCATCTGCTCGAGATCGCCTCGCACGGGTATCTCGTGATCGCAAGCGGCCGCATCCTGAGTGGTCCCGACGCACCGCCGCGGGAGCCGCGTCCAGCGACGCCACAAGGTCAGCTGCCGCCGCCGCGCACGCAGGTATCGGAACTCACCGAGGCGGTTGACTGGGCACTTGCCGAGAACCAGCGCACCGGAAGTCCCTACTTCGGCCGCATCGATGCCGCGCAGATCGCGTATTCGGGCTGGAGTTGCGGGGGCGTCCAGGCGCTGCAGGTCGCGAAGGATCCGCGGGTGAAGACGCTGGTCATTCACAACAGTGGCGTATTGAACAACGGGCCAACCACCATGACTGGCATGAGCGTCGGCAAGGAGGTGCTGCAGACATTGCACACGCCCGTGATCTACATCGAAGGCGGACCCACCGACATCGCGTACGAAAACGGGATGGACGACTTCAAGCGGATCGCGCACGTGCCAGCCGCCATTGCCAATCTGCCGGTCGGGCACGGCGGCACGTTCAACGAGCCCAATGGCGGCGCGGCCGCATCGGTGGCGGTGAGCTGGCTCAATTGGCAGCTGCGCGGCGACACGCAGAGCGCGAAGCGGTTCGTCGGTGAGGACTGCGGGCTCTGCAAGGACACGCAGTGGTCGCTGCAGCGCAAGCAGTTCCCTGAAACACGCGGCAGCAGGTGATGAGGTCTGGTGACGCCGGACACGACGTACGCGACTAACGGGCGTTCGCGGTCGGCTCGACGAACTCGACGAGGATGCCGTCGGGGTCGATCGCGAACACGAAGCGTCCGAACGGACGTTGAATGGGCTTCGCGCCGACGCTGAGAAAACGGTAACCGGCACGCGCCGTGCGCTCGAGCAGCGCGTCGAGCCCGGCGACCTCGAGCTGAAATTGCGGCGCGCCGACATCCTGCACGCGCCACTCGAACGGCATGGCCGCCGGTGTCGCGGTCGTGGGCCGCGCGAACTCGGCAAGGACGACCGTCACCTCGATTCCGGGAATCGCCATCGTCGTCTGCGTCAGCCTTCCCTCGGTCAGACCGTTCACGCGAAGCTCCGAATCGTTCGCGGTACGCGTCGTGCGCACCTGGAAGCCCAACAACTTTTCATAGAACGCGAGCGCGCGTTCGCGCCGCGCCCCGGAGATCCAGATCGCAGTCTCGATCACGTCACCGGACGTCTTCGCCGCAGTCACCGCGGCTGACGAGGCCTGTCGCACTTCCACCAGGTAACCATCCGGGTCGCGGACGAGGATCGCTCGCCCACTCGGCGTATTGAGCGGCATACCACCAATCGTCACGACCGGCGCGCGCCGCGTCTTCAATCGAGGCACGATGGCATCGAGGTCACGGACCATGAAGATCAGTTTCGACGCGCCAGGGTCCCAGGCGTTGGCCTGCCGCTCACTGCGCGGGACATCGAAGAACTCTGACAGCTCGAGCCCGAACGGCGTGTTGGCGGCCCGCATGAAGACCGTGCGGAAGCGCGACCCATGTGTGTTTGTCAGATCCCAGACAAGCGCATCAGAACCGGCCTGCGAAACCGGACGGATCGGCTCGGGACTCACGTTGGCGGCGTTTCCGGCGAAGGGTGATCGCGCGAGCTCGATGCCGAACACCTCACGGTAGAAGGAAAAGTTGCGCTCGGCGTCGCCGGTACTGTGAATCCAGTTATAGAGCCCGCGCACGGGCGATTCCGCAGAAGCAGTGGGTTGATCGGCCTGCTGTGCCCACAGCACGATGGACGCCAGAACGACGCCCACGAGAGATACAGACGAGAGAGCCCGTCGCATGAATGGCACTTGCTCCTTCAAGGTCTCCAGAACGGATCGCCTGCCGGGATCCACTCCACCGGCACCTCGGTGACGAAAGACTTCAGCCAATCGGCACAGAGCCGCATTCCCTGATCCTCCGACACCCAATGGCCGATCAGGATGAGGCCTTTCCGCTGGCCCGCCGTGTTCGCATCGAACGCATACTCGACGCCTTCCCACTCGCGCTGCTCTCCCGCGACGATGACGTCCACGTTCGGAAAGACGGTGGCGGCGTGGAACGGCGCGGTGCCCTGCATCAACGCGCCGCGCGTGACGGTCGCCTGCGGATTGCCAATGACGCGAATCACCGGCAACTTCAGCCGCTTCTCGATATCTCGTGCGACCTCACGGAGCGTTACGGGCGGCAGATTGTAGACGCGCGATTCCGTCTTGCTCGCGTACTTCTCCCATCCGATGGCCTGGGCCAATCCGACTGAGGTCATGTCGGGCTGACGGGCGTGCAGGTTGTCGTGGAACCTCCACACGACGATGTTGTTGTCGCGGATGAACTGGAGTTTCTGCTGATACACTCCATCCTTGACGAAGCCCTCGACGTTGTCATTACCGGTCCAGAACGTCGGCTCGTGCGTGATCACCAGGTTCTTCTTCGCGGCCGCGGCTTTCTTGATCACCTCGAAGGTGGACATCACTGTGGTCGCGATGCCCGTGATCGGAGTACTCGCGTCGCCAGTCTTGAAGGTGTCGGTTGGCCCGTCGCGCCACGGGACGCCCAGGTTCTGCTTGATCCGGTCCACCACCTGCCCCGCCGTCAGCCTGGCTTGCGCAACGCCGGTGAGCGCCGCGGCGGCGGCCATTGCCGAAATCGCCACGAACTCACGGCGTGCAAGCACTCGTGGATAGAGATCTGCTGCCATTGGTGGCGAGTAACATACACCGACCCCGCTCAGAACTCAGCTGTTCAGAGGCCGACACAGCGAGCGTAACGGCTGGCAGTCGACTATGATCCGCCAGCCATGACTTCAGCCGTAGCCGAGTCGACTCGATGAGTGGTCGTTTCTCGCGACCGGCGCGCGCGCGCGTCCTGATCGGCCTGGTGCTGTTCTGCACCGGTCTGAACGGGCGCGCCTACAGCCAGACCGCAACCGCCAAGCCACCGAAGAAAGTTCTCGCGCTCCACGTCGTCAGGCGCGATTCTCCGGCCTTCGACGACGCGTTTCGCGCCGGGCTCAGCGAGGCGCTCTCCGGCCAGCTCGATTACTACAGCGAATACATCAACCTCGCACGGCTCGGCGACGACAAGTACCACACTGCGCTGCGCAACTACCTGCGCGAACGTTACGTCGCTGACGGTGTGGATTTGGTGATCGCGTCAGGACCGTCGGTCGTGTCGTTTCTGAACCAGGATCGGACACTGTTTGAGTCGGTGCCGATCGTCTTTACGACGCGACCGGGCCTGCTCGCAGAACCCCCGTCAACCGGCATCATCTCCGCGATCGATCTCGCGAGCACGTTGTCCGCGGCTCTCGAAGCGCAGCCGAACACGAAGCAGGTATTCGTGGTGAGCGGAGTTGCGCCGTTCGACAAGCTGTACGAAGAGATTTTCACAGAGCAGCAGGCCGCATTCACCGGCAGAGTCACATTCCACAGCCTCAGCGGACTGTCGATGGTCGATCTCGAACAGCGCGTGCGAACGCTGCCGTCTGACGCGATCGTCTATTTCTTGAGTTTCTCCGACGATGGCGCCGGTCAGACGTTCATGCCGCTCGACGCCGTAGACACCATCGCGGCGGCTGCGAACGTGGCCGTGTACAGCTGGCATGAATCCGCACTCGGGCACGGCGTTGTCGGTGGACGTCTGCACTCGTCGTTGAACGATGCCAGGGAAACGGCGCGAATCGCCGCGCGCATCCTGCAAGGCCAGTCACCTCAATCCATTCCCGTGACGACGGTCCACAGCTACACCTATGAGTTCGACTGGCGTCAGCTTCAACGCTGGAAGATCAGCGAGTCGGCTCTTCCGGCCGGGAGCGTGATTCGCTTTCGAGAACCGACGCTATTCGAACGCTATCGTGGCTACGTGGTCGGCGGCGGCATCATTGTCGGCGCGCAGATGCTGCTGATCGGCGGTCTGCTGATTCAGCACTCCAGGCGGCGGCGTGCCGAAGGCGCACTGCGGCGCTCCGAAGCGCGGAATAGTGCCGTCCTTCGAGCATTGCCGGATCTGATGTTCGTTCAAGATCGGAATGGCGCGTTCGTGGATTTCCACACCCGCGATTCACACTTGTTGTACGCGCCCCCGGAAACCTTTTTGGGAAAGACGGTGAGGGACGTCTTCCCGCCGGCGCTGGCGGATCGCTTCATGAACGCGATCGAACAGGCCTGTCAGACGCAGGAGCCTGTCGTCGTCGAATACGAGCTGACGGTGGACCAACCACGTCACTTCGAGGCACGGATCGTGCCTGCCGACAACGAGCGAGTGCTCAGCATCGTGCGTGATGTCACGATCGCCAAGCGAGCGCTGGAACTCAATCGCGTGCTCGCGGGCCGGGTAATCGTGAGCCAGGAGGCGGAGCGGCAGCGAATCGCGCGCGAGTTGCACGACGATCTCAGCCAGAAGCTCGCGCTGCTCAGCATCGACGTCGTCCAGGTGAGTCGGGATCTGCCGTTCCCGGAGTATCGGCATCATCTCGAGAGATTGTCCTCGCAAGTGGAGGAGATCGCCGGCAATCTGTATGACCTGGCGCACAAACTCCATCCGTCCAGGCTGCACACGCTGGGCCTCGTCGCGGGGGTACGTGCCCTGTGTCGCGACGTGTCCCAGCAGCTCGGTGTGGCGATCACGTTCAGTGAGGCCGACATTCCGGACCGCGTCGATCCGAGCGTGTCGCTGTGCCTGTACCGGATTACGCAGGAAGCCTTGCACAACGTGGCCAAACACAGTCGGTCACGCGATGCCTCTGTCGGGCTCGAGCGCAACGGTGAAGAGATTCTCCTGGTCATCGCCGACTCCGGCATCGGCTTCGATCCCGTCGCTATCGATCACGCCGGGCTTGGACTTGCAAGCATGCGTGAGCGCGTCGGCATCCTCAAGGGTCAGTTGGAGATTCAGGCCGCTCCCGGCGGCGGCACGTGCATCCGCGTGCGGGTATCTCTGGCACCTCCGGTCGCCGATACCCAACTCGTCCCCGAGCCGGCCTAGTCATCGGCAGGAACGTCAACGCGCGAGCTGAGACTTCATCTCCTCGTAGTAGCCGGTCAACCCACCGGTAAACGCCACCGTGCTGACCGTGTGGTCCCAGCCCAGATCCTGGAGCTTCAACTGGGCGAACACCTGATCGAGCGGCACGTTCATCTTCGCCAGTTCGGCCATTCGCTGGTTCATCGTGATTAGCTTCTGCCGATCGGAGCGGATACGCTCTTTGTTGAGCAGCGGTCCGTGGCCGGGTATGACGACGTCGAAGTCGAGTTGGAGAATCTTGTCGAGTACGGACACCCACTCCACGGCACTGGCGCCATTGCGGTA
>Ga0126304_10001178_pt1 | contig 12021 bp, 13 predicted proteins | sample Plot25_FD_92538 | JGI IMG/M metagenome (GOLD analysis project Ga0126304, IMG submission 92538) | Serpentine soil microbial communities from UC McLaughlin Reserve, CA, USA - Plot25 | ecosystem: Environmental > Terrestrial > Soil > Grasslands | place: USA: UC McLaughlin Reserve, Lake County... | reverse complement strand
GAGGCACTCACGAGGGCGGTCGAGGGCTGCGCTGGTGCGTTGAAATCGGCGACGATGCCGCTGAGTTCGGCGCCGTCGGTACGGGCCCCAGGGCTCATCCCGTACCGCGCGAATACCTGCCAGGGGGTCGACACAAACAGGGCGCACTCGGTCTCGTCGTCACCGCGGGCCGTGGCGTACTGGCCTGCAGCCAGCAGGATCGCGTCGCGCGCAGCAAGCAGGCTGGGATTCGCGGCGGTGAGCTTCAGCTGGTCGACGACGATCTGGATGGTCTCCCACCGCCCGAGCCGACGGCCGAGGGACATCAGCACCGCACACCACAGCTCGCCGATGTCGTGCACCTTCGGAGAACTCGGCCGTGCCGAGCTGCGCGTACGTGCCCGGGAAGTCCTCGGTATAGGCGTTGCGGCGGATTCCGTTGGGCCGCCGCACCACCCAGTCGCCGACCACGGTCTTGCCCAGCACCGTGCAGGCCACGTAGTCGGATATTGCTCTGCCGAATCAGCCGATAATCAACCACCGCGGGGTTGGAATCCGGGAACAGCTGCACACCGGTCAGCACGCGCGGACCACCGCATATGTCCGAGCTAGTGAGAATGGGGGGTTCCGCGCGGGACGGCGGCCTGTTGCTCAAGCCGGAACGGGCGCGCATGTCCGACCTAGTCCGGTTGCGTCGGGAGCCGATGCACAGTCACCACGCAAACCTAAGCGGGGAGGGCCGAATGCGTCGAGGCGTCGAATTCAACACCCGCGGCGCCGCACGGGTGGCCGAGGCGTACGCGAAGGCCGGAATCAAAAAATCGTGCCGGCTCGCCCTCGCACCAAACACCCCGGCAGTTAGCTGAGCGACGGTTGACAGGGAAAGGCTACCTGCGACCTACCGTGCGCTATGTGTGCGGCAGCGCCGGGCGCGGCCAGCATCGGCACATGTAGGCCGACGGGTTGGCCTTGCTAGTCACGTCGGGCAGATGCGGCACCGGCGGATCGTACTCGCCATTAAGGGAACTCGCCGTTCGGAGTCGGTCAGCACGTAGAGGATCGCCGTTCGGCGTCGGTCAGGACGTAGAGGGTGTGCACTGTGCCGCGGCCGTTGGGCGTGTAGATCCGCTCGAAAAGCTGGCGGAGGTGTCGCCGGTAGGGTCTGAATCTGCGAAACTATCTACCGTGTAAGGAATTCTGTCGAGCGGCGGTGAAACGGAGGGTGCAAAATGGCTACGGTCAAAAAGAGTCAAAAAAAGGCGCAGGCAAGGAAGACTGGCTCAGCGACAGAGGCAGAGGCACTGGCCGCGCCAGCTCCCTTCGCGGTCGAGGCTCCGAGCCGGAACAGCGGAGTGGCAGTCCCTGACGATTTCCATGCCTTGTACGATCATGGCTTTCGGACTTCGCGCGGAATTGTCCCCCCGGCGGCGCCCCAAGAGACGCCCGGTCACCGGCAATTGGCGAGGGGGGTGGAAGACCTCAACATATCTTACGACCGGGTTACACAGCTTCCGAATCTTGTGACCAGCCGACAACCGGCGGCGCGATTGAGCCGGGGAGGACCCGCAACGCCCGAGAGCGCAGTCCTGGATTTTGTCCGGAACCGAAGCGATCTCTGGAATCTCTCTGCGGCGGACACCGGAACAATTGAGGTCGTCTCCGTCAGTCAGCCACGTAGTCAAGCGCAGGCGGAAGCGGCGCCCGCTCGATCTTCGGAATCCTCGTTCAACATCAGTAACCTGAAGACGGTCAATCTGGTGCAGCGCGTTGACGGCAAAGAGGTGTTCAACTCTGACGTAACGGCTGCGGTCAATGCGGATAATCAAGTTTTGACTGTCTCTGGTCAATTCTTTCCGGGCGCGAGCCAGAGCGGCGAAAGAATAGGAGCGCAGGGCGACAGGGCAGCGGTTCCGGAAACGTCGAGTTCAGAAGAGGAAGCGATTGCCCGCGCGGCATTCGATTTGACAAACATTGTGTATGAAGCCGGCGACTTTGCACCGGCTGCCGATTCAAAGGCGAGCAGCTCGAGTAGCCCATACCGGCTCTATGAGTTCAATGCTCCCGAGCGCGACACGCGCCCCTCCTTTGAGCGTCCGGTTAGGCTCAAGGACGTGATGTTTCCGTTGGGCGATAACCAATTTGTTCCCGCATACTACATGGAACTCTGGATTACCGGCTATCCCGCTTTCAGCTACGTGATGGATGCCATTGATACGCCAGACCTCCTCTATCGCAAGAATATGACATCGCACGTGGCCTTCAAGTATAGGGTGCATAATACTGGCGATCCCATCGTTCGCCCGGAGGACGGACCAGCGCCCGGCACTCCGCACCCAACCGGCAAACCTGATAGTTTTCAGGCAAAGACGATTCTCGAAAAGGTCGTCGAGCTCGAAAGTCTGCTCCCGGGTGACCCCTGGTTGCCACCGGAAGCGACCACCACCGACGGCAACAACTGCATCGCCTATGCTGATTTAGTATCTCCCGATGGATTCAGCGCCGGTGATGTGATGGGCAAAATTACGTCCCCTCAAACTTTCGATCAAAAGTATGATCACGGCAAGCAGGCGCGCAATCCACAGAATTTGCAAAATAGTCTGGTCGGAATGTTCTTTCACGTCAACTGGTTACACGACCGCTGGTACGAGGCCGGTTTTGACGAAGCATCTGGCAATGCACAAGAAGACAACTTTGGTCGGGGAGGTATTGGCGCCGACCGAATTCTGGCGGAAGGCAACGACTTTAGCGGCACTGACAACGCCAACATGTCAACCCCCGCAGATGGTGCCAGCCCCAGAATGCAAATGTTTGAATTTCTGGGTGTTGGACCACTTCCCAGCCGCACCAGCAACCACGAGGCGCTCATTACGTTTCATGAAATGGGACACTATATCACCAATCGCCTGGTCGGAAATGGCAATGGGTTGACCAACGTACAGGGTAGAGCGATGGGAGAAGGTTGGGGCGATTTCTTTGCAATCTGCATGACTTCTCAGGACGACGACGATTTTGCCGGAGGTGTCTTTGCGGTCGGGGGCTGGACGGACGTCACCGACACGTTTAAGCAGAATTACTACTTTTCGATTCGGCGCTATCCCTACACGGCGGATATGAGCAAGAACCCCTTAACCTTCAAGCACATCAGCAACAGCGTTGTGCTGCCAACAGGGTCTGCCATCAATCCTAACCCTTTTGGCAACAACGAGGTACACAACGCGGGTGAGGTTTGGTGCGCGATGCTATGGGAAGTCTTTGTCAATCTGGTTGCCAAGCATGGACACTCGGCAGCCGAGAAACGGATGCTTGGCTATGTAGTTGGTGGATTAAAGCTTACTCCGCCGCGCCCGACGTTCACTCAGGCGCGTGATGGGATTCTTTCGGCTGTTTCGGCAATAAGCGCCGGCGATCTGCCCGAAGTGCGAGCCGGGTTTGCCAAACGGGGCATGGGCTCGGGTGCCGCCTCGCCGCCGTCCACTTCGACGTCTCTGGCCGGAGTCGTCGAAAGCTTTACATCTCCTAGTGTCGATCCAACGGTCTAGGGGGTAAATGAGATTTCGAGAAATGTAGGAAACAATGTTGGAATTGCAGATTGTTGAAAATTCTATTTCACACCTTTTTTTGATAGTGGAGCGGCGCTACGCATAAATGGAGGTGGGGCGTGAAGATTGCTTCTATTTGATCTCGGGAACACGCTGGAAGATCAGACTCAGAACGAATTACTGCCTGGAGCGCTGGAGACTTTGCGGGCCCTTGAAGCGATGGCCGATCCTGAAGGGCAATCTCCCGTTTTGGCATTGGTCTCTGATTTCGGCGAGTTTCCCGCGACGCCAGAGCAGGTACGTGCCAGTGAGCAAGAATACGAAGCGATATTGGAGGATCTGGGAATCAAACAGTTTTTTACACCCACCCGAGAGCGGGTAACTCTTTCGGCACAGGTCGGCGCTTTTAAACCGGACAAGAAGATCTTTGAGGCAGCCGTTGCCAAGATTTACATAGCGCTCACTTTTCAAAACGTGCTGTTTATTACCGAGCGCAAGTCGCACGTCACAGCTGCGCGGGCGCTGGGGATGCAAGCTGTTCACTTTAAGGGTCCTGGCGAGGTCACGGGGGATATTGAGCAGCTGGTCGAATTGATTCCTTTCGTAGAGGGTTCGTTGGCAGTGGCGATACCGCGGACGGTAACTGAGAGCTCGCCTGCGATGACAATAGAAGCAATGAGGATAGACCAATGAAATTCTATACATATGAAACCGCGCCGCCTGCTGAGGGAATGGGAGGCGACATCCAGCCAGTGGCACCGGGCACATCCTGGGTACAGCTTGGAAGTGAAACGTTGTATTACACCGATGCTGCGCCCGACGACAGGAACGCCGCACCCGCCGGGCGCGGCGTGCGTCCTAGCTCCAGTGAGCAGGACGTATCCAGAGAACAACTGCATGTCGTCGTTCAGAACGGTCGGACCTTTCAGCAGGAACATCCGGAGGTTCCAATCATTCACGACCGCGGACGCTTTCTCTTGGTGAACCTTGATCCCGGCCAGGCGCGCGAATTGATGGAAGAGGCGGAGACCTGCTACGGAGTAATTCCGCTAGAGGACAATCAGGTCGTTTTCGCGGTGCTCCCGGCGGCCGCGGCGAGGTCGGTTGTTCCCTTTGTTGAGGAACTCGTCAACAAAGCCACTCGCGAGAGCTTTGAAGCAAACGTTAAGCAGCTTATCTCATTCGGAACACGCCATTCCAACAGTGATGGATATGTCAAGGCGACGACGTTCGCCCGCGACAAACTCGACGCCATGAACTATCAGACCCGTTTGCAAACCGTCACTGTAAATGGCCAGCCCAGCCAAAATGTCATTGCCGACAAGACCGGCCGAGGGAGCGGGGCGCGCGAGGTGGTGATCGTCACCGCGCACCTCGACTCCATCAATTTGCAGGGGGGACCCTCCGCGCCCGCGCCGGGCGCGGACGACAATGGAAGCGGCAGCGCAGGAGTGCTCGAGATCGCGCGTGTGTTTCAGGACCATCAGGGCATCCATGACTTGCGTCTCATCTTGTTTGGTGGCGAAGAAGAGGGATTATTCGGTAGCAAGCACTACGTCTCGAGTCTGGACACTCCAGAAAAGACCCGGGTCCGTGCCGTCGTCAACATGGATATGATCGGGTCGTTGAACAGTGCGACACGCAGCGTGCTCCTCGAAGGCGCTCCGTTGTCGCAAACAACCATTGACAGCTTGCGCGAGGCCGCGTCCACATACACGGGTCTGAAGGTCGAAACGTCCCTTAATCCGTTCGCCAGCGATCATGTGCCGTTTATCAATGCGAACATTCCCGCAGTCCTCACGATTGAGGGCGCTGATAATACCAATGGCAATATTCATTCCGCCAAGGATACGCTTGAAAAGCTCAATTACGATTTCGGGCTCGAAATCCTGCGGATGAACATTGCCTTCATTGCAGATTCACTCGGCATTCAGCCATAGAAGTCTTGGGCGGTCTGCAACTCTTTATGTGGAAATCGCGAGTTGGCGCAAACTCTGTTATATTATAGGAACACCCCATATATGTGCTGACGTGTATGGCAGTGCACGCCCGTTTGATAATTCGGCCGTTACTGCCTCTGTACCAGTTGTCTTGCCTGCTATGTGACAGCGGACTGGCCGGGAAGCAGCCCCATGACGCAACGTTGACCGCATTGGCTGCTGCTCACAACACCAACGGTCTCCTGACGCAGACCGCTGCCGACACCTTTACAGGCCGGACGCTCACCGCCGGATCAGCCTCAATCAGGCTATTCGGATCTGAGCATGGCGACGGGGGCTGTTCGGCCACACCCTGCTCGTCGAAAGCCGGCTCGACCGGCTCCTGTCCTGCTGCTTCGGCTGCCACGTCGTCGATCGTGTCAAGGCCTCCACCAGCAGATCGCTGCGATGTTCCGTCGCCACCATCAGGCCAAAACCATCGAGTCGACGCCCGGTTTCGGGCCCATCCTGGGCGCCCAGCTGCCGCCCGCGAGCCGCTCCAGTTGATCTTGGAGATAGAGCCCCGCGGTGTGGTGGGCTTTGGAAATCAGGATGGTACCCGCGAGGCGCACGCCATGGGGGGAGAGGAAGCGCATCCCGCAGCGATGGACCCCATACGCACGCGGGCGCGCGAAACCAATTAGTCAGGTCGGGTTAGTGAGTGGGCCGAACCCGGCTACTAACTTCCCGGATCCTCTGCCGACGACTAGCGCACGTCAGCATCGATCGTCACCGCTGCAGCCCGTAGGACACAAGGGGCTCTCTCAGTTCGCCGGAGCCTCAACGGCCTGAAATAGCTTGCCGTTTGATCAGTCAGGCGGGTTGCGGTTCGGATTGCGGGTCGGAGGCTCCGAAGTCTTGATCTGCTTCCCTTCCAGCCGGTAGGGAGCCCGCCGTCGACGAGGCACGTAGCCGTCTGGACACAGGCGGGTCGTCTCCGGGTCCGCCTTCGCGTCGTCTGTCGGCCCGGGTGGCCGGGCCGTCGTGGGGCCGACCCGTACACATTCGTAGTCCGGGTCGACCGGCGAGGGAACAACGTCTGGCTTGTCTACGGGCAACCCGAGTTCCTTCCGCTTCCTCCCCACCAGAAATGGGAGCCCCAGCTGCCCGGGTCGTTGAACTGGCCAATAATCCCGTAGCAGAGCGGCTCCGGCTCGACGGCAGTGGCGGCGTAACGGCTCATCGTCCCGTTGGTGTCGGACTGGTACAGCAGCCCGTTCATGTAAGCGCACTTCTGCCAGCCGTCTTCTGGCCAGTGTCCGCTCCCCATGTCAGTCTGGGTTCTCTCTGGGTGATCGCCGGCATCCACCACTTCACCGCCCCACTGCACCGAGTCGGCCTGCGATTGAAGGCCTCCGCTGTTGTAGAGCGTGCTCGGGTAGTAGCCCATCCACATCCCGTTTACTCGAACCCACCAATTCCCTTCCCAGAGCTGCACCTTCAGTGCCATCTCGAACTGCTGCCCACCGAACACGCTGACCGGGGAGGAGACGGCCTCGGGGTAGACCTGGTTCGAGTATTGGACCCATCCGGCGACGTCCTGGTTGTAGCCGCCGATGTTGTCGCCCGAGGACGCGTAGTTGTTCGTTGTGTAGAAGATGAAAAGGTGAGGGTTCCAGTCGCCGTAAAGGTCGCGGTACACCTGGTGCCCGACTTCCAGCGTCTGCCCGCCACGCGTCAGCCACAGCTGACCGAGCGAGAACTCGTTTGACCACTCGACCCACGTGCCCCACGCGTTGATGTTCCCCTCGGTTCCATAGCAGGTCACATTGAGGTACGAGTACGCGTACTTATGTGCATCACCCCCCGGTACCTCGAAGCTCGGCGGGGCATCCGGCGGAGGCAATACCTTGGGCCGGTTGCCCTTGGCTAGCCAGTCCTGGAGGGCGACACCGGGCCGTATCTCGTCGATCGGCTTCCGCACCAAAGGGACGGTTCCCTCCGGGCCTCGCTCGACCTCGGTGCGCTGGAGATCGAAGGCGACGAGTTCCGCCGGCCGATCATCCCGGTAGGTCGGAGGGCGGTCCTCATCCGGTGGGTACGGCAGTCGCGCGCCTCCTATCTGTGATTCGGCCGGTACCCAATCGAGTTGCTGTCCGGACGGCGTCGTCGTCTGAGTGACCACCTCACGGCGGGCATAGAGGTCCCTGAGATACTGCTGGACCTCCTCCGTTCGTTCGTCCGCCCGCTCCCGCGCCTCAACGCCCCGCCCTCGTGCCGCTTCCTGGTTTGGGCTGTAGTTTTGGTTTGGGTTTTGGGAACTCATGCGGCTTCCTCCTCGGTAGTGAGCACACAAACAGCAAGTCTGTCCCCGAGTGCGGATCGCCTAGAGGAACGCTAGGCGGTCGATTGCGTCGGCCACCTGGTTGACGCTTTTGTTCGCTCGACCCTCCCAATACCGCTCCTGCTTCGACACTGACAGGGAGCAACACAGGTGTCAAGAAGGCGGTGAGCCGCCAGCGCCGTTTGCGGGGGCGTACCCGCGTTGCGAGCGCAGCGGCCAGGGTGTGCTCCCGGCGGGACGGCAGCGAACGACGTTGCCACGTTGCGGGTCGCGGACCGAATGGCCGTGGCGTCGCCGCAGTTCGTGTGGAACTGCATTGTGTTCGTCGACCAGTTCGAAGAAGTCGCCGGCACCCTCGGTGCAGAAGTCGGCGGAGTCAGCGGTGAACTGATAGACGTCGAACTCATATGTCGACCCCTTGACGTTCCAAAGCTGGGTCCGGCCCGTGCAGGGTGCGGAGCTGTCGTCACCGAACGCGCCTACCTGGAACGGCGCGACCAGCAGTCCAGCGGCCGCCGTGAGGTCCGGCGATGGCGGTCACGACGCCGTTCATAGCTGGTCCAGAAGTCGGACCTCTCGTTGTCGCTGCTCATCCGGCCCCGATCAGCGAGGTGGTCGTCAAGCTGTAGTGGTTTCGAGGCTCGCTCCGCTCGCACCTCAACCAGCAAGGACGACTCGCTCCGCTCGCACCTCACGCGACGAGTGGCGGTCACGCAATGGTCAGTATTGACTGATATGACCTGAAGCAGTCCTCTTCCCAAGCATCTCCGGAGGTGTCAGAAGGGATTCATCTGGTTCCTTTGAGGATCTGGCGTTGACGCGCCGGTTCTCCTGACGCCCTCCGGAGGTGGGTTATGTCTATCAATGGTGCACCCGTCATGGCGGCATCGGTGGTCGCGGTTGATGTGGGGAAGAACAGGGCCGCGTTGTCGGCCACTGACGCAGACCGGCGCCGTTTGTTCGGCCCGGTCGACTTCGCGATGACCGCGCCCGCCTTCGCCGCGGTGTTGGAGCGGGTGTGTGCGGTGCTGCCGGCTGCTGCGGTGACGGTGGGGATCGAGGCGGCTGGGCACTATCACCGACCGCTGCTGGGGCTTCGGTGTGGCCCGCGGGTTGGCAGGTGTTGGAGCTGGGCCCGGCTCGGGTGGCCGAGCAGCGTCGGGTGCAGGGTCGGCGCCGGGTGAAGACCGACGTGATTGATTTGGAGGCGATTACCGAGCTGGTGTTGGCCGGCCACGGGGTCCCGGTCGCGGCCAGGCGGCGGCGGTCACCGAGCTCATCGGGTGGGCGGCGCATCGCCGACGCCGGGTGCAGACGCGGACGGCGACGAAGAACCAGTTGCTGGCCCAGCTGGACCGCTGTTTTCCCGGGGTGACGTTAGCCCTGCCCGATGTGTTGGCACCCAGGTCGGCCGGCTGGTGGCCGCGGAGTTCGCCGACCCGCGCCGGCTGGCGGCGCTGGGGGTGTCCCGGTTTGTCCGGTTCGCTGCCCACCGTGGGCTGCGGGTCCGGCGGTCGGCTGCGGACCGGCTGGTCGCGGCCGCCCGCAACGCCCCACCGTCCCCAGAGGCTGTGGTGGCCCGTCAGGTGCTGGCCGATGATCTGGCGCTGCTGGCCGACCTGGATGCCCAGATCCTCACCGCAGAAGCCCAGATGGCCAGGTTGGTGCCGGACACCCCGTTCGCGCCGCTGACCACAGCGCCCGGCTGGGGCACGATCCGGGCCGGTAACTATGGCGCCGCGGTCGGCGACCCGCACCGCTGGCCTGGTGCCCGGCAGCTCTACCGCGCCTCTGGTCTGTCCCCGGCGCAGTACGAGTCGGCCGGCCGGCGCCGCGACGGCACCATCAGCCGAGAAGGCAGCGTGCCGCTGCGGCGGGCGTTGATCGATCTTGGGATCGGGCTGTGGCATGCCGACCCGGCCGCGAAAGACTACGGGCAGGCGCTGCGGGCTCGCGGGAAGAAGGGTGCAGTCATCGGCTGCGCGATGGCGCACCGCGCCAACAAGATCGCCTACGCCTTGGTTCGGGACCAGACCGGCTACGACCCAACCCGCTGGGCCTGACCACAGCTGGCGGTTTTCTCGATCGCGGCCAGCTCCGCCGCGCGCAGCAGCGGTCAACCTGGAGCGCCCGCAGCGCAGCGAGGACGAACGAGGTTGACCGCGACGAGCAGCGGCGCACACTTCGGCAGCGAGGAAGCCCGAAAATCGGAGGTGACACTGACCTTCACAACCACAGCCTGCCGATGAGACGCTGGACGGAGGAAGGGCCGGACCACACGCCGATTTGACTATGGCGGACAGCTCGCTGTTACGCCGCTTCTAGCTTGGCGGCCGGCCCTTCGCCACCATCGCAGCCCGAACGACGCCAGCTGACCCATGATCATGATCACGAGGTCGATATCGTCAGCGTGGGCGCCAGGCACCGCCAGCACCCTCAGGCACACCACATACCGAACCCCAGCCCACCGCCACGGGCCGATCACTCACGCGCACATGGCGGCTTGACAAGACCCACCGCCAGCTGAAGATGGGGTCAGGACGCGGCGTAGCGTCGAGGGATCGACAGCGACAAACAGGACAAACAGGAGGTGTCACATGTCGGAGCACCAACAGGACGGGACGGGGTCGGTCGAGCCGGGTAGGCGGGACGCAGGGCCGACGTACGACAGCCGGAGCGGGCACTCGCTCCTGCCGGGCGGGTACCAGGAGCCGCCGGCCCGCGAGCGCGACGAATCGTCGGGCGGGGCCAACGCCTACCGGCGAGAGCCTGGTGAGCTGCGGACGGAGTCCGGGTCATGATGACGTTCTGCAACGCCTACCGCATGCGGATCTGGACGGCGGTCTGCTTCCACGACGACGAGTTCTGCGGCGGCGAGGGTGGAGGGTGGCGCAACCGCGGCTGGTGGGGCATCGACCCCGGTGCCTGCGTTCAGGTGCACAGCGGGATCGTCAGCAACGTCGGTCGCTACTGGTACATCTACGGCGAGGCGGCGGACCTCAGTAGGAAGTGGGAAGGCGCGTTCCCGACCTACATCAAGGACCCCGAGGTCTTCGACATCTGTCAGGGCCTCGGTAGCTCTGCCTTCGTCGTCCGCAACTTCGCCGAGATCGACACCGGAGACGTCGACAACTACACGCTAACCTTTACCTGAGGCCGTCATCGGGGAGCCGATACCTCTCATCAGATGTACGGCGTTCCGGTGGCGAGGCACCCCGGAAGGTTGGGGACATGTTCGAGTACTTCCCAACCAACTACATCTTGAGCCTGGGGTCGCGGCGACGCACGAGAGTGGCGGCGTGATCGACGAGGTGGAGCGGGCGTGCCCGGCGCGCGGCCTGCTGGCGGCGCTGTCGCGCCGTCTTCGGTGGCCCCAAGGCCGCGCCCTGAGTTTCCGCCGGGACCCGTGTAGCTAACGCTGATGGTCACCGCTACGAGCCGCATTCCGGCTTGGCTCATCCGTCGACTCCGTTGCAGGCTGCCCGGTCGCCTCCATATTCGTGCGCAGCTAGCCTGGGCCGCGGTGGCCCTGTTCCGAGCTACGCGTACAAGGCTCGCCGACCGGAGACGCCGCGCCCTAGCGCAGGAGGTGTGCCGCGAACCTTTCGATACGGGTGGCCAGTCCAGTCCGACGTCAGGGACGGTTGACGCCGGCGCGGTGCGTGACCATGGGGACGATGGCGACTCTGCTCGCGTCCCGATTCGTGAGCATGTCGGTGGCTGGTGACCCTGCCGGCCTGCTCGCCAACGAGCGCAGACGGCTGTTCGACGATTCGGAACGCGCGGCGCCCATACCCCAGAGAAGTACTCCAACGGGCCCGATGGCACCTGTGGCTTGGGGACTCGTTGGCGCGACAACGCTGCCGCGCATGAGGGTCAGCAAGCCTCGCATGGACTTTGCAAGCAGGTGGTCTCCATTCACGTAGTCCAAATCGAACAACGACTTGCCGTGTGCCCAATTCGTGCCCAACATGCCGCGCAACCGCGGTCACTCACGGCTATTCGGGGTCAGCCTTTTCCTTTGCATGTTAGGAAACCGCCTAGCCAGAGCCTCTCCGGTTTCGTCTTCCAAGCTGATCATGCGAGTTCGATTCTCGTCACCCGCTCTAAGCGACGTCCTAGTCAGGGCACCTTTCGCCATGCCGCCATGCGCCTTCAAAAGAGCGCACTGGCCCGGGCCACAAAGTGGGCCATTAGTTTCTGGGCCATCGACCGGCCATCTGAGCCCCAGCTTTCCGGT
>Ga0126304_10001176_pt1 | contig 12029 bp, 9 predicted proteins | sample Plot25_FD_92538 | JGI IMG/M metagenome (GOLD analysis project Ga0126304, IMG submission 92538) | Serpentine soil microbial communities from UC McLaughlin Reserve, CA, USA - Plot25 | ecosystem: Environmental > Terrestrial > Soil > Grasslands | place: USA: UC McLaughlin Reserve, Lake County... | reverse complement strand
GAGACCTGGTGGAATGGGATATTTCTTGAGAAGGGTTGAAAGAAAAGAAATAATTTCTTGTTTAAAGTCTAATCCAAAGACGGCAGAGTTAATGAAGAAAACCTTCAAGGGATAATAGCAGTAGTTAGTCCAAGCAAGCAAACAAGCTATGATCTTACGATATTACCTTTAACGGGGATTATTGTTAACATTTGGCAGCTGATACTAACGGTGATTTTTTATTTTATTTTTTAGTTGTGGAGCAATAATAGAATAAATGATGACGATGACAAAACTGATATCAAAATACTTAGAACCCCATTATCCGATGCCCGATTATCATGCTGAAAGATAGCTGAAGAAATAGGTGTCTCTCCTCCTAGTTTTACTAAAATTATTCCTTAAGCCTCGTCTTTCTTTACCCATCCATTTCCCTATCACATGTACTCTTTCTTCGCTGTTACCCAATGTTGGTTTGTATGTCTGTTCAGCACTTTGCCTCTTGATGAGAAAAAATCTATGTATTAAGGTACAGCTGCTTATTCAAGTAATATAAAAAAATACAGTATTTTTTAGGCTTATCTGAACCCTTGGTCAAGTCACTCCCTATAAGTCTTTCTTAGATTCTTCAGGTGTTTCTGCAATACCTTCCTTCACAAATTTCTTCTGTTACTATTACTAACTGAGGTTTACTACTGATCAGTAATAAGAAATGAATCTCGTCTTCGCATTTTAATTGCACTAGAGAATAAATCTTCTGTTGATATAATATCTGTAGATCAGATATGGCTTGGAGAGTTAGCTGAGAAAGGGTTTCTAACAGACCTCAGCAACTATACGCAACGATGGGGAAGAGCATCAGATTGGATAGCATGAGTTATTTTCTCAAGTTGTTCAGACTTGGAAAGGAAAAAGGTGTTACTCCTGAACAGATAATGAATCTTATCCAAATGGCCGATAGCATTCACATGCTTGAAGATAAACTTCAACTGCTGCAAAGTGAAATATCAGACATATCAATAAGGAAATCTGAAGGTCAAGAAGAGCTGAATGGCTTACACGACGAAATAATTAACACAAAGGAAAAGTTAGACACAGTAAAAAAGGCTTTTAGTATAAAATATGAAGAACTAAAGAAAGCGTGTTCTCAAGCACAAAAGTTACAGGATTATGTTGAGCAATTCAAAGATGGGCAAGACTACCAGGAACTTGAATCCATTGTTAGAAAAGAAATTGGAAAGTCTTTATTAGATAGTAGAAAACTCCTGCAAAATGCGCTTTTCTCCATACTGTTAGCTTTAAGGAATCAACCAGACAGATACTATATAGTTGACAGTGTGGAATTAACTCCATTCACTACCACAATAATAAACTGTGATTCATTTTTAGCCTTTAGACGTCCGTCCTATCTGCAACGAAGTGAACAGTTATTCAGCGGAAGGATATTAGAAGTGGCTGAAAGGATTTTTTGTAATCTTCAAAAGGGCGTAGTTGATAGTACTATATCAACGGCTGCGGGATTGGATGAAGGAAGTTCAGATCCTTCAGTTTATCAAGCCCTTCCATATTATAATTCTCCATCAGATCTACGCGAGCAGAGGAAGCTCATATGATTATTGTATTAACAGAGCGATTTTAATGTAGTGTTATCTCATTACCTTGTTACACAATTGATTAGGAGCCGGTTTTTTTAATAGTGGATGATTTAGCCATTAGAGTGTAAATTGTATCTAAGAGAAGAAATAGCTTAATAGAATTTTCTTTTGTAAAAACCGAGTCCTCATATTTACCGTGTTCTACGACGTGGCGATTAGCGAAAGTGTCATCTATCCTCATGGACCAATCTTTAAAAGCTGATAATACAGGACCTTCAAGAATAAAGTCAACGGTTGATTCTACGATGGTGTTAAATGTATAAGTAGAGGGGATACTTAGCAAGAGATCGCGAAATCGCTTAGTCTTTGATTCTTGCCTAAACGGAATAATTCCGCCCGCTTGCAAGAAAGTCCAATCTGTGATTATACCTTCTATGTGTGGTAAGAGAGCATGAATGCTGAGCCTGTACTTTCCAGCCTTATGTGCATCAAGAGCATCTTTAATAAGCTCTGAACGTTTTACAAAGGCTTCTACATTAGACCACTTAGAGGATTGGGACTCAATGAATTCATTAGTACAATATGATACCAATAAGTCACGTGCTCCATTATAATCATTATTATTTACCCGTTCAATAATTCTATTCAACGGATAGAGTATTAACGACGGAACAGGCCAAAGACCGATCTTACGAAGTGCCTCAAGGTTTGCGGCTTGCCGTGTCACCTCTTCATGCATCATAAACTGATGAATTGCTGTTAGTGCTTGATCTGTTGTTAGACTGGAGACACTTTTATCATTAACTCCCTCTGTCATGGTAAGATTATTTATAATCAGGTAACCTGTTCCCATGTAGTGGATATACATGTAAGGAACATCTGTGGCCTCTATTTTTGGTGGATTAATTTTTAAAATCTCTTTAATTTGAGAAAGATATACAGGCTCACCTGGAGTGTTAAAGGAAGACTCAGGTGTAGCTCTTACTACAGCTTCTAATCCTATTTCGTCATTGAATTCTACTATTGGATCTTGACCTTTTGGTCGGAGTCTTATCAGGATGCGCCTAATTTCTGTGTCTGTCTGCGGCAATCCAGCTGCTTTTCGCCTTGCAAATTCGGCTTCAAGCAATGGTTTGACATATAGAGCTATAAAATTTTGCACTAATTGATCCTTAGCCGGATCAGATTGCAGGACCATGTGCTCTAACTTAGCAAGCCAATCTTCCCCAGTTTATCTTTTCTTATCCAATTGACGAGGTACTCTAATGGACATTTTAATAACTTGCTTAAAAGGAAATTTCCTTAATTACCAGACAGTGAGGTTAACCCTGGAAGAGTAGCATAAGCAAACAAACGGGTTCTAATTTTCCTTCCCACTTACTTAGTTTAAGGTTATTAACAACATATACCTTATGCTATAAGGAAAAACTAGGTCTCATATATGTCCCAAGAAGTTGATGCTGAGAAGAAGGCTCGAAATCTTATTGACGAAATGCTCGAACGTTCAGGATGGAACATTATAAGGCGAGGAAATTCTGTTCCCGATATAGGCTGTTTCGCAGTAGAGGAAGTGGAAACACCGACGGGGCCTATGGATTACGGGCTATATCTTGACGGGATTCTTGTTGGTGATGTCGAGGCGAAACCAGAGAAAACGGGAGTTCCTAGGATATTAGCACAGGATGAAAGATATTCAAGAAGTTATGATAAGGGAAATTTCGATTTTGATGGATATCATATTCCTTTTTTATATGCTTCTAATGGATATGTAGTCTGGTTTAGAGATGTCAGATCAAAATACAATTTACAAAAGGAAGTCGCAAAATTCCATACCCCTGCCGCATTGGAAGAGTGGAATCATTTCGGTGGTTAAAAGAAAATCCTATCGAACATCCTGGCCACTGAACTAATGCAATCTAATTAATTGTTAAAAGTCAATAATATTTTGTATTTATTATACATATTTATAAATGCTCAAATATACAACGTAAATGAATGGCAAAATATCATCAAATTCTCATGAAAATAAATAGTTTCAGAGGTGTATGATACGATAGATGGGCCAACTCAAGTAAAATTTGTTTTTAGAATTAATGGCTTTTCATTAGATTTATATCTAATTTGTCCTTAGAAGCAGTCCATACATAGAGTTGAAGAAAACATAAAATATTTTTGTTTATTTGTATCAAAAATATTATAAAATATTTTGTATATCAAACGTAAGGTATTAATCTCTCCATATAATATGGGATTATCACTAAAATAGTGAGTGACCTATGTGGACACGATAATATTTGTCGTCACAATAATAGCTGCGAACCTGGCAATAGCATTACTTTTTGCTTCAACTGTGCTATCGCTTAAGTGGTGGGAACAGATTACAATTCACAGACTCCTAAAAAGAAGTAAAAAAGACATTAGCAAAATGCAAGGGCAGCCAAATGATGTTAATAGAATATCATCGAACCCTATAATAATGACAACAAGGACAGGTGCACAAATAAAGTCAAAGTCAAAAACCCAAGCTCTTGTTCAACATAAACGCATACCCAGTTTGAGTGAACTAATAAACAAAAAAGTAACGACTTGTGAAATGATTGAGGTTGGACGTGTAATTAGTATCAACAAACAATCAATTACTATATTGCACAAAACTGGACAAGAATACATCATTTCTACTTATTACATTAGAGGATACAATCAAGAGAATATCGTAACAGACATATCAATTAGATACCTATATCATTACAAATCCGAAGAAAAAGCACAACTTTATGCGCAGAAGTAAAATTAGTGAGTGACCTATACGGATACAACAATAATACAACTTTTCGTTACAATTGGGGGAACACTAGCTCTGGCTATACCCTTTGGATTGTATATAGCTAGAATGATTTCCTATGAGATGAGGCCATTAGAAAGACCGCTTGCAGAGGTTGAGAATGGGTTCTTCAAACTTATAGGAATTGATATAAATAAACAAATGACTTGGAAGGAATATTTTTTTGCGATTATTATAACAAATGGAATTGTTGCTGCTTTTGTCTTTTTCATACTTATAACACAGGGGTTCTTACCTCTAGGATCCCCTGACAAGGCTGGCTTTTCATTAGATTTGGCATTTCATACAGCAGCCTCATTTATCACGGATACAAATTTGCAGCATTACATTGGTGACCAGCAATTATCAAATCTGTCACAAATGATTGCAATCACATTTGTAATGTTTGTCGCACCTGCGTCAGGAATAGCTGCCGCTTTTGCATTCATACGCTCTTTTATAAGAAAGAATTTTGGTCTAGGGAATTTCTATGTTGACTTTGTTCGTATAATAATTACATTGCTTCTGCCAGTGGCATTTCTGTCTTCTTTGATTTTGATGTTACTAGGTGTGCCTCAAACACTGTCTTCATCAGTGACGGTTCAGACGTTAGAAGGGGACAAACAGAATATTACCTACGGCCCCGTAGCATCTTTAGAATCTATAAAGGAGTTAGGAAGTAACGGTGGAGGTTTCTTCGGTTCAAATTCTGGACATCCATTTGAAAATCCAAATGGTCTTTCCAATGTATATGAGATTTTTCTAATGCTTATAATTCCATTATCCTTTCCTATTGCTTATGCAAAACTAGTAGGTAAAGGAAGAGGGATATCGATTTTAGCAGCTATGCTAATAGGCTTAAGTATTTGTTTGGCAATAGGATTTAGCGTTGTAAGTGGGCCTTCATTATTAGAGACAAGATTTGGAAGCTTTGGTAGTGTCTTCTTTGATATATCGTCAACTTCTTCTAATACAGGAGCACTGAATTCTGCATTAGCTGGCTTATCACCCAATGCAGTAACATCGGCATTCCTAGGTATGTTTGTTCAGTCTATACCAGGAGCTGTTGGAACTGGAATGATGACAATGATTGTATATGTTATTTTGACACTTTTTATTGTTGGTTTAATGGTGGGTAAAACGCCAGAATTTATGAGCATGAAGATAAGTCCAAAAGACATTAAATTATCTGTGTTTATTTTTTTGATACATCCTGCTCTAATTCTGATTCCCACAACGATTGCTTTTACAACGGGTAACTCTCAACAAATAACAGGTAGTCAAGTAACCCCTCTCTCATTTACGCAAGCGTTCTATGAATTTACTTCAGCAGCAGCAAATAACGGTTCTGATTATTATGGGGCATCTGCAGACACACCATTTTGGAATATATCTACAGGATTGATAATGTTGTTGGGAAGATACGTCCCTATAGGCTTAATGCTAGCTATAGCAGGTTCATTTACAGTCAAAGACAGAAAAGAAGTCATAGAACCGATCAAAACACAAGGTATCTTATTTACTTCGATTATTGCAGTTACAATATTTCTACTGACTGCACTTACATTCTTTCCATTCCTCATAATAGGCCCATTTTCAATATAGGAGGAAGAGAATCGATGAAAATCATTCATAAGAATTATTTTGACTGGTTAAAAAAAAATATAGATTATAAGAAAAAGAATGCTAACAACAACACTAACAACAATAAGAATAACAATAATGGATTTTCGATAGTAAAATCGACAATTAATCTAAGAATATTGTATAACTCTCTTACTAAATTGGATCCCAGGTATTTAGCTAAGAATAACCCAGTAATGTTTACAGTCGAAATTGGATTCATAGTAGTGCTTCTTATTGGATTGTTTCCTAATGTATCAGCGGAATTTGTCCACGGGACTCAAATATTTTATTTTGAAATTGCAATAATTCTAATACTAACGGTATGGTTTGCTACATTTTCAGAATCGTTATCAGAAGCACAAGCAAGGGCTAGGGTAGATTCACTAAGAAGTCTTGAGAAGGAAGTCTCTGCACATAAGTTAATCAATGGCAATGGTGTAGGTGCAAGAGCAAAAAAAGAAGTCACAGTAAAATCTACAACTCTGAACCCTGGAGACGAAGTAACGGTTTATGCTGGTGAAATAATTCCAAGAGATGGTCTTGTAAATGAAGGCAAAGCATTTGTGGACGAATCTATGATGACAGGAGAATCAAATCCAGTCTTCAAAGAAAAAGGCGATCATGTGATAGGCGGGACAAAAATAGCAAGTGACAAACTACTTGTGGAGATTACTTCTGAAGCTGGAAGAAGTTTCCTTGATCAAATGGTTGGGTTGATACAAAATGCTACAAGACCAAAAACCAAAAATGAAATTGCTCTAACCATATTATTAGCAGGATTATCTCTAATTTTTATCATAGTAATTGGCACTCTGCTATTCTTTGCTTACTTTTTGGGATATGAAGTAGACATGGCCACACTAATAGCTCTGCTTGTAGCATTAATGCCAACAACCATAGGGGGACTTCTTCCTGCGATAGGTGTTTCAGGTATTACACGACTCGGAAGAGACAGCATAATAGCAAAATCAGGTAAAGGAATTGAAGCTGCTGGTGATTGTGATGTGTTGATACTAGACAAAACCGGAACCATTACAGAAGGAAGTAGAAGTGCCATTGAATTTATCCCAATGAAAGGATATACTGAAGAGGATATAGGACAGGCTGCATTTGCAGCATCAATACATGATACATCACATGAAGGAAAATCAATAGTAGATCTGGCAGAAGAGAAAAAATACACACCTCCATTGATGGAAAAAATAATTACTGCACAAAAGATTGATTTTAGTGCAGAAACTAAATTTAGTGGAATTGAGTTTATTGCAGATAAGAGGAGGTCAGCGTCTCTTAATAAAGATCAGAAGGAGGAATTGGCATCAAATAGAGTTGCTTCCGACTCTATTGAGAATCAAAAGGCCATTGTAAATAGTCGAGTTCATAAGATGTTAATAGGGCTAGAACAAAATAATAAACAAGTAAAGATCCTCAAAGGTTCTGTAGATACCATGTTAAAAAGTGCACATGGGCATGTCAATGAGGCCGAATTAAAATGGAAAGTTCAGGAAATATCAAAAAAAGGTGAGACGCCTTTAATAGTATCTATTAATGATGAAGTCATAGGTCTTGTTTCGCTAAAAGATAATTTAAAGGAAGATATTCGCCAGAAATTAGGTGAGGTAAAGGAAACTGGTATTACTACAGTTATGATTACAGGAGACAATCAGCTAACGGCACAAGTAATTGCTAATGAAGCTAATGTAGACCAAGTAATGGCAGAAGCAAAACCTACTGATAAACTAAAGAGAGTTGAAGAAGAGCAGCTCAAAGGACACGTTATAGGAATGGTAGGCGATGGAACAAATGATGCACCAGCACTTGCTAAAGCTGACATAGGACTTGCAATGAATAGTGGAACTGCGGCGGCTAAGGAAGCGGCTAATATGGTCGATTTAGATTCTGACCCATCTAATATTCTAAAAGTAGTAAAACTGGGTAAGCAATTACTGATGACCCGTGGAGCCATTACTACATTTAGCATTGCAAATGACGCAGCCAAATATTTTGCGATACTTCCTGCGATATTTAGTCAGAATAATCCCCAGTTGCAATTTCTAAATATAATGCAACTACATAGCCCAGAAACTGCAGTCTTATCCACGCTAATATTCAATGCAGCAATAATTCCCGTTCTTATACCACTGTCTCTTAGGGGGGTGAGATTCAAACCAGAGCCACCACAAAGAACCTTTCTTAGAAACATGTTTATCTATGGAATCGGGGGAGCGCTACTACCGTTCATTGCAATAAAAGGAATTGACATGTTATTAACATTGTTCATGGGATAAGAAGGAGAAGAAATAATTTGGAACATATCAAAAAAATAGTCGGAAAAGGTAGTGGACTACTGAATTCTGAGAGGTTCGGGCCTGCCATTAGAGTATTTATATTAATGCTAATAGTGACAGGAATTGCATATCCTCTTGTTCTAGTTACAATAGGCCAAGGTTTATTCCCTTTTCAGTCCAATGGAAGTTTGATTTCTATAACCGAGAATAGGGTTGGAAGAGAAGTAGGTTCAATATTGATAGCTCAAGAATTTAAATCACCTATGTTCTTCCATACAAGAATTGCTTCTGAAACAGCATCAGGCGTTGATCCTCACATCACCCCCGAAAATGCATTTGCCCAAACAGAAAACGTAAGTGAAGCAACTGAAATACCAAGGAACGTCCTACGAACAATGATTGAGCTCAATATAGAAAGAAACAGAGTCGAAAACATACTTGCATTTGCTCCAAATTATGTTAATGTATTAGAAGTAAATTTGGAGTTAGTAAAGCAATATCCAGAGTTATATAGTGAGTTTCTAACACCTACTGAAAAAGAAATATTGTTAAGAGGTGAACAAACTTAGAGGCAATTGTAGGTCTATTCATTTCCTCTCTCATTATTGCTGCTGGCGCTCTAACATATTCATTATTGAAGGCAGAAAAGTGAATATAAAACTCAGGTGGGTGGGTCTTTGAATGGTAAAAGACCGTATATATTTAGATAACTCTATTGACGTAATGAGTGTGTTTTTCATTCCAATGCTTCACAAAGTCTTGTTTATTTGATTCCAACTTTCCACGCCAGTTTAACGTAAAATAATACAGAAATTTGCAGCCAATTTTATCACAATCATCACAGCCATATACATATCGTGAGGAATAACCATATGCTTCTCCTACAACACACTTAGAAGTCTTATGTAATTCGGAGCGCAATTGCAAGCATCTTGATGACATAAAAGTTGGTAAATTTTCTTTTTTTAAACGTGATGCCCAAATAGGTGAGATATCCCTCTAATGTTAGTAGTTCAGACAAAGGTAGTGACAAATCTGATCGTTCTTGTGGTTTTGACTTCTGATGAAATTGCTTCTCAACGGTGAGTGCAATCATACATTATATAGAATATACATAATATTATAGAATTTGTCTTGAATCATAGTTAACCACCTGAAAATAGACCGAACAAGTTTTCTAATTCCGATATTATCCATATTTATAAAGATCTAGATTTGTCTTCAGCCTAGTAACTTAGATTTCATTTCTATGGTTATTACATATATTGATTAGATAATGCTATCTCCTCAAGATATTAAAGAAGATATAAAAAATAGTTATTATTTCAAACCTGCCCATTATCATATTTATAATTAAAATAGATTTTGAAATAGAATCTAATTCAACATTTGTAATTCCTGTAGATAGTCCTGTATTCGTAGAAGCGGAGACAGATTCAAAGAATGCATCTATAAAACAGGTGTTAGTCAAATATTTTATTGATATGCCTGATACAAATGACAATGCGACAAATAAAGCAACTACAAATAATGCTTCTTTGAAGGCTTTGTCAGATAATAATGGACGACTTTTCTGCTTCACATTTGAGTCATGTAACTGGCCGTAAATCTGGATATTTGATGATGTTATAGAGGGGATAGTGGTAGTTTTTCTTGCGATATGATTATTAACCGTAGAAGAAATATCTTTCTTTTTCTTAATAGTTGGTTTTCCTCTGTGGAAAACTTTTTGAAAAATAAATATAAGGCGTGCTATTTTGATACCGCCTGCAGTGGAAAAAGCACATCCTCCAATTAACATTAATAACATCAACAAAGTTTTAGATTCAGTAGAAAATTCAGACAAGTTCAAAAATTGAAATCCAGTAGTAGTTGTTGCACTTATAACGTGAAATGCGGAGGCAAACCAACTTTGTTGCCCTAGAACCACAAAAATTGGGATAGAAGATATAATTATCATTGCAAAAACAAATATCTCTAAACTAACTTTTCGCGCTTTTACTTGTTTGCTAAACACGCCATAATGAAATGCAAAAGGTAAAGCGGATATTATCATGCCAACTATTAGTGGCATAAGTTGTGTTATATTATCTACAACTAGGTAGGTAGAAAGTGGGACGAATCCACCTCCGGTAATCGCAGCAAAAATTAAAGATGCAGAATAGATAAGGTTTATTCCACCTAGAAGATAAATTATTAAAATTAGGATGACAGAGTAAACAGTGAATATTACAGTTATAGTAATAATGAGTTGATTGAGTCTTAAAATTGCAGCCCCTTCAATCATATTTTTCATGGCTGCAAGTTTCCTTTGAGGATAGAATAAAGCCATAATTAAATACACGAAACTTAAGCCCCCTATGAGCAAAATGTAAGCCCTATAAAACACGAAACTTGCAGGTAAATCCTCTGGATGAAATATAGTTGATAATCCAGTTGTTGTAAATCCTGAGGCACTTTCAAAGAAGCCATTTACAAACAATGAAAGCGGATTAATACTTTCTATATTACCTTCCCTCAAAAATGGATTGACATACATAAATGGCAGACTTCCAAAAAGACTGAGCAATACAAAACTTAAGACCATAACAATAGATGTTTGTCTCAGGTTCATAGGCGTCTTTTCTCCATAAGCATTTAGGATAAATCCAGTAAGTGACATTCCTGCAAAAGAAAGAAAAATACCTGCTGCTGAACTTGTTTCACCTAGAACTGCTCCTAAAACCGCAGGAACGATCATAAATATCCCAGCAAACTGTAATAAGAATCCCAAATTACCAATTATTGGTTTGTAACCTTGCACCACCATGATTCTATAAGTTCTGTAAGGTCTGAAAGTTCTCTCTATTACTGAACCTCTAATTGCATATGCAAGTGACTCCTGTGTAACGATACCAATTATCTTATCGTTATTATTATCACCGATTTTATCTGCAGTTACGGGAAGCCGCTTAATCCTATTGATGCGCATTAAATCTATGGCCTGTTTTACGGTAGCAGAGGAAGATATAGTGATAATTGGAGATGACATTATAGTTTTCAGATTTACAAAATCAGAATCTTCTCCTTTACTTACAACCTTATCCAAGATGTCTGTATCAGTTACAATTCCTATGGGCTTTTCATTTTTTGTTATCACTATGGCTGTTTCAGCCTTTTTTGAGTGTAATAGACTTACAGCATCTGTAACAGTAGCATTCTCTTCAACCTTAACAAATTGTCCGTGGACATATGTTGTGATAGTGCGGTTAAGAGCATCTACCATGCTATAGTGGTCATAGGTGCTGTGCTACAATAGCGATATAAATGGTATTGGCAAAATAGAATCAAAGGTAATGGCGATCTGCTTGCAACTAACTATTGACTTACCGACTGGATATAAAAGGTGAATTATGAAGTTCTAACAGTAGACCTCCAAATAAATATCAAATAAAGGGCAAAACAAAGAATTTCACCAAAAGTTTCCTTAAAAGTATAATATTGGTGAAGTGAATATGATATCTATAATTCGAATCTATAATTCAAACATGCATTTCTTTCCAGGCGAATACACTTGGTAAGTAATACTCCTTATCACCAGAGTGAACCAGAGCAGCGGGAACACCAACAAAAAGAAAAATTATCCCCCTTTACCAAACGAATCCTTATCGTCGATGACCATCCTGATATTATATTAACATTCAAAAAAGGTTTGGAAGCAGAAAATGAATATAGCAGCGG
>Ga0126304_10001174_pt1 | contig 12035 bp, 12 predicted proteins | sample Plot25_FD_92538 | JGI IMG/M metagenome (GOLD analysis project Ga0126304, IMG submission 92538) | Serpentine soil microbial communities from UC McLaughlin Reserve, CA, USA - Plot25 | ecosystem: Environmental > Terrestrial > Soil > Grasslands | place: USA: UC McLaughlin Reserve, Lake County... | reverse complement strand
GACACGCCGAGCGCCTCGGCCGGAAGGTATGCGAGGTAGCCGGTGAGAAGCGAGATTGCGACCTCGCTCGGTGGGTCTGTCATGCGCTTGCGGACCTGGCGGATCACGTAGCCCACGCCGACCCCGATCGCGATCCCGGCGATCGCGTTCACGATCAGCCTCGCTCCGGCTTCCCAGAGCGTGAACGTGCCGGTCGTGACGGCGACGACGGCGGCGCGATAGAGCACGAGAGCGGTCGCGTCGTTCACGAGGCTCTCGCCCTCGACGATGGCGACGATTCGCCGCGGGGCGCCGAGGCGGCTCGCGATCGAGGTGGCGGCGATCGGGTCGGTGGGCGAGACGACCGCGCCGAGCACGAAGGCGGCCGACCAGGGCAGTTCGTCCACGACTGTATGGGCGACCACCGCGACGCCGACGGTCGTGGCCGCGACGAGGCCGAGCGAGAGCAGCGAGATCGGGTAGATGTTCGCGCGCAGGTCGCGCAGGGAGGTGAAGAACGCGGCCGAGTACAGCAGCGGCGGAAGGAACGCGACCAGCACGAGTTCCGGCGGCAGGTCGAACTCGGGCAGGCCGGGGACGAAGCTCAGGACAAGCCCTCCGAGCACCATCAGGATCGGGTAGGGGACGCGAGCTCGCGGCGCGAGGAACAGCAGCGCGCCGACGCCCGTCAGGAGACCGAGCAGCTGGACGAGTTCCCGGTCGTGCAACTCCACGGGCTCAGGCTAGGGATCCGGCGGCGGCCGCCGCAGCCGTTTCGTCTGCGAGCGGCGGCGCTTGCCCTCGAGCCGCCGCTCGCGCGATCGTGCGGTCGGCTTCGTGGGCCGGCGCGGACGCTCGACGCGCAGCGCCTCGCGCAGCCCGTCGACGACCCGCTCGACGGCGAGCTCGCGGTTACGCGCCTGGCTGCGCTCGTCCTGGGCGACCGCGCGGAGCACCGGGCCCGCTTTCGCGATCACGCGGCGCTTCTGCGTTTCCGTGAGCGCCGACGAGGCCTCGACATCGAAGATCGCCTCCACCCGAGTCTCGGACTTTTGCGCGTGCTGCCCGCCCGGCCCGCTCGACCGCGAGTAGCGAAGCTCGATCTCCGAGCGGGGCAGGACGACCGAGCGGGTCACCCGAATAGACTCGCGCTCCATGGCTGCGATTCTGCTGGACGTCGACGGCGTCCTCCACGTCTCGGGCGAGCCAATACCCGGCGGAGCCGAAGCCGTCGCCCGGCTGCGGGAGGCCGGTCACCGGCTCCGTTTCGTCACCAACAACACGACGAGGGCCCGATCGCAGCTCGCGGACGAGCTCCGCGTCCTCGGCGTGGATCTCGAGGACGAAGAGCTTCAGACCACGCCGCGCGCAGCCGCGCGCGCGCTGAAGGGGCGACGCGTCCTCGCGATGACGATGGCCGCGATCCTGGACGATCTCGAAGGCGTCGAGCTGGTCGGCGAGGAAGCCGAGGCCGTGCTGCTCGGCGGGGCCGACGAGACTCCCGAGACGAACCGCGTCTTCAGCTACATGAACCTCGCGCGTGCGTTCGCCGAGGTCGACACGGGCGCCGACCTTTACTGCCTGCACCGCAACCGCTGGTGGCAGACCTCGCGGGGGCCGCTCCTCGACGCGGGCGCCTTCGTCGCCGGGCTCGAGTATGCGGCGGACGTCCAGGCGACGCTGCTCGGAAAGCCGAGCCCGTCGTACTTCGCGGCGGCCCTCGAAGCGCTCGACGCCGATCCGGAGATGACCTGGATGGTCGGCGACGACGTGGAGTCCGACGTGGCCGGCGCCAAGGGCGTGGGGATGCGCGCCGTCCTCGTCCGGACGGGGAAGTTCCGGCCCGACGAGGTCGAGATCGCCAAGGCGCAACCCGACGGAATCGTGAGCTCGATCGCCGAGCTCCCCGACTGGTTGGAGCGCGAGCTCGGGTGACGGTAGGCCTCGACGTGATCGAGATCGAGCGGATTCGACGTGCACTCGATCGTCCGGGCTTCCGCGAACGCTGCTTCACCGAGGCGGAACGGGCGTACTGCGATTCGAAGGCGAACCCGGCACAGCACTACGCCGCCCGGTTCGCCGGCAAGGAGGCGGTCGGCAAGGCGCTCGGATCCGGCGTCTACTTCACCTGGCGCGAGATCGAGATCCGCGGTCGGCCGAAGCCGGGGGTTGAGCTCTCCGGGAGGACGAAGGCGTTCGCGGAGCGTGTGGGCGCTGGGCGGATCGACGTCTCGATGACGCACTCGCGGCAGCTCGCAGCGGCGATCTGCGTCGTCGACGCGGCCTGAGACGATGGAGCCGCTCTACACCGCGGCCGAGATGAAGGCGGCCGAGGCCGGTCACGACGTCGACGTGCTGATGGAGCGCGCCGCCCGGGCGGTGGCGGCGGCCGTTCGCGAACGCTACCCGGAGGCCCGTCGCATTCGAGCTGTCTGCGGCAAGGGCGCAAACGGGGGCGACGGACGGATCGCGGCGCGGCTGCTCCGCGAGCAGGGGCTCGACGCCGAGGAGTCGACGGAGGTGAGCGACGCGGACGTGGTCGTCGACGCGCTGTTCGGAACCGGGTTCTCCGGCGCTCCCCGGCCGGAAGCGGCCGACCTGATCCGGCGGATCAACGAGGCGCCCGCACCGGTGGTCGCCGTCGACATCCCCTCAGGCGTGGACGCCTCGACGGGCGAGGTGCCCGAAGACGCGGTCGAGGCCGACGTGACGGTCACGATGCACGGGCTCAAGGTCGGCCTCGTCGTTGGCCCGGGCCGATTTCGTTCCGGCGACGTCATCGTGGCGGACATCGGGCTCGAGCACCGCGCCACGAGGCACGCGCTGGTCGGGACCGAGCTCCTCGAGCGGGTCCCGCGCAAGCGCGACGGCGACAACAAGTACACAGCCGGGTCGGTGCTCGTCGTCGGGGGCGCTCGCGGGATGACCGGTGCCGCCGCGCTCTGCGCGCGGGCGGCCTTTCGCGCGGATGCGGGGTACGTCGCCGTCGCGGCTCCGGCGGAGTCGCTGCCGGTGCTCGAGACGCTCATCCTCGAGGCCGTCAAGCGACCACTGGACGAGGTGCTTGAAGCGGCCGAGAGGGCGCGCGCCCTGGCCATCGGGCCGGGGCTCGGGCGCGGTGAGAGCGAACGCGAGCTCGTCCGTCGGCTGCTGCGCGAGACGCGCGTTCCCGCCGCCGTCGACGCCGACGCGCTGGACGGCTTCAAGCCCGTGGCGCGTGACGCCGAGACCGTGCTGACGCCTCACTCCGGCGAGCTGGGGCGCCTGCTCACGGAGGAGTCGGCCTGGGTCGACGCGCACCGGCTCGAGGCGGTCGCGCGGGCGGTCGAGCGGTTCGGCTGCGTCGTCCTCCTGAAAGGCCCTGACACGCTGGTCGGCGCTCCGGGCGAAGGCGTTTGGGTCGTCAGCGACAACGTTCCGGCGCTCGCCACCGCCGGGACCGGCGACGTGCTCACGGGCATCGTCGCTGCCGTTCTCGCCAAGGGACTCGATGCGCGGACGGCTGCCGCCGCCGGAGCGGTCGCACATCGGTCCGCAGCCCGGGCCGCGGGCAAGCCGGCCGGTCTCGTCGCTTCCGATGTTGTCGAGGCGCTCCCCGCCGCTCTCGGATCGTGATCGCTCGCACGGAGCTCACGATCGATCTCGGCGCGCTGCGGCGAAACGTCCGGACGTTGCGCCGCGTCGTCGAGGGCTCGGCCCTGTGGGCCGTCGTCAAGGCCGACGGTTATGGCCACGGCGCGCTCGACGTCGCGCGCGTGGCGCTCGCGGAGGGAGCCGACGCGCTCTGCGTCGCAACCGTCGAGGAGGCGTTGCCGCTGCGCGCGGCCTTCCCGGACGCCCGCATTCTCGTCATGGGGCCCGCCCACGATGTCGTGGCGGCGCGCGAGGCGCGCCTCGAGCTCGCGGTGGGCGCCGGGCCGATTCCGGAGGGCATCCCGGTGCACCTGAAGCTCGACACCGGCATGGGGCGCTGGGGGTTCTCCGAGCTGCCGAGCCCCACGCGCGAGGTGGTCGCCGTGATGACGCACTTCGCGAGCGCCGACTGCGACGCCGACTTCACCCGCGTGCAGATCGACCGCTTCCGCAACGCGACCGATGCGCTCGGGGTCGAGCGCCACGCCGCGAACAGCGCCGGCGCGCTCCGCTTCCCGGACGCGCGCTTCGACGCCGTCCGCATCGGCATCGCGCTGTACGGACTCTCGCCGTTCGGCGCGGCCCCCGGCAACGACGGCCTCGAGCCGGTGCTCTCGTGGCGCAGCCACCTCGCCCAGGTCAAGCTCCTGCAGCCGGGCGAGTCCACGGGCTACGGGCGCCGCTTCGTCGCCGAGCGCGAGACCTGGATTGGAATCGTCCCGGTCGGCTACGCGGACGGCTTCCGGCGCGACGTGACCGGGACGGAGGTGCTGGTCGACGGTGGGCGGCAGCGGGTCGTCGGGACGGTGTCGATGGACGCGGTTGCGGTCGAGCTCCCCGGCGCGCTCCCCGTCGGGACGCGCGTCACGCTCGTTGGCGATGGACTGCTGCTCGAGGAGCACGCTCGCGTCGCCGCGACGATCAACTACGAGCTGGCATGCGGAATCGGCAATGCGGCCGGCCGTACCCGCGGTCTCCGGCGAGTCGTCGATGCGTGAGCTCGCGCAGGAGCTGCTCGCGGGCGAGGAGGCCTGGGTCGTCGGCGGCGCGGTGCGCGACGAGCTGCTCGGCCGCGAGGTTCGGGATCTCGACATCGCCTATCGGGACCCGCGCGCCGCGGCCGTCGCCTATGCCCGGCGGTCGGGAGGCTCGCCGTTTCCCCTCTCCGAGCGGCACGGCGCGTGGCGCGTCGCGCTCGACGAGGGCCGCACGGTCGACTTCACGCCGCTCCGCGGCTCGATCGAGGACGATCTCGCGACCCGCGACTTTACTGCCAACGCGATCGCCGTCCCGCTCGCCGGTGGCGAGGCCGTCGACCCGTACGAAGGGCGGCGCGATCTCGTGGCGAGGAGGCTGCGGCACGTGTCGTCGACGACCTTCGACGACGACCCACTACGGCTTCTCCGCGCCGTCCGCTTCGTCGACCAGTTCGGGTTCGAGCTCGACGGGCGCACGGAGGCTCTGATCCGCGAGAGGGCGGACCTCGTCGGCCGGCCCTCGGGTGAGCGCGTCGTCGCCGAGCTGGAGCAGCTGTCGGTGGCCGGGCTGCGCCTGCTCGACCGCCTCGGGTTGCTCGCCCCTTTGGGCGGGTCCGTCGTCGACCTGCGCGACGGCGACTCCGACGCGATCCGTCTCGCTCGCGTCTTCCGCGAGCGGCTGGCGCGGTTTCCGATCTCGAACGAGCGGCGCGGGCTCCTCCGCGCGGTCCTTCGCGCGCGGCCTCCACGGGACGATTCGCCGCGGGAGATCTACCGCTTCCGCCGCGCGACAGAGCCGTGGTCGCTCGAGGCGCTCGAGTTCCTCGGCGCGACGGAGCTCCACGACGCCGTCGAGGAGGCGCGGCGCCGCGATCCCGCCGAGCCGCTCCTGCGCGGCGACGAGCTCGGCCTGCCGCCGGGGCCCGAGGTGGGGCGGCTGCTGGCGCGGATCGAGGAGGAGCGCGCCGCGGGGACGATCTCCACCCGTGAGGAGGCTCTCGAGCTCGTCCATCGCGAGTGGCCGATCGGGCCGCGCATGGAGCCTCCATCCTCGTCCGCGCCGGCATGACGCTTTCGGCACGCCTCGGTCGCACATTTGCGCGGATTTCCCCGCTATGGTCACGGCGGGGAGGAGGCCGGGCGAACCGGACCACAGGACGAGGTGCGGACATGACTGAACCGGACGTGGTTCGCCGGCGCTTCGCGGCCACCGCGGAGCAGCTGGCCGAGCACACCGACCGCCGCGCCGATGCGCTTCGCGAGCGCGTACGCCGCTTCGTCCCGCTCACGGGCTCCGAGCGGGCGCTCGATGCGGGGACGGGCACCGGCGCGCTTGCTTTCGCCCTGAGCGGGCTCGTCGGCGAGGTGGTCGCCCTCGATGTCGTCCCCGAGCTACTCGCCGAGGCGCACAAGCGGATCGGCGACCATCCGAACGTCACGCTCGTGCAGGGCGACGTCACCGCGCTCCCGTTCGACGACGCCGAGTTCGACTTCGCCGGGTCTCTGAACACGCTCCACCACGTGTCGCGTCCGGAGCTCGGCGTCGCGGAGCTCGCGCGGGTCACCCGCCCCGGCGGCACGCTCCTCGTCGTCGACCAGATCGCGCCCGTCGACCCGCTCGCGGCGCTCGAGCTCAACCGCTTCGAGCGGGCGCGCGACCCAACGCACGCGCGCGCCCTCTCGGACGCCGACCAACGCGCCCTCTTCGACGCGAACAACCTCGTCGTCAGACGCGCCGAGTTCGACCCCCAACGGCGCGAGCTCGACCCCTACCTCGACCTCGCCGCCTGCGAGGGCGAGGCACGCGAGCGGGCGCGCGCGCTCGTCGGTGCCGACGCCTATACGGCGACCGTCGGCTGGTACCTGCTCTCGAAGCCGCCGGTGGGGGCGACGTGATCGAGAACCGGTCCGTCCCGACCGCGTCGGTGATCCCTGAGCTTGCGTACGCCGACGTCCTCGCGGCGAGCGAGTGGATCTGCGCCGCGTTCGGCTTCACCGAGCGGCTTCGCATCGGCAGCCACCGCGTCCAGCTGGTCTACGGCGACGGCGCCTTGATCGCGATCGAGCGAGCCCATGCGCCCGAGGGCGCGCGGTCGAGTGTCCTCGTACGCGTGGAGGACGTCGACGCCCATCACGAGCGGGCCGCGGCCCACGGCGCGACGATCGTCGGCGAGCCGGCCGACTACCCGTACGGCGAGAGGCAGTACACCGCCGAGGACCCCGGCGGCCACCAGTGGACGTTTTCGGAGTCGATCGCAGACGTCGACCCCGCCTCGTGGGGCGGGACGCTGATCAGTCCCGATACTTGACGGTGCACCCGACGGGCGGGGTCTCGTGCGTCGCGGGGTTGCGCCCCGCGAGCGTCGCTTCAATCGCGTCGCGGAGGTAGTGCTCGGAGACGGCGGTCTCGTCCCTGGAGTCGTCGATGGCGCCGTGGTAGACGAGCCGGCGCTCGGAGTCGAAGAGGAAGACCTCAGGCGTCCGTTCCGGCCCGTAGGCGCGGGCGACCGACTGGTCGGCGTCATACAGGTAGTCGAACGGGAAGTCCTGCTCGGCGGCGTGCTGCTTCATCGCGTGGAACGAGTCGGCCGGATAGCGCTCGGCGTCGTTCGAGCTGATCGCGACGAGCCGGAAGCCGCGGTCGGCGTAGTCGCGTTGGATCGCGCTCATCCGCCCCTCCCAGGCGAGCACGTACGGACAGTGGTTGCACGACCAGACGACCGCCAGGACGGGCGCGTCGGCGTAGTCGTCGAGCGAGTGGTTCGCGCCGTCGACGCCGGGCAGGTCGAACCGCGGAGCGTCGGTTGCGAGAGCGAGCGTCATGTCAGTGCGGCCTCCAATTCTTCGCGGCTCGGGATCGGGGACGGCCGTCCGTCCGGGAGGTAGTAGACACGGCAGGTGAGCGACGGCGGCGCCGCCGCTCCGCGCGGTTCGACGTCGCGGCCGTCGATGCGGATCGTCGGCGAGCCGGGAAAGTTGCGGCGCTCGGCCTCGGCGTCGGTCGCAACGTGCGTGAGTCGGATCTCGGCGTCGATGCCCCGCGACGCGAGGACCTCCTCGAGCAGCTCGCGTGCCTCGGGATGCGAGGGGCAACCGTCCCAGTACAGGAGCTCGATATCCATTCGGAGACCTTAGCCACGCGCCTTGCGACGGCGGTGCCTGGCCGCCTGGGCGCGGGCAACGACACCCGGCGCGAGCGCCTGCACGACCGACGCAGGTCGATACCACCTCGGCACGAACGTCTCGACCGTCCCCCGCTCGATCGCGGCGACGATGCGCTTTGCAACCAGCTCGGGCTCGGCGACGGCCCGGCGGAGCACGGGATGCTCCAACAGCCGGGTCTGCGGGAATCCGGGCGTCTCGACAAAGCCGGGGTTGATCGTATGAACGCGGATCCCGCGCGGGGCGAGCTCGATCGTGAGCGAGCGGGAGAAGGCAAGCTGCGCGTGCTTCGAGGCCGAGTACGGCCCGGCGCGCCCGACCGCGACGGTGCCGGCGACCGAGACGACGTTGACCACATCCGCCGGGCCGGCCGCCTCCAGCGCCGGCAGAAAGGCACGCACCGACCAGACCGAGCCGAGGTAGTTCGTTCGGACGACCCATTCGATCACCTCGGGATCCGTGCGGAGGAACGTCGATCGGCCGGGGATCCCCGCCGAGTTCACCAGCAGCCCGATCGCGGGATGACGGTCGAGGACGCGGTCGGCGACGGCGTCCACCGCGGCGCGATCTGCGACGTCGCAGACCTCCCATTCGGCGCCGATCTCGTCCGCCAGAGCACGCAGCCGATCCTCGCCCCGCGACAGCAGGACGCACCGCCAGCCATGGCGCGCGAGCACGCGCGCGGTCGCGGCGCCGATGCCGCTCGAGCCGCCGGTGACCACGGCAACGCGCACGCACGCAGGAGTGTCACCGCTCGGCACAATGGCGTGCGTGGACAAGCGGGAACGGGAGCGGATCCTCGGGCAGTGGGGCGGAAGCCGCATCGACGACGACCCGCGCGACCGGGCAATCGGAGACGCCGTCGCCCGCGACCTCGACGGCAGTCCGCTCGTCGGTAGTCCGCAGCGCTTCCGGGCGAGGAACTTCCGGCCGACCGCTGAGACCTACATCGCCTCGCTCGGCGGGCCGCTCCCCTACATGCGCCGCCTGCGCCAGATCGCCGAGGAAACCGCCGCACACGAGCGCCAGCTCGCGGAGGCGAGGGCCGAGCTGCTCGCGGAGGGTGAGGACGACTTCCCGGCGCGCTGGGAACGGGTCGCCGGCCGCTGGCGCTTCGACGCCGTCAACGAGCTGATCCGCCGGCACAACCGGTTCTTCCCCGCCGAGGCACGCCTGGCGATGGACCCGAAGACGCGGGACTACGCGCTCGTCAACGGCCGGCCGTACTGGATCGCGCCGCTCGGTCGCAACTGGATCCTGGAGCGCTTCCCGGCGCGCGCCTAGCTACCGCCGGCAGACGCGCAGCACGCGCTGCACCGAGAGCCTTCGCCCCTGTCGGTCGAGCATGACCGCGCGGACGGCGTGACGGCCCTTCGCCGAGCCGCTCGTCCGCCACGTCGCCGAGTAGAGGCCCGCGACACCGCGCCGGACGGTCGCGATGCCCCGCTTGCCGTCGTAGAACCGCACCGAGCGGATGCGCGCCGTCGAGCTCGCCGCCACCAGCAGGCCCTGTCGTCGGCCCGCGCACGAGGGAGGTGTGGGCGCGAGCCACGTGAGCGCGGGGCCGCGGACGACCCGCACGCGAGCCGGCTGGAAGCGCGTGTTCGGAAGCACGTTCGCGCCCGCCTGGTCGACGTTTTTCGCCTCCTGGAAGTCAGAGGCGAGAAAAACGGTGTTCGTGCGGCCGGCTCTGAACCGCGGCGCGGCGGCGGGGATCGGGAAGAGCGCGAGACCCGAGATGGGGTCGTACGCCGCGGCGCCGACGAGCACGCGGTTGTACGCGATCACGAGCGAGATCGGGTCGACGCCGGCACCCCGGTCGGTCACGCGCGCCGCGACGAGGGAACGCCCGGCGGCGATCCGCGTCGTCAGCAGCCGGACGCGAGGCGGCCGCACGTCGTTCTGCCAGGCGCGAAGCACGTAGCTGCCCGCGAACGAGCGCCCCGTGTACTCGTCGGAGCCCGAGTCGACGGCGACGAAGTAGCGGCCGCGGCGGGGGAAGAGCAGCCCGGCCGCGCCGATGTCCGCGCGGTAACCGAACGTGAGCGAGTTGACGTTGACCGGCGTGCCCGGATACCCCTCAACGTCGTTCTCGTCGGGCGAGCCGAGCAGCCACGGGTGGACGAGGGCGCCCTGGCTGGCCGCGATCACCGCCACGCCGGCATTCGCGACGGCGTTGTTCACGCGCATGACGTAGAGCGTCTCGGCGCCCTTCTCGTCCATCGGCTTGCCGACGTAGTCGGGCGGCGGTCCGAACGGCAGCGCCGGGAAACGGTAGACGCTCGTGTTCGAGAACCCGCGCGCCGTGTTACCGACCTGGAAGCGCCGCAGGTTGAGCGGCGTGATCACGGCGATGCCGGGCCGCGTGACGAAGAAGGCGTAGGCGACCTTGCGGACGGTCGCGCCGCGGCGGAGCAGGACGAACCCGTAGTTGTCGCCTGCTGGCGCGCCTGCCGTCGCGGTCGCGGTCACGGCGAGCTGGACCGTGCCGCCGGGCGGGATGCTGATCGAGGCCGGAATCTCGAGCGCGGCTCCCGTGCTCGCCGACTGGGGCTGAACCTGAACCGTCCAGGTACCTGCTCCGCCGCCGGCGTCTGAGATCGCAAGCAGGCGCGGAGTGCGGCGAGCGCCGCTGCGCACGTTGAGGTCGCCGAAGGAGAGCGAGACGGGGTCGGTGACGACGAAGGGCGTGTCCGCCGCCTGGACGTTCACGAGGCCGCTCCCCGAAAGGAGGACGGAGGCGACCTGCGTGCGCGCCGTATCGGCCCAGGCCGGCCCGGCGGTGCTGACGAGGGCCGACTTGACCGTGCGCGCAGACCAGGTCGGGTGCCGCTCGAGCAGCAGCGCCGCGGCTCCTGCGACGTGCGGCGCGGCCATGCTCGTCCCGTCGAACACGGCGAAGGGCCCGCCGAAGGCCCGTAGGGTCGACGAGAGGATCGCGCCGCCCGGCGCGCCGACGTCGGGCTTCAGCACGTGCCCGAATGCGTTCGGGCCGCCCGACGAGAAGCTGGTCACGACGCCGCTCCGCCCGACCTCGTGCTGCACCGGCTCGCGTCCGACACGCATCGGCGCGCGGCCGCCGCGCGCACCCAGGTAGGCGCGAACCTCGGCTCCGTCGAGGTCGGCGATCGTGCCGGACGGAATCGGCATCCGCAGCGGGATCCCGTTCGCCTCGCTCGCGCGGTTGTCGACCATGACCAGCCCAACCGCGCCGGCCGCCGCCGCACGGAACGCCTTCGTGATGATCGCGCAGCGCCCGCGCGAGACGAGCGCGATCGCGCCCGTGAGCGAGCGCGCGGGAAGGTTGTTGGTCGCGGCGTTGGGGTCGTCGCCGGTCGCGCACAGCTGGCGGTCGACCGGCCGCCCGTCGCGCCCGACGATCGTGCCGACGTCGACGAGCGTGCGGTCGCTCGTCCCCCAGGCGGCAGGCGCGAGTACGCCGCCCGCGGGCACGAAGTTGAACTGCCGACCGCCGAGCGACAGCGCCGGCCCGAACACGTGTGTGTTGGAGAGGGCGGCCACCGCAATCGAGTCGGGAGCGACGCCGGGCGCACCAACCGAGCCCATGCCGAATTCTTCGCGGTCGTTCCCCGCCGAGATGACGGGGACGACGCCCGCCGCCGCGACGTTCGAGACCGCCTCGACGAGCGCGTCGTTGGCGGGGTCGGTCATCGGGCCACCGCCGGAGAAGTTGATCACGTTCATGCCGTCGCGGACGGCCGCCTCGAACGCGGCGATGATTTCCGGCGTCTGCGCGGTGTTTCCGATCGCGGTCGGGACGTTGAAGACGCGGTAGTTGCCGATGAAGGCGTTCGGCGCGACGCCCGAGAGCCCCGTCACGGGCGGGTGGTCGCGGCCTCCGGTCGACGCGGTTCCCGCCTTCCCAGCGGCGATGCCCGCGACGTGCGTGCCGTGGAAGCTGGCGCGTGGGTCGAGCGCGAGCCGGCCGCGGCGGCCGGAGCCCGGGCCGGGGAAGGCGCGCGCGACGATCACCTTCGGGCTCGTCCAGCGGCGCGCGCCCTTGGGGAATCCGGCCGGGTACTGCAGCCCGTCCGGCGCGAAGAACGGGTTCGACGGGTCGACGCCATCATCTACCACGCCGATCTTGATCCCCGTGCCGCGTGCCCCGGTGGCCGCCCAGTACGCAGTCGCGCCGATGACGGACGGGCTGCGATTCGTCTCCAGCGCGTAGCGCACGCTGGGATAGACCTTCGTCACGCCGCCGAGGCGTGCGAGCGCGGGCAGCCGTGTGGCCGGCAGGTCCACCGTGAGGCCGTTGACGAG
>Ga0126304_10001173_pt1 | contig 12045 bp, 8 predicted proteins | sample Plot25_FD_92538 | JGI IMG/M metagenome (GOLD analysis project Ga0126304, IMG submission 92538) | Serpentine soil microbial communities from UC McLaughlin Reserve, CA, USA - Plot25 | ecosystem: Environmental > Terrestrial > Soil > Grasslands | place: USA: UC McLaughlin Reserve, Lake County... | reverse complement strand
GTTCGCGCCAATTCCGAGCGCCAATGCTGCGATGGCCGCGGCTGTGAACACGCGGTTCTGCCGAAACATCCGGAACGCGTGCCTCAGATCCTGCAGGAACAGCTCCACGTCACCCTCCGGTCAACGAACACACTATCACCCGCATCCGTTAGACACCGGTGTATCCGATTTGGTTGGATTGTGGTTCGGATCGCTCGAACGATCAATCGTTCCGCAGGCCGGTCACCGGCTTGAGCCGCATGGCCCGACTGACGGGATCACCGATGCAATGCCAGTGACGACGACGAGCAGCGACGCAACACCGCCAAGCGTGGCATAGTCAGTCGAGCCGATCCCGATGAGCACACCGCGCAGCAGTTGATTGATCGCGAGCGCGCCGGCCAATCCGACCGCTAGACCGATCCCAAGATGCCGAGCGGCCCGCGCGGCTACCAGCCAGCCGATCTGCAGCGGCCGTGAGCCCAGCGCAATCCGAATGCCGATCTCTCTCGTCCGCTGCCCCGAGCACATGGCCTTGCTCGGCTGATCCGACGACGACCGTGAAATAGTTGCGGCCAACGATCATCTGCCGAACGAGCGCCGGACGGCGACCCTCGTCCACAACCCTGCCGTCGATGGAGAGCCGCCGAACCGATGCGCCCTCGAATGGCGCGTGACTCGCGAGCGTGTGCGCAGCCCCGCGGCCTCTACCAGTCGATCCTCCAACTGTCGATAGAACCGCGCGCGCTGCTCGGCCGATTCGTATCGCGGACCAGCCAGGGCCAATCGCATCCGCACCAGACCTGCCGTCCGCACGCCAGGATCAATGTCGTGTTGCACGATGATGCTGCGCATCATCAATGCGGCCCCTGCGAGCACGATCGGTGTCAGAGCCAACTGTGCGACCACGAGCCTGGTGCTCCACCGCGTGTTGCCGGTGTGGCCAGTACCCGCTTGCATGAGTCTGCCAACGATACGGGTCCGCGAGGCGTCGAACGCGGGAACCAGGCCGAAAACGATTCCAGTACCCAGACACACCAGCGCCAGGAACACGAACACGCGCCAATCCATGTCGAACCGAATCCAGGACGGCAGGCCGCTGCGAAGCTCGTCGCGCGCCTGTTCGACTGTGCTCGATAGGCCGCGCGCGCCAGTAATAGGTTGGCGACATTCGCGCACGCGATCACCAGCACGAACCCGACCATCACCATCAGAACCGGAAATGTGGTGCGAAGGCGGCCGCCTATCGCGGCGTCGCGAAAGGCGATCACTCTGGGTACGACCAGGCGGTTCGTCTCCGGAAAGGTAACGGCCAGCTCCGCGGCCGCGCGACCGAGGTCGTCTGCCGCCTGCGCACGCGTCGCCTGCGGCGCGAGGCGTCCCACACCCTGTAGCGACCGGGCGTCGCGGCGCTCGCGCGCCTCAACCGAGAGCTGCGAGATCGGCTGCCACAGCTGCGAACGAGCCGGGAACGCGAAGTCTTCCGCCATGATGCCGACCACGATCGAAGACACGCCGTTGACGCGTACGCGTCGGCCAATGATGGTGCGATCCGCGCCGTAACGGCGGCGCCACAGCGCGTCGCCGAAGATCACTACGCTTTGGCCACCCGCGCGATCGTCACGGGCATCGAAGGGCCGACCGACCGCGGGCGCGCGTCCGATAAGGTTGAAGGCGTTTGCCGAGACGAACGCACCAATGACGCGCTCTGGCGTGCTGTCCTCGTCAGCCACGTTCATGGTCGTTTCGCTCACCACAGCGATGCCATCGAACGTCCGCTGAGTCGCCGCCCAGTCCTCGAGATCGAGGTACGAGACACCCGCGTTGGGACGATCGGCGCCGCCAACACTCGTACCGATCGCCACGATCCGATCCGGACTGGCAAACGGGAGGTCGCGCAACATCAACCCGTTCATCAGCGTGAACACGGTGTGATTGGCGGCAATACTCAGAGACAACACCAGCACGGCCGCTGCCGTGAACCACCGTTCCCTGATGAGCAGACGAAAGGCAAAACGCAGGTCGCGGGCACATGCCAACACGACGTTGATGGTGCGCTGATCGCGATGTGCCTCCTTCATCGGCTCGATGCCTCCAAACGCGCGGCGGGCCGCCAGTCGGGCCTCTTCTGGCGTCGCGCCACGCTGTTGGTACCCCGCTGTGAGTTCCTCGAGGTGTGCCTGCACTTCCTCGTCAAGGCGGGCGTCGAGTGTTCGACGCAGGAACAGCGCACGAATCCGCGACCACAGCGTGCGCATCACTCCGCCTTCAACGCCAGGACCGGATCGACACGGCTGGCGCGGATCGCCGGCACACAGGACGCCACCAGCACCGTGAGCGCCAGCACCCCGCACGAGGCAATCAACGTCAGCGGATCCCGAGGGGCCACACCGAACAGAAAGGTACGCAACGACCAGCCCGCTGCCATCGACAGCGGAACACCAATGACGAGAGACGCCGCCGCCACCGCCAGCGCATCTCTGAATAACATCCCGACCAGTGATGAACGCTGCGCGCCCAGCGCGAGCCGCACGCCAATCTCGCGCGTGCGGCGGGCCACCTTGTACGTCAGCGTGCCGTGCAACCCGATGGCGGCGAGCACTAACGCAAAGCCGCCGAAGGCCGTGGACACGGTGAACAGCAGACGCTCGCGAGCGGCGGTGCCATGCACCTGATCGGCCAGCGTCGTGCGGCGCCGCACCATCAGATACGGGTTGACCGAACGGAGGACGGTGGCCGCCAGCTGGGACACTGTCGCCTCCGTCCCCGGTGCGACTCGGAGATCGACGGAAGTAATACGATAGACGGCCTGCTGCAGAGGCATCCAGATCATCGGGCCCGTCGATGTCTCCCTCAGGCTGTTGTAGCGCGCGTCCTCGAGCACACCGACGATCAAACGCGGCCGATCGTCGTCGCCGGGAAAATCAGGCGTGAGCTGAGCGCCGATCGGATCGCGGTCACCAAAGCGCTGGCGCGCCAGGGCCTGGTTGATAACGGCGACGCGCGGCGTCTCGAAGGTGTCGGCATCCGTAAACGTTCGCCCGGTGATGACGTGCATGCCCACTGTCTCAAAGTAGCGGGGTGAGACAAAGTTCATGCGCGCTTCGCGGCGCTCCGATGGGCGCCGCGGATCGATCAACGTCGTCCAGAGATCGTTCGAGCTGAACAGGCCGACCCACGAGAGGCTTGCCGATTGCACACCTGGCACTGCGTTCAGCCGCTCCTCAATGACCCGATACGCTGCGGCGCGCTGTACCTTTGTCTCGGAGGTTTCGAGTGCATTGAAGTTCTGACTTCCACCAGGCGTTTCGTCCGCCACTTCGAGAAGCACCACATGCCCGGCGTCGAAGCCAAGCCGAATTCCCGACAAACGGACGGACGTCTGCAACAACAAACCTGCGCCGGTCACCAGCAGGAGCGACAGCGCGAACTGGGCGACGATGAGTGTCCGCATGAGCCGCTGACTTCCCGCTGGGTCGTGAGACCGGTCGCCCAGCGTGAGACTCGAAGACGATCGCGAAACGCTCAATCGAACGGCCGGAATGACGCCCACGATCAGCGCCGTTGCCATCGTGGCGGCGCAAGCGATCGCCAGCACACGCACATCGATGGACACGTCAAGGGCCGCCGCACGCGCGCCGAAGACGAGCGCTGCGAGTTGCGGGATAAGGAAGACTGCCAGCAGTACTCCCGAGGCTCCGCCGGCCACCGCAATAACAGCGCCTTCCGTCGCAAGCTGCCGCATCAGCCGCCACCGGCTCGCGCCGAGGGCGAGCCGCGTCGCCAGCTCCGGCCGGCGTGCCGCACCGCGAGCCAGTTGCAAGTTGGCCACGTTAATCGCCGCGACAAGCAGGACGAGCGCGACCGCTCCGAACATCATCGCCAATGCATCGCCGAACTGCCGGCGAATATTACGGAGTCCCGCCGCCCCCGGCAGCACCCGCATGCTCAGTTCGGAGGGCTTCGGCGGCTGTCTCATCGTCGGCGGCAGCGGTGGTTCGAGCGCCTGAATGTCGCGATAGAGGGTCGTCAGTTCGGCTTGTGCCTGCTCTCGCGTGACGCCCCGATTCAGGCGCCCCATGACGCCGGCATAAAAGGCCATGGTCTGACTCTCCAGCACGCGGCGTTCGCTCACATTGCGCAGTGGCAGCCAGAGTTCCGGAATGGAACCGGCTTGATGACCAGTGAATGACACAGGCGCGACGCCGACGATCGCGCAGTCCCGATCGCGCAGACGCAGCACGCTGCCGAGTGCGCGAGCGTCCCGTGCGAACCGACGCGTCCAGAGCGTCTCGCTGATCACCGCCGCGCAGGGAGCGTCGGGCCCCGACATGCGATCGTCGGACAGCGTCAACAGACGCCCGGCTGCCGGCACGATGCCGAGGACGTCGAAGTAGGTGCCCGAGACGAGAGTGGCGCTGACATACGATGGCGGCTCGCCCGGGAACTCGACCTTCAGGAACGGCTGCTCTGCCATCGCGACCATCCCGCTCAGGCTTCGCTGTCGCTCGCGCAGTGCCTCGAACTCAGGATTAAAGAGAATGTATCGCTCCTGATTGCGATGCGGTTCGAGGACGACCAGTTCGGCAACGTCCCGGCCAGCTAGTGGCCGCCGCATCGCACCGTTCATCACACTGAAGACCGTCGTGGTGCCTGCGATGCCGAGCGTGAGTGACAACACCGCCACCACGGCGAACCATCGATGCTGCGCCAGCGCCCGCAGCGCGTATCGCACATCCTGGGCGAGTGTGTCGATGAACGGAATGCCCCGGCGATCACGATAGGCTTCCTTCATTGGCTCGACGCCGCCGAAATCACGGCGCGCAGCGCGGCGAGCCTGCGCCGGTGTCGAGCCGCGGCGTCGTAATCCGCAGCGAGGAGCTCCAGGTGCGCCCTGACCTCCTCGTCGAGCCGATCGTCAGATCGTCCACGCCTGAATGTCGCGGCGATACGGTGCAGTATGGCGCGCATTACGATCCGTTCTCGAGCAGGCGCGACATCATCGCGACCGTGCGCGACCATACGTCGGTTTCAATCAACAGTTGCTTCTTGCCGGCGCGCGTGATCGAGTAGAAGCGCGCGCGGCGATTGTTCTCGCTCATGCCCCACTCGCTCGTGATCCACCCCTTCTGCTCGAGCCTGAGCAGCGCCGGATAGATCGTTCCCTGGTTCAGCGCCAGCGAGCCTTCGGCAATCTGCTCGATGCGGCGGGCGATGCCGTAGCCGTGCAGCGTTCCCATCCCGTCGAGAGTCTTGAGGACCATCAGGTCCAGCGCGCCGTACGGTACTTCGTCCATGTGGGCTATCAACAGGAGCAAATATTACGCCATGTTGATAATCAACAGGGACCCCACACTGTTCGGACGTTCGGGCATTCGCGTCGTTCGGATCGTTCGCTCGTGGGACGCTCGTCGTTCGCCCGCGCACACACGATGAACGATACGAACGTCCCGAACGCTTCGAACGTTTCGAACGATTTAGCGGAAATTCGAAACCAGGTACGCGTCAGTCTGCGCGACTCCGCGCGCGACGATCAGGCTGTCGCCTTCTGCGTTTCGCTTGCCGCGGACGATGCCGAGGTCGGTGAGGTTGGTCACCTTCACTGGCGGACCACCCGATAGGTGCTGCAGCCAGACGTTGGCGCGCTCGACCGTGGAGTAGAGGATGCCGTCTCCGCTTGCCGTCCACTCCACGACGCCATTCGCGGTCGCGGGCGCAATAGCGCCGAGCACGCGACGGGGTCCGCTCCCATCGAGCGGCATGGTGACGAGTGCCAGCTGCGTGCCATTCGCCGCGACATTGATTCCCGCCAGGAATCGTCCGTCAGGCGAGACCGCCGGGCGATCGATACCAGCGGCGATCAGCGTGGGCTGACCACCATTGATCGGCACGCGCCATGTTGCGGGTTCGGCATCGCCGAGCGAGACGCACACGACGTACTTTCCGTCGGGGGTGACCGAAAGCCACGACGGGCGCGGAAGATGCGCCAGCAGTTTCGGAGCGGTACCGTCCACGTTCATCCGCCAGATGCCCGTCTGCTCGTCACGGTTCGAGACGAACACGAGCGTGCGGTTATCCGGCGACGCCGCGGGCCAGATGTTGGTGCCTTCGCGTGTCAGCGTCTCGCGGCTGCCGCCGGTCCGATCGACGATGGCCAGCTGAGAGTTCCCGCGCTCGCCCGTGCTCATCACGAAGCGCCCATCCTTGAGCGGCGCGATCCCGAGCAGTCCATCGTAGCGTTCTGACGCGATGCGCTGCGGGGACTGGCCATTGAGCGGCAGTCGCCACAGCGAATAGACAGCGTCGAGCCCGACCGATACGAACGCGCTGCCGTCACCGCGGACGGAAATGTTGCGGTACTCGAGGAGATCAGGCGTGACGCGCCGGGGCTCGCCGCGCGGATACGGCTGCAACCACACCTTGCGGGGTATTTCCTTCAGCGCCTCCACCTGGTCGGCGACGAATAGAATTCCTGATCCATCCGGCAGCCAGGCCGTGAACGTGGCGTCCTTGAAGCGCTGGGGAAATGGATCGGTCGTTCCCGACGCGACATCGACGGTGACCAGTCCGGCATCGCCAGTCTTCGCGTCGTGAATCGACGCAGCGATACGTTCACCATCAGGCGACCACGACGGCGCGGCAAAGAACGCCGGCACGAAGAACTGCTGGCCGCGCGTGGTCGCCAGCACGCGCGGCGTGCCGCCCTCGACGTCGCCAATGAGGAGCGATGACGATCCGCGCTCCGGGAAGCTGCCACGATAGAACGCGAACTGCCGTCCGTCCGGCGAGAGCGTAATCGTGCTGTCGATGCCGTCGACGATCGCGCGCGGCGTGCCGCCCAGCACACTCACGGCATAGAGACGCCCGGCTGGTTCCTGCCCGCTCTTGGTCGCATAGAACACTCGCGATGCATCGGGCGAGAACGCAATCCCCCAATACCCAACAGGCGCTGGCGGCACGAGCTCGATGCTGCGATCCTCACCAAGCTGACGTACGCGAAGCCCCTGCATGCCGCCGCTCGATTCCACCCACGCAAGATACCGGCCGTCGCGTGAGGTCGCGGCGTCGATCGCCGTGCCGCTGAGCGTGAGACGCTCGATCCCGACATTCGCCGGCGCGCGTCCAACGAACCCGCTCTCTGTCGTCCACCAGATCGCGATGACGACGGCGATGATGCCGGCGGCGCCCGCCAGCAGTCGCGGCCATGAGACGCGGTCGCGGATCTCACGATGCGTTGCCGCCTCGAGCCGACGCAACACGCCGCGCAGCTCGTGCGAGAGCTCCTGCATCGACTGATAACGATCATCGGGGTTCTTCGCCAGACATCGCCGGATCACGGGCTGCAGCTGCACCGGCGGCAGTGGCTCGATGATTGGCCCTGGCTCGTCGGTCACGATGCGCTTGAGTGTCTCGAACGACGTCGGCCCCTGAAACGCGCGCCGGCCTGTGATGGCCTCATACAGCACGCATCCGAACGAGAAAATGTCGGTGCGCGGGTCGAGCGGCTTCCCCTGCACCTGCTCCGGTGACATGTAGCCGACGGTACCAATCACGCCGGCAGAGGGTGGCGCGACGTCGGAATCCACCCCCGGCGGCGCGAGATCGGCGCGCAGCTTTGCGACACCGAAGTCCAGCACCTTCGCATAACCGCCGTCGGCAATCATCAGGTTCTCGGGTTTCAGGTCGCGATGGATCACGCCGGCCGCATGCGCCGCACCCAGAGCGTCGACGACCTGCACGAGGTACTCGAGCGTCCGTTTGGTATCGAGACGCTTCGACTCAATGGCCTTTCGCAGCGTCTCGCCGGCCACGAGCTCCATGGCGATGTAGAGCACCGGCGGTCCCTGCGCGACACCGTCCCGCTTCGGGGCACTCTCACCGATGTCGTAGATCGCGATGAGATGCGGGTGGTTCAGCGCCGATGCCGCCCTCGCCTCCTGTACGAAACGCTCGAGACGGTTGGCATCCCACGCGACGTCCTGGCGAATGATTTTGAGAGCGAGATCACGGCCGAGCACCGCGTCGCGAGCGAGGTAGACCTCGCCCATCCCTCCCCTGGCGATCAGGCGCTGAATGTCGAACCGCCGGATCGTGGTGTTGGAGAAATCGAACTCGGCCAGCAACGACATGGAATGCGCGTATTTTAGCCCGTCGCGCTTCCGGTCAAGCTCGTCCCATGAGCGAACAACCGTCGCCGGGACGTCGTCGATCGAATCGGCGCGAACACGAGTCAGAACAGAGAATCCCGAACTTCTCTCGCGTGGCACGCGATTTGACGATGGCCATGCGGATCATGAACGTGGAAACGTGGCCGATGACATCGACTGATGCGGCAGTCTCGCGGCGAGTGCTGATTGCCGACGATCAACCCGACGTGGTCGCCGCACTTCGCCTGCTGCTGCGCAGTGCCGGCCTCGAGACCGACGCCGCCTGTTCGGTTCAGGAAGTGCGCGATCGACTGCGCACGAAAGATTACGACCTGCTCCTGATGGATCTGAATTACGCCCGCGATACGACGTCGGGGCGTGAGGGTCTCGAACTGCTCAGCGAGGTCCACGAGCGCGATCGTTTGCTGCCGATCATCGTCATGACCGGATGGGGCAGCATCGAAACAGCGGTCGAAGCGATGCGCCGCGGCGCGCGGACTTTCGTGCACAAACCGTGGGAGAACGCCTCGCTCACGCAAACAGTCACACGCGAACTCGACGAGGCACGGGCGCGGCGCGACGCCGACGCCTACGCTACGCGCGAGCTCGAACATGCGCAACGTATCCAGCGCGCGTTGCTGCCTTCTCCCCTCCCCGACATCGACGGCTGCGAGATGGCGGCAATGTGGAAACCAGCCACCGCGTTTGGCGGCGACTGTTACGACATGCTGCGGTTCTCGCCGACCCGGCTCGGTCTATCGATCGCCGATGTCGCGGGAAAAGGTCTTCCTGCGGCGCTGCTCATGGCGAACCTGCAGGCGTCGGTTCGCGCATTCGGCATCGATGATGCGCGGCCAGATACAGTGACGGGCCAGGTGAACCGCGCGCTGTGCCGGCACACACCGCTCGATCGCTTTGTCACGTTCTTCTATGCGACGATCGATACATCGACCGGCCGTCTGGCATGCAGCAACGCCGGTCATAATCCGCCGATTCTCGTCCGTGCGGACGGCTCGGTGTGGCGTCCGGCCACCGACGGCATGGTGCTCGGCGTGCTGCAGAACAACGCCTATTCGCAGAGCGACGTGGCGCTGCACTCGGGAGATCGTCTGGTGCTCTTTACCGATGGCATCACCGACGCCGGCAGCCACGAGGGCCGGGAATTCGGGGACGATCGTCTGGTCGAGCTTGTCGTCGCGCATCGCTATCAGTCCGCACCCGAACTGCTCGATTCGCTCTTCCGGGAAGTCAGTGGCTTTACTCGCGGCGTGTTCGCGGATGACGCCACGCTGATCTCGGTCGCCATCGGGTGATATGGGGTCGGGAGTCATTTTCCAGTCGACGCCCCGGGAAAATGACTCCCGACCCCGTGAACGACCGTTGCCGAACATCCTCGTCCCAGAAGCGAACATGGGACGCTATTTCGGGCTCGGCGATCTCGCATCAACCTTAGCGAAACAAAACACTTACGTTCAACGCGACGACTGGCATACGCTTTGACCTACTGAACCGGTGACTCATGCCTGATATCGTCCGCGATCCCGCGATCCTCAAACGCAAGCGACTCCGGCAGGCCGGTTACGCCGCCGTCGGCGTCCTCATCGTCATTGGCGTGTCCATCGCCCTCGCGCGGATGGAACCAGCGGCGCCCAACGTCGAGCGCGACACGGTGTTGGTGGACACCGTGAAGCGCGGCTCGATCATCCGGCAGGTTCGTGGTCTGGGCACGCTGGTGCCCGAGGATACGCGGTGGCTCCCTTCGACAACCGACGGTCGCGTCGAGCGAATCCTGCTCCGCCCGGGTGCGCAGGTCGGCCCGAATTCGGTCATCCTCGAATTGAGCAATCCGCAGGTCGAGCAGGAAGCGATCAACGCGAGGCTTGCGTTGCAGTCGGCGGAAGCCGCGCTCGAAAATCTGCGCGTTCAGCTGCAGAGTGAATTCCTGACGCAACAGTCACAGGTTGCTGCGCTCGACGCCGACTTTCAGCAGGCCCGCATGCAGGCCGAGGCCGACGAACAGCTTGCCAAAGAGCAGTTGATCTCCGAGATCACCCGCAAACAGTCGAACCTCAAAGCCGAGACGCTGAAGAAGCGGCTGGCGCTCGACATGGAACGGCTTTCTACGGCCAAGCAATCGATCGATGCCCGGATTCGCGTGCAGGACGCGGCGGTCTCGCAGGCACGCGCGGTGTCCGACCTGCAGGCCAGCCGGATGGTGGCATTGAAGGTCATGCCCGGATTCTCCGGAGTACTCCAGCAGGTTCCGGTCGAAGTCGGTCAACGGGTAGGCCCGGGTGCCAACCTCGCCCGCGTCGCCGATCCAGGCCGGCTGAAGGCCGAGCTGAAGATTGCAGAAACCCAGGCCAAGGACATCGAAGTCGGCCAGATGGCGGAAATCGACACCCGCAACGGCGTGATTGCCGGCCTTGTCAGCCGCAAAGATCCCGCCGCCGCCAACGGAACCGTCACCATTGACGTCTCATTGACCGGCGAGCTCCCGCGCGGAGCGGTCCCCGACCTGAGTGTGGACGGCACGATCCAGTTGGAACGGCTCGAAAACATTCTCTACGTCGGACGGCCGTCGCTCGGCCAGGAACAAAGCACCGTGGGCCTCTTCAAGATCACGAACGTGGCGGGCGATGCGGAGCGGGTGCAGGTCTCGCTCGGCAAGAGCTCGGTCAACGCCATCGAAGTGAAAAAGGGACTCGACGCCGGAGACCAGGTGGTGCTGTCAGATATGTCCGCGTGGGATGCATTCCCCAAAGTGCGTTTGCGATAACCGACAAGGAACACCATGAATCAGCCGCTCATCAAGCTGGAAGGCGTCCGGAAGGTTTTCTATACGGACGAAGTGGAAACGCACGCCCTTGACAACATCAACATCGAGATCGCCAAGGGTGAGTACGTGTCGATTGCCGGGCCGTCAGGCTGCGGCAAGTCAACGCTGCTCTCGATCCTCGGCCTGCTCGACACACCCACCGACGGCAAGTATGTGCTGAACGATCGGCCGGCGACGCAACTGTCGCTGTCGGAACGAGCGCGCGTCCGGAACCGTGAGGTCGGTTTCATCTTTCAGAGCTTCAATCTGATCGGTGATCTCACGGTATACGAGAATGTGGAGTTGCCGCTCACCTATCGCGGTATGCGATCCGCCGAGCGCAAACAGCGCGTGACCGCGGCACTCGAGCGCGTCGGCATGGCGCACCGCGCCAAGCACCTGCCCAGCCAGTTGTCCGGCGGTCAGCAGCAGCGTGTCGCCGTCGCCCGCGCGGTGTGCGGCGAGCCGTCGATTCTGCTCGCGGACGAGCCGACGGGAAACCTCGATTCGAAGAATGGCGAAGCCGTGATGGATCTGCTCAAGGAGCTGCATTCGAGCGGCGCGACGATCTGCATGGTCACGCACGACGCGCGCTATGCGTCGCACGCCGAGCGCACGATTCACCTCTTCGACGGCCGCGTCGTCGAAGAGTCAGTCGCGACCTCGTCGCACTGACACGCATCAGGGTCCAGTGAAGTACGCCGTACGGACCCTCCTGAACAGCCCGGCCTTTTCGCTGGTGGCGATCGTCTCGATCGCCATCGGCATCGCCGGCAACGCTGTCATCTTCAGCGCCGCCGACGCCCTGTTCCTGCGCGCTCGTCCAGGTATCAGCGATCCCGGTCGTCTTGTCGATGTCGGAGGCACGCGAATCGGTCGTGCGCTCGACACGATGTCCTATCCGAATTTTGTGGACCTCCGCGACCGCAGCCGTGTGTTCGACGGCATCGCCGCGTATCGACCGGTCGCAGAAGTATTCGGCCTCACCATCAACGGCTCGGCGCAACCGGCGTACGGCACGGCGGTGTCCGGCAACTACTTCCAGGTCGCGGGCGTGCCGATGACCGCAGGCCGCGCGTTCGCGGCGGGCGAAGACCGCAT
>Ga0126304_10001169_pt1 | contig 12068 bp, 10 predicted proteins | sample Plot25_FD_92538 | JGI IMG/M metagenome (GOLD analysis project Ga0126304, IMG submission 92538) | Serpentine soil microbial communities from UC McLaughlin Reserve, CA, USA - Plot25 | ecosystem: Environmental > Terrestrial > Soil > Grasslands | place: USA: UC McLaughlin Reserve, Lake County... | reverse complement strand
GCTTAGTCAAGCGGTTCTTCGAACAATAGCGAGCAACCGCGAAACCTTCGCGCCGCCTTTGCACGGCGGAGGTCGGGGGTTCGAATCCCCTCGGCTCCACTTTGAAAATATACGAATTTGCAGGAAAAATGCAAAATATAAGTGAGTGCCGCGCACGCTAGTAAAGCCCTTTTGCGACAACCGTGCAGCAACGCGGCCAAAGTAAGGATGCAGCTGGTGTGGGATGCTGGTGGAGCATCCGTCTGGCCCACAGAGCAGTTCATATGCTCCGTTCCGTGCTACCCAGCGATTATCGAAAGGCCCCCGTCCGGCCGAGGCTCATCGTGATTCGAACCGTGAGCCGCTGATTGGTCTTGGACTGCTTGAGGCGCCAAGACGCCTGTTCGGAGGATAGACTCAGCACCCGACCTACAAGCTCATAGAAAGGAGCAAGACATGAGCGAGCTGTCGGAGATGACGTGCACCGCCTGCCGGGGCGACGAACCTACGCTAACCGACACCGAAGTTGCAGAGCTGCGTCCGCGGGTCCCCGAGTGGCACGTAGTGCAGCGGGAAGGCATCAAACGCTTGGAGCGCGTGTTCAGGTTCCGTAACTTTGCCCAGGCACTGGCTTTCACCAACAGAGTAGGCGAACAGGCCGAGGAGGAAGGGCACCACCCGGCGCTGTTGACCGAGTGGGGCAAGGTAACGGTCACCTGGTGGACACATAAGATCGGTGGTCTGCACCGAAACGACTTCATAATGGCGGCGAAAACGGATGAGCTCTCTGAAGGACGGACGTAGCCACGTCTCTATCGCGGAGGAGCTCCTACCTTTTCGCGAGCTTGAGAACACAATCGGCATATGATCTGCGGGAAGACGAGCCACGCCGTTTACCTCTCGCACGTCCGTTCACAATGAACTCGACCCGAAGGGAATAGACGATGGAATTGGGTCTCTACACCTTCGCCGACGTCGGTCCCGAGATCGACCCGGCACGTCGGCTGCACAACCTCCTCGAGGAGATCGAGCTGGCGGATCAGCTCGGCCTCGACGTCTTCGGCGTCGGCGAGCACCACCGCCCCGACTACGCCGTCTCGTCGCCTGCCGTGGCGTTGGCAGCGGCCGCGGCCCGCACGAGGGACATTCGCCTGACGAGCGCTGTCACGGTTCTGAGCTCTGACGACCCCGTACGCGTCTTCCAAGACTTCGCCACGCTCGATCTCATCTCGGACGGCCGCGCGGAGATCATGGCTGGCCGGGGCTCGTTCATCGAGTCGTTCCCGCTGTTCGGTTACGACCTGGCTGACTACGACCAGCTGTTTTCCGAGAAGCTCGAGCTGTTGCTGAAGGTGCGCGATTCCGAGCGCGTCACGTGGGCCGGCAAGCACCGTCCGCCGCTAGAGGACGCCGGAGTCTACCCGCGTCCGCTGCAGAATCCTTTGCCAGTCTGGATCGCCGTCGGGGGAACGCCTCAGTCGGTCGTTCGTGCAGCGCTGCTAGGACTGCCGCTGGCGATCGCGATCATCGGTGGCCAACCCGAGCACTTCGCACCGCTCGCCCGGCTCTACCGCCAGGCCGCGAGAAGGGCCGGCCACGATACGGCTCTTCTCCCTGTCAGCATCAACTCGCACACCTACGTGGCCGAGACTTCCCAGAGAGCGGGCGACGAGTACTTCCCCACCTACGCCGCGATGATGAACCGGATCGGCCGCGAGCGCGGCTGGTCGCCGATGGGCCGCGGGCAGTTCGAGATGGGCCGCTCGCCGCGCGGGGCGCTCCTCGTCGGCAGCCCGGACGAGGTCGTACAGAAGATCCTCTTCGAGCATGAGCTCTTCGGCCATCAGCGCTTCATGGCACAGATCAGCGTCGGCACTATGGTACACGAGAAGGTGATGCGCGCCATCGAGTTGTTCGGCACAGAGGTAGCACCTGCAGTCCGCAAGGAAATCAACCGCCGATCGCCATCGGGTGCCGGAGGACCAGCAGCCATCTGACCCCGCACGCGAGACCACTCTAAGAGCTGGCCAAGAGTGTGCAGCAACCCGAGTAAATCTCCTGAAATGCTGAGAAAAGCACCAACGCAGAAATCAACTGGTTTGCAGGTATTTTGCAAGCTGAGGAAACCTCTGGAAGACTATCGAGCCGCCTTTGCACGGCGGAGGCTAGGGGTTCGAGTCCCCTCGGCTCCACTTCTAAAACCTGCGTTTTGCAGACGAAAAGCAAAGAGCAAGAGGAGGCTAGCAACAGGACTGGCCATCCTGTACACCATTAGAACACCGACGTAGCCGTCTAGGAGCCTGCGCGGATAGGCGGGTAGCTAACGTGTCAAAGGGCAACACGGGCACCATCTGATAGCTCGGCGAACCGGCAAATGTGAAACGTTGCGAGCCTATCCGCGCAAGCTCTAAAGTAGACCAGATTACCGCTCAAGCGAGCTGATCTCGGGTTAGCGGACGATCTTGAAGTTGAAGACAGCTTCTGGAGCGCACCGAACAGCCGCAACCATATCGGGAGCACCATCTCGGTACCGCACGCAGTCGTGATGTCTCCAAGGTCGATGATATCGGTCCAGCCGAAGCTGTGGAGCAGCTCGGTCACCTTGGCCTTGGCTTCCGCGTCATCGCCGCACACTAACACGGTGTGGTCGGCACCGGCGAGTTGCTTGGGATCGACCATGAGGTAAGCGTTCATGGTGTGTAAGGTCTTTACCACCTTCGCCTCGGGAAACCTACGCTGGATCTGCTCACCCAGCGAGTCGGTGTTCGAGACCGAGAGCGTGGGAGGCATGCCTTGAGAGAAGTCCAAGGGATTGGCGACGTCAATGAGGATCTTGCCGTTTAGGTTGGTCTCGCCGGCTAGCTCTAGCACCCCCAGGGAGACGGTTCCAGAGGTGGCGTTGACGATCATCTCACCGCGGGCGGATGCTTCGCTGAACGTGGCGAGCTTTACCTCGGGGTGCTCCTCTTGCCAAACGCTGAATGGGGGGTTGCCGTAGGCGTCGGGCTCTGCGCGTGATGCGGTTCCTTCGGGATTGCGGGTGCCGACCATCACCTCGTGTCGCATGCCGTCCAATCGGGCAGCTATCGTCCTGCCGACCACACCGGTGCCGAGAATGCCGAACCTCACGTTCGTTTCCCTTCTGCGTTCCTTGCCCGGTGACATCTTAGCGGGCTAATGACGCTACCGTAGAGGCTTCGGTGCGAGCCGAGGCGTAGAGCACGGGCGTGAGGACTACCCAATGTGCCCGCAATCGGATCTCGGAACGAACGTTTGCTTCAGGGTGAGCTCTTCTGGACTCCCCGGTTTGCCATATCCCGCCGACGCATCGCCTCCCATGCCGTGATGACGGCGCTCAACCATGCACCCCCAGCAGCAAACCCACCGACCACGTCACTTACGTAGTGTGCGCCCAGATACACCCTGCTGAACCCGATCAGGGTCACCAGCACAACTGCTCCTCCAACCGAGACGACTCGCATCCTCTTACTTCTTAACGTGAGCAGGACGAAGGAGGCAAGCATCCCGTAAACCACCAAGGACCCCATCGCCTGCCCGCTAGGAAAGCTGTAAGAGGTCTCGACCACAAGCGGGTGCCCGAAGCGTGGACGAGGCCGGACGAAGAGATCTTTGAGCAGTAGGTTCAGTGCTTCGCCACCGAGCACCGCAGCGAGCCATGTGTACAACGTCAACCAGCTTCTCTGCGCAAGGAGTGCCGCAGCGACTAGCACGCCTACGAGAGCGAGAGCCTTTAGGGAGCCTAGGATGCTAACGATGTGGAAGTAGTCGGTCAATTTCGACGCCCCTGAGGCGTAGGTGTGCAGGACGTCGGCAGTGGCCTGATCGAAGCGCACCAACGCTCCTCCGTTAATGACTCCTACCGCAAGCGCCACGAATAGGCATGAGCAGCATGCAGTGATCAGCACACCTAGTGCAGATGGATGCCTCACCATGTACCTACCCACATCTTCATGCTACTGTGATTAGGTTCTTAGATCCTTGATGGTTCGAAGCGCTCTACGCCAGAGCGCTGGCTATCCTACCGACGTAACATTGGGTAGCACGATCGGTAAGTACGATCAACGGTGGTATGTGTACTTTGCTGCGTGCCGCCTATACTCGCCCGAGGCGCATGTACAGTGGGAAGTGCAGATCACGCACCAGTGCGGGGTCTCCCCATAGCTGGGCCAACTCTCCCTTTATCAGGTCCGTCGGATGGGCACCCCTGGCCTCACGGTACTTCACCGAAGAAGACCACGTCTCGAAATAGCCTAGGAGGTCATTCATGTCCCACCTCATGTCCGTCCGAAATCGTGGCGCGTCGATCGGCTCGAACGGGAAGGGCAGGTTGTGGAACTCGTCCACGACGTAGTGCAGGCGCTCGTCCCAATAGTCGGCGAGAATCTCATGTGCCAGACGCTCGATGAGGACATCGATTGCGCTGTCAAAGACGGGGGTATAGTAGGTCCAGGCGGCTAAAATTCCACCTGGCTTCACGACGCGGCGGACCTCCGTGTAGAACTCATTCAGGTCAAACCAGTGGATGGCAGAAGCTACCGTCACCAAGTCCACAGAGTGGGCCTCGAGGCCCGAATCCTCCGCTTCGGCGACCCGGTATTCGATCCTCGAATCGCGGGGGGCCTGGGCGATCATCTCCGCACTCTCGTCGGTGGCTACGACCCCACCGAAGTACCTCGCCAGGTGCGTCGCGGCTTGACCATTACCCGTCGCGCAATCCCAGGCCACCTCGCGTGAAGCCACGGTCGTCGACAAGTAGGCGAACAAGCTCTCAGGATAGGTGGGGCGTAAGTGAGCATACTGAGCCGCCTCTGTGGCGAAAGGGTTGGTGTGCAAGTGAAAAGCTCCTCGCCGCGCTCATTTTGCCAGAGGGACAAATATAGCAGAGCCCCCGAGGCATCATTCGCTCGGAGCCTTGTGTGGCAAGGAACTCGATCTAGGTCCGAGAGCCCATTACGACGTCTCCTTCACCCTGAAGACCTTTGTACGTTGGCACGAGATTATGAAGCACTGGTGCTGTGTCGCACTAATTTACACCAGTAGTACACCACCCCCCACGAACATTGGCGAACAAGCACGAAGTGTGTCACTAAGGAATATGCTTATTTGCAGGTATTTCTGAACGCCCGCAAACAACCACGATATCATGCCCCTGACTTTGCACGCGGAGATCAGGGGTTCGAATCCCCTTGGCTCCACTGATAAACTTCCTGCAAACGACGAAGAAATTGAAAATTCTAGTCGTCATGCAGAGGACGCCGTGCAGCAACCGTGCCACAACCCGAGTGAATCTTTTGAACTGCTGGATAAATTGATCGCGCGAAAAATGCCTATTTGCGGAAAACCTATACCTTGCGGCGATTTTCTGGCCTGGGAACATCTCGTGGCGCCTCGGGATGGCTTGTGCTTCATGCTCAGCCTAGCTCTGCGTCGCAATCTTCCCTTGCTTCTTCGCCGTCGCCCACGCATCCTGCAACGCCGCGGCCTGCCCCGCAGGAGACCTCGTCCCATCCAAGACCTCCTGGAATCCGGTGAACATCACCTCGTTGAAGTTCTGCGGGGCCAGGACGTCTATGTTGTAGCCAAAGGTTTTCGCCTCAGGTGATGCGGAGAGATCTTCTAGAACCTCCTTGAAGAGCTCGGGCACATCGAGCCCCTTCGGGTTTACTGGCTGAGCGGGGATCACGTTCAACTTCTCGATGATCAGTCGTGCGGTGTTGTCTTGCAGGAGGTAATCGATGAACTCGATCGCCCCCTGGAGGTTGCTCGCCTCCTTGGCCACAAACAGCCCCGCCCCCAACCCGGCCGCAGGCGAGACCCCGGAGCCGTCTATGGAGGGGAACGGGAAGATACCAACCTCGAAGTCCTGGACGGCCTGGACGATCTCCGAGACCAGCCACGTGCCGGTTGGTAGCATGGCGGCCTCGCCGGAATAGAACAGGGTGTTGGCCTCATCGTAGGTTACGGCGTTTACGTTCCGGGGATAGTAACCGCTCTCCACGAAGTCCCTGAAGAAGAGGTCGATAGCTCTAATCACCTCAGGGACATCCCACCGCCCGTTCCCGTAGAGGATGTCGTCTAGTCCTTGCCGGCTCAGCAGATTGCTCGCCCCTATACTGAATAGGTGGCCGGCGGGCCACTGCTCCCGATTCCCGAAGGCCAGAGGAATGGTGCCCCGCAGCTTGTGCTCTTCAGCGACTCTTCGGAGCTCCTCCACTGTCCGTGGCACCTCGGGCATTAGGTCCTTGTTGTAGAAGACGATTATCTCCTCGACCTGATCGGGGACTCCGTAGACGGTGCCGTTGTAGGTGGCTCGCTGCTTGGCCCACTCGTAGATGTCCCAGCCCTTCTCCTTGTAGGTTTTCTCCAGGGGGTGAACGAGTCCAGTGTCGGCCAGCACGCCGCCGAAACCCGGACCAGTGTCGAAGGAGAAGACGTCTGGAAACTCGTCGGATCGCAGCTTGGACGGTATGATCTTGCTCATCTCGTCCGGATCTATTGCCTCGCGCTCCAGGGTGTATTTCGGGTGCTGCTCCTCGAACCTATTGACCTGTATCTCAGTTACCGCCCTCTCTTGGATGGTAGTCTCTTCGATCCCGGTAAGGAACTTGACAACGTCACTATTACCACCCAGTCTTATGCCGCAACCCGCGGCACCGAGAAGCGCCACACCGGTGAGTCCCACGCCGCCGAACCTTAGGAAATCTTTGCGGCTTACCGCACTTGGCATCTGTCGTTCACTCGCTCTCCTTGCTCTAGGTGCAGCGTTTCACTAACGACGTTTGTCTTGTTGCGCAGGCAGGTACGTTGTCCGCGCCGCTTCCGATCATTCTTACAGATAAGAGCTGAGTGCGCTCCGAGTTCCCTTGTGTCTCGAGAGCCTATGTTCACCGCAGTTGCTGCGCGCCAACCTGGATAAAGTGCACGCTCTTAGCGACCGGTTCACCTGCGCGGTCCTCCGGAGCCCTCGCCTCCCTTTGGAGCGGGATCCTGGCGCAACCACATCGAGAGGTGGGCTGGCTGCATGGTTTCCCTTACGATCCCTACGAGCTCGCCTCTTAGGGCGTCGAGATCCGTCTCGTCTCTAAGCTTGGCCGAGAAGGCCTCCAGCGTCTTTACTGCATCGTACTTCCTGCGGTAGAAGCTGCGGTCGATAAGGCCCTGGATGCGGCGCCTTAAGGGGTTGAACAGGGCGGCTATCGCCAGGGTGGAGGCCACCACCACGAGCTGGGATTCCTCGCCGGTCAAAGCGCGGAAGAGTAACTGGAGCACGAGGATGCTGCCTAAGTAGAGACCCGCCAATACCGCGGTAAGAGGACCGTAGACGAGGGTACGGTTTATGATGAGATCTATGTTGTAGAGGTGGTAACGCAAGATGGCTATGCCCACCGCAACCGGCAAGCCCACGACACTGACAATTACCAATACGGAGCTGATCTGGTCCAGCCACACTACACCCATAGATTCAGAGACCACGTAGGCGAGGGTGGCGCTGGTGGCCAGCACCGCTACGGCGTAAGTGAACCACTTGACCTGCTGGCGCTCTATCCCCTTAGAGCCCCTCAACCGTACCAACAACGAGGCCGCCGCTATGAGCCCCAGGACATACACGATCGACTCCACCGGATTGATAACGTCGGTCGCAACCTCTGTCCCGAGAGGATGGTTGATAACATCGAATCCTCTGGCCGTCTCAGGCCAGAGAGCCACCGAGACGGTTCCTGCTACGATCACCACTCCGATACCCCACACCAAGGGGCGCCAACGGGATGAAGGCGGTCGTCCGTCGGGGAACAGCAAAGCCAAGAACACGAAAAGCCCCACGTGCAAAACCCACACCCAGGAGGAGATCCAAGCCAGCGCTTCGCCGCCAGGTAACGTGCTCGGCAGGGAGCCCGGCTCCGCTAATAGCGTGACGATAGCATACTCGGCGACGAAGAGGCGAACGCCCCCCACCAAGCCTATTGTGCAGAAGAGCCAACCCACAGGATTCTGGCGGGGAAGGCGGGGAGTGATCAGGGCCCCTACCGTCGAGAAACCAATCGCTATCACGGTGTTTACGAGCCAGTAGTCGTAAACCGGAGCGCCCGTGCGGGACCGGCTCGTTACTAGAAAGAGGAGCCCGAGCACCGTCAACACCAAAGAGGCCGCCCACAGGCACCACGCCAGCCGGGCAGTCTTGCGCGAACTCATGCCACCGGGACCTCGCTTCGAGCTACTCCTTGCAACTGGTGTAATGGTGGTCTCCCTAGTCGTCTCACCATCGCCTAAAACTAATGGTGACACCTTCTGGAATCCGATACATCCCCGAATACATTATTCGACGCCCTCCATTGCCCCATCGTAAAGGCTGTCAAAGTATCCCGCTAAATGCTTATTAGACACTCGCTTGGTACACCAATAGTACACCAACCCACGCGAACAATGACGAATGATCGCGAATGCTTCCTGAGGCAAAAAGGCGATTTTGCAGGCATTTCTGAACGCCAGCGAACGACCACACCATTATGGGCCTGACTTTGCACGGCGGAGGTCAGGGGTTCGAATCCCCTCGGCTCCATACTTGTTTTTACTGCAAATAGCAGGAAAATTCGCAGGGTCTAACTACTTACGATTCGCGATTGACAGCCTACGCACAGCTTAAGGAGGCTGTTCATGGCTGGACGCAGACGCGGTAGGGGAGAGGGGAGCATCTATCGGCGGAAGTATGGCCGTTGGGTCGGTCAGTACGAGATCAACGGTAAACGCCGCTACGTCTAAGGACGAACTCGCAAGGAAATAGCCCTAAAGCTCAACAAAGCAATCACTGAGCGTGAGGCTGGCCTGTTCTATGACTGCGAGAATCTTACTCTCGCTGAATACCTAGACCGTTGGCTGGATTCGATACGTGGGACACTGGCCCCTTGCACGGTGCGTAGGCATGAGGAGTTGACCCGCATACACATAAAGCCAGCTATCGGCAAGTTAAGGCTCTCAAGGCTCAATCCCCTGGAATTACAGGGATTCTATCGTTGCAAGCTTGACGAAGGGCTATCTGCTGCAACGGTGGTCAAGATCCAGTCCACGCTCTCTAAGAGTGCATTGCAAAACCCTCACGAGAGGTAGTTGAGGCAGATGAGCGAGCAACCCAGATGGAGGAAGGCTTCGTGGATGTCGTCCCGCCCCTCACATCAAACGGGCCACGCGCTTCCTTGCGCACCTTACTCCCAGCGTCCTAAGCTCGAAGTGTATCCTCGGCGCACCGTACGTCTCACGGCTATCCTTGTGGATGCGGGCTATCTTCTCCGAAAGGATGGCATCGGCCCGATCCCTTTCCGAAGGCGCCCTATCGCGCCAGCCGTAGAAACCACTCTTGGAAACCTTCAGGGCCCTGCACATCGCGCTCACCCGATGGTTGGCCTTCTGCGCCTCGATGAACGCGTAGATCACCCGCGCGCTCGGAGGTTCTCCTCCTTGGCGAAGAAGGCCGCCGCTTTTTTAGGATCTCCCGCTCTTCGCGGAGAACTCTCACTTCCCGAGGCAGGCGACGCAGTTCTTCTTTCTCTTCGGTGCTGAGCCCTTCCCTATCTCCGGGGTCGATCTCCGCTTGGTTGACCCACTTGCGCAGCGTCTCGGTAGATACATCCAGATCGCGGGCTATCTTCGGGACAGGATACCTCTCGTGGGAGGAGCGAACCAGCCTGACGGCTTCTTCCTTGAACTCAGGCGAGTAGAGCCTGCCTCTCTTGCCCATCTTCTTCGACCCCTTTCATGGAACTCGATCGCTTAACTCTGATCGGTCCGTGAAAGCGGGTCAAACCCAAAGCCACTCTATCGGCAAGGGTTCGATCAACCTCTTGGCTCCACTAAGCGGTAAGTGGCAAGCACATGTGATGCCAGACGCCATGAAGATCGGCGGGGTTACGGGCTGGCTTAGGAGCGCAGCGCTCGCGGAGGCCGCAGGGATTCCCCTCTCAAGGCACCTCTTCCCGGAGATCAGCGCGCACCTTCTTGCGGTGAGTCCCACGAGACATTGGCTGGAGTACGTGGACTGGGCCAACCCGATCCTCGAGGAGCCACTCAAGATAGATGATGGTTATGCCTCGGCCCCCGATGCAGCAGGGATAGGGATATCCTGGGACGAGGAAGCCGTTCAACGTTACTCGGTGGGTGAACCATGAAGCCTGCGAAGTGGATCAGAGAGAAGCAATTCATTCTGCCGCAACTCCCCTTCTTAGGCGCGACGGAACGTTGCGGTGGCGATCGGCGGCCTTACTTGGAATGTGTGTAAGGCGACTTTGAAGTGCCTCGGTCGATAAGATGTATCTGAGTACATAAGATCATAATCTTGTGATGCGGGATATGGAGAGGAGCCGGAGCGTGTTCTTGGAACTGCCAGAGAGGGTCGCGATCGTTACTGGCGCCGCGCGGGGCATAGGGTTCGCCATCGCCGAGCGCCTCTCACGGGCCGGCGCCCGCGTAGTGGTTGCGGACGTCGACGAGAAAGGCGCCTTCGCGGCCGCGGGAAGGCTGCGCGAGGGGGGAGGAGAGGCCATGGAGGTGGTCGCAGACATCACCAAGCCCGAGCAGGTAGGTGCGATGGTCGAGCGCGCCATCGACGCGTTCGGCAAGCTCGACGTACTGGTGAACAACGCTGGCATAACCGGCCGCGACGCCTCGCTTTCTGAGATCACCGACGAGGATTGGGAGCGGGTGCTCAAGCTGAACCTCACAGCCACATTCTACTGCTGCCGGGCTGCGATCCCTCGCATGCGCGAGCAGCGGAGCGGTGCGGTAGTCAACGTGGCCTCCATCTCGGGCAAGGAGGGCAACCCGAACATGATCCCCTACTCGGTCTCCAAGGCCGGGGTGATCTGCCTGACCAAGGCGTTGGCCAAGGAGGTGATCCACGAGGGCGTGAGGGTGAACTGCGTGGCACCTGCCGTCATCGAGACGCCGCTGCTCGACCAACTGCGACCGGAGGCAATCGAGTACATGACTACTAAGATCCCGATGGGGCGGATGGGAAGGCCTGAGGAGGTGGCGGCGGTGGTGCACTTTCTTGCCTCAGACGACGCGAGCTTCGTGACTGGACAGTGCTACGACGTCAGCGGTGGCAGGGCGACGTACTAGCGCTAGTAGCGGTGGGTTGCTCCTCCCGAAACATCCTGCCGCAACCCCTCCCTCATAGCGGCGGAAACAATCGGAGGCGATCTGCGCACGTGCAAGGAGCTGTTTCAAGGACGCCTACAGGACCCGTGGTGCCTTCCTCCCGCCGAATGATCCTTGCCACTTGAAAGGCAGTTACGGTGGTTTTGAAGGAGACTGGGGACACCGCTCGCTAGGTGGCATCTCTCGATCCGTGCCCTAGGATGGAATCCGTGTAGCAGGCAAACTGTGAAGTCATGGAGAGAAAGGAGCAACCATGACTGACGCGGCAGAAGCGACCATACTCGTAACGGGTGCCACCGATGGCTTGGGCAGGAGCGTCACGCAAGAGCTCGCGGGGAAGGGCGCTACGGTGCTGCTGCACGGCCGGAACATGGAACGCCTTCGTGCCGCCTTGGACGGAGTACGTGAAGAGACAGGCAACGAGAAGCTGCGTTACTACCTGGCCGACCTCTCCTCGCTCGAAGCCGCGCGCGATCTGTCGGAACGTATCCTATCGGAGCACGATCGCCTCGATGTGCTCGTAAACAACGCTGGCGTCATCTCCCCAGAGCGTAGAGAGAGCGAGGACGGCTACGAGCTCACCTTCGCGATCAACTACCTTTCCCATTTCTTGCTAACGAGATTGCTCCTGCCACTCCTTAAGGACTCCGCCCCGGCGCGGATCGTCAACGTCGCCTCTGCGGGGCAAAGCCCCTTGGACTTCTCGAACCTCATGCTGGAGCACGGTTACGACGCGATGAAGGCTTACTCGCAGAGTAAGTTAGCCCAGGTCATGTTCACCTTCGATTTAACCGAGTACCTGCGGGACACAGGCGTGGCTGTTAACGCGCTGCACCCGGCCTCCTTGATGGATACCAAGATGGTCCAGAGCACCTTCGGCTACACGATGAGCACGGTCGAGGAAGGGACGCAGGCCGTCG
>Ga0126304_10001168_pt1 | contig 12069 bp, 10 predicted proteins | sample Plot25_FD_92538 | JGI IMG/M metagenome (GOLD analysis project Ga0126304, IMG submission 92538) | Serpentine soil microbial communities from UC McLaughlin Reserve, CA, USA - Plot25 | ecosystem: Environmental > Terrestrial > Soil > Grasslands | place: USA: UC McLaughlin Reserve, Lake County... | reverse complement strand
TATTCTTACCATAATATTCAGAATACGGTTTTCTTTTCTCACCATCCTATCCAAATTCAGGATATTGCTTAGGGCTTACCCTATTATCATCCCCTTTTGAGATAGGTGCAAATAGTATTAGATACTATATTATATAATAATTTCGGTTACAGATTATCATATATTGAAAATATACCATTTTATCCCCTTAGGATAGCGTAACTTATAGATAACTTTGAATATGTAGTAAATGATGATAAATGTTGCCAATAAAGATAAAGATAACAACAATAATGATGATGAGACCTGGTGACTTTGAGGACGTGTAATTATAACATCCTAAAATTTTTTTATTTAACTAGATTTTTTTCAAGTTACTAAATCATCCTATAGCCAAAGAATCTAGGACAGAACACATAGTATGAACATAGTATAACAAGTAAACTATCATTTCTTCAATACACATTACAATTTAGAAAAAGATCTGTCAAATCCCTTACTCACAAAAATAATCGCTTACTGAAGTCAAAAACTGCTGTAGTGTTGAGACTTAAATCTCTTGCCATTATAGAAAATTTATAACAAACAAAAGAAAAAGAGTGTAAAGATTAACTTAATTATCTCACACTTGCTGACAGAATAGATCGCTGATACTAGTGACAGTTATGCGGAAAAATTGAAATACATATCAAAGAGATTAACATAATTGAAAGATTAACAAGATTAACTAACTGAAGAATTGAAAAGGCTGTAAGATTATACAATCAAGATCAATTCATTTTAATGGAATCACCAGCCTTGGGCTCATATATGTTGGAGTAAGTTTTTCGTATATATTTCAGTTATGGCTTTAATACTTCCATGGAAGAGAATGTGAAAATGGAGTGATTAAATATTTGAAAAGCTGAATAACTAACTTGCTTGAAAAGTTACAATAACAATAATTCCATATACAAAATATGCGACACCAAAAAACTCTAATTTTCACAACAAAAGGATATTATATTTTCATCTTTAAATTACTTTTGTAAGAATATATCTAAGTGTTTGACTCAATGCCAGTTATTATTGATAATGTATTCTTGTTTACGATTTTACTTACGATCTTGAAAGAACTTCTGATCTTAACTGCTGATAATGGCTTAGCAACAATTTATTAGGAGAAAGAAAATAGTTAATCGTTTGCCTAATCTACGAATGGTAAGTGCTAGGTCATTCTTTTCTAGAATGAATCAATATAGAAATGAAAATTGGCTTACTGATGCTCAGTTACTAAAAGGAAGTGAAGAATTCTTCAGATCAAACAACTATTATAATATTGAATATAATAGAGTCTTTGATCAAGGAAGACAGATTTTTTCTTCACCAATAGTTGCATCTAAAATGAAAGAGATAGAAGACATAGAAACAATTGTAGCTGTTTTTAGATCTAAGATAACCTATTATAATCTTAGTTTTTTTGGAATTCTAGAATCACTTCTATATGATATGGTGGACAATTATGAAAATACAAACTTGATGCTTGTCACAGACTCACTATCATACATACCAATTATCAAGACAGAAGAATTAAGCGTCATAATTGAAAATATGATGAAAGATGGATTGTATGTTTTATTTCTTAACCATAGATTTGCTTATGCGTTATTTGACCACTTTGAAAATTTAACTAAACCTATCCCAGTTCAAGATTAGATAATGCCCTTATAATAAATCCAAATTATATTAAAGAATAATATAGAGTAGGTAGGCCATCACTAACTTACATATATCTACCCCATTATTTAGTAATACTAATTGTTTGGAATAGAAAATAAGAAGATAAAGTGGAAAATGGAATATGAAGATACAATATACAAAATTTATGATTGGGACAAAAATTTAGCAGGATACTTTTTCCCAAAATATGATTTAGTAGAACCGTCTAAAGATAGCAGCAGTGAAGAAGAAGATATTATCGAAAGATTGAATAAGTCACATAAAAAAGTTTTAGGTGGAGATCTCATGATTCCCATGATTAAACTGAATCTCTTTGATAAAGAGGAAGAGGAAGTAATAGATCTGGATTATACTATTAGAGCACTGGGTGAAAATCTCCAACGAACACGAATATGGAAGCAATGGTTGCAGCAAAATCACAAGCAATATGAGATAATTGGCAATGCAGTATATACTGCAAGAGAGGATAGGAACATGCTTTCCATTGTTCTTAGGATGAAATCAACTATTACGTTGGGAGAAAAAGAAATGTCTATGGCATTAACTCCATTATTAGATAATCTACATGAAGATGGCCTTTTATAGGATGATGTAAATATCAGTCTTTAAAGTATCCCTACAATTGACTTTTTGGTTCTGAAGACTATTTGAATCAATATCATTATCAGCACCCCCCTTTTAAAGACTGTAAAATGATATGCTGAGAGAGGCTTTTTATACCACGTTGACGAATATAAGATTGTACTGACTCTTTATAACAGTATTAAATATGAACGGGAGGACTGCCCAGCATATTGTCTTGGCACTTCTAAAATACAAGTATGTCCAACATGCAAGAGCACGGGTTTTATCCTTGCACCAGATGACACAGACAAAACAGATAAGCTGTTCATTGAGGAATGTCCTGAATGTAATTCTTGAATTAGTGAATTTATAATGTGAATATAACCGTCAGTGTATATGGGATAATGGCTTTCATAAGTTAATTATACCTTTATCACATAGTTGAAATATATCTATATTTCATAGTAATTTGGGGATTCTGTACTTCTGCTGATATATATCTGCCTGAGGAATTATCTTTTAGTTATTATTATTGGACGGTTTATCTGAGAATATGCCTACCAAAAGTACATTTTATGCCACTCCACTAATAAATTTCTCATACCCTACGCACCTTTTGTGTTCTTTACTATACAACTTCTTTTATAATAACAAGTTATGTGTTTATATTGATAATATCTTCAATACAACGTCAACTTTGCTTCCTACATCCTGAGGTGACTCTACAATCACTTAACATGAATCATTCATAATTAATTGCACTTTTTTAAAAATAACATATGATATGTATTTATTTATTATACATTATTATCATATTCCATAAAAGACAGTGTTGAAATCCACAACGTCCCAAATGGATGCATTTAGTATGAATTGATCTAATTGTGCGAAGATAATAATTATTATTCCACATATAAGTGAAAGAAATTCTCCAAATAATTTGAAAAAGTATTACAAATAAATTTAGACTATAATAAATTCAAAAATCTCAAGAATTATATTGAATTCTTTGATTTTCAGAAATGGTAGATTACAGGAAAATTACAATCGATCCAGGATGATATACTGATTCCTTTTTTATCATGATTTCAATAGCTACTAGCTATCCATAGTAATTTTTGGTCTTATTGTTTTCCCACTTCCGCCGCTACCTTCACTATCTAATATTATAGCAGAGGCAATTGCTTTTATGAATGATGGATTTACTTCCAAAGACTATAATGAACTGTATAGATTACAGAATCAGTTCCGTGACCTTCGATATCAAGTAACTGTTATTGGAAAGTCTACCAATTCTCCATTATTGTTAATGTTTGAAACCCTTACCATGACAGAGCCGACATTCTCATCTTTAAAAGTGAAAGATTGCTGTGCAGAACCATTTTGAGCTATCTTGAATGCTCTATGTGTTATCATTGTCTCAGGGTCTTCTGCTGGCATAATCATGAAATCATACTGTACATTGTCTATCTTTTGGCCTGTTTTTGGATCAAGAAATTCTATATTAAATGTTGTAGGAGTTTTAGAATCTATGGTGGCTGGACTCCAAGACATCTTTACTTTGTATGTGCCGCCATCTGTCAATTTTTCCATAGGTTCGGAGGTTGTTGTTGTCGTCGTCGTCGTTGAAGTAGCATTAGGAGGACTACTTGCTTCTTGTGTTTGATTACCTGAAGTAGTATTAGTGTTATCAGTGCTAGCAGTAGCAGCAGCCGGTGCCATAGTACTAGCAGTAGCAGCAGCCAGCCCCCCTATTCCAGCAGGCTGCAAAGTAAACTTCATCGGTTCATTAGATGGGGATGATGATGATGCCTGACTACTACTTTTGTTATTTACTTGATCAGCAATTTGAATAACTTGAGTTTTTGGTATCATAAAGTGAATTATATCTTTCTGCGGATCAGTATCATCTAGCACTACATTTTTTGTTACATCCACATCATTTACTGTTCCTGCATAGGATCTTTTTGCAGTAAATTCAGATGGTTTTGGAACCGTGACTTCTTGATGGACTAGTACTTTATTCTTTTCTAATCTAGTCGTATTCCAATCAAAAGGCATAGTAAACTCCATCTGCATCTTGCTTTCATCAAACTTGAAGTCATTTATTTTATCATAATAAGAAAGTATTTGAATTGGGATTTGTTTACCATGTATTGTTATCTGTTGCTCTTCTGTGAGGCCAACGCTTAACCAAGCATCATACACTGGTTGCTTATCGTCTGGAATAATAGTCCTATCAAAATCAATTGTTACTATCCTCACTATGAAATGGTATAAACCACCTTCTAGAAATACTGGTCCTTCAGCAATTACAGGACTATTTTCTGTTCCTGAGTATGCTTGCAAGATTGGATCCTGTTCGCCATAGACTGTTATTAAATCTGTGTTTTTCGGTCGTATCTGTAATCTCAAATCTCCATTATGATCATGAAACCAGTTTGAAAGTAGTTTTTTACCATTTTTTTCTATTGTTATAAAATATGTTACATGTTTTATTCCTTCCCTTGTATTTGAGTCAAAGAGCTTAAACTGAATAATTGTCTTTTGGTCCTGTTTCTGCAATGTCTCTGTTGTAACTACAGGAGGTGTCATTTTGATAAGTAAATCTGCTTTTCTATTTCCAAAAGAGGCTGATAGTTCTTCCATGAACAAGCCATCACCAAAAGCAGTCTTTATTGGAATAATTGATGATGATGAAAAATATGATATGAAAGTAATGATAACAGTAACAACTAAACCACATATCAGAAACATTGATGTTCGTGATATCATATATACATTAATATTTTCAATATTAGAATTTAAGTATATCTGGAGAATATATGTACATTGAATTTCCGAAGGATTAAATTTTTGTTATTAAAATTCAAGTCGATGCATTTTAATTTACTGTCTATATCTGTTTCGATATTTGTGTTTTTTGGCTTTGTGATTACTTTTAGTTTTATCAACCAATATTTTGATGAAGTCAATTTAGATGATGGTAAAATTGCAGATATTATTGATAGAGATAATAATAATGCACTTGCAGATTCTTTGAATAAAAATATGTCATTATTACCTAATAATACATTGTGGTCATCTTCTCTTATAATAGAAAAAGTAGATGAAAAAAATAATCTAATTGGTGGGGCAACTTTTCTAATAACTCCAAATCCATTCACTAACAGAAGCAACTTGGCTATTACTGATGATAATGCCGAAGATGCAAATAGAACTTCTGGTATAGTTTTGCTTCATAACGTAATCCCTAGACAATATACAATCTCTGAAATTGTCGCTCCAGATGGATACATAAAAGATGTTTCCATAAAAACTGTTAATATTAACACGCAATCTACATCATCCCCAACAACAGTAACATTTGAAGCATATCCTCTTACATCAGGTTCAAATAGACTTGAATATACGGCAAGATTCATTTGCGGTACAATAACTGGAGAAGAAGGACCTTTGAGACCTGGGCGCTATAATTCAGACATTAACATATTCAATAGACAAAGTTTTCCAATTTCTTTTTTTTGGAAAGCAGTAGCAGCAAGTCAAGAAGAAGAACAAAGTGATAGTAATTTTAGAATTCGTAGTCTAGAGCCAGGAGGATCTATTAGTCTTAGCTGCAAAGACATTCAGGCATCTATCCCAGCATATGCAAATGACACCGGAGAAAAATTCTTCGAAGGTATAATGACAATAAATGTTGATCTGGATTCCTCTGTAATTGGATCTATATCATCTAGTAGAGAAGGAATTCTAGGCACAATATCCGAAGAAGAATCCCTAAACATACTTAGTGTAGATGCTATCTATACTGTAAATGCACTAAAGGTTGCAAGCAGAGAAATAGTATTACAACTTATTGAATATAGCATAAATAAAGAACATGAAAGCGGAAAGATCCCTAAAGATATAATATCTAAGATACTTAGTGTTACAGTGCCAATAAGGACAAATGAAACAATAAATCCTGATCAACAGGTAAGAAATGTTCTGATGAAGGAATTTTCTTTAAACTTAGAAGAGAGTAAAAGACTCGACATAACGATAAGAAACCTTAGTTTGGGCGTAGGGGCATTAGATGATAATCACGCCCTTTCTCTCCAGAGGATAAATGCTTACCAGCCTCCTACACCTTGATTTTATAATGATATTGATAATGCTTTACCAATGAAATGATATGTTTATGGCTGGCGAACTATTGCTTGATGAAGGGTGTCTCTTTAGCTTTATATTCAGATATTGGTGCTGTTTTTATCATTTTTATGATATATATCTATACAATTTTGCTAAAGTAATGTTAGGTAAAATAATTTTAGCATTTTCAATGAGTAATTCATTCTGAAGAAATCTAAATACATTTACTTTTTACCTGTGTGACAAACAACAATAGAGTTATCTGTTGTTATTGTTAAATTCATTCCGTCTATACCAGATAGCATATGTTCTCTAACTAATTTTAAGTAATACGTAACATGTTGTAGATAGAAAAAGCTATTTGCTGCAGTATATTTACATAGATATGTTTGAGTCTCTCATCAAGAAGTAGATTAGGAGAACTATACAGGAGAGAATCTAATCCTAAGATAAAGGAAAGATTACTGCTTATTCTGAGGACTGAAGATGACCGACAACTTCCAAGTCATGTAGTAAAGGAGTTACATAGGAGTAAGCCTTGGGCCTCTTACTGGCTTGATAGATACAACAGAGAAGGAATAGAAGGGTTGAGAGATAAACCAAAGAGTGGCAGACCAACAGAACTACCTAAGGAAATTGTCTTAAAGATAAGGAAGAAGTTATCAGAAAGCAAACATGGATGGAATACAAAACAGGTAAATGATATTATAGTAAAGGAAGGTAGAGTGCAGTACCATTACACTCATGTATACAGACTGCTCCACAAGTGGGGTTTTAAACAGAAAGTGCCAAGAAAGGTACACGTAAATTCTGCATCTAAGAAAGAGAAAGATGCTTTCAAAAAAGAGCACAGAAAATACTAGACAATTTACCTAAAGGATTTATCGCAGTATCGCTAGATGAGTCATTTTTCTTCTTTGATTCACTTGTAAGAAAAATGTGGATCGAAGAGAATGCAAGACCAGTAGTTACAGTAACAGGCTCACACAGACATTTCTGTATATTTGGTGCGATTAGTCTTGACGGAAAACAGTTATTCAGAGAGCATAATAGGTTTAATGAAAATACATTTTATGAATTTCTGAAACAGATACATTATAAATTTCCAAGATGTTATTTATTCTTGGATAGAGCAGCACCACATTACAAATCACAGAAAGTCAAGCTGTATTTTGAAAAGCATAAGGATAGTTTGATACCAGTTTGGCTTCCAACTGCATCACCAGAATTTATGGTGTTAGAAGAGTGCTGGAATATATCCAAAGCTGACCTTCTTGTAGTGATATATTATCAATCATTTATAGATTTTAAAATGAAAATAGGACAGTACTTCAGAACCAGACGTTTCAATCTTAATATGCGAAACTATTTAGTTAGAGGCATGAGTTAGAGAATTTATGCTATATGGTATAGTTACAGGCAGATCAAGTAATGCTCCCAATTTATGTAGTATAAATGGTGGACCTAGTCAAAATGTTGTCAATAACTTTCTTTTCTATTAATAGTTTATACTTGTTATAATTACTATCACACATAGCGAAGAATAGAGCATTTTATTGACATTTTCTAATTTGATTTTTAGTTTGATTAATAAATCAAAAAGCTAATCCATTAGCAATTTTAATTAATAAAGAATCGGATACAGTACTACCAATCTTCGAAGTTATTTGTCTTCTTTGCCATTACACAAGGAACATTTACCATACTGGAATGACATTGTACAGTTCAGCCCCTCTCTGCAATCATATACTACTCCGCATTTTTTACACTGATGTAGGCAGATCTGTGTTGTTTGTGTAATTAAATTCAATATTTAAAGTAGACTTACATACATTTTAAGGCAAACTATTAATTTTTTAGGTTATTTAGTGAAGGAAAATCAAACTAATATATTATAAATAAAAAATTCTGTTATGATTCAACTGAATCATTATTTATTAATATATATCCGAGTAGCAGAAAATGTGATTAGTCGAATAATTGCAGTCGCTTAGAGTTATTATTGGTTTTATCAAAGGTTAGTCATCATTACCATAAATTTTATCATTACAAAAATCGATAAGCGTACTCTGTCTGTCTAAAGACAAAGTATGATAGAGACTTTTTTTGCTAGTATCTGTCCAGTTGACAATAGGTAAACCAAATCCTTTTCTGAAATATTTTTGCTGTACCTAGTCCAAAACTGGTGTCTAACTCATTTGATCATTCATATTCATACTATATCAAAAGTTATAAAGTCTTGGTATATCGATAAACTTAAGGTATATCAGCTTTTAACCTTCTACGACGCATATATGGAAAAATGCGTGAAAATTGAAGTTCTATATTTCACTTGGTGTTCAAGAATGAAAAAACGAATTTGTCTATATGGCTGGTCAATATAATCTTATAGTAGATATGACAAACCTCTGCTACAACCGATCAAGACGCAAATCTATGTCCATATTGGAATGTTATATTACCTATTGTATGAATCGTAGAATAGCAGATAACCTCTTCACTGTTTAAGATCATCCGCTCTTTTATACAATCTTAATTGACATTGTCTATTTTTATTTCTATTTGTTGAGATCTTCTATTTCTGCTCCGACTGCATTTTCTTGATCTCTTCCTTTTTCTGTCTCTTTTATCGAACCCTGCTTATTTTCCTTTTTATTAACCTTTGTTACCGCAGAAGTTGTTGATTCTTCTGTTATGTCTGTTTTTTGTTGCTCTACCAACTTTAATTCTCTATATAATTAGCAAGGCATAATATTATAAAATTCTTTTTATAAATACTATCTAATTGCTACAGACAACAAAAAGAAGTATTCTTGGATTGGACGCTTGCTCCCTTCTTGTTAATTTCCGACCCCCTCCCTAAAGAGCCCTTTTTTATAAATAGTAGAATCAAATAGCAAAGGATGACATGGTTAATATATCAAAAAATAAACAAATTTACCATAATATTTTATTTAAAAATAAAAATATGCTTTCAAATAGGACGGAAGAGGAGAGTTATAAAGTCATTGACCTTGATCCAAGTGAGATGATAGTCTTTGAATATGATTTAAGGGAGAAAAAATATGATATTAAAAATACTGCAAATAATCACCATAATAATATCACGTTAATAGTTCCTATGCAATAGACTTATTTCCTTGTCCCTTTAGTTGTTAGACTATAATGTGGGTAATAATATCATGCTAGAAAACACAAAAGAAAGACCACTGGCAGAATCATCAAGCAGATCGATACCGTGTATTTCAAATCTAAAATTTCCTTTCAAGCTTACAAAGGATCAATCTGAAGCAGTTGAGGCATGGATTTCTAATAAATGCAGAGGATCAATAATATACAGTACTGGAACAGGAAAGACGGAGATAGCATTTGAATGTGCAAGAAGGAGAGCAGAAGAAAAGCTACATCATAGCAATGTAAGCCGTAGCAGTCTTAATAATAATAATAATGATTCCACTTGTCATTACCATAGCATTATACCATCTTTACTCTTTTTGGTTCCACGAATTGTTCTAGTTGAGCAGAATTTCAAAAGGTTACTGTCTTATAACGTACCTAAAGAATCCATAGGAGTATATTTTGGAGAACGTAAAGAAATAAGAGAAATAACAATAAGCACCTATCAGAGTATAATTAACAATTTAGGATTAATTCATAATTCTGATATGATAATATTTGATGAAATGCATCTACTGACCGATTCAGCAATAACTTTAAGAAAGATATTTGATCTTCTAGGAGAAGAAGAAGACAATGCTGCTAATAAAAAAGCATTATTGGGATTAACTGCAACAATAGATGAACAACATCCTAACTACAACACAGTTGTCTCTTTACTCCCACCAGTCAAAAAATATATGATAAGAGAGGCAGTAGAAGATGGAAGGCTTGCAAAACCAATAGTAATACCAATAAAGGTTAAACTAACATTTGAGGAGAAAAAGCTCTATGATGATTACTCTACGAAGATCAGGAATATTTCTGAAGAGTTAAATGAATCTGATCCACAATTAATGTCTTCTTTATTGAAAAAAGGGGGCTTATCAGCCAAATTGGCAAGGTCATGGTTCGAAAATGTAAGAAATAGAAAAAATCTAATCAATTGTGCTCAAAATAAACTGTCCTCTGCAGCGGATCTGATAGCAACAAAGCATCCATCAGAAAGAATAATGGTTTTCAGTGAGACAATAGAATCTATCAAGAAACTAAAGGATATATTAGAAAAGGAAAAGAGAATAAAATCAATGATAATTGAAAGCAAACTAAAATCTAAAGACCGGCAAGATATTCTATCTAAGTGGGGCACAGATTTTTATCCTTTGCTTTCAGTTCACACATTGGAAATTGGATACGATGTTCCTCAGGTAAGAATAGCCATCATATTGGCAAGCACTTCAAATATGAATCAAGCTGCTCAGAGAATAGGAAGGATATTGAGAAAGACTGAAGGAAAGAATACTGCATTGATATATACGATATATCTCTCAGGTACGCATGACTATAACCATTTGGGTATAGTAAAACAAGCAACACAGATAGATGGTAAAAGAAAAGAAGTAAATAATAATAATAGCAAGATTATATCAGCAACAATAACAACAAACAGCACACTAGATGCTTTTATGGCCTAATGAACACCATGTAGGAGATAGTATAAGAAACATAAAAGTAATTTTCTGATTAGAATAAAACAAATATCCAAATGAGCTATTCTAATGCACATAGCATTACTGATAGAAAAATTTAATGGATCTTCCTCCTTTAAAATCGCTTTGCTGAATTCGGATAGGAAATTCAGGTAATAGAGATATCTGAATTGAACTGGAAAAAAGAAAAAGACTAGCAAAACGATACTATATGTATTCTCAAATAGAATCACCATTATCAATTATCAATTTAAAATAAAATATATACTAATTACGTAATCTGTTCTATTATCCTTCTCTGAATTTGTTAATTGCAAATTCCTCAGATTGTTTGATGAAAATAGAGTCTTTTGCTTTCTATTGTTCTTGAGAGGTTAAATCAAAACCCTTGCATATATAAATAAATCTAAAGCGTAAATTCTGTTGTTTTTCAGCTGTTGTTATTCCATAAGATATGGAATATTAGCAATCTGTCCAAATGCAGTATCATGTTTTCCTACATATGGTAGTATTTTGAAAGTTAGTATAATATTGAAGTTATTGAATCTATTTATCATATTGTAATAAAATGTATAGCTTGATGATTTGAAATAATAGTGCTATTCTAGGGCAACTATAAAGATTTTATGTCGAGAATAATATTATTAGAAATTTATTGCTAGACTATATCATATTGACATCTAGATGCAACTAATGCATTAGCACTATTATATGTAAGAAGAAATTCAGTCAGTCAGTGATCTAATACGGAGTACCTTTTGCTCTTTGGTTTTTGAAGGCTTCAATATACCATTCAAATTCATCAAGAAATCGTATGACTCTTTTATCATATCTCTCATCGATCAATTTACCATGTTCATCAAAAACATCTTGTACTCTTGATATTGGAAATGATGAAGATATAGGTTACGATTCTTCAATCTTTCTTCTATCCAACGGGCAACTTTGATACCTTGACGGTCTCGTCTAACTGATCCAACAAATAGAGCAATTTTAGGCATTATTTTGTCTTTCTCTCTATGTTCTT
>Ga0126304_10001167_pt1 | contig 12069 bp, 16 predicted proteins | sample Plot25_FD_92538 | JGI IMG/M metagenome (GOLD analysis project Ga0126304, IMG submission 92538) | Serpentine soil microbial communities from UC McLaughlin Reserve, CA, USA - Plot25 | ecosystem: Environmental > Terrestrial > Soil > Grasslands | place: USA: UC McLaughlin Reserve, Lake County... | reverse complement strand
GACGGGGCAAAGCGGACTCTTACCACTATGCAATTGTCTCAACTCCAAACTCCAAACTCCAACTCACTGAGCACAAGACTTCCAGCTACCAACTGCAACTTCCCCACTTCCTAGAAAATCTCGCCGAAAGAGGCCCAGAACTGCTCTCGGACCTTCTGTAACAGTGACCGCTGCCGCCAGGTCGTGAGCTCGAGCTTCTTTGCATTCTTCAGGTCCTGTTCGAAATCCGCTCGAAACCGGGCGGCCAGATCGGTGCTCGACACCGCGACATTCAATTCGTCGTTCAGCTCGAGCGAGCGGTTGTCGAAGTTCGCGGATCCGAACATGCTCCACACGCCATCCACGATCATCGTCTTCGCATGCATCATCGTCGGCTGGTATTCGTAGATCTCGATCCCCATTGTCATCAGCTGGTCGTAATGTTTGCGGGACGCATACTTGACTGGCATCGCGTCGGTGATGTCTCCCTCGACAATGAGGCGGATCTTGACGCCCCGGCGCACGGCTTCTTCGAACGCCCAGCGAGTGGATTCGTCGGTCACGAAGTAGGGCGTGGTGATATCGAGAGACTGCTGCGCGGAGGCGATACTGAGCAGATAAAGGCGTTTCAGGTCGTTGCTGCCGCCAGTCGGCGAGCTGCGGATGACGATCGACCGACCCGCGGCGTCTTTCGCCGGCTCTTCATCGTCCAGCTCCGGGGTGACCTCGCCGGCCGCCTCGACGAAGTTTTCGTAGAAGCCGCCTTCGACTAGACGCGCGACAGGTCCGTTCATCTGGACCTGCGTGTCGCGCCAGTGTTCCTTGTCCTGCGCGTTCCCCTTCCATTGGTCGTCGACGCCGACGCCTCCCGTGAAGGCAATCTGTCCATCGACCACGAGAATCTTGCGATGAGTGCGGTAGTTGACCTCCTCGATCGAATACCAGGAAGGGCTGTTGAACATCGACAGACGGCAGCCCGCCGCTTCGAGCCGCTTTACCTGCTCGTCGGAGATTCCCTTGCCGCCGACCGCGTCGAGCACCATGTTCACCCGCACGCCCCGGCGCGCGGCCGCTTCGAATGCGCGCGTGAACTGCTCGGCGAGATCACCCTCGGTGAAGATGTAGGACTCGAAGGCAATGCGCCGCCTCGCGCCGGCGATCGCCGAGAGCATCGCCGGGAAGATCTGGTCGCCGTTAGTCAGGACGGTGAACTTGCTGCCGTGAGCGATCTCGGCACCAAGCAGACCGGCAACGTAGTTGGTGTGCCGCGGCTCGCCAGCTCCGACTGCGCTGTGGATCTTTAGGGTGACCTGATCCTGGGCGATCAGAAGTAACACAGCCACGACTGCGGCAGCGATAAAGAGGATGAAAAAAGCTCGTCGAATGGGCGATTTTGCCATCAGAGGCGGGCTCTGCAATTTGCTCGCCTGACTGCGGAACCACGCCGACATCCGACCGTGCGATGTGCCGATGTGCCGATGTGCCGATGTGCCGATGTGCCGATCATCGGATGATCCGATGTCGATGACCGACTACTGATGAAAAATTACCGTTGACCGATGAGCGGATGGAAAATAAGCGGATGAGAATGGCGGTGAGGGAGGGATTCGAACCCTCGGTAGGACTTTAAAGGCCCTACAACGGTTTAGCAAACCGCCGCCTTCGGCCACTCGGCCACCTCACCGCAAACGTCAAGTCTAACGGAAATCAGTTCGCCGATCGAGACTTTGCATTGGCAGAGGGCGAAGTCGAAGATTCGGCCTTTGGCTGTGCCGCCCGAGATCGGCCGCCGCCACCAGGACCACCTTCGACCAGAAGGAGGGCGAGGACGTGATCCTCTCGCCCCGGCCAGCGGGTTGTAGCCGTATCTTCGAGCGACAGACGATCGCACTCGTGCGTGGCAATCCGGCAGCAGGCCGATGCCCACCGCATCGATAAGCAGCGCCCCGACGACGGCGGAGTCCGGTTCCACGATGCGGGGAGCAACGTCCATATGTGTACCTGTCCAGAGGCCGTGCGAAACTGCCAAGTCTCCCATGGTCGGTGTGGGACAACCGACTACCCGACGCTCGCGGCATGAGCGATGGAGTCACCGTTTGTTTCAGCAAGGGGGATGTGTGGCCAAGAAAAGTATCCTGATCGTCGGCGCGGACCCGGCATTCATCGACTTCAGCGCGCCGGATGCGCCGAAGGAAATGAACCCCGACAAGATTATGGCTGGCCTGAACGACTCGGTCGCCCGACTTGAAGCCGCGGGGCATGGCGCCGAGTTGTTGCTGACGCGGGACGCGGCCGGCGTCGACGCGCAAGTCACCCGAGCGCTTCAAGGGAAAGAGTACGACGTGATCGTCATCGGCGCCGGATTGCGAACGCTGCCGGCACTGGCCGACCAATTCGAGCGGCTCATCAACGTGCTGCACCTCAAAGCGCCGCGATCCAAATTCGCTTTCAATTCGCGGCCGGACGACTCGGACGCTGCCGCACAGCGCTGGCTTTAGAGGCGGAGATCGAAAGGAGGCACCAAGGCGTCAACATTCACCGAGCCTTCGTGGAACGGATCCTTGGAATGCGCTGCAGCGCTCGGCGAAGGCTTGTTTCATTGAATATCTGAATCTGGCGGCGGAAGTTGGACCGGCGGTAGATCGCCGCCGCGCGAGTTCTTGTCGGACGCCTTGCGTTTTTGCGCTTTCGTTTTGCGATCAGTGGTGCGCTTTGCGCTTTTGGTCTGCCGATCAGCGGCCGCCGGATGGTTCGTGCGTCGCCGAGCTCCTGTTTTCTTCGCGGTCTTCGGTGCAGCCTTTTTCTTTACCATCGCATAGCCTCTAACAGAGCATCGCGGTGAAACGATGCGCCGATTGCAAAAAAATACGCGCACAGCTCATGTGCAACATAACGCAGTGCAGTCGTTGCAACGCGTTGGATCTTGCGCTATCCTGCCGCGCTCGTAGCAGGCACGACTCTGGTGCCGCCACCGCGTAAATGTAACCGAGATCGCGAGCGCCGCTTCGCGCTTAGCGTTACATGCCCGCGCGTGCAAACGAGAGGCGACGGCTCATGCGCCATCGCGAGTACTCCTCAATATCGTTGACTGGAACGGAGGACGAGAATGGCAAAGAAGCAGAAGCGGAGCAGGACCGCGGACAACGGCGATAGTGGTGTTCGTATCTCTTCCACCCCTGAAGAATTGATGCTGGCCGCCTTGGAGCGAGGAGACGACACGCTCGAAACCGGGCGCCTGCTGGTCACGTTCAAGGAAGGAGCTGCGGAAGAAGGGCTTCAGTCGTTTGGTTCGAAGAGCATGCGTCTCGCGAACGCTCGCGACTTCGACGATCAGGCCGCAGTCCTGGAGGAGGCTGGTGACGCAGACGCATTTGTTTTTCCCGAGATCGGCGTTGCGCTGCTTAGTGGGAGTGCTGCGCGCGAACGGGGCATGGGCCTTGACGCCGAGATCGCTGCCGACAGCCCGATTGAATCTGTCGATCCCGAGTATTTCGTGTTCGCCGAGAATGTGAGGCCGCCCTTTCAGGCGTATCAGGAAGGTGTTTCACAACCACAAGCTTCGGAACGCGGCAGCCAGTTCCTCCGCGGCTTCATGACCGCCACCGAGGCGATCCTCAAGGAAGTGGGCGGAGGCAGCCAGACCCAGCTCGAAGTGGAGGAAGAGACGCTGGTGTTGGGCGCAACTTGGGGAGTGATCGCCTGCAAAGTCCCGTTGAGTCTGCGCAGCGGGCTGGGAATAAAGGTCGCCGTGCTCGATACAGGATTCGATTTGGGCCATCCGGACTTCGTGGGGCGTCCCATGGTCACGGCGCAGTTCGTCGGCCAGCCCGTTCAGGACCTGCATGGGCACGGTACGCACACCATGGGTACCGCGTGTGGCCCGAAGGCCCCGGCCGGCACCACTCCGCGGTATGGGATCGGCCATCGAGCGTCCATGGTGATCGGCAAGGTCTTGAGCAATTCCGGTTTCAGTGTCGGAGGGAGCGTCCTTAACGGCATGAACTGGGCCATTGCCGGTCGTTGTCCGGTGATTTCGATGTCGCTCGGCTCTCAGGCCGGCCCGCAACCGGCGTACACCAACGCCGGACAGGCCGCGCTGAACAACGGTTGCTTGATCATTGCCGCCGCTGGCAATAGTTCCGCAGCGACCGGTGCGCCCGCGAATTCTCCAACGATCATGTCAGTCGCATCGCTCGACTCGAACCTGGCACCATCGTCATTCTCGAACTTTGGGAAGATCGAAATCTCTGGACCAGGTCGGGATGTGTTTTCTTCGTGGCCGCGGCCAACGAGATACAGGACGATCAGCGGCACCAGCATGGCAACGCCGCACGTCGCAGGATGCGCGGCGCTTTGGGCCGAGACATCCCCTAATCTGAGGGGGATGAACCTGTGGCGGCGGCTACAGGCGACGGCGAAGCACCTGCCGTTTCCGCCGACGCGTGTCGGAGCGGGGTTGGTGCAGGCGCCATAGCCGTTGAATCGATCCTGAACCGGAACCCCGCTACACAGGTATCCGCGAGGCCGCGAAACGGTTGCATCCCCCCTTGCGACGTTTCGCGCGCCTCGCGGATACACCCGTTCGCTCCCGTCACCGGGACGAATAAACTGTAAATGGGAGGGACGACGCGTGGCTCAGCAGAAGAGATGGACTGTATCGGCAGCGCTGGATGCTCCTCTGAATGAAGTCGCCCGAAAGCTCACCGAGGCAGGATTCGTCGTGGACAAAGTTCTGACCGAGATCGGGTGCATCACCGGAAGTGCGGACACCGCGGTGGCAGAACGGGTCCAATCGATTCCGGGTGTCACGGATGTGTCTGAGGAACTCGCCTTCGACATCGGACCGCCCAACGACGATGTCATGTGAATGCCTCTCGTTCCGTTGAGTCGTCTACCTCTTCTGAATGGAGAGGATTTCTATGATCGGGCCGGCCATGTGGACGCTCGCGACATCCTCGCGCATCCGCGCGTTTATCAGTACTCGCATTCCTTGATGCTGGTACTCCTGCGGCAAATTGATCGGATCGTACGTCTTGCCGTCAGCGGCTCGGATCGCATAGAAGCCGCCCTCCAGCGAGATGAATTCAACGGTGCCGGAGAGTTGCATCAAATCCTCGCCCTCCGGTGCGGGCTCGCTGTGGCAAGGTGCACTGCCGACAACCGCTAAAGCCATGGATGGGATGAGCACCGCCGCTCGATGTTGTTCCGGACCCCCACATGGACATCACCATTATTCCTCTGGTCACTGATGCCGTTGTTCCAGTTAACGCCTCGGCCCGGACCCGCTCCCCCGTGCCGAGCGGATATGGCGTTCAAGAACAATGCCTGCCGTTTACGGCGGCATCGGCCCTGGGTCTGCTGGTGCGATCTCCTCTCTCGTTCGGATACTGCCACACTGATCAGATCCCGAGAGGCGCGCATGGCTTGAGGTCGCCGTTGAAGGGTGACCCTCGCCAATGCCCTGCTGATGAACTCGTCTTCTATGTCGTGGACGACCCCGCCTGTCAATTCGTCCTGAACACATTCCATTACGTCCACACGGAAAAGAAAGCGCCGCCTGTCATTTCGCCAGGACTCAGTTTCTTCGACCGGCCCGACCAAATCGACTTGTTCAAGATGCACCTGCCATACATCTGCCGCACTGAGCCGAATATCGACACGCTTTTCCTTTCCCCGTTGAATCGGACGCAGCCCTTCGAGGTGCTGAGCGGACTCGTGGAGACTGACTGGTATACAAATGCAGTCAATCTCGCGTTGCGGCCGTACGCCGCGGCTTTTCACATCTCCAAGGGGGACGTAGTCGCGCAGATGGTTTTGGTCGACAGGTCACTGCGGCGACCGAACGTCCGAGTGCTTGCCGATCACAGTCGGCTTACCCGAGAGCTCCGGCTGCTCATGGCTCAATGGCTGGAGCAACACGCGGCCGATCGCAGTGCCTACAAGCAGCTGGCGCGTTCCCGACACGGGCAGTTCATCACTTCAACGGACTGACAGCCGAGTGCCGCCGCCGCGCGTAAAGAGCCAGGCTCCTGACATATTTCGCTGGCGCCGATCACGATCGTAATCGCCGGTCCCGATTCGTCTCGTATTCCGGACGGCGAACAAACCTCCTAAGTACGTCCACCCGAATGCTTTCGCCCGCCGGATGTTACCGGCTCCAGGGTCACTCGCACATGGTGAGCCGGTTGCAGTCGCGACCGATGGACGCCTCCAGCACGTTTCATCGATTCCAGTAACTTGTCGCGTCGACCCGGCCGCAACCCCACGGCTGGTTGTTGTGGGGAACGTGTCGCAGTCGCTGAATACGTGTGCACTCGGCGAGCAACCCAGAGAGCAGGATGAACATGGAGATCAGTCGCGAGGTCGCAGAACAAGTTCAGATCTTCGATGACCCCGATGGGGTGTTGCCGGAACTGCGTGAGATCCGTAACGCGCTGGCACGCGTTCCCTGGTCGTGCCCCGTATCGCAGCAAGCGGCGATGCGGAGACTGGCGATCGCCCAGCTTGGAAGCGCGTCGCTGGACGCTGAAGACTTCCGGGCACGTGTGCTGGAGCTGACGATCCGGCGCGCCTTACCGTCTGCTCTTCGCGGCGCGGCAGGCGTCAATCCCAAACATGCCACGGCACTGTTTTACGCGGCAGAGCAGTGCGAGGATAGCGGAACGCCAGAGGCGGTCGAGCACGCAAGGCAAGCGGCACGGTCTGCCTCTAACGACATCGACGAGGTGTCGGACCTTCGAGATACGGAGGACGAGGCGGCGGTGGAGTACCTGACTCATGTCGCCTATGTGACGGCGGCGGCGGATGCCGCAGCTTTCGCGGCAGACGCTGTGGCCGCTGACGTTGTCGAAGCGGTCGCACTGGCGGGTTACTCAGCGTACTACGCCGCGCTCACGACAGCATCCATCGATCACCAGTCCGCGAAGAGAGCCTCCAGCGCCCGCGATCGAATCTTCGCCGAGTACGCGGAGGGGATCGTGTCGGTGTTAATAGCGATGCGAACACCCGGAAGTGTCTGGGTGCACTGATCTCGCACATTCAGACGCAAGTACCCCAGTGCAACATCGTATCAATTCGGTACCGTCGGGCAGCCCTGTTCAGATGCATCGGCGAGGACGTTGGGCTACATGCTCGGGCCGCTGAACCGGACCGTCGGCCTCGGAACCGCACGCCAAACGCAGCTGTCGATTCGCTACTTGTTCTAAACGCGACGCCAACACAGACGCCGGCTGGTGGCTTTGGCCCACGGCCGGCGTTTGCGTTGTACGACAAGGACGGACTCGGCTGGATTGCGAGTGACACTCGCGATCACCGGATGTTTACACCAACGAGACCGGACCGTCACGCGACGGCGATACAACGCTCGTATGCCGAGACTCCTCAAGAAACATCGTGGTCTGATCCTGACTTTGAAGATGGACCGGCGGTCGAACGCGCGGCTGTCTGACGGCAGCGTGCGAGGCTGCCAGAAGTGCGGTGGGCTGTCCGAGTTCCGCGAGAAAAACTGGATGATGCAGGGCGGCCGGTCGGGCCCGGTGTGGCTGTGCACGAACGAGCGATGTGGCGCCGGAGAATTCGTCCGGGCAGTGGGCGCGGCTCCGAAATGAGGGTAGCGTCGCGGCATGGACGGGCGGACGCCCTTGCGACTATGCGATTGTTCAACGCTCAGCGATCGATTCGTTCCGGGCGCGAGCGCCCCGTCCTGTTGTTACACCGTGTTTGCGCAGCCGACGCTGAGCCGTGATGCTCGGCGGCTACAAGTGACTGTATGTTCCCCTCCTTTACCGTGACGCTCTGGTGCGGGTGCCGGATTCATGTGTCCCGTCATCCACGGTCAGGACGATCGGACTTTCAAACACTGGAGAGCCGCGGAACAGGCTGTCGTGTGCGGCACGAACTCGAGGGACATTTGTCGTTGAGGGAGCTCCTGCCTCACCCTGAGCCACTCGTCGGCTTCGAGCCGGAAGGCACGCAGCTGCGGGGGTAAACCTTCCGGACAAACTCAAGCTCACCAGGGCTGCGGATCACTCCAGCGTCTCACTGGCCGAATCGGCCGTTCGTTTCAAGCCTGGCGACGACGGCGCTCCTTCCCTCAGCATGCTGGCCTCCATATTTACAGGCTGTTATTTGTTTACACGGTGTTTACAGCCGCTTCCCTCCTATTCGGATTACAACTTCTGGATCACGACACGAATGAGGAGAGGGCAGGATGTTCACGAGAGCGGTAGTGCACGACGGACACACGCGCCGGTTTACGATCGGCGCGGCGGGGACCCTTGGTTGGGAGCTCAGTGTCGAGGAAGACGGTGTGGTGGTCGAGAAGGTGGCTTACACAGACTGGCATCGCGTCGAGCGCGCGCTGAGGGCCATCGCCGACAGGATCTCGAAACTCGAAGCGGGCGGCTGGCGCGAGACGCAGACCGTCTGATCGCCTGGATTGCTTACGAAAATGTTTCGAGGATGTCCCACCGACGTTACGTCTGCGTGCGATCCTGATTGCGCCTGCCAACAGCCGGTGGTCGGGCGGTTATTCGAGGGTGGATAGCGCATCGTCGGCAGATGTCCGACGCCGTGTTGTCCAGTCGTCCCTCGGCCGATCACCGGGTGTAGGCAGCCACCGCCAGACTGCTCAAGACTCTTCCGAAGCTCGTGCAGACATTCCACTATCCCCAGCGTGGTGACGCACGTCGCGCGCCGACACCATGAAGATGACGTCTTCAGCAATATTCGTCGCGTGATCCCCGATCCGCTCCAGATGCCGTGAGATGAGAACGAGGTCCATGGATGGCTCGATTGTCGTGGGATCCGACAACATGTAACTCAAAAGCTCACGAAATACCTGGGTTTTCAGCGCGTCCAGAGCATCGTCTTCATTGAGGACGGCTTCGGCCATGGCAATGTCGCGGCGCACATAGGCGTCGAGCGAGTCACGCAGCATCCGCTCGGCGATGGCGGCCATACGCGGAATATCGCCCAGTTCTTTCACTGGTGGATGTTTGAGGTAGCGGACTCCTGCCTCCGCGATGTTGATCGCGAGATCTCCTACCCGCTCCAGATCTGTATTGATCTTCACCGCTGCGACGATGGCACGAAGATCCACCGCCATCGGCTGGTGCAGCGCCAGCAGTGTGAAGCAGCGGCTGTCGATCTCGATGTGCAGTCGGTTGATTGGGCCGTCGCCGTCGAGTACCGTCTCGACCGCACCCATATCTCGCGACATGAGGCTCTTCACCGCCACGCGAACCCGCTCCTCTGCAAGGCCTCCCATTTCCAGCAGGCGGTGCTTGAGTTGTTCGAGTTCTTCCTGAAAGTGCCGGACGATCTGCTCTGGCATCAACCGAACCTTCCCGTGACGTAATCTTCCGTGAGCTTCTCTGACGGATTCGTAAAGATCCTATCGGTCGGCCCGTATTCGATCAGCTTGCCCAGCCAGAAAAAAGCAGTCGCGTCAGATACGCGCGCAGCCTGCTGCATGTTGTGGGTGACGATCACGATCGTGTAGGAGGACTTCAGCCGATAGACCAGCTCCTCGATCCGTTGCGTCGCGATCGGATCCAGGGCCGAGGCCGGTTCGTCCATCAGAAGAATGTCTGGCTTGATGGCGAGAGCGCGGGCGATGCAGAGCCGTTGCTGCTGCCCTCCGGAGAGTGCCAGGGCCGATTCATGTAAGCGATCGTTGACTTCGTCCCAGATCGCTGCGGAACGCAGGCTCTCCTCGACGCGGCCCTGCAACTCCGATCGGCTGGCGGCAAGCCCGTTGACGCGCAGCCCGTAAGCGACGTTGTCGAAGATCGACTTGGGAAACGGGTTGGACTTCTGGAACACCATCCCCACGCGGCGTCGCAGACTGACCACGTCCGTACCTGGCTCGTAGATGTTCTCACCGTTGATGGTGACGCGGCCCTCGACACGTGTTCCCGGGATGATGTCATTCATCCGATTCAACGTTCGGAGAAACGTACTCTTGCCGCACCCTGACGGGCCGATGAACGCTGTCACCACGTTCGGCTTGATTCCGATCGTGATGTTTTCGAGCGCCCGCTTCTGACCGTAATAGAAATCCAGGTTCTTGACGTCGATGACGTCCGGCTTCATGGCTGCAGACGCCGATCCATCAACGGCAGCTGTACGCTGAACAATCGTCATCAAACCTCAGCATACCCAATCGACAGCCATGTGTTCGGATCTGCGGATGTAAATTCCGTGTAAAACCGGAGCGGTGGGTCGGGTGCCTCGAGGCATTGTCACTCGGTGAATCTGTATCCGAGGCCAACCACCGTTTCGATTTGCGCTCCGGCGACGCCGAGCTTCGCGCGGAGCCGCCCGATATGGACGTCCACCGATCGCGTTTCGACAAAACGCTCGTATCCCCACACGCGCTCGAGCAGGCGATCTCGGGACAGAACTCGAGGCTTGTTCTCGATCAGAAACTTCAAAAGTTCGAATTCACGTCGGGTCAGCCGAACTGGGTCACCGTCGACGCTTATGGCTACGACATCGAAGTCTGCGCGCAGGTGAACGCCCTGATAAACAGCGGGCGCAGTTCGACTTCCGCTCTCCTGTTTCCTGCGGAGGACTGCGCGCACCCGCGCTGACAGCTCCCGAAGGCTGAACGGCTTGGTCACGTAATCGTCGGCGCCCATATCGAGTCCCGCCACACGATCGGCCTCGCTCGTGCGAGCGGTGAGCATGATGATCGGCAAGGCGGCGGTCTCCGGCTTCCCACGGAGCAGGCGACACACTTCGACGCCGCTGAGGACCGGCAGGTTGAGGTCCAGAATGACGAGATCAGGTGCCTGGTCGGCGATCGCCCGAAGCGCGGTATCCCCGCTGCCGACGACGTCCACACTCGCATCGCCGGAACGCTCGAGCGCGTGTTTGATGAGAGCCGCAATATCCTGCTCGTCCTCAACCACGAGAACTCTCGGCACCCGATTCATCGACTGTGACGGTATCGTCACGGCGTTTCGCAAGCATGACAGCTGTGTTAAATCCAGGTTAAGACTGTCGTCGAGGTGTGTACGTCGAGGAATTTACGTCAAACATGCGCCTCTGTTACACCTGCGTCACAGCGATGCTACGGGTGCCGACGGACATCCCGCAGCGAGTACACCGCCAACGAGCGACTTATCCTCGCTGCAGCTTTTCCAGCCGCGCGGTCGCCACACGGGCAATCAGCGAGCAGAGAAGAACGGTGGTGACCAGCACCAAGGCACCAGCCCACGCCTGGCGGTGCCAGTCTTCATAAGGAGCGATCGCGAACGTGAAGACCTGCACCGTGAGGGTGGCCATCGGCTGCCGGACATCGGTGGACCAGAACTGATTGTTGAAGGTCGTGAACAGCAGTGGCGCCGTTTCACCGGCGATCCTGGCAAGCGCGAGAAGAATCCCGGTCATGATGCCCGGCAGCGCCGCCGGCAGAATGACGGTGAGCACCGCCCGGGTCCGGGTCGCGCCGAGCGCCAGCGCCCCCTCGCGCAGTGACGAGGGGACGAGCAGCAGCAGTTCTTCAGTCGTGCGCATGATGAGGGGAATCATCATGATCCCCAACGCGAGCCCACCGGCTAGACCCGAGAAACGGCGGAACGGCAGGACGGCAATTCCGTAGACGAAGACACCGATGACGATCGAGGGGACGCCATTGAGCGTGTCTGCAGCGAACCGCGTCAGCGTTCCGAACCGGGTCCCCGGATACTCGGCCGCATAGAGGCCACTGAGCACACCCACGGGTACAGCGAACAGGGCTCCCAACCCGACCACGATCGCCGAGCCGAGGATGGCATTTCCCATCCCGCCGCCCAGCTCACCAACGGGGACGGGAGTACGTCTAAAGAAATCGAGATTGAGACCCTGAATCCCCTGCTGCACAACGTAGAACAGGATCAGGGCGAGTGGCACCAGCGCGATCAGTACCGCCACCCCGCACAAGGTGACGATCGTCGTCGAGATGAACTGCCGGACGCGGTTGCGCCTCATCGTGCGGTCCTGCGTCGCTACCGCGACGCCCCCCGGGATTGGCGTCCCAGCGACCAGATGAACAGACGCGAGAGACTATTGACAAGCAGTGTGATCACGAACAGCACGAGGCCG
>Ga0126304_10001165_pt1 | contig 12071 bp, 8 predicted proteins | sample Plot25_FD_92538 | JGI IMG/M metagenome (GOLD analysis project Ga0126304, IMG submission 92538) | Serpentine soil microbial communities from UC McLaughlin Reserve, CA, USA - Plot25 | ecosystem: Environmental > Terrestrial > Soil > Grasslands | place: USA: UC McLaughlin Reserve, Lake County... | reverse complement strand
GGGCTAAACATGGTACCGCGCGCGCGATGCTGACCAGCCGAAGTGCCGATACGCTGAACGCCAGATTCCAATACTCCGATTCGTGGTACGTTAGGGGTCACAACGAAGAGCCCTCCTCCGGGAGGGCGAGGGAGAGATTGCATGACCAACAGGCTGGCGAATGAGACGAGCCCCTATCTACTCCAGCACAAGGACAACCCCGTGGACTGGTACCCCTGGGGCGAGGAGGCCTTGAAGAGGGCGCGTGAGGAAGACAAACCGCTTCTTCTCTCCGTCGGATACAGCGCGTGCCACTGGTGCCACGTCATGGAGCGCGAGTCCTTCGAGGATGATGAGACCGCGCGCATGATGAACGAGCACTTCGTGAACATAAAGGTAGACCGCGAGGAGAGGCCCGACATCGACTCCATCTACATGGCCGCCGTCCAGGCTCTTACCCGCCATGGTGGCTGGCCGATGACCGTCTTCCTCACCCCTGACGGGGCGCCTTTCTACGGCGGCACTTACTTCCCGCCCACCCCTTCGCGTGGCATGCCCTCCTTCCAACAACTCCTCCTCAGCATCGTCGACGCTTACGAGAACCGCCGTGAAGAGGTCATGCAGAGCGCGCAGTCAGTCCGTGACTACCTCCAAGCCTCGACCGCGGCCGTGATGCCAGAAGCGGAGTCAGCAGGCAAAGAGTTGCTGGACCGCGCAGCCGTCGCCCTACTCTCTCAGCTCGACAGACGCTTTGGCGGCTTCGGCGGCGCCCCCAAGTTCCCCCAGGCGATGAATCTGGAGGTCTTGCTTCGTCACTACTACCGCACCGGGGGGAGGTCCGCGCTCGACGGCGTGGAGCTCACCTGCCGGCAGATGGCGCAAGGGGGCATCTACGACCACCTCGGCGGCGGCTTCTCCCGCTACTCCGTGGACGAATACTGGCTCGTCCCGCACTTCGAGAAGATGCTCTACGATAACGCCCTCCTCTCCAGACTGTACCTGGAGACGTACCAGGCTACGGGAGAGCCTTTCTACCGTCGCATAGCCGAGGAGACGCTCGACTACGTCCTGCGCGACATGACGAGCGAGGAAGGGGGTTTCTACTCCGCCGAGGACGCCGACTCCGAGGGCGAGGAAGGGAAGTTCTACGTCTGGACGCCCGAGGAGCTCGAGGCCGTCCTCGAACCGGACGAAGCGAACTTCGCGGCACGCTACTGGGACGTGACCGGGCGGGGCAACTTCGAGGGCAAGAACATCCTGCACGTCGCCCGCCCGCCCGAGGCCGTCGCCGACGAGTTCGGGCTCTCGACAGAGGAACTGTGGAACCGCATGACCGGGATTCGGGCGAAGCTCTTCGCCGTGCGTGAGGAGCGTGTCAGGCCGGGCCGCGACGAGAAGATCCTCGCCGCCTGGAACGGTCTCATGCTCCGCTCCTTCGCGTTCGCCGCCCGCATCACGGGCCGCGAGGACTACCTCGAGGCCGCCGTGAAGAACGCGAACTTCGTCCTGAAGAAGCTCAAGGAAGATGGCCGCATCCATCGCTCCTACAAGGATGGCCAGGCGAGGTTCAACGGCTACCTGGAAGACTACGCAATGGTGGCGGACGGGCTCGTCGCCCTCTATGAGGCCACCTTCGAGACGCGCTGGCTCGTGGAGGCCGACGCCCTCATGGACGCCGTCTCCGAACTCTTCTGGGACGAGGAGAAGCGCATCTTCTACGACACCCCGGCCGACCACGAGGAGCTCGTCACCCGCCCGCGCGACGTCTACGACAACGCAGCTCCCTCGGGAACTTCAGTAGCCACCGAAGTCCTCCTCAGACTCGCCCTCTTTCTCGACCGTAACGATTACCGCCAGCGCGCCGAGGACGTGCTCGAAGAGCTCGCCGGCGGCATGGAGAAGGTCTCCGGCGGCTTCGGACGTCTCCTCTGCGCCCTCGACTTCTCGGCTTCCGAGCCTCGCGAGGTAGCAATAGTCGGGGAGCAGAGGTCGCCGGATACAAGAGCCCTCCTGCAAGCAGTCTACTCTGGCTATCTCCCCAACAAGGTCGTTGCGGGCCGCGACCCCGATGATGACGAGGCTGGGGGCCTGATCCCTCTCCTCGCCCAGCGCCCCGCCCGCGCAGGAAAGGCCACAGCCTACGTCTGCGTCCAGTACGCTTGCCAGACCCCGACCACAGACCCGGAGGAACTCACGAGGCAACTCGGAGCCTGAAAGCGGTTGGCGGAAGGCCCGCCTTCCACGAGCCACGGCTAGCCTGCCGGAAAAGGCGCTACCGATCCGCCTGCTCTGCCTTCGGAGGTCTATCGGGGCGCAGCCACAGTGAGACGTGGGCTGGCTGCATGGTCTCCCTGATCACCTCCGCAAGGTCGTTGTTCAGGGTCTCCAGGTCTGTCTGGTCGCGAAGCCTGGCGGAGAAGTCCTCGAGCGTCTTTCTCGCGTCGTACTTGCGGCGGTAGAAGCGTCGATCTATAAAGGACTGGATGCGGCGCCTCAAGGGATTGAAAAGCGCCGCTATCACGAGCGTGGAGACGACCACGGCTAGTTGCGGTTGGTCGGTCTGGCCCGTAAGGGCGCGCAGGATCGTCTGGGTAGCCGCCACACCACCGAAGTAGAGCGCCACCAGCGTGGCAGTGAGCGAACCGTAGACCAGCGTACGGTTGATGATGATGTCTATGTCGTAGAGGCGGTATTTCAGGACGGCAAAGCCTATGGCCACGGGCACTCCGGCGAAGCCGAGCACGGCCACCGAGAAGAGAAGGTCGAACCACCACGGGGGCGATTGTAGGATACCGCTCTCTCCCGACAACGCCACCGTGAAGACCACCCCGACCAGCATGGCGATCAGGTACAACAACCCCACGAACGAGGCGGCAAAGGCTATCCACTTGATCTGCTCGCGCACCTCGCCCCGCGAACGCCGGAAACGCAGCACCAGGCTCACCGCCGCAGCGAGGATGCACAGGGGTAGCAGGGGGGTAATGATGTTCGCTAGACCCACCAGCCAGGGAAGTGCCTCGAGCCCGAACGGGTTGCGTACCCCTCCCTGATTCTCCAGAGGACCCGGGGCGAGCATCCCGGCGACGCTGAGCAGCACGATCACCACTCCGGAGAAGAGAGCCAGGGGACGCCACCTCCTCGAGGGAAGCTTCCCGTCGGGAAACAGCAAGATCGTATAGATCCCTAGCAGCCCCACGGTAGGAACCCACAGCAACGTGTTGGCCAGCGCTCCTATCGTTACGGGAAAGGGAACCGAGCCAGGCCTGGCCACGCCGTACCTACTGTAGCTGTCGATAACCGTGAGGAGCATCCACAAGAGCCCGTCGGCCAGAAGGATCCAACCTATGGGGTTCTGCGGACGTCTGGAGGCGACCAGGGCGCCCACGAAGGGGAAGGCCAGAAAGAGCAAGACGTACAGCACGTCGCCAATGGTGCCGGCGGTGAACCAGTCGCCAGGGGACCGCGCGGGTCGGGGGAGGGCGTCGAGCACGCCGGAGGCGATGAGCATGGCCACAGAGAAGCCAGCAAGCGACCACGCCACCCAGGTGGCGGCGCGGACTCTCATCCCACCAACCCCTGCAGCCTGTTCTTCTGTTCCTTCCGTCACGAAGCCACCATAGCGGGCTACCGTCTCCCAAACGTTACGGCAAACGTTACGAGGAGGCGATACCTGGAAAGTCGGTGCGCGGCTCGACCCCGGCTACCCGAAGATGGCCAGCGGCAAATACGAGGAGACGATCCAGTTCGGCTGGTCCACGATCTCGGAGATCTTGAGGTCAACGACGAGGCTCGCCAGCACGTACGCCTCGACGGGCTCGAGCCCGTAGGTCGTGCTTATGTGCTCGACCATCGCCCGCAAAGAGTCTTTGGCGGCCTGCATGAGATCCTCGTTCACGCCCATGGTGGCGTACCAGCCAGCATCCTCGACCAGTGGTGTCAGCGGGCCTGGGGTCTGGAACTGGGGAGCGGGGATGCTGCGGCCCTTGATCAGGTCGAAGCGCAACGCAGCGTATACGGGGCTCTCGATGCCGGTGACGCAGACCTCCCCATCTCCCTGGGCCGCGTGCGCGTCGCCGCAGGAGAAAAGCGCTCCGGCATGCTGCACGGGCAGGTGCAGGATGGAGCCCTTGGTGATGTGGCGGGTATCCATGTTGCCGCCGAACGGTCCAGGCGGCATGACAGCAGGCTTCTCGGGGCCTGCCGGGCTCACGCCCATCGTCCCGAAGAACGGCTCTATGGGGATGACGATGTCGTCCTTGAAGAACGTGTAATCCCCATTGGTGAGGTCGAAGATCTTGAGGTAGGCGTCGGGGAAATCCTCGGGCAACAACCCGAAGCCTGGCAATACGGCGGTCCAGCCCCAGCCTGCCGTATGGATATCGACGACCTCGACGGTCAGTACGTCACCGGGCTCGGCGTCGGCCAGCGCGACGGGACCCGCGAGTGGGTAGAGGCGGTCCCAGTCGAGGCTAGAGAGAACGCTGGCGTCGGAATCGGGCCCGACCTGTCCGTCCGAGACCTCGCGAGTGTGGTAGACGACCGTGTCGCCAGGCTCGACCGTAAGGGCGTGTTCGAGCTCGTTGTCCCAGACGTGGTGAACTCTGTCTTCGGGGAAGTAATGTGTCTTCGCCATGCCGCAGACCTCCTTGTCGTCACTTTCCCTGCCCCTACTCTCTCAGTTTGCTGCATCTCTTTCCAGTGGGAAGGCTACAGGCCGCGCGACGCGCTCGGCGTCCTATACGAAGAGGTCCTAAAGCATCTGGAGGAAGAGTCACGAGGTAGCAGCGAAGAAGAGTGTGAACACAGAATACAAGAGGAAGTAGCGTCCTGACTGTCTCTCCCTCCGCGGCCTCTGTCTCGAGAGGTGCGCAATCTGGACAATACACCTGGGAAGCTTTACCTTCTACGTGGGGACTTTTCCGAAGTTGAGCTTCCGCGTTGCACGCTGTGGTGAACTTCTGATGTACGGGGTTCTAGGAAAGTCGTCGGCGCTGGAAGACTCAAGATACCAAGCCCACTGACGCGACCTCTATCGCTCTCCGAGGAAGCTGCTCTAGGGTCGCCGCCGGTCGAGCGGAACCCTCACCTCCACCCTCGTGCCGGCACCGGGCGCGGATTCGACGCGCGTGCTCCCTCCGAGCATCTCGGTCCTCTCGCGCATGGATCTGAGGCCGACGCCCCACGAAGGGGTGGCCCCGTCCGCCGCCTCCGGGTCGAAGCCCTTCCCGTCGTCCTCCACCGCGCCGTGCAGCTCCCCGTCTCCGACCTCCAGGGACACCCCTATGCACGAGCAGCCGGAGTGCCTGACGGCGTTCTTTATGGCCTCCCTCATCGCCAGGTAGATCTGCATCGCCGTGAGCCCCGGGATCGCCGACTCCTCGCCCGCGAGGGTGACCTCCATCTCTACGCCTTCCGAGGCGTAGTACTCTGCCAGCTTCGAGAAGGCCGCCTCGAGGCCGTCGGAAAGTTCTTCCTCTTGGAGGCGCTTTAGCTCGGCGGAGAGGGCGCGGGTCTGGTCGAGGGCGACCCTCGTGGTCTCTCTGGCCAGATCTAGCCTCTCCTTGGCGCGCTCGGGGTCGGCCTCCCGCAGGACGGAGTAGAGCTCCAGGGATTGGTGGGCCACCCTGTCGTGCAGCTCGCGGCTTATGCGCTCGCGCTCGGCGGCCTCGGCCAGTGAGGTCAGCTCGCGGGCGCGGGCCCTCTCCCTCTCCTCCTCGAGCTCCCTGGCCTCGGTGACGTCGAGCGTGACGCCCGTGAGGCAGTCGGGGGTAGAGCCCGAGTCGCGCAACACCCGGGCGCGGGAGAGTATCCTGCGGACCGCCCCATCGGGGCGGATCACGCGGTACTCCGCCTCGTACTCCCCGCCCTCCAGGGAGGCTCGTTTCAACCCGTCGCGGATCGTCGCGTGGTCGTCGGGGTGGATGCACTCGAAGTGCCCTTCGAGGGTGGGTCTGGCGTCCTCCGGCAGCCCGAGGTGGCGGTTGCAGGCCGCGGAGGTGAAAAACTCCCCGGTGTCGGAAACCAGCTCCCAGCGCCCGAGGTCCGCGGCCTCCACGGCGAGGCGGTAGCGCTCCTCGCTCGTCCGCAGGGCTTCTTCGGCGCCGGCGCGTTCCTGGGCCTCGGTATGACGAGAGATTATGATAGCGGCGGCCTGCGTTACCGTATCGGCGAGCGCAAGATCGTGCGGCGTGGCCTCACGCGCCGTGGTGAAGTACTGCGCAAAGGTACCGACCGGTTTGCCATCACGCGTCTCGATCGGGAAAGACCAGCAGCCGCGAAAGTCGTACTCCTCGGCTAGATGGACCCAAGGCTTCCACAGCGGCTCTTCGAAAACGTCACGGGTCAAGACCGGTCGGTCGGTAGCGGTCGCCAGGCCGCAGGCGAGCGAATCCTTTCCGATAACGAACCCCTCCACCCGCTTCGTGTAGGATTCGGGCATGTTTCCCGCGCCTCGGATCGGGTCAAGGAAGGTGACGTCCGGGTCGGCGATATAGAAGGCGGTCCGCGCCTCGCCCGCCGTCTCCTCGGAGACGATGCGAGCAAGAATACCGAGTGAATCTTCGAGCGGCGCACCATTGATCGCCGCCTGGAACGCTTCTTTCTGCCCGCGCATTCGCTTCTCATTAGTCCGCAGCGCCTCATCGGCCCGGGCGTGCTGGACCGCGACCCCCACATTCTTACCGTCCGATGTCAAGCGTTCGTGTCTCGTCGATCCTCCGCTCTCCCGCGGTGGTCACGCCATTATACATCCCAGCCCGGGCGGACTCGATTACTACGGCGCACCTAGGCACCGAAGCTCGTAGACGTGGGGGCATGGAAGAGAACTGGCGCCACCTACAGGATCTGGGAGGCGGCCCGCGAGCTGGGCATCTCCATCGAATGGCTGAGGGCGGGGGAGAAGAGGGGTTTCTACCCTCGGCCCTCAGGGACCGAAACCTGGGGCCACGCGGCACAAGATACGCGTGGTGCTCGACAAAGACCTACCCCGAAAGCTCGCCCATCCCTAACGAACCCCTTAGTCGAGTCCCGCGCCGATTCGCGCACCTTGCGCCTCCATACCCGGCGATCCAACGCAAGGCCCTTGGCGATCAGGGGCGTGAGAATCTCGCCGGTAACCCCGCAGAAAGCCCGGACGGCTTGTTCTCTAGAGCCTTTCGAGGGCCTGTTCGAGGTCGGAGATGACATCCTCGGCGTGCTCGATACCGACCGAGAGCCGCACGAGGTTCTCTCCGACCCCGAGCCGCTCCCTCCTCGACGGCGAGAGCTCGCGGTGCGAGGAGGTGGCCGGGTGGATGGCGAGCGTGTAGATGTCGCCCAACGACGGGGCCTTGACGCACAGCTTCAGGGAGTTGAGGAAAGTGAAGGACGCCTCGCGACCCTCCGCGGCGAGTTCGAAAGAGACGAGGCCTCCGGTATCCGCGAGCACGCGCCTGGCGGTCGTGTGGTCGGGGTGTGCTTTCAGGGAGGGATGGTTGACCTTCGCCACCTTGGGATGGGAGGCGAGGCGGGACGCGATGGTGCGCGCGTTCTCGCACTGGCGGCCCATCCGCAGGGGCAAGGTCTTGAGGCCGCGGTGCGCGAGCCAGGCCTCGAAGGGACCGAGCACACCCCCGACGAGCTTGCGTAGTTGCTCTACGGCTTCTGCGTAAGGCGGGCCAGCCGCGACGACGCCGGCCGTCAGGTCGCCGTGTCCGGAGAGGTATTTGGTCGCGCTGTGGACCACTATATCCGCGCCGAGCTCGAGAGGGCGCTGAAGATAGGGGGTGCCGAAGGTGTTGTCCACGATCAGGGCCGCCCCGGCGGCGCGGGTTATCTTCGAGATCTCCGGTATGTCGGCGACGCGCAACAGCGGGTTGGAGATCGATTCGACGACCACAGCGCGCGGACTTAGCTCGGCGACCTTCTTCTCCACCGCCCCGAGGTCGTAGGCGTCGACGAAGCGGGTCTCCACACCGTTCGCGCCGAAGACCTGCACCAGCAGCGTCGCCGTCGAGCCGTAGAGTTGCTCGGCCGCGAGGACCGTGGCCCCGCCCGTCAGGTCCGCGGCTGCGAATGCGGCGTGGGTGGCCGCCATCCCCGAGGCGAAGGCGAAAGCCCTGACCCCCGCTTCCGCCTCAGGAGCTTCCAGCGACATGAGGGCATCTTCGAGGGCGTGCACGGTGGGGTTGTCGTAGCGGGCATAGCTGTAGCCCTGTTCCTCCCCGCCGAGCACCCGGTCCGTCGTCTCGATGTTCGGGTGGGAGAAGGTGGTCGCGGCGTAGATCGGGGTCGATATCGGGTAGAAGGTTCCGTCCCTGTCGTCCTTCGCGCCGGCCCTGTCCTCTCCAGAGTGCACGGCGCGGGTCTCGAAACGTCTAGATCTCTTCATGGTGGCTAATACTACGACCCGGTAGCCTTGCCGACGACCTTTCCCGCGAAATCGAGGCCGAGTTCCGAGCAGATTACCTCTGCCGCGTTTCTCCCAGGGGCCATGGAGACGCCGGGTCCGGGATGGCTGCCCGAGCCGCACAGGTAGACGTTCTCCACGGGGGAACAGTAGTCGCCCATCTCGGGTATGGGACGCATCGAGCCCGTCTGGTAGGGCAGCATCGCGCCGTGGCAGATGGTTCCGTGCACGGCGCTGCTCAGCTTCCGCTCGAGGTCGAGAGGCGAATGAACCTCCCTTTTCAGCAACTTCTCTTGCAGGCCAGGGAGGTAGTCGGCGGTGATCCTGTCGACCAGGTAGTCAGCGTACTTCTCCTTCGCCCCGTCCCAATCTCGCTCCTGGATCCGCCCTGTGGCGTCGCCCCTGATCCTGTAGGGCACGCCGAGCACGACGAACTTCTTCAAGTGTTTGCCCTCGGGCGCCCTGCTCGGGTCGACCACGGAGTCGTTCCAGCTCACCACCAGAGGCGTGGCAGGCAGCTCTCCCCCGCGGCACTCGGCCGAAGCTCTGGCCACGGGATCGAGCGATGGCGGCGTCAGGTGCACGTGGCAGGCTTCCCCAGCCTCTGGCCCGGACTTGTATTCGACGGGCCCATCGAGGGCCGCGTAGATCACGAACGCCGAGTCTCCCCACTCGTATCGTTCCATCTTGCCCGCTATCTCCGGGCCGATGACCTCCTCTCCGAGGAACCCGAGCGCGAGTTGTCCGGGATCGACACCAGAGGCAACCAGCCGGCCGACAGGGATCTCTTCGCCGTCTTCCAGGCGCACCCCCGTGGCCCTGCCAGATCTGACGAGGATCTTCTCCACCCCTGCGTTCGTCCTGATCTCACCCCCGAGGGAACGCAGGTGGTCGGCGAGTGCCAGCGATACGTGATGCATTCCACCCTTCACCAGGTTATTCCCAGCGTCTTGCAGCACGGTCCCGAACAACCAGGCGAGCTCGGCGCCGCCGGCGTCGTCGGGGGCGTGTGCCATGAACAGGGCGAAGGCGCCAAACAGGCACTTGACCTCCTCGGACTCGAAGGTCTGGTCACACCACGAGCGCATACTCTGCAGGCCGAAACGATACTCGTCCATCCCACTGGGACTCTGCTCGAATGCTGCGGCCTCGGCGGAGAAAGCCGGCGGCGGCGAGAAGAGAGAGGCGACGATCTCGTCCTTCGCCGCCCTGTAGCGCTCGACCAGAGCGCGCCAGGTTTGGGCATCCTTCTTCGAATACCGGCCGATGTTCTCGACAGTCTTCTCCAGATCCCTGCTTACGGCCAACACCCTGCCGTCGGGGAAAGCGTGGGCGTAGACAATGTCGGGTTCGATGAGCTCCAGGCCGTGCTTCTCGAGCCCGAGCTCCCCCGGAACAGGGGAGAGGTTGGCCAGCTGGTAGCCGCTAGCGTGCACGTCAGACCTGAACCCAGGGAGCGTCAACTCCTCTGTGAGCGTCATGCCCCCACGTCGTGGTAGCGCTCGAGGACGAGCACCTTCAGGCCAGACTTCGCCAGGTAGCAGGCGCATGTCAACCCGTTGTGCCCCGCGCCGATAACGACAGCATCGTACCCCATCGACATCACTCTACCTCCAAAGGCTGACCCCCACTTCTGACCCTCCGGTCATGAGACGCCAGGAGCATATTGGCACACCTTCCAGAAATCTACTCAGGTCGGGCGTATGGCCACACGAAAGAGTGCTCCCCGGCGTGTTGTGCAAGCGGAGGGGGATCCTCTACTTCGCCGGGGAGCTTGCCCGCATTATCGTGGCAGATGCGTTAACGGATGGTAACGCACGTGTATCGATTTGGTTACGACGCCGGATTTTCTATCGGCTCGCCGATCTCCCAGGTCCCCGGCCTGCGCGCCGCCCGACCGCACCCAACCTACTCATTGAGCTGTATCAGGGCGAGCCTGAGATCGTCTGCCATCCCGCTGTGGCCGTGCTTCTCGGACTGGGAGATCCCCTTCTCGTAGGCGGCGCGCGCCTCGTCTTTGCGCCCGAGATCCGAGAGCACGTTGCCGAGGCGCGCGTAAGCGTTCCCCTCGTCGTCGGCGTGGATGGCCAGGTAGCGCTCCAGGACCGCCGCCTCGTCCTCGTTACGTCCGGCCTTCTCGTATTCATTGGCCAGGGCCAGCAACCCCGTAGGATTGTCGGGATTATCCGCCAGCATCCGCTCGAAATAATCTATCCTGTCGTCCATACAAATCCTCCCGTCGTCGCCCGTGCCAGTATATAAGCAATTCAGCACGGCGCTTCGCGCCTTGTCAGCACGCTCAGCCCTATGGGCTTCGCTGGTCGGCATGTCAGCAAGTCGTCTCGGGGCGTCGCCGCCAGCGCCAAATCCAACCGACACCGACAGCGTTCGTTCTTACGCGGCCAAGAGGGGCTGGAACGGTAAAAGCTGAAATGCTGAGAGCGAGGGCCGAAGGCCCGAAGCGTGCTGACAAGCGGAGGCGGAGCCGCAGCGTGCTGAAGTGCTGGCATGTGGGGTATCATAGGAAAAGTTAAGATGTATGATCGCCTGGCAAGAGCGTCTCTCCGGGGAGCCCGCACAGGGTATCGGGCCTCCTCGCGCGACGTTCGGGTCGAAAAGGGTATCGTCACGTGAGGGTGTGATCCGGTTGGAGAGAGAGACGGAACATCAGTTTTTCGGGCCGAACCTCGGCTACGTGTTGGAACTCTACGAGAACTACAAGGAGGATCCCGACTCCGTCGACGGGCGGACGCGGGAGTTCTTCGAGTCGTGGAGTCCGCCACGATTGGGGACGCCAGGCCCCAACGGACGGCAGGTAGCCCCCGAGGTCGACGTCGAGAAGGCCGTCGGGGCCTCCAAGCACGTCAGGCACATAAGAGACTTCGGGCATCGGGCCGCGAGGCTCGACCCGCTGGGGAGCGAGCCTCCGGGGGACCCGACGCTCGACCCGACCTTCTACCGGATAACGGATGAGGACCTGGAGACCTTGCCGACCGTCATCATCGGCGGGCCTGTAGCCGAGCGCACGTCCGACGCCAGGGAGGCCGTCGACGAGCTGCGCAGGATCTACTGCAACACGACGGGTTACGACTTCGGGCACGTCCACGATCCCGAAGAGAGGTTCTGGCTGCGCGAGTCCGTAGAATCTGGCCGTTTCGACAAGAGGATGGAGGGGGAAGACGCCAGGCGGCTCCTCCAGAGGCTGACCAGGGTGGACGCCTTCGAGAAGTTTCTCCACAAAACCTTCCTCGGCCAGAAGCGCTTCTCCGTCGAAGGGAACGACATGGTCGTCCCGATGCTGAACAGGATCATCCGCTCCGCCGCTGACGTCGGCACGCGCGTGGCCATCCTGGGCATGGCGCACAGGGGGAGACTCAACGTCCTCGCGCACGTGATGGACAAGCCCTACTCCAAGATGTTCGGCGAGTTCCAGCAGCCCGAGAAGGGAGAGCAGGCCTCGGCCGCCGGAAGCCGCGGTGATGCGTGGGTGGGTGACGTGAAATACCATCTCGGCATCAGGGGCTTCCAACTCGCTGACGAGGAGGCCGACGAGGAGGTCTTTATCCACCTCGCCCCGAACCCGAGCCACCTCGAGCTCGTTAACCCTGTGATCGAGGGTATGGCCCGCGCCTCCCAGGAGGATCGGGACGAGGCGGGACCGGCACAGCAGGACGTCGAGGCGTCTCTACCCATCCTGTTGCACGGG
>Ga0126304_10001164_pt1 | contig 12074 bp, 16 predicted proteins | sample Plot25_FD_92538 | JGI IMG/M metagenome (GOLD analysis project Ga0126304, IMG submission 92538) | Serpentine soil microbial communities from UC McLaughlin Reserve, CA, USA - Plot25 | ecosystem: Environmental > Terrestrial > Soil > Grasslands | place: USA: UC McLaughlin Reserve, Lake County... | reverse complement strand
GAGCGTGCGCGGCGCTGCGAGCTGGGCCGCGCCCAGCGCCACGCTGAACCAGCCGAGCCCCTGGGCGACCACGTCCTTGGCGGGACGCCCGTTCCCCTCGTATGCGGCCATGTCGAATCCCCCTCTGCTCGTTTTGCAGCGGGTCCGTCGTACCTGCGCGGCTTCCGGGTAAACCTACGCCGCGGCGAGCGCGGACCTCGGCAGACCAGGTGCACGCAACTTCGGCGGGACGCGCGCAAACCTCGTCGCCGGCAGCGCTAAACGCCGACCGTCGAGCAAGCGTCGTCGCCGTGCGCGACGCCCGGGAGCTTGGCGAGCATGTCGCCGAGCGCCTCGATCTCCTCGGGGGAGAGGAACTCCTCGAACAGCGTGCGGATCGACGACATGTGCCCGCACGACGCCTCGGCGAGCTTCTCGCGGCCGCTGTCAGTCAGCTGCGCATACGTCACGCGAAGATCGGAGTCGCACGCTGCGCGCTCGACGTGGCCCGCGTTCTCGAGCCCCTCGAGCAGGCGCGTCACCCCGGACGGCGTGAGCAGCAGGCGGCGCGCGAGGTCGACGCGCTTCAGCCGCTGGTCGGGCGCCGACGAGAGCACGAGCAGCGCCTCGAAGTCGTTGATCGTCAGCCCGTGGTCGGCGAGGAGCGATGCGCTCAGCTCGCGCGTCGTGACGGCCTGAGCCCGCAGCAGCATCGCGAACGCGCGTACGGCGGGGCTCGTTTCCACGAGGCTCTCGGCCGTGATAACTGCTTGATCAGACAATACTTGACACCTCAATCTTCTCTCGCTACATTACTTGCGCGCTCAAATAGTACCTCACAGATCGGAGGAAGTACACAGATGAGCACCACCGCAATTCCCACGCTCGCCGGCACGTGGACGGTCGATCCGGTGCACTCGACGGTCGGCTTCGAGGTCGACTACATGGCCGGGACGTTCAAGGGCGAGTTCCACGAGATCGGCGCCCGGCTGGTCGTCGACGGTGATCGCGCGCGGCTCGAGGGCAGCGCGAAGGTCGCGAGCGTCGACGTCAAGGACGAGGACCTCAGCGGCCACCTGCAGTCGCCCGACTTCTTCGACGCCGAGGCTCATCCGGAGCTTCGCTTCGCGGCCGACGACGTCGACATGAGCGAGAGCGAGGTCACGGCCCGCGGCGAGATCACGATCAAGGGCGTCACGCGCCCCGTCGAGGTGACGGGCACGGCGACGGCGCCGCTGGTCGACCCGTACGGCAACGACCGCATCGGCCTTCGCCTGACGGCCGCGGTCGACCGCACCGAGTTCGGCGTCAGCTGGAACAACCCGCTTCCGAGCGGCGAGCCGGCTCTGGCGAACGACGTCCGCATCGTCACCGACCTGCAGTTCGTGAGGGCGTCGTAACAGTGAAGGTCCTCGCGATCTCCGGCAGCCTCCGGGACGACTCGTTCAACACCAAGCTGCTTCGCGCAGCCGCGGAGCTGGCGCCGCCCGGCGTCGAGGTCCAGCTCTGGAACGGGCTCAAGGCCGTGCCGCCGTTCGACGAGGACGACGAGGGCGAGCAGGCGCCGGCGCCCGTCGTCGAGCTGTACGACGCGATCGCCGGCGCCGACGCCCTGCTGTTCGCGACCCCGGAGTACAACTCGTCCATTCCGGGTCAGCTGAAGAACGCGATCGACTGGGCATCGCGGCCGAAGGCCACAGCTCCCATCGGCAACAAGCCGTCCGCGGTCATCGGCGCCAGCACGGGCATGTTCGGCGGGGTCTGGGCGCAGGCCGAGCTGCGCAAGGTGCTCGCGAGCGCGGGCGCCCGCGTGGTCGAGGGAGAGGTGCCTGTCCCGGTCGCGCACACGCGGTTCGACGCCGACGGGCGCCTGACCGACGAGGAAGCCCGCGAGCGACTTGCCGAGGTCGTCGCGTCGCTCGTCGCCGTCGCCGAGCGCGTCCCGGTCGCTGCTTAACGGGATACGCTCGGCGCGTGCGCGTCGAGTCGTCGGTCACCGCGATCACCTGGCTGCCGTTCGCGGCACTCGACGCCCTTCCGAACATGCCTCTCGGGTTCGCCGTCGCGCACTACGACGAGCCGCCCGGCGAGCGCCTGCAAGACATCGACGCGCTCCGCGAGGCGGACGCGTTCCGGGAGGCGAACGAGCTACGTGCCTTCATCGAGGTCGAGAGCGGCGAGATCGTCGGCCACGGCCGCGGAGGCCGCGACGTCGTCGCGGGCGTCGGGCTCGAGCTCGGCCCCGATCAGGTCGCGTTCCCGGCCGTGGAATTCCCGGTCATCCGACCGGAGCCCGAGCTGGGGGACGGCTGGGCGCGCTTCACCCAGACCGTCGGCGGGCGGATCGGCCTGCCCGCGCCGAGGCCCGTCCAGGGCGAGGGCTACTTCCACTTCGGCTCGGCGCTCGCCTGGACGACGCTCGAGCTCGTCCTGCATGCGGACGGCGGGGCCGACGGCCGCCTGGTCACCGCGAGCCCGTTCCCGCGCCACTCGGTCTACGACGACGACGGCCGGCTGGTCGGCGAGCACGGGTTGCACGACTTCGACGGCTGGTACGAGCAGTCGTTCGGCGAGGCCACGCCGTGGGGCGACGAGGACGCGCCCGAGGTCGTGGCGGCGATCGAGGCGCAGCTCGAGGCCGAGCTGACCCGCATCGCCCTGACGCTCGATGCGCGGCTGCCGCGGCGGCGGCTCGACGTGGGGGAGACCCTCGTCGAGCAGGGCGAGCCGGGCTGCGACATGTTCCTGCTGCTCGACGGCCTTCTGGACGTCGAGGTGGACGGCGAGACCGTCGCCCGCGTCGGCGCCGGAACCGTCCTCGGGGAGCTCGCGGTCCTCGGCGACGGCCGCCGCAAGGCGACCCTGCGCGCACGACGCGCTTGCCGAGTCGCCGTGCTCCCCGGCAACGCGCTCGGCGGCACCGACCTCGCCAGGCTTGCGCTCGAGCGACGCGAGGCGAAGAGCTAGCCGGCGGCCGAGGCCGTCGCCGTCCGCCGCACGACCTCTTCGCGAACTGCGGGCGCGACCTCGGTTCCGAGCAGCTCGATCGCGCGCAGCACGCGCTCGTGCGGGAGGTCGCCGACGCTGATCTGCGCGAGGAAGCGCTGGTGTCCGAAGAGCTCGTGCTGGAAGAGGATCTTCTCGACGACCTGCCCGGGGCTGCCGACGACGAGCGCGCCGCGCAGCGTGCGCAGGGCGTCGAAGTCCTGGCGCCTGATCTCGGTCCAGCCCCGCTCGCGGCCGATCGCGTTCATCATCGCCGCATAGGACGGGAAGAACTCCTCGGCCGCCTGCTCGCCCGTGTCTGCCACGTACGTGTGCGAGTTGATACTCAGCGGCGGGTCGTGGCCCGCCTGCGCAGCTGCTCTCCGATGCAGCTCGGCGAACGGCACGAACCGCTCGGGTTGCCCGCCGATGATTGCGAGCGCCATCGGCAGGCCGAGCGCCCCGGCCCGGACTGCGGACTCGGGGTTCCCGCCGACCGCCACCCAGATCGGGAGCGCGTCCTGGACCGGCCGCGGGTAGACGCCGAGGCCCTCGATCGGAGCGCGGTGATTCCCGGACCAGGTCACCTCCACCGAGTCGCGGATCTCGAGCAGCAGGTCGAGATGCTCCGCGAAGAGCTCGTCGTAGTCGCGCAGGTCGTAGCCGAAGAGTGGGAACGACTCGATGAACGAGCCTCGGCCGACCATGACCTCGGCGCGGCCGCCCGAGAGGAGGTCGAGGGTGGCGAAATCCTGGAAGACCCGCACGGGGTCGTCCGAGCTGAGCACGGTGACCGCGCTGGTCAGGCGGGCGCGGCGGGTTCGGGCCGCCGCCGCGCCGAGCACGACGGCGGGCGACGAGACGGCGAAGTCCGGCCGGTGGTGCTCGCCGACGCCGAAGACGTCGAGCCCGACCTCGTCGGCGAGCTTCGCTTCCTCTAGCACCCCCTGCATCCGCCGCTCGGGGTCGACGTCGCCGCGCAGCTCCGCGAAGGTGTAGACGCCGATCTCCATCGGGAGAACGTTAGGCGCGCGGGTTATGGCGCGGCGCGGTCGGCGACGAGGTACTCGTAGATGTCGCGGAGGTCGTCGAGCGCCGCCTGCACGTCCGCCTGCTCGACGTCGGCGCCCGCGTCGATCCGCAAGGCGATGTCATCTGCAGCGAGGAAGTTGCGCACGATCTCGGGATCCGCGCCCTCCTCCACGACCGGATTGGAGAGGTCAAATCGGCGGTCCGACTCCAGCATCCCGCGGACGAAGCGCACGATTTCGGGCAGCGCGCTGTCGGGCTCGTCGGCCGCCTGCTCCTGCAGCTCCTCCCAGCGCGTCTGCCATTCGTGGAGATCGAGGCCAGGCTCGACCATCCCGCCTCCTTCCTCTCGGTTGTCGACGGGATGGTTGCCTGTGATGTCGGGTCGAAACCCGCTAGGCGGCGCGCGCCAGCTCGCCGTCGCCGGCGACGACCGTGTCGCCGAGCTTCGCGGCGAGCTTGCGGAGGGCCTCGCCCTCGAGCTGGCGGACACGCTCACGCGTGATCCCGAGCTCCTTGCCGATCGCCTCCAGCGCCATCTGCTGGCCGTCGAAGCCGAACCGCAGCTCCAGGATGCGACGCTCCCGCTCGGGCAGGTCCTTCAGGGCCTCCCGTACCTCGTGCCGCCGCACCGCGTCCCCGGCCTCCTCGGCCGGGTCCTCGGCGCTGGGATCGGCGAACAGGTCGCCGAGCTCACCGTCGCCCTCGCTGCCGATGGTCTGGTTGAGCGAGGCCGACACCTCGGCGACGTCGAGCGCCTCCTCGACGTGCTGGAGCTCCAGGCCCGTCGCCTTGGCGAGCTCCTCTGCCGTCGGAGCCCGCTCGAGCTCGAGCTCCAGGCGCTTCCGCGCCCGCCCGAGCTTGACCCGCCGCTCGTGGACGTGAGTCGGGACACGGATCGTCCGCGACTGGTTCGCCACCGCACGCTGACAGGCCTGGCGAATCCACCAGGTCGCGTAGGTCGAGAACTTGAAGCCCTTCCGCCAGTCGAACTTCTCGGCGGCGCGGTTGAGGCCGATGATGCCGTCCTGGATCAGGTCGCCCAGGGCCATGCCCTGCCGCTGGTAGCGCTTCGCGATCGAGACCACGAGGCGCAGGTTGCAGTTGATCATCCGCGCTTTCGCCTCAGCGTCGCCGCGCTCGATCCGCTTGGCCAGCTCGACCTCCTCGGCGGCGGTCAGAAGGGGATAGCGGCCGATCTCGTTCATGAACATCGTCAGCGAGTCCGTCGTCACGAGCTGGGCAGGCGCAGCGGTGACCGGCTCCAACGCCACGCGTGCCGGATTCTCGCGCTCTATCTCGACGTCGCGCGACTCGAGCTCCGCGCGCACTGCCGCGAGCTCGTCCTCGTCGAGATCGTGCTCGAACGCCAGCGCCTCGAGCGCCTCCTCGGCGACCGTCCCGCGCTCCTCGGCGTCCTCGATGAAGACCGTCAGGTCTCGTGTTGCAAGCAAGTAACTCTCACTCCCTTTCCCGTAGTCGGGGGCCGCCGACCGCTCGTCGCCGCCGGCGGCACTCCCACGCAAAGATCTAAACGGTCTGAGAGCGCTTGCTATTCCCCGGTTCTAGCGGTCGTCGCCGCTCTCGTTCTCGCTGTCCGAGTCGACTCCGACGACCTTGTAGCTCGCATCGAGCTGGACGTCCACCGTGGCGCCGTCGGACCGGGTCACCTCGACCTCCCACTCGGACTCCTCGTCCTCCTTCTCGATCGCATTGACGGTGCCGCCTCCCGTGTGTGCGAGCGCGGCTGCCCTCGCCTGCGCCGCGCCAGGCCCCGAGTAGCTGGGCCCGTCGTCGTCGCCGCCGCCGGCGATTGCCCAGGCGGCTCCGCCGAGCGCGAGCGCGGCAACGATGACGACGGCTGCCGAGATCTTGATGAAGCGCGAACTCATCGGTGCTCCCTCCTTGTCAACGGGCGATGCGCCGCGACGGTAACGGGCGCTCGTGAGCTGACGATGAGGGCGGTTCTCATCGGACACTCATCCCCTCGCCCACAATGAAAGGCGTGCGCCTCCTGGTCGTCGAGGACGAGGTGAAGCTCGCCGCCCTGCTGCGCCGTGGGCTGACCGAGGAGACGCACGCGGTGGACGTTGCCGTCACCGGCGAGGACGCGCTCGCGCGAGCGCACGCGACCGACTACGACGCGATCGTCCTCGACGTCATGCTGCCGGGGATCGACGGGCTCGAGGTCTGTCGCCGGCTGCGCACGGCGGGGGTCTGGTCGCCGGTCCTCATGCTGACCGCGCGCGACCGGCTCGCGGACCGCATCGGCGGGCTCGACGCCGGCGCCGACGACTATCTGACGAAGCCGTTCGCCTTCGCCGAGCTGCTGGCGCGGCTGCGTGCGCTGGCACGTCGCGCCGCTCCCGAGCGCCCGGCGATCATCGCGGTCGGCGACCTCGTCCTCGACCCCGCAACGCACGGAGTACGGCGCGGCGCCGCGGAGATCGACCTCTCGCCCAAGGAGTTCGCCATGCTCGAGACGTTCATGCGCCGCCCGAACCGCGTGCTCTCGCGCTTCGACCTCCTCGAGCACGCGTGGGACTACGACTACGACAACCGCTCGAACGTGGTCGATGTGTACGTGCGCTACCTCCGCGAGAAGATCGACCGGCCGTTCGGGCGCGCTTCGCTCGAAACCGTACGGGGCGCCGGCTACCGGCTGCGCGCGGACACATGAATCGGCTGCGGCTGCGCCTCCGCCTGACCCTGGTGTTCGCCGTCGCGATGGCAGTCGTGCTCACCGTCCTCGGAGCGTTCCTGTACGTCCGCGTTCGCGCCACCCTCGACGAGCAGCTCGACCAGAGCCTTCGCAGCCGTGCGCAGACGGCCGCGATTGCCGGGGCCGGCCCGCGCGTCGGCGACGACGAAGGGTTCGTCCAGGTTCTCGGCGACCGCGCGACCAGCCCGCTGAGCCGTCAAGAGGTCGAGCGCGCGCGGCGAGAGAGCTTCTTCGCGGAGCGGGAGAGGATGCGCGGCCTCGAGGGGCCGGTGCGCCTGTTCGTCGCCGAGGAGAACGGCGCGGTCGTCGTCGCCGGCGTGTCGCTCGACGACCGCGACGAGGCCGTCTCCGCGCTGCTCACCCAGCTCGCGATCGGCGGTCCGATCGCCCTGCTCCTCGCGTCGCTCGCCGGCTTCGCGCTCGCAGGGGCCGCGCTTCGTCCGGTGGAGGCGATGCGGCAAAGCGCCCAGGAGATCTCGGCCCGCGTCGACGGCGACCGCCTTCCCGAGCCCGAGGGCGACGACGAGATCGCCCGCCTCGCGCGCACGCTCAACGAGATGCTCGCACGGCTCGAGGCGGGGCTCGAGCGCGAGCGTAGCTTCGTCGCGGAGGCCAGCCACGAGCTGCGAACCCCGTTGGCCTCGCTGAAGGCCGAGCTGGAGCTCGCGTTGCGGCGTCCGCGATCGAACGAGGAGCTGCGCGCAGCGATCGCGTCCGCCGCCGAGGAGACGGACCGGCTGGCCGCTCTCGCCGAGGACCTCCTCGTGCTCGCCCGCTCCGACGAGGGCGAGCTGCGGGTCGCGAGCGAGCCGATCCGGGCCGGTGACCTCCTGGAGACGGTGGCTCGCCGCTTCGCCGCCCGGGCGGAGGGCGCCGGTCTCGACGTCGACGTGCAGGCCTCGCCGACGCTCGAAGGCCGCGGCGACCGTGCGCTCCTCGAGCAGGCGGTCGGAAACCTCGTCGACAACGCGCTCCGCTACGGGTCGGGAACCGTACGGGTCGAGGCCGGCGCGGAGAACGGGTCGCTCGCTTTCGCCGTCAGCGACGACGGTGAAGGCTTCCCGCCCGAGTTCCTCCCTCGCGCCTTCGAGCGCTTCAGCCGAGCCGACGGAGCCCGAACCTCGGGCTCCACCGGCCTCGGCCTTGCGATCGTGGAGGCGATCGCCCGCGCCCACGGCGGGACGGCGTCGGCGCGGAACACGGCGGACGGCGGCGCCAGGTCGCGCTCACGCTCCCGAGCTAACGGCGCTCGACGCGGGCGACGAAGCAGCCGGCCTCGGTATTGCGGACGTTGACGTAGTCGACCTCGGGCAGGTCGAGCAGCCGCGCCAGCGTCGGCTCGGCGTCCGCCCCCGTGGTCCGCTCGAGCTGCACGACCCGCGGCCCGGCGGCGACGGCCTCGAACGTCAGCTCGAGCTCACCGAGCGTGGGCGGAAACCCGTGGCCGTCGTACGGCTCACATTCGTCGGCGTGGATGAACACCGGGCCTGGCTGCCGGAACTCCGAGACGCCTGCGTAGGTGTCGTGCGTGAACAGGATCCGGTGCTCCTCGCCCTCCCTGAAGGTGCGCAGGCACAGACGGCACGGGCCGAAGCCGGTGGCCGGTTGCGTGAAGGCCGCGTGGCCCCAGACCGGATCCACGCCGTGCTCGCGGACGTGGCGGGCGGTGTCCTCGGCGATGCCCCTGACGGCGAAGTCCTGCGCGATTGCTGTCATCCTCGTCTCCTCTGTCGCTGGATGCGTCGTAAGGAAGAACGCGCGTCGAGCGCGTGCCGTGAGATCGAGCGCTCATCGACTCCTAATCGGCGCCTCGGACGGTGGGGCGGGAGGAGCCGGTCACGTTCCGGCCATGAGCGCCTCCACCAGCTGCTCCTGCAGCCACGAGAGATAGGCGTAGACGGCCAGCTCCGCCGCCGCGGGGTCGTTCGCGTCGAGGTCGAAGCTCATCTCCTCCGTCACGTCGAGGCGGGTGCCGAGAACGAGGCGCAGGTCGTTCAGGACGCGAAGCCAGGACTCGGCCTCGTCGGTCGTGAGCGTGTCGTTGCGAAGCGTGCCCTGGACGGTTGCGATCGCCCGTTCGCGACCGACGTCGAGCTGGCTGCCCACCAGTCCGCGGTACGCGGCCTCGGCCTCGGGGTCGTCCGCGTGCGCCGGCGGGAACAGGCGGCGGAGGTCCGGGTGGTCGGGCTCTTCGTCCACCCGCCCGCGGAGCTCCTCGCAGAGCAGCTCGAGCAGCTCGCGCTCGTCGTCGGGTAGGCGCACGCGGATCGCGCCGCCGCGGCCGCGCTTGATCCGTGGTCGCGGCAGCAACATCAGCGCCTTAGTCCTGCTGCATCGTGGCCCAGAGCCCGTGCCCGTGCAGGCGGGAGACGTCGAGCTCGGCCTTCTCGCGGGTGCCGTTCGACACGACGGCCTTCCCCTCCTCGTGCACCTGCAGCATCAGCTTGGTCGCCTCGGCGAGGCTGTAGCCGAACAGCTTCTGGAACACGAGCGTCACGTACGACATCAGGTTGATCGGGTCGTTCCAGACGATCACGATCCACGGCCGGTCGTACTGCGGGTCGTCCTCGCCGCTGGGCTCCTCGACTTCGACCTCGGCCGGCGTGAGCGTCGTGCTCATAACCTCATTGTCGCTACGCCGTTAACCTCTTGCCGGATGGAGGCCGCCGCCGACACGAGCGCGCGTGAGGGTCGCTACGAAGGCGTCCTCCGCTACTACCAGCTCGCCAAGAAGAAGGAGTGGCAGACCCGCGACCTGCCGTGGGGCGACGAGCCGCCGATCCCCGAGACCCGGCCGGGGTTGGCGCCCGAGCGGAAGGCACGGCGCCGCGACCTCTGGCGCTCCGTGATCACGCAGCAGCTCCAGGCCGACCAGTTCGCAGTCGAGATGGCCGCCCAGCTGCTCTCGATCGCTCCCGACTACGAGGCGAAGCTCTACTACTCGACGATGGTCCAGGACGAGGCGCGCCACACCGAGGCGTGGCTGCGACTGGCGGAGGAGGCCGGGGGAACCGCGGAGCATGACCCGCATCTCGACCGGCTCGCTCGCATGTTCCTCGACCTCGACACGCTCGAGCAGAAGGTGTTCCTGATGCAGGTCTTCTTCGAGCGGCTGATCATCCCGCGCTTCCGCCTGATCGCGCGGGCGGCGCCGGGGACGGTGCTCGAGGACCTCTGCAACAGGCTCACGATCGACGACGGCATCCACCACGGCGCCGGGGTGGCCTACGAGCGCGTGCTGCTCGAGAACGCGAACGAGAAGACGAAGCGGGGACTCGTCGACGTCGCGAACAAGATGCTGCCGATCTTCGTCGAGCACGCCCTGTGGCGCCCCAAGGAGCGGGCGTTCATCGGCGACGCGATGCGGACGCGCGACCTCGAGAACCTGCATGAGGACCTGAACCAGGGCGTCAAGCTCGCGAACTCGCTCGGCCTGGACGTCACCGACGTCGAGCTTCCGTCCTTCTCGTGACCGCGCTCACCGGAGGCTGCCTCTGCGGCGGCGTGCGTTTCGAGGTCACGGAGGAGCCGCTGACGGCGTCGTACTGCCACTGCACCCGCTGCCAGCGCCGAACGGGGACGGCGGCCTCGGCCCAGGCCCGGTTCGCGCCGGGCGCCGTCCGCATCCTCGAAGGCCAGGAGCGCGTGAAGTGGTTCGAGCCCCCGGACGGCTTCCACAAGGGGTTCTGCTCGGAGTGCGGGTCCGCGCTCTTCAGCCGGCCGCCGAGCGGCGGCGAGCCGACGAGCGTCCGCCTGGGCGCGTTCGACGCCGATCCTGGGATTCGGCCGCAGTACCGTCAGTTCGTCGAGTACGCCGCGGCGTGGGAGCCCATCCCGGACGACGGGCTTCCGCGCCACCCCGAGCGGAAGACGTAGCTCCGGCGACGCCGCCCGTGCGCGGTTCGCCGGCTCGGCGGCGATCGTCTACCCGACGAGCCAGGCGATCGCTTCCCGCGCCACGGGCGGCGGCACCTCGTGGTCGCCGTCGAACTCGACGTACTTGACGCGGTAGCCGGCCGCGCGGAGGCGCGGAACGCCGCGGCGGCTCGTGCGGCCGATCGGGAGGATCGAGTCGTGCGTGCCGTGCGAGATGAAGAGGCGCGGCATGCCGTTCTGCTGCCCGAAAGCGATGAAGCCCGGCGAGAAGGCGATCACCGAGTGGAACACGTCGCCGTTGGTGAGGCCCAGCGAGAGCGCGTAGGACGCGCCGTCCGAGAAGCCGGCGACGGCGACATCGCGGACGTCGTACTCGGAGAACACCTTCTCGAGCAGCCTGTCGATGCCTGCGACGTCCGGGCCGAACCCTCCCATGCTGATGTCCCAGGTGGGGCCGGTCGACTTGGGCGCGAGCAGGATCAGCCCGGCTGTGTCCGCGTACGGACGCAGGAGCGCCATCGGCTCGGCGGGGTCGCCGCCGGCGCCGTGGAGGGCCAGGACGAGCGTCTTGGGGCCGTCGTCCGGCGGCACGTAGAGCGTCGCGCCGTCGATCGTTCGTACACCCGGCTTGCCCGGATCGTCGACCGAGTCGTGCGGCCGCGCCAGGAGGCGGCCCTGCGCCGACACCTCGGCGGGCGGCGGAGCCAGCCCGGCTTCGTCGCCGCCGTCCGCGCCGCAGCCGGCGACGAGCGCGACGGTGAGCGCTGCGAGGGCAACGAGCCTCATGGAGACCTAAGACGAACGGCGTCGCCGAAAGTCCAGTCAGCCGGGCCGGGTCGACAGATCGTCGAGGAGCTCCGTGAGGTCCGGCGCCCGGCCGCGCTGGTGCGCCCAGCGCTTGCAGGCCTGGGCGGCCCCCTTCGCGAGCGCGTCCGGCAGCCCGAGCGACCCGCATGTGCGCGCGATCTCCTCCATCTCGTCCTGCCACCGCCAGGCCTTGGGTCCGGCGCGCGAGATCGAGTCAGCGTTGACGCCCTCGCGGGCCAATGCGTCGGCGACGCCGTAAGCGCGCGCGATCGCATGGGCCTGGGCCGTCAGCAGCACGCCGATCTTGTTCCAGCCGCCGAAGGCGATCTTCAGCGCCGACGCCGCGCCCAAGCCGCCCGGAAGCGGGATCGCGTGGACGTCCGAGCCGTCGAAGAGCCGCGTGACCGCCTCCACGTCGTCGTCCGCGCCCGAGAGGTACAGGTTGATCCGGGCACGCGAGATGATCCCTCCGTCCACGAGGCGAAGGCCGGTCTCCGCGGCGATGCGCTCCGTGCGGTCGGGCGAGATCGCGTTCGCCTCGACGTACACGCCCTGAAATCGCTCCGCGGCGGCAGACCTCGCGACCTCGTCGGCGATCCCCGGCGGGCAGACACTGACGATGAGATCGCTCTCGGCCACGAGCCGCGCCGCCGACGCGACGTCGCGGAAACCGCCT
>Ga0126304_10001163_pt1 | contig 12077 bp, 13 predicted proteins | sample Plot25_FD_92538 | JGI IMG/M metagenome (GOLD analysis project Ga0126304, IMG submission 92538) | Serpentine soil microbial communities from UC McLaughlin Reserve, CA, USA - Plot25 | ecosystem: Environmental > Terrestrial > Soil > Grasslands | place: USA: UC McLaughlin Reserve, Lake County... | reverse complement strand
CGGGCAACCGAGAACACCAGAACGAGGGCGGCGACGTTCGCCACCGACGCCACGGCCAGCCCGATCATCGATCGCCCGAGGCCCGAGTCACGGGGCACGATGAGACCGGTCGACGGATCGACGGACCGACCGCCCGCCGATCGCATCAAGGCCACGACCTGGAGGGGCAGCGCCACGAGGGCCCGGAGCACCCTCCGAACAACCGCGTTGAACCCGGTCGCCCCACCACGCGATGGCACGTGCGGGATCATCAGCGCGAGTGTGCCACGTCGATATGTGGGGCCGGCCGTCTCATGCCCGGCGTCAGGGTTCTGTCAACGAGACCCCAGATCGGATATGAGAGAACCCTGACTGGTGGCGGGGAGCGAGAGACTCACTCTTCCTCGCCCGGCCTACCGCCGCCCTACCCCGCCGGTAGCGCGCCACGGTCAGGGCGCGAACGCCGCGGCCGGCGACGTGGACGAGCGCTCCGAGTACAGTCTGGACGTCCTGGTTCCCGGCCTCGCCGCGAGGCAGAAATAGCTTCGGAATCAGCTCACGCCGAGGGTCGAGCGCAACTTCTCGAGCATCGCTTGCTCGCCCTCGCTGACCCGTACGGCGCCGAACCCCATGAACCCGCCCTCCTTCGCCGAATCGGCGGCCCCCTGGGCCACGTCGAGCAGCCAGTGACGGAACGCCTCCGCTTCTTCCGGCGTCGCCTTCGCGCGGAGGATGTCGTTCACCGCCGAGAGCTCGTCTAGCACCAACGTGCCGGCGAGCTCCGAGCTGTCCGGCTTGAACCCGGCCAGGGGATTCTGTTTCTGATTGACCATCGACATGATGTCTTGCGACACCTCGATGAGCAGCTGCTCGCGGGACGGCGGGGTGGAGGCTTCCTTCAGGGTCGCGATCGTCTCGTGGGACAACTCGATCGGCCCGCCCGGATCCGCCAGCGAGATCGCCATTCCCGCGACGAACGGGGCGCGTCTGAGGCGGTTCCACTCATCGTCGGTGTAGTCGGCCTTCCCACTCATCGCGTGCTCCTTCCCGATCCGAGGGTGTGCCTCCTCTGGTCATACGCCTCTCATCTAGCTTGCGGTAGAGCCTCCGACCCCAACGACACGATGCCCATGATGAACGACAGCGGGCCAAGCGCGATCCGACCGCATAGCCATTCCTCGGGCGGCCGGGCAGCTGTGCTCCGGCTGGCGGCAGAGGCTTGGCCATGCCACTGAACGTTCCCGGGGAAGGCGGCGCTGGATCTAGGAGTAGAACTCGATGATCAGCCGCTCTTCGATCGGGACCGGGAGCGGGATCTCGTTGCGCTCGGGAAAGCGGGACATCGTGCCCTGGAGCTGGTCGACCTTGCGGTACAGGTAGGGAGGCGGGTCGGGGGAGAGCTCGATCGCCTCGCGCACGTAGACGAAGTTCTTGGCCTTGTCCGAGAGCTCGATCGTGTCCTCGGGCTTGACCTGCGCGCTGGGGACGTCGAGGCGGCGGCCGTTCAGCTTCACGTGGCCGTGGCTGACGAGCTGGCGGGCCTGGCGCTGGGTGAGCGCGAACCCGAGCCGCAGGATCACGGCGTCCAGACGGGTCTCGAGCTGGCGGATGAGCTCCTCGCCGGTGACGGCGCTCTTGCGGCTCGCCCGCTCGTAGTACGAGCGCATCTGGCGTTCGCCGACCCCGTAGATGTGGCGGAGCTTCTGCTTCTCGAGCAGGCGGACCTGGTACTCGGAGAAGCGCTTGCGGCCCCGCCCGTGCATGCCTGGAGGGTAGGGGCGCTTGGCCGACGGGCAGTTCGGCCGCCCACACAGGGCGACGCCGGCGCGGCGGCACATCCGATGACGAGGTCCGACTTTGTCCATAGCGACCAGCAAGGTTACCAGCGGGCCTGGTGGGGCTCCCCCGCCACGACTGTAGGCTCGGCAACCCGGATGGACCTCGCCGATCGCGTCGTGGGCAGCGCCCTCGGGCTCGCGCTCGGGGACGCGCTCGGAGCCCCCTTCGAGTTCCTGCGAGCCCGCAACGTGCCCGATCCGATCCCGGCGCTCGAGCGCCCGTGGCTCGGCGAGCCGCCGGGCTCGACCACGGACGACACCGCGATGGCGCGGAACCTGATGCGTTCGCTCGCCGCCCGGGGCGGTCTGGACCCCGCCGACGTGCTCGAACGCCACCTCGAGTGGTTCCGCGCCGATCCGCCCGATGTCGGCACGCTCACCGGGCGGGTCCTCCGCCGGATCGCGGCCGGTGAGGACGCCGCGACGGCCGCTCAGGCGATCTGGAACGAGCGGGGCCCCGAGGTCTCGGCCGGCAACGGTTCGGTCATGTATTGCGCGCCCCTGGGACTCGCCTACGCGAACCGTCCCGAACTTCTTCCCGAGCTCGCGCCGAGGCTCTCGGCGCTCACGCACGTCGACGGCCGCTGCCGGACCGCGGTCACGGCCGTGACGCTCGCCGTGGCCGCGCTCGTCCGCGGCGAGCCCGCCCGCGATGCCACCCGCGCCTCGCTCGGCGCGGTCGAGGACCTGGAGGGCGGCGAGGAGCTCGAGTTCCTGGTCGAGGCGGTCGGCGGTTCGCGCGCGATCGACGGGCCCGATCAGGGGTTCTGTTTGTTCACGGCCGGCGCCGCGTTCCAGTCGCTCGTCCGCCCCAGCGACGTCGAGACCGAGCTCCGGCGCGTCGTCTCCCTTGGCGGTGACACGGACACCAACGCCGCGGTCGCCGGCGCCCTGCTCGGTGCCCGGGAGGGTGTGGATGGCCTCCCCTCTGCCTGGCTCGAGCGCCTTCGGGACGCGGATGCGATCCGAGCCGATGCGGCGAAACTCGTCCCGCTCGCGCACACGCGCTGACCCGAACCCTCAACGCGTCCCTACTCTCACAGCTGCTTCTCGGCGTGGCCCCCGAACTGCTTGCGCATCGCCGACAGGATCCTGTTCGCGAAGTCCGCCTCGCCCCGTGACTCGAACCGCTCGAACAGCGCCGCCGACAGCACGTGTATCGGCACGCCCTCGTCCACCGCGGCGAGCACCGTCCAGCGGCCCTCGCCCGAATCCGACACGCGCCCGTCGAACGACGAGAGCTCCGGGTCCTCGAACGTGGCCGCCGCCGTCAGGTCGAGCAGCCACGACGCGACCACGCTGCCGCGGCGCCACACCTCCGTGATCTCGGGGATGTGCAGGTCGTAGCGGTAGTACCGGGGGTCCCGCAGCGGCGTGGTTTCCGCGTCGGCCTCGCGCTCGCCGGCCCCCACGTTCGCGTGCTTGAGCACGTCGAGGCCCTCCGCGTACGCCGCCATGAGCCCGTACTCGATCCCGTTGTGGACCATCTTGACGAAGTGGCCGGCCCCCGGCGGCCCGCAATGCAGGTATCCGGCCTCCGCGGTGGTCGCGTTCGCGTCGGTCCGGCCGGGCGTGCGTTCGGCCGCCTCCACGCCCGGAGCGATCGTGGCGAAGATCGGGTCGAGGCGCTGCACCACCTCGGCCTCGCCGCCGATCATCAGGCAGAACCCGCGCTCGAGCCCGAACACGCCCCCGCTCGTCCCGATGTCGACGAAGTGCACGCCCTTCTCCGCGTAGCGCTCGGCGCGGTCGATGTCGTCGCGGTAGTACGAGTTCCCGCCGTCGATCACGATGTCGCCCGGCTCCATCAGCTCGGCGAGCGCGTCGGTGGTCTGCTCCGCGAACGCGGCCGGCACCATCACCCAGGCCGCGCGCGGCTTCGCCAGCTTGTTCACGAGGTGCTCGAGAGACCCGGTCCCGATCGACCCCTCGCCCTCGAGCAGGCGTACCGTATCCGCGTTCACGTCGTACACGACGACCTCGTGGCCGCTCCGCATCAGCCGGCGCGTGAGGTTCGCGCCCATCCGGCCGAGGCCGACCATCCCGAGCTGCATCAGACCACCTCCATCAGCTGGTCGAACGTGACGCGGGCGACGCGCCGTCCGCGTCCCCGGAGCGAGCGCAGGTCGCCGAGCGCCTGCGCGTCGATCAGGGTCCCGAACGTGAAGGGCTGGCCCGGGATCGGCAGGTCAACCGAACGGCCGGCGTCCACCACCTGGATGAACACGCCGCTGTTCGGGCCGCCCTTGTGGAGCTGCCCGGTCGAATGCAGGAACCGCGGGCCGAACCCTGTCGTGGTCGCCACCCTGTACCGGCCGCGGATCACGAGACGAACGCGCTCGATCGCGTCCTCGGTCTCGGACGTCCGGTCCAGGTAGGCGAGGATCGCCACGTAGTCGCCCTCGTTCACCTGCTTGAGCAGCACGCCGAGATCGTCGAACCCCGGGTCCTCCACCGAGCCGGAGGCGAGGATCGCCTTAGTGGCGTCCTTGGCCTCCTGCACATTCGGCTGGTCGAACGGATTGATCCCGAGCACGTGGCCGGCGATCGCCGTGGCCATCTCCCACCGGAAGAACTCGCCACCGATCCGCTCGCGGCCCTCGTATCGCAGCCGGGCGACCGGATGCCCGACGTGCTCGAGCTCGTCGAGCCCGTCGTGTTCGCCGATCGCGACGAAGACCCGATCCCTCCCGTACGCATCGGGCGGGCCGAGCGGTTCGCCGACAACCGGCACGACGCCGACGTCCTCCTTGCCGGTCGACTCGGCGATCAGTTGCTCCACCCAGCCGCCGAAGCTCGCGATCTCCTCGGGCAGCGCGAGCGTGAGCTTGTCCCTCCCGGCCCTGGCCGACTCGCCGATCATCGCCCCCAGGGCCGCGCCCGGGATCTGGGCCGCGGGGAGCATGCGTTCGGACGCGGTCCGCATCTCCTCGGCGCTGTCGAGCACCTCGTGGAGCGGCGCCCCGATCAGCGCGGCGGGCACGAGCCCGAAGTAGGACAGGGCCGAGTACCGGCCGCCGATGTCCGTGGGGTTCAGGAACACCGCACGGAACCCGTGCTCGCGCGCCAGCCTCTCGAGCGGGGTCCCCGGGTCGGTGATCGCGACGAACCGGGCCCCGCTCGGCGTCCGGTCCCAGAAGAATGCGAAGTGGCTGAGCGTCTCGGTGGTGCCCCCCGACTTGCTCGCCACGATGAACAGGGTCCGGTCGAGCTCGAGCTCGCCCGCGACCCGCTCGATCGTCGTGGGGTGCGTCGTGTCGAGGACGATGAGCTCGAGCGCGCCGTCCGCGGACCCGAACGTGCGCGCGAAGACCTCGGGCGCGAGGCTCGAACCCCCCATCCCGAGCAGGACCGCCGTCTCGAACCCGTCCGCCGCCGCTTGCTCTGCGAAGGCCTCGAGCTCGCCGATCCGCTCGTGCATCAGATCGGAGACCGTGAGCCAGCCGAGGCGGTCGGTGATCTCGGTCGTGTCGTCCTTCCAGACCGTGTGGTCCTTGCGCCAGATCCGCTCGACGATCCGCTCGCGGTCGATCTCCTGCAGGAGTTCGGTCACGTCGTCTCCTTTCGAGACAGTCGCAGCAGGGGGAGCGTTCACGGTAGTCGCTCTGGGACCAAGGGGTCGAGGGCGACCTCGCCCTTCGCACGGACGGCTACCGAGCGGCGGCCTCGCGGATCGCCCTTGCCGCAGCTCGCGGATCGGGTGCGTGGAAGATCGCGCTTCCGGCGACGAGGACGTCGGCCCCGGCAGCAACGGCCTTCGCGGCGGTCACGGGCTCGATACCGCCGTCGACCTGGATCCGGAACGGAAGGTCCCGCGACCCACGGATCTCGGCGGCGCGCTCCACCTTCGACAGATGCTCGGGGACGAACGGCTGGCCGCCGAACCCCGCCGTGATCGTCATCACCAGCAGCAGGTCGATCCGCTCGTCCAGGTACGGCTCGACCGCCTCGAACGCCGTCGGCCCGTCGACCACGACCCCCGCCTGCATCTCGAGCTCGCGGATCCTCCTCAACAGCGGCGTCGGGTCGCCGAGTTCCACGTGCACGCTGCACAGATCGGCGCCCGCCTCCGCGAGCCGCTCGAGCCAGAACCCCGGGTCGGTGACCATCAGGTGGCAATCCAGGAACAAGTCGGTGTGACGGCGGATCGACGCGACCACCGGCGGCCCGATCGACAGGTTGGGCACGAAATGCCCGTCCATCAGGTCGACGTGCAGCCAGTCCGACTCGATGCGGACCCGCTCGATCTCCTCCGCCAGCACGGCGTAGTCGGCCGCGAGGATCGAGGGGGCGAGCAGGACGTCGTTCGGCACGGGCGTAGTCTGCTCCACCCGCGGTCCCCGGCGCTCGGGCGAACCCTCGACCTGCGGGGACCGGGTGTGTAACGCTCGCCGCCGGATCCGCCACTAGCTGCCGACCGGCTGGTTCCGAAGGGAGCGGACGGACGACATCATCAGGGTCTACGGGGCGAGCTGGTGCCGGGACTGCCGAAGGGCCAAGCGCTTCCTGGGCGACCATCGGATCTCGTTCGAGTGGCACGACATCGAGATTGACTCGGACGGGGTCCGAACGGTGAAGGAGCGCAACGACGGCAACAACATCATCCCGACGATCATCTTCCCGGACGGGTCCCACCTTTCCGAACCCTCCAACGAGGAGCTCGCCGAGAAGATCGGTCTCGAGCGCATGGCGATGATGCATGTCTACGACCTGATCATCGTGGGCGGTGGACCTGCCGGGCTCACGACCTCGATCTACGCGGCCCGCGAGAACCTGCAGACCTAGTGATCGACAGCAAGGGCCTCGGCGGTCAGGCCGGCGTGACCGAACGCCTCGACAACTACCCCGGGTTCCCCGAGGGCATCGCCGGCGCGGAGCTCGCCGACCGGATCGTGCAGCAGGCGCAACGCTACGGCGTGGAGATGCTCCAGGCAGTCTCGGTGCGCTCGATCTCGAGCGACGGCGAGGAGGTCGACGTCGAGACCGCGACCGGCGACCATTACCACGCACGCGCCGCGCTCATCGCGACCGGCTCGTCGTACCGGATGACAGGTGCGCCTGGTGAGGACGACCTGATCGGGGCAGGCATCCACTTCTGCGCGACCTGCGACGGCCCGTTCTACAAGGGCGCGAGCCAGCTCCTCGTCCTCGGCGGCGGCAACAGCGGTCTCGAGGAGGGGTTGTTCCTCACGCAGTTCGTCGACAAGGTGACGATCGTGCAGCGGGCCGACCGGCTGACCGCCAACAAGCTGCTCCAGGACAAGGTGATGATGACGCCCACGATGGAGGTCTTGCTCAACCGCGAGGTCGTCGAGTTCCGGGCCAAGGACGACGGCAGTGGCAAGCTGGGCTCGGTCGCCCTCAGGAACCGCGAGACCGGGGACACCGAGGAGCTGCACCCCGCCGGCGCGTTCGTGTTCATCGGGCTCGACCCGAACACAGGGTTCGTGAAGGGCTCGGTGGACCTGGACGACCGGGGCCTGATCTCACGGACATGGGTCTGCAGACGAGCGCGCCCGGGGTGTTCGCCGCGGGCGACGTGCGTTCGGGCTCGACCAAGCAGCTCGCGTCGGCGGTCGGCGAAGGCGCCGCGGCCGCGATCGGCATCCGGATGTACCTCGAGGCGCTCGACGCCAGGCCGATGCACACGATGTGAGGCGCCGAGCAGGAGCGATCGAAGGAGCGCGTCGATGGAGCCACAGGAGATCTTCGAACTCATCATCAAGGCGGACGAGAAGCTGAAGTACGCCCACGAGGACAACGCGGGCCTTCGCCGGAAGCAGGCCCGCGACCTGCTCGTACGGGCCCGCGAGGCCGCGTCCGAGATCGGGAACGAGGGCCTCGTGCAGCAGGCGGACACGCGGCTCGCCGACATCGGCGGGCCAGAGGAAGAGCCGGAGGCAGAGACGGGGCCGGCGAGCTAGCCGGACGCCCGCCAATCGCGGAACGCGCCGAGGAGGGCTTCGCGGGCGTCGGGTGCGACCTGCTCCTCGCTCAGCATGCCGGTGAGCCTGATCGTGATGCGAGACTGTTCGAGGTACGTCGTGCAGCCATCGCACCCCCAGACGTGCTCGTCGAACCGCGTCCGCTGATCCGCGACCATCGAGCCCTCCAGGTAGTCGGTGACCAGCTCGACCAACTCGCTGCAGTTCACGACGTCCATACCCTCCGTGGTCCGAGGAGCCCGCGCCGCCGGACCGAGGTAGCCCGCGCAGCCGGACCTTGGCGCTGCGCGATGCGTGCCCGGTGCCACAGCACTCACTCACTCGTCTCGGTGATGTCGAGAGCGTTACACACGTCCGCCGAGGGTCACCCAGGGTGTCGCTCGTCGGCCGATCCGACCCGAGGGGACCCGATCAGCCCGGGCGGGCGGCGCCCACGAAGCTGTCCCAGTAGATGGGGACCACCGAGACGACGCTGCCGGTGTTCGGCGAGTGGATCATGCTGCCGCCTCCGACGTACATCCCAACGTGGGAGATGGGGCTGTAGAAGAACACCAGGTCGCCCGGCTGCAGGTCCGACTGGGCGACCTGTAAGAGCGATGCGTACTGCGCGGCCGACGAATGCGGGAGGTACACGCCCGCGTGCGACCACGCCCACATCGTGAAGCCCGAGCAGTCGAACCCGGCCTCGGGGCTCGACCCGCCGTACTGGTACGGGGTTCCGATCATCGAGTAGGCGGCCTGCAGGACGGCCGCGACGTTGGCGTTCGGGGCTGGAGGAGGCGGGATCGGCGAGACGCCGACGCTGCTGCTGGTGGCCGCCTCCTGGGCGGCGGCCTGCGCCGCCAGCGCCTCGTGGTACTGGCGGTCCAGCTCCTCGTAGAGGTCGCGCGCCTCGGCCACCCGTGACTCGATCTGGTCCTGCTTCGCCGCGAGGGCGTCGACGATGCCCAGGCGTTCCTCGGCCGTGGCCTTGAGCTCGGCGGCTGTCCACCGGGCCTCCTGCTGGGCGGACTCGGCCTCCACCGCGAGGTCGGAGTCCGCCTGAGCCATGCTCCCGATGAACTCGAGCCGGTCGGAGAAGTCGGCCATGGAGGCCGACTCGAACAGCTCGGCGATCTGCGAGCCGACGCCCCGGTAGGCCCTGGCGGCGTTCGCGTTCAGGCTGCTGATGGCCCGGTCGGCGGTCGCCTGGGCCCGATGCGCCTGGTCCCGAACGTCGGCCAGCCGTGCCTGGACCTCCTGGAGCTTCAGCCGCGCCTGGTTGTACTGCTCGACCATCAGGCCGAGCTCCCGGTTGAGGGAGTCCAGGCGTGCCCGGGCCTGCTGAACCTCCTCACGGCTGGGTGCCGCGGAGGACAGACTTGTGGCTCCGATGGTCGCCGAGGCAGCGAGCAGCACGGCGATGGACAGCCGTGTGACGAGAAGCGCGCGCCTTCCGGTCATCATCCCCCAGGCATACAGAACGGGCTGTCGTACGACAGCCCGCGCTCGAGGCTACCCGACAACGGGACCTCGGGCAACAAATCGGTCCGGCCGATATCGGGGCCGGGTTCGGAGGTCTGGTCGGGACGGCGGGACTTGAACCCGCGACCTCAGCGTCCCGAACGCTGCGCGCTACCAAACTGCGCCACGTCCCGTCGTGTCCGAGTCTAACGGCTGGGCCGGTCCGCGGCCGGCCGGTAGCATCCGGGGGGGGCGGCACGCCGCCGATGGGTCGGGAGGAGGCCCGGTTGAGGATCGCCGAGATCTGTCCACCGTGGATCGCCGTGCCCCCGAAGGGCTACGGCGGGATCGAATGGGTCGTCGCGCTGCTGGCCGACGGCCTGGCCGAAGCGGGACACGACGTCACGCTGTTCGCGACCGGCGACTCGCAGACGAAGGCGCGTCTGGAGTACGTCTTCGAGCAGGCCCCGGGCTCGAGCGCGATCAACGACATCGTCCTGGACACGACCCACACGCTCTTCAGCCTGGTGGATGCGGCCGAGCGCTTCGATGTCCTGCACGTCCACTCGCCGTTCTCGGCGCTCGCCGGCGCGGTCGAGACCGGGGTGCCGACCGTCCACACCCTGCACGGGTCGTTCGTACCGGAGATGACGCGCTTGTACTCGTTCGTCGCGCAACGCGCCTGGTTCGTCGCGATCAGCGAGGCGCAGAAGCGGTTCAACGAGGATCTGCGCTACGGCGGCGTCGTCTACAACGGCATCGACATGACGGCCTATCCCGTGCAGGAGGACAAGGAGGACTTCGTTCTGTTCCTCGGTCGTGCGGCCCCCGAGAAGGGCTGGCGGCGCGCTGTCGAGGCGGCCGTCGCCGCCGGCGAGCGCCTCGTGTCCGCAGTGAAGATCGCCCACCCCACCGAACAGGAGGAGTGGACGAACAACGTTCAGCCGATCCTGCCCCCCGAGTACGAGGTGCTGGGGGAGATCACGCTGGAGGAGAAGGTGAGCCTGCTACGCCGGGCCAAGGCCGTCCTGTTCCCGATCGACTGGCCCGAGCCATTCGGGCTCGTGATGACCGAGGCGATGGCGTGCGGGACCCCGGTCATCGCGACGCCGCGCGGGTCCGTCCCCGAGGTCGTCCAGGAGGGCGTCACCGGATGGATCGTCGACGTCGAGGACTACCCGGCGCAGGCCGCGGAGCGGCTCGCCAGGCTCTCCGAGATCGATCCGCATGCGTGCCGCGATCGAGTGCAGCGCCTGTTCTCCAAGGAGGCCATGGTCGCGGGGTACGAGGCCGCATTCGAGCTCGCGGCGTCCGGCCGCTGAAGCCTCTCTGCATCCCTGCTCCTACCGCGGCTGAGCACCTGATCTCGCCGGCCCCTCGCTGCGGGGGTCCCGGCGCAGCTCCAGCAGCGTCGCCTCGGGCGGGCACAGGAACCGGAACGGGGCGTATCTGCTCGTCCCGAGACCGGGCGAGACGTGCACGAACGATCCCCCCATCCGGATCAGCCCGGACACCAGGCGCCGGGGGAGCTGCGAGTTCGTGACGAGGGCACCCAGGAGCGGCAGTCGTACCTGGCCGCCGTGCGTGTGTCCGGCGACGACGAACGGATAGCCGCAGGCGGCGATCTCGGGCGCCGAGTCCGGTGAGTGCATCACGGCGATCCCGAACCTCGAGGGCGAGCGTCGCGGCGCAACGCGCAGGTCCTGCCGCAGGATGTGCGCGTCGTCGAGCCCCAGGAGCTCGATCTCCAGCCCGCCGAGGTCGAGCTCGTCGCGCCGGTTCGTGAGGTCGCTCCAGCCGTCCGCGGACAGGAGCGCGCGCAGCTCCTCCGACCGGCCGCGTCGAGCGTGCCGGGGTTTCCGGCGACCGGCGGGGAGGAAGTATCGGAAGGGGTTCACCGCCCGAGCGGCGTAGTAGTCGTTCGAGCCGAGCACGTACCAGGACTCCAGGCGGCCCCGCGTCCCCCGCATGGCGGCGACCGCCGTCTCGACGGCCTCGGGTTCGGCGAGGAAGTCGCCGGTCACGACCGTGACGTCGGCCTGTGGGATCGACGCGAGGAACGCACGCTTGCGTGAGTCGTCGGTCACGAAGTGCAGATCCGACAGGTGCAGGACCGTCAGGGTCTCCGGACCGTCCCCCGGTAGGATGGCCAGGCCGCGACGCACGAGCCGGTACGCTCGGCGTTCGATCGCGACGCCGTAGGCGATGCACACCACGGCGATGCTCGCGAGCGCGAGCAGGATGCGGAGGAGCACGGGAGGGGAGTCTACGTGGGCCACCCCACGCTGAAGGCACAGGTGCGCGAGCAGATGACCGCGGCCCTGCGGGTCGGGGACAAGGCTCGACTCGGCGCGCTGCGCATGCTCGCGGCATCGATCACGAACCGCGAGAAGGAGGTCCTGCACGAGCTCTCCGACGAGGAGGTCCGCGAGGTCGCGGGCAAGGAGGTCAAGCGGCGGTCAGAGTCGATCGAGGCGTTCGAGTCGGCGGGGCGGACCGAGCTCGCCGAGAAGGAGCGGGCCGAGCGCGAGGTCCTTCAGCCCTTCGCCCCCGAACAGCTCGCCGACGCTGAGGTGGACGCGTTGATCGACGGTGCGATCTCGGCGGCGGGCGCGACCTCGATGGAGGACATGGGCAGGGTCATGGGCGCCGTGATGGCCTCGGCCAAGGGCAGGGTCGACGGCTCAGTGGTCCAGCGGAAGGTGCGCGAGCGTCTCGCGGGCTGAGCCCCAGATCGCTCGCGCGAAAAGGGTCTCGGACGGCGGCGCCGGCGACGCCTGGCCACCATCGCCATCACCATCGCCGTTGCCGTTGCCGTCTCGTGCGTCCCGCCACCGTTGCCGTTCCCGCTCTCGTCCGTCCCGCCACCGTT
>Ga0126304_10001161_pt1 | contig 12086 bp, 10 predicted proteins | sample Plot25_FD_92538 | JGI IMG/M metagenome (GOLD analysis project Ga0126304, IMG submission 92538) | Serpentine soil microbial communities from UC McLaughlin Reserve, CA, USA - Plot25 | ecosystem: Environmental > Terrestrial > Soil > Grasslands | place: USA: UC McLaughlin Reserve, Lake County... | reverse complement strand
TGTGCGAAAGCACCCGCTGATATTCTGCTTCACTTTCAGCATCCGTAGACCCCGCACTGACTGATTGTTATCAAAGGGGACGCTGAAGTCTCGCATGAAGAGCAGGATTTCCTCCCGCTTCTCTTCCAACCGGCAGGCCAGTTTTCTCGCCGCCGCTCCGATCACAGATTCCACGGCCCGCGGCTGCTTCGACCGCCCTCGCTTCCTCTGCAAGGGCCCGTAGAGCTGCTTCGCTTGCCCAATGCTCTCGTCGTACTTCCGCCGGAACTCTTTTTCCAGGCACGGCCGTAACTTGTTCCTCCCACCCTCACGCGCTTTATCTACCTCAACTTTGATCTCCCGTAGTAGCGCTTTCATGACCTCGGCCCACGGCGGCTTGCTCGTCTCAATAACGTAGTTCAACTCCCGCAGGATGTGCGCGTTACACTGGGCGTGCCGGCACTGCCGGTACTGATCATAAGAGCTGAAGCCGTCATGCGCACACACGCCCTTGTATTGCGGCAGAATGTCGATGCCGGAGATCGCCGGCTGGCCGCGCCTCTTGTCGTGGATCAAGAGCGTCAGCTTCTGCGTCGAAGAGACGTGGACCCAGTCCTGCCGCTGCGAGACCCGCAGGCCCGTCTCATCCACCCCGATCACTGCCGACTCCCGTAGCCCCTCCCGGATGAGCATCTCCGCTCCGACCAACTCGCCGGCACATCCTTTCAGCAGTGTCGCTATTGTCCCCGGCGAGAGAGGGCAGCCGAAGAGATCCGCCAGCGCCTCGGCACATCGGTCGTAAGGCAGCAGTTGGTAGCCCATCAGGTAGGCGGCCACTGACCTGACCCCTTCCCCGTATTGCACCGGGGCCTTAACGCCGGCTGGGAACTCTGCTTTATTCTCCGTGCCGCATCGGGCGCAGACCTTCGTCTGCGCCCGATGTTCGGTAACTTCCATTGTCTGCGGCGGGAGATCATGAACCTGGCGACGCTCCGTGCGCGCGACTTCACTTGCGGCCAGTGATGACCCGCAGAGGTAACAGTCCGCCGGAGAGTGAACGATCAGGCGGTCGGGCTGACGGGCGAAGCCCAGAGTAGTGCCGGGGTGGCCGACTTGCCCGCCCGGCTTCCTCCCGCTCCGCTCGCGTAAGCTCCGCGTCCGCTTGCGCCGGTCGGTCGAGGGCGGCTTGCTTGAGTTCCGCGAGTCTTTCATTAAGTGAGCGAGGTGCCGGTCTTGAGCCTGCCGCGTCTGCCTCCTCGCCTCCTTGAGTTGCTTGTTCAGGTCCTTGACCGCGAGGTTGAGTTGATGAGCCTGCCGCACTTTGCCGGCCAGTTCCTCTTCGAGGCGGGTGATGCGAGCCGTAAGCCGTTCGATCTTCCGCAGGTGTGCCACATTCGCCGCGGCGACGAGCCTGTGCACGCGCTCGTCTTCGACCTCGACCATCTCGTAGAGTTGACGGATGGTAGAGGCCACGGCGTAGACGCCCTGGTGGTAAATGGCCCTCACCTCTCGCATCGCTAACATGACGCTACCCAACTCCTGAGGGTTGTGTTGCAGCAAATGCTTTCCACGTTATAATCCGACCTTTAGCTCATCCATCACTCGTCGGGAATCATACTCATGAAGCAAAATAAGTCATCGTTCAAGTGGCGCCACTTCGAGCCGACCGTAATACTTTTGTGCGTCAGGTGGTATTGCAGATTCCAGCTATCTTACCGCGACGTAGAAGAGATGATGCGCGAGCGCGGGCTCGAAGTAGTTAAAGTCGGGAAATCATGTAAGTATCTGTACCGCGCGGTGGACAAAGAAGGGCAGACTATCGAATTTATGCTCAGCGCGAAACGCGATGTTTCCGCGGCAAAACGATTCTTCAAGAAGATGATGAGGGCAGAGCACCGCCGCCTTCCATTCTCCATCAGCGTCGATAAGAACGCAGCGTATCCGGCCTTCAGCACTTCACAGTTGGAACGGGTCGTGCCGAAGGACTGCAAGCTGCGGCGCGTGAAATACCTGAACAACGTGATCGAGCAAGACCATCGCTTCATTAAGAAGAAGGTGCGGGCGTCGCAATGCTTCAAGAGCTCTCACACCGCAGAGCGAACGCTCGAAGGCATTGAAGCCGTAAACATGATGAGGAAAGGTCAGGTCAAAAGGTTGGCAGGAAGTGATGCGCGAGGGCAGGCGACGTTCGTCGCTTCTCTGTTCGGGATCGCTGCTTAGCGAAATGCACTCGAAGAACTTTCGTACTCGAAAATAATCTTTGCAACGCATCCGCCCGCAGGCAGCCATATAAAGGTCAGTTTTGCCCCATCCCGCCGGCACGATTTGAGACTAAAAGGTGCCCTCAGAGCATCCTCGCGGTTCGGAGGCCGTCGCCGTGTTCACCATCACGCTCACCCGCCAGCAGCTTTACGAGCTCTATTACGAGGGGCCGGAGGCCACCATCCATCTCATTGAGGGGCTGCTGGAAGAACTCGCCGACCGGGAGCAGATACTTGGAGAGCGTCAGCAGCGGATCATCGACGCCCAGCATGAGCGCAACGAGCGGCAGGCCGCGCGGCTCAAGCGCGTTAAGGAGAAGCTGGAACGGCAGCTCTGCCTGAACTACCAGTTGACGCGTCCTATCCGGGAGTTACAGGCTGAGTTGGAGCGGCGCGATGCCGAGGTAAGGGAGGCGCGGCGCGACTCGCACAACTCGTCTCTGCCGCCGGCGCTCGACCCACCGGGCGTCAAGGCTCACAACGCCGTGCGGCGCACGCGCAGCCTGCGCCGCCGGACGGGGAAGAAGGTCGGCGGGCAGGTCGGGCACCGCGGCTCGACGCTCGTGCGGGTGGCGGCCCCCGACAGAGTGGTCACCCACGCCCCTCAGAGCTGCCGCCGGTGCGCGGCGGCCCTCTCCGACGGCGCGGTTGTGGCCGTCGAGCGGCGGCAGGTCTTTGACCTCCCGCCCGTGCGGGTGGAAGTGACCGAGCACGTGGTCGAGACCCGGCGCTGCTCGGCCTGCGGTGAGCGCACGAAGGCCGAGTTCCCGCGCGGGGTGCGGGCACCGGTCCAGTACGGCGAGGGCGTGAGGGCGAGAGCCACCTACCTGCACAAGTACCAACTGCTGCCCTTCGCCCGCACGAGTGAGGCGATGAGAGAGCTCTTCGGCTGCTCGCTCTCGCCGGGGACGCTGCACACGACACGGGGGCGCTGCGCGACGAAGCTCGTCGGGGCCGAGGCGAGGATCAAGGCGGCGCTCAGGCACGCGGACGTGATCGGGGCCGACGAGACGGGGCTGAGAGTCGCAGGTCACAGCCACTGGATCCACGTCGCGCGCACCGATGACCTGACGCACTACGGGGCGGACGCGCGGCGGGGGAAGCTGGCGATAGACGCCATCGGCATCCTCCCGGCCTTTCAGGGCGTCTGCGTCAGGGACGGGTGGATGGCCTACGACGAGTACCGGCAGGCGACGCACGCACTGTGCAACGTCCACTTGCTGCGTGAACTCGTCTACGTCGAAGAGGTGGCGGCCGAGCAGCAGCAGTGGACGCGCCCGCTCGCCAAGCTGCTGCTCGACATCAAGGCCGAGGTGGAGCGGGCGCGGGGGAGGGGTGAGACGGAGTTGAGCGAAGAGCGTCTCGCGCTCTTCACCGCGCGCTACGGCCGACTGGTGAGGCGTGCGGCGCGGCTCAACCCGCTGCCGAAAACGGAGAAGCCGGATGCGCTGGCGAAGCGGTTCAAGGTGATGAGAGTCAAGCGGTGTGACCCGGCGCGGCCGCTCATCCATCGGTTGCAGACCCGGCGCGAGCAGGTCTTGCGCTTCATGATGGACTTCCGCGTCGCCTTCGATAACAACGCCAGTGAGCGAGACATCCGGATGGTGAAGTTACAGCGGAAGATCAGTGGGTGCTTCCGCACTGAGGAAGGAGCAGATGCCTTCTGCCGCATCCGCAGCTATCTCTCCTCGGCGCGTAAGCAGGGGCACTCGCCGCTCGCTGTTCTGGTGCAAATAGCAGAGACAGAGTGCACGAGTGCCTCAGTGTAATCGACCTCATGCGGAGAGCACCGCTTCCCACACGCGCCGTACGTTTGCCCCTGCTCTCACTATTACTGCTGAGGTGTCGAACTGCCCCTTCCTGATCTTCTGCACTAGCTCTATCCCGCTAATCGCGATTGCCGCATTCCTGAAGTCCTTGAATCCAAGCATCGGGTAGAGGCGCTGCTTCACTCTCCTGTGATCCTGCTCGACGAGGGTATTCAAGTATTTGCTCGTCCAGACCTTTGTCTCAAGACGCAGCGCTCCGCCCATCATCAGTTCAGCGATAGCGGTATGCGTCGCGGGGTAACCATCGAGCGTGATCCTCTCAGGTGCGCCGTGCTGCTCTATGGCTCGTGTGAAGAATCTTTTAGCGGCAGCAATATCCCTGTGCTCGCTGAGCAGGAAATCGACCGTGAGCCCCTGCGTATCGACCGCGCGATAGAGGTGCGTCCAGCGGCCTCTGACCTTGATGTAAGTCTCATCAACGCGCCACGAAGTGCCGACCGGACGAGCATAGCGCTTCCATCGCTTCTCGAACTCAGGGACGAAGCGTTGAACCCAGCGCAGGATCGTAGTGTGGGAGACATCCACGCCGCGCTCGGCCATCATCTCGACCAGGTCGCGATAGCTGAGCTTATAGGTGATGTACCATCTGACACGGAGAATTATGATCGAGTGGTTGAAGTGGCGGCCACGAAATAGGGAGGGGAGGGACTGACACATGCGACCGATTATCTGCTGGCTCTACCGTTTGCACCAGAACCATTTAAAGAAAGGTAAAGACGCTACATAAGCTAGCAGATTTGAGGGAGTGCGTGCTGAGATCGGCGCGGGCTCTTAGCTACGGGATGACGCTGCGGGGCCGCCGCGCGCTTTTTTCGTCATGGCTCTGGCGATGGAGATCAGGGAGCGGATGCGTGTTGAGGGCTCGTCGAGGTCGCGGGCTAGCGACAGCGAGCCGTCCACGTCGGCGGTCGCGATGCGGGCGAAGGTTTCGAAGAGGCTGAAGCGTTCGGCCCTGTCCGAGCCTCCGTACCAAATGTCTTGTCCCGCCTGACAGGCGAGATTAACCCTCCGCAGGATGCGGAAGTCGTCGCCGTTGAGGGCCTTGACCCTGTTAACTATTTTGACAGCCTCTTTGAGTGCTTTGTAACTTTCGTAGGCATCGAAGTCGGCGAGCCCGGCCGCCGCCGCCAATAAGATGCTCGCCTGCGAGGCCGGCTCCGAAACTGTTTCAGTCAGCCGCATGGTCTTCACTAACAATCCGGAGGCGAGCTGGCGGTCGTGCCGCCGTAGCGCTGCTGCGGCGATTTTAATGTACAGGAGGGCGCGCTGCTCGGGTGAGGTCACGAACTCCGCGTACTTCTGCGCGTCTTCGAGGCTGACGGCATCGCGGCGTTCAAGCGCCCCGTAAGACATGTCGTAGTAGAGGAACTCTCGGACGCTCGCACGGATGGACTCGCTCTCCGCCCGGCCGCTCACCTCGAACGCCCGCGAGAAGTCCTTGCTGTGGCCGATGCTGAGGGCGGCCTTGGCGAATTCCGTGTCACGCCTGCATCCTCCCGGCAATTTTTCGGCGCCCGCCAGTAAGTCTTCGACTTGCCCGCCGGCGTAAGGTTCGGCCGGCTCCTGCTGGCCCGGCCGGGGCCTCGATCCGAAAATTTCCTGAATCCGCTTTGCCACGGCGTCCTTCTCGGGGGCGGACGCGCCGGCCTGCGCCTGCTGCTCGACTTGCGACCACGCGGGGAGGGACTGCGGCCGGTAGCGCTGCACCTCGGGCAGCAGATAGGCGGCCGTGAAAAGGACGAGCGCGTTGAACGCTTCCGCCCGCTGCGGCTGCTCCGAGCCGGCACGCCTGAGGGCGTCCTGCGACGCGCGTAGAGCGACGTCCAGGAACGCCTGCGCCAGCACCGGCCGTGGAGTCAGGCCGGGTGAGCGCATCCCGCTGAATCCGACCAGCCTGCTCGGACTCAGCGACCCGCCGAACGCTTCGGCGTAACCAAAGGGGTAGCCGGCCAGCCACAGTAGGCGCTCAAGCCCAAACCCTGTCTCGGGCGCGAACCTACTCAAGTATGCGGCGTAGACACGGTCGGCGGCTGCCGGGTCGCGCCGCCCCAGTTGCAGGGTGAACCACGCTGAGTCCATTGTCGGGCCGGAGGGCGCGTTGGCTTCCGCCAGTTGCGCGGCCGCGGCGGGGTCGGTCTCCAGCAGGTCTACCGCCGCCGACACGGATTCCGCCCTCGCCCATCTCTTCTCCGACCCCGCCTCCAGAATCTTCTCGCTCAGCCTGCGGGCCAGCGGGGCGTCGCGGTTCGTCGCGAGCGTGATGACCTGGCGGAGCGCCTGGCCCGCATCTTTCGTGTCGGGCTTCAGAGATAACGCCGCCTCCAGCGCGGACATAAAGAGTTCGCGCGATCTGGCTTGGTCGAGGTCCCAGTAGGCGTCGGCCACTTCGGCCACGAGGAGCGGGCGCTTCTCTTCCTGCGTGAGCGTCCGCGCCTCGCGGGCCAAGTCGTCGAGCAGGTACTGCCAGCGCGCGACGTCCGGCGCGGGAGCGCTTTCGGTTTTCTTTTTCGGCTTAAAGTCGGGCGCGACCTGACATCGCGCGGGCGAGAAATGGAGCAGAACTATAGCGGCCAACAAGACCAGCGACGCGACCTGCCTTTTGTATTGTCTTCCGCTCATGGCTCAGAATATTAGGCGAGGAGAATACGGCGGACGGCGGCTTCGAATTTTACAGAAGCCCCCCACGTCGGGTCAACAACCCCGATGGCGAACTTCACCTCCCCGCCGCTCTGGCGGGCATCGAAGCCGAATACATTAATGGCGGCCGGCAGACCTTCCGCGCGGAAGGCGGCCAGAAGTTTCCCTTCCCCGTTGACCTCCCAGACCTCCGGGACGGGGAGCTGAAGGCAAAGGAAGATTCTGTCGCCGAGGAGCTTGACGCCGGCGACGTACCTCGGCTCAAGCTTCTGCTCCCCCGGAGCGCCTGCTGCTGCGGCCGGCCGGGGCTGGTTCTTCAAAGACTCGAACACAGGATGGTTGATCTCGAACTCCCGCACCAGTTCGCCGGAACCCAAGTCGTACACTCCGACGACCGGGCGGTACTTGTAAGCGACGACCAGACGATCTGCCGACACCGCGACGAAAGCCTGATTCCTGTGATCGTCCTGTCCCGCCATCGCGCGGCGCACGTCGAACCTTCGGATTACTCTCCCCGTCTGATCCACCTCTACGACCGGAGGGTCCGTCGGCTCGGGGTTCCTGACCATGAGGCTGGCGACGAGGGTGCCCCGATCTGTCACCGCGAAGTCAAAGACGCCGAAATAGAGCCTGAGCAACCTCTCGAAGCCCCCATCCGATGACAAGACCTTGATGCCGTCATTGTCGGAGACGAAGATTTTGCCGCCCCACGCCCGGACGGGGTTAGGGAACCTCAGTTGAGCGGCCTCCGCGCCCGCCGGCAGTTCGCCTGCCGCCGCTGCCCCGCTCCGCCACAGGTGAACCGTGTGAGCGTTGTTGTCGGAGATGTACAGGTCGCCCGCGTCGGAGTAGGCGAGGCCCGAGGGCACGACGAACTCCGCGCTCTCACCTTGTCTGATGGCCCGCTGCGGTTTTAGCGGCGCCGCGCGTGACGAAGACGCACGTTGCAGCTTCTCCTTCAGTTCCAGTTCGGGGAAACGCGTGGCCGCTCCCTCCGGGGTGACGGCCGCGTGATGTGTGTAACACCCCGCCAGAAGCAGGGCGCACGGCAGCGCCCACAGACTCTTTAGCTTCCTCGTCATATCCTTGCTCAGCGGCGCGAGAGCGCCTGTTCGGCCTCCTCAAGGCCGGTCAGCCACGAGACCTCTCCGCGGTCTATTAAGACGACCGAGCCGGCCATTCGTCCCTCGCCGTAAACGTCCAACAACGCCTCCCACTCCTCCGCCAGTTCCGCGTCGGCCCGCTCGACGGGGAAATCCACTCGCAGGTTAGTCTTCAGGTTTTCCACGTCGGCCGCGGAATAACCCTTCGGCAGCAGCACGAGCAATGGGATGTCTTCATGCGCCGCGGCGAAACGGCCGAGCGACTTGACCATCTCCCCCGAAGGGCAGGTCGTAGAAATCGAGTCGAAGAGGACGACGAGGGACTTGCCTGAACGGCTGCCGCGAGTCTCCTCCCTCAGCGCGGTAAAGCGTCCCGCCCTTATAGACTTCAGCGCCCTCGTCAGCGCGGGCGCGAAGTCCCCCGGGGCCGTGTCGATGAGCAGGTGAAGGCGCGGCCGCAGATCCGCCTCGTAGTAATAGTCTTTGTACTTGAGCGCCCCTTTGTCGTCGAAGACGAATCTCCTCTCGCAGCAGTCCGGGATGTTAAAGGTCTTGCGCAGCCCCGCCCCTTCGTCCCGCGCTACCAGGACGTTCGGCGGCAGCCCGGGCAGGCGGGCGCGCAACTCCCCCGTATCTTTCGTGATCAGGACGAAGGAGATTTGCCCCGGGTCGAACGCCGCCACTATCCGCGCGACGGCTTTTATCTGGGCGTTGATCTTCGGGTTCACGAACTGCACGAGCCGCACCCGCCCGGGAAGACCGCCGAGATCAACCCGCCGGCCCGTGTCATCAACCACCTGGACGGCAGGCAGCCTCTCGACCTCATTACGTGCGGCCGTGAGCGGGGTGGAAGCTGCGGACTTGCGCAACCCGATGTATGCGAAGAGGGCGCCGTTGGCGCAGACGAGGAAGACCAGGATGAGGATTTTCCCGTTCCTTGACATAGGCTGGTCCCCGAGTGGAGCGGCGGGGATGCTCCCGCCGGAACCGGGGTCATATCAACAGCCGGAACGCACTAGATATAACTCCTGTCCGCGCGCGCAGGCCATGCCTTTGGGTCTGAAGTTTTCGGTACCCGCTGACCCGCTTAACAGACTTCTGACTCTGGACGTGAAGGAGCTGCCTCTGAGGAGGCATGGGGCAAACCTGCGATAGCTAATGAGACGGCGCAAACGTTACGCCCCGTCCTCTCACCGTGTCAAGCTTTTATTTTCCGGCGTCTGTGAGGTGAGAACGCAGCACTCAAATCTCTTTGGGGTCAGGCGACGCATATGATATAAGCCGCAGCGCCTTCTCACGCGGCTCCACGTTCTGATTGGAGAGTTCTCATGAGTGCTTCTCTCGCTGCCCGTTTCCGAGTCTCATCACCTACCATCAGTGATCAATACCGCGCGTGGCTGAGGATCACCCTGGGCGAAGTCGTAACTATTCTCCCGGGCGCGTACGAATCCCTGTGTGGACAGTGAGGCAGGAATCATGGAGTCCACGTCCGGTGAAATCCTGAGACAGCGGCTGGAGAATCATCGAAATTACGTCGCGCGGCAATGGCAATACTTCGCGGTCTACTTGCTGCTCAACGGGCTGTCGTTGAGGGCGGCCGTCGCGGACGGCCCCGGCGACCCGCTGCTGGCCGCGGTCTTCTCCACGGCTTTCATCATCACGTCCGCGGTCTTCTTCCACCTCATCAGGTGGACGAGAATGCACATCCACCGGAACGCTGAACGGGCCAACGAGCTGGCCGGTCAGCCTCTCATCGAGTTGCCGCCGGGGAGGGAGGGCATCGCACACTGGTTTCAGCTCTCGGTCGTGGCATTCGGGGCGTGCTGGTGTGTGTCGCTGTATCAAGCGTGGCGCGCCGCTTCCTTCGCCGGCGCGGCGCTCTTCGTGCTCCTCATCGGTTACAGCCTTATCTCGACACGCAGATGGGGACGCCGCTGAATTCTAAGGCGCCCTCAAACCACAGGAGGGTCGGGCATGCAGGACGGTGAGTTCCGGTTCGTTTGTCACGCGGGTGATTTCGACGAGACGGCCGCCTTCTACCGCGATGGGCTCGGGCTGTCGGTCGTCGGGGGGTGGGATCGCGGCGCGGACGACCGGGGGTTTCTGTTCCGCGCCGCCTCGGGAATCATCGAAGTCCTGCGCACGCACGAGCCCGAGGCGCCGCCCGCGGGCGCATGGCTGCTCATAGAGGTCTCGGACGTTGAAGCCCTCTACCGCCGTGTGAGAGAGGCGGGGCTGCCTTTGAAGGAAGAGTTGACTGATAAGCTCTGGGGGCACCGGAGGTTTGTCGTCACCGACCCGAACGGTGTCTACGTCGCCTTCTTCTCTTACGTCGGACCCAGGGAGGTGGCGGAAGCGCCCTAGTGAGGGGTGCTCGGGAGCTTTGAAAGAGGGGGCGGGGGCGTGATACCCTGCGCGGTAATGGTAAAGCAGGAGGCCGAAATATTCATCGAAGCGCCAGCGCAGGCGGTCTTCGAATATATTACGGACTGGCGCAACACCCCGCGTTACGAGCGGTTCATCTCCCGCATCGAGGGTGTCGAAGGCCAGGGCGCGTCGGGGCGCCAACGCCTGGCTCATTCTCACTTCACGCTCCTCGGCCTGAAATCCAAAGTGCTCTACCGTTACTGGTCGGACGTGCCCACGCGCTACGGCGGCGCGCAGGTCGGGGGGCTGCTCCGCACGGGGTTCTGGTTCAAACTGTCCGAGGAGTCGGGCGGGACGCGCGTCGTACACGGCGAGTTTGTGACCTCCCGCTGGAAGCTTCTGGAGTGGCTGGCCGCGTCCCTCTTCTGGAAGGTGCTGTTTCCCGACGACATCAGCCGCCAGTTAAACAAATTGAAGGAACAGCTTGAGGGCGTGAATTATTCCCGCGTCCCGGCGGCGGCCAAAGGCCGTTGGTCACGGCTCGCCGGCCACAGCCTCCTCGACTGACCCCGCCTCGGCTACGCCTCGTGCCTCATCAGTCTCGCCACCTGGATTCTGCCTATCTCCCGAACCGGAATCACGCTCCCGAGGATTGAGACAGCCAGAGCGGCGACGCCACCGAGGGCCACCCCCGCCCAAGGGAAGACGAAGCCCACTTCCCAGCCCGTCTGCTCGGGCAGGCTCACCTTGACGAAGATGAGGGTCATCAGCAGGCCCAGTAGCGTGCCGTAGACGACCCCCGCCAGCCCGAGGATGGATGCTTCGAGCAGAACTATCTTGCGGTTCTGCCGCATGCTCGCCCCCAACGCGCGCAGGACGCCTATCTCACCCCGCCGGCTGATGACGGAAATCAACAGCGTGTTCGCCACGGCGAAGAGGACGACGACCGTGGTGATGAGCAGTTGCGCGTAGGTGAGCGAGAACTGCTGGTCAATGATTTGCAAAAAATTCCCGCGGAACTCGCGGTTGCCGAAGACCGTCAAATTATACTCGCCGGCGTAGCGCGACATGATTTCACGCCGCACGGCGTCGGCGTCCGCGCCGGGCGCGGTGTAGAGGATGATCTGATCGACGAGCGTGTCTGACCAGAGCCTCTTATACAGGTCGCGGTCGACGATGATGGTCCCCTTCGGCCAGTTGTAGTTGTAGTCCTCGATGAGGCCGGCGACCGTGAACTGCGTCTCGCCTACATTGGTCGTGAGGGTGATGGCGCTGCCCGGCCGGATGTCGAAGAGTTCGGCGAAGTTCTTCGAGACGTGAACCGTCGGGCCGCCCCCCCCCGCCGCGCCGCTTCCCGGGAGCGAACCCTCGACGGCGAGCAGCGAGATGAGGGTGTCCTGGTACGTGACCTTGGCGTAGCGTATGGCGCTCGCCCGCGAGACCCCTTCGACGCTCAACAGGTCCTGGATGAGCGACTCCCGCAGGGGGGCGCTCACGCTTCCGGCCGTGAACGGGTTATGCGCCGCGACGATGATGTCGCCGGAGAAGATGCGCGCGATCCACGAGTCAATGGAGCCGCGCAGGCTGGTGATGGCGCCGGCGGTGTTGATGATAACCGCCAGCCCGATGATGAGCGCCGCGGCCGTGAACCCCGTCCGCGTCGGGTTCCGCAGGATGTTCTCGACCGAGAGCCGGCCCTCTATGCCGAACCACTTCGCGAACAGGCCGGAGACGGCCGACGCCAACAGTGCGACGGCCAGCGCCGTCCTCGGCGGGCGGATTCAACTGCGCGACCTGCTCTCCACGCTCGAAGCCTGGAACGCGGCCCGTCCCGGCACGATGTATCCGTACTCCGGCGACGCCACGCTCCGCCAGGAGGTTGCGACCGTCGCGGGAGGCGGCATGTCCTT
>Ga0126304_10001159_pt1 | contig 12102 bp, 9 predicted proteins | sample Plot25_FD_92538 | JGI IMG/M metagenome (GOLD analysis project Ga0126304, IMG submission 92538) | Serpentine soil microbial communities from UC McLaughlin Reserve, CA, USA - Plot25 | ecosystem: Environmental > Terrestrial > Soil > Grasslands | place: USA: UC McLaughlin Reserve, Lake County... | reverse complement strand
TGGGCGAGCTATCTCGACCAGCGGATCATCGACACCCCCCACTACCGGCGGCTTCGCGAGGAGCTGCGCTGGGTGGCGCAGCGGAACAGCAGCTGGAGCATGCACGTCCACATGGGGGTGCGCGGGGCGGATCGCGCCGTCGCGGTGTGCGACCACCTGCGGGGCCTGTTGCCCGAGCTCCTGGCGGTGTCCGCCAACTCGCCGTTCCTGGACGGGCGCGAGACCGGCCTTCACACGGTGCGGACCGAGATCTTCACGCGGATCTTCCCGCGCTGCGGCGTCCATGAGCCGTTCGGCGACTGGGCGGCCTACGCCGACTTCATCGACCTGCTGGTGCGGACGGGCTCGATCGTGGAGGCGACCCAGCTCTGGTGGAGCGTGCGACCGCATCACGCCTTCGGGACGGTGGAGCTGCGGATCTGCGACGCGCAGTCGCGGGGCAGCGAGTCGTTCGCGCTGGCGGGGCTGATCGCCGCGTGCATCGCCCAGGCCGCGCTCGACTACGACGACGGTACGCTCCCGGAGCCGATGCGCCAGCGGGAGATCGAGGAGAACCTGTGGCGCGCGATCCGGCATGGTATGGACGGCGAGATGATCGACTTCGCCAGGCGCGACGAGGTCCCGACGCGCGCCGCCGTGGAGCGCGTTCTGGAGTGGACCGCGCCGGCCCGAAAATCATTGGGCATCGACGTCGCGATCCCGGAGGCCAACGGCGCCCAGCGGGCGTATCGGGCGCTGACCGGGGGCGCGTCGATCGAGGAGACGTACAGAGAATCGGTGGCCGAGACACAACGCACCTACGTACCGGAGGGGGTATCGACGGCATGAACGCACAGGAGGGCCAGGCACAGCCGAACGAGGAGGAGATGCGCCAGCGCATCGAGGCGCAGCTACGCAAGGTGCGCGTCCAGGATCTGTTGCTCGAGAGCGTGGTCAGCGTGTTGAATCTCGCGGCGCGTAGGATCGCCAAGGAGGACGAGCGCGATCTCGAGCAGGGGCGGATCGGGATCGAGGCGGTGCGGGCCGTGGTCGGTCTGCTCGACCCCGAGCCCGCGGCGCAGGTGCGTAGCGCTCTGTCGGAGGTCCAGATGCTTTACGCCAAGCAGGCCGAGGGAGGGGAGGAGCCGGGCCCGGACGGCGGTTCGAAGCCGGAAACGGGGGGCGAGGAGCCACCACCCGGCGGCGCCCAGCAGGGTGGTCCGTCCCGGCTGTGGACTCCACCTGGCACCTGAGGGCGGCCGGCATCCGCGGGCAAACGGCACCGCGCCGTCCACTATGCTCCCCGCGCTTCGTGGCCCGAGGACGGGCCTAGTCAGACCCACATCAGCAACGGCACCAGCCAGTTTCGGGGCTGACGCCCCCTCACCACCACAACCCAATCGGAGGACGAAGACTTGACCGATTTCCTGACCGACTACGGCGTCGTGATCGCGCTGGCATGCGCCGCCGCCGTCGTTTACGGCGCCGTGATCACCCGTCGCCTGTTGGCGAAGTCTCCCGGCAACGACCGTATGCAGGAGATCTCGGGCGCGGTGCAGGAGGGCGCGAGGGCGTACCTCACGCGGCAGTACGTGATCATCGCGGGCGTCGCGATCGTGCTGGCGATCCTCTTGATCGTGCTCCGGAACGTGGAGACAGCGATCGGGTTCGCCATCGGTGGCGTCCTCTCGGGAGCTGCCGGCTTCATCGGCATGAACCTGTCCGTGCGGGCGAACTCGCGCGTCGCCGAGGCCGCTCGGGGCGGCGTGCCCCCGGCACTCGACGTCGCCTTCAAGGGCGGCTCGGTGACCGGCCTTCTGGTCGTCGGGCTTGCGCTGCTGGGCGTCGCCGGCTACTTCGGGATCCTGATCGTCACCGGCCAGAGCGACAAGGAGGCGGTGGACGCACTCCTCGGGCTCGGATTCGGTGGCTCGCTGATCTCGGTCTTCGCCCGGCTCGGCGGCGGGATCTTCACCAAGGCCGCCGACGTCGGGGCGGACCTCGTGGGCAAGGTCGAGGCCGGGATTCCCGAGGACGATCCGCGCAATCCGGCGGTGATCGCGGACAACGTGGGCGACAACGTTGGCGACTGCGCCGGCATGGCGGCGGACCTGTTCGAGACCTACGCGGTGACGGCGGTGGCGGTGATGCTGCTCGGCGTCCTCACCTTCGCGGAGTCACGAGAGGTCGCGATCTTCCCGCTGGTGATCGGCGCGGTGGCCATCCTCGCGTCGATCGTCGGGGCGCTTTCCGTGCGAACCCGCACCGGCAACGTCGAGGCGGCCCTGTATCGGGGCCTCGCCGTCTCGGGGCTCCTGTCCGCAGCGGCGTTCTACCCGATCACCAAGTGGTTGATGGACGACCTCACCTTCAAGGCGGCCAACCTCAACAGCGCCCCGACGGCCAGCGAGCTCTGGTTTTGCGCCCTGATCGGAATCGTCGTCACCGCCGGGCTCTTCATCATCACCGACTACTACACGTCCACCCGGTTCCGGCCCGTCAAGACGATCAGCCGCGCCTCGCAGACCGGCCACGCGACCAACATCATCCAGGGGCTCGCGCAGGGGTTCCAGTCGACGGCGGCGCCCGCGCTGCTGATCGCGCTGGCGATCCTCGGCGCCAACGAGCTCGCCGGGATCTACGGGATCGGCGTGGCGGTGATGGGCCAGCTATCGCTAACCGGCCTGATCGTCGCGCTCGACGCCTTCGGCCCGATCACCGACAACGCCGGAGGCATCGCCGAGATGGCCGATCTGCCGGAGGACGTGCGCAACGTCACCGATCCGTTGGACGCGGTCGGGAACACGACCAAGGCGGTGACGAAGGGCTACGCGATCGGCTCCGCCGCCCTTGCCGCCCTGGTGCTCTTCGCGGCCTTCCGGGAGGAGCTCCAGGCCGAGGCGGGGGTGGGCCACGTCCTCAACTTCGATCTGACCTCGCCGCCGATCCTGATCGGCCTGATCATCGGGGGCATGATGGTCTACCTGTTCTCGGCCCTCGCGATCGAGGCGGTGGGGCGCGCCGGTGGCCAGGTCGTCGAGGAGGTGCGCCGCCAGTTCCGCGAGAACCCGGGGATCATGGAGGGCACCGAGCGGCCGGAGTACGGGGGCACGGTGAGCATCGTCACGAAGGCCGCGCAGCGCGAGATGATCGCGCCGTCCCTGATCGCGATCGTGGTCCCGTTGATCGTGGGGTTGATCAGTGCCGAGGCGCTCGGCGGCCTGCTGATCGGCGTCATCGTCGTCGGCTTGTTCATGGCGATCTCGATGACGGCCGGCGGCGGCGCGTGGGACAACGCCAAGAAGCTGATCGAGGATGGCGCCTTCGGCGGCAAGGGATCGGAGGCCCATGCGGCGGCGGTGACCGGCGACACGGTCGGTGACCCCTACAAGGACACCGCGGGGCCGGCGATCAACCCGATGATCAAGGTCGCGAACATCGTCGCGATCCTGATCATCCCGATCGTGCACCTGTAGCTCGTCGCGGGCCGCTCAGCCGCGTCCTATAGTCGCGCATTAGGCCATGGCTGAGCGGCATCCTCGAGAGGAGACGCTGCACCGGGTGCACGGCACCGGGGCGCTGTTCTCGGCCGCGTACGGGAACGTAGGGTCGTCGATCTATTACGCGCTCGGGGTCACGGCAGCCTTTGCCCTCGGGCTGACGCCCATCGCGTTCGTCATCGCGGGCGTGATCTTCATGTTCACGGCCGCCACGTACACGGAGGCGACGGTGATGTATCCGGAGGCGGGCGGATCGTCGAGCTTCGCGCGCCACGCGTTCAACGGGCTCGCGTCGTTCGTGGCGGCGTGGGCCCAGATGCTGAATTACGTGATCACGGTCGCGATCTCGGCGTTCTTCGTGCCCCATTACCTGGCCGTCTTCTGGCCGTCGCTGGGCCAAGGGCCAGGTGACGTCATCGCCGGGATCGTGCTCGTCGGCCTGCTCGCCGCGCTGAACATCAAGGGGACGCGGGAGTCATCGCGACTGAACCTGGTGCTGGCGATCGGCGACCTGTTCACGCAGATCGTGCTCGTCGGGATCGGGATCGCCCTGGTTCTGAGCCCAGACATCCTCGTGAACAACGTCCAGCTGGGCGTCGCGCCCACATGGGGAGACTTCGCCCTCGGAATCGCCGTCGGGATGATCGCCTACACAGGGATCGAGACGATCTCCAATATGTCGGAGGAGGCGCGCGACTCCGCGCGCACCATTCCGCGCGGGGTGGGACTGACAGTGGCCGCGGTGCTCGTGCTCTACGTGCTGATCCCGATCGTCGCTCTGTCGGCGATGCCGGTGACGCAGGATGCCGCCGGCCACTACAGCACGGTTCTGGGGACCAAGTTCGCCGACGACCCGGTGCTGGGGATCGTCGAGAATCTGGGGTTGGGAGCCGGTCTCACCGACCTCCTTCGCTACTACGTTGGCGCCCTTGCCGCGGTGATCCTCATCATCGCGACGAACGCCGGGCTGATCGGGGTCTCGCGCCTGACCTTCTCCATGGGCCAGCATCGCCAGCTGCCCGATCGGATCCGGCAGGTGCATCCGCGCTTCCACACCCCCTACATCGCGATCCTCGCGTTCTCGGCGGTGGCGGCGCTGACGATGCTGCCGGGTGAGACGGACTTCCTGGCGACGATGTACTCGTTCGGGGCGATGCTGTCGTTCACGATCGCGCACGTCGCGGTGATCCGGCTTCGGCAGCGACAACCGAAGCGAGAGCGCCCGTGGAGGCCGCCGATGAACGTTCGCGCGTTTGGGTTCGACGTTCCGATCACGGCGGTCCTGGGCGGCCTCGGGACGTTCGGGGCGTGGGTGATCGTCATCGCGCTGCACACGTCGACCGGGGTGGTGGGAGCGGGGTGGATGCTCTTCGGCGTGCTGCTCTATGCGGCGTACAGGCGTCACCAGCAGTTGCCGCTGCGCGAGACCGTCAAGGTGATGACGCCGGAGCCGCTCGGTGTCGAGGAGGTCGAGTACCAGAGCGTGCTCGTGGTCTTCGAGAGCACTTCGTACTCGGATGAGGCGGTGGCCACGGCGGTCCGGCTGGCGGCGCGCAGGAGACGGGGAATCCATGCGCTGGCGATCGTGACCGTTCCCACGCATCTTCCGCTGGACGCGGCGCTCGAGGATTCCGAGAGCGAGGCTCACAGCAAGATCGAGCAGGCGAAGATCATCGGGGGGATGCGGGTGACCGGGCACATCGTGCGCGTGCGGCCGGGGCAGGAGGCCCGGACGATCATCGAGGAGGCCCGCGCGATCAATGCGGCCGCCATCGTCATGCCGCTGCGCTACCGGAACGGCAAGCCGCTCTTCAGCAAGACGCTTCAGACGGTCCTCGCGAAGCGACCGACCCGGGTGATCGTGGCCGCCCAGCCGGGCTCGCCACCAGTGGTTCCCGCCTGAACCGGCCTCCGTCCGAACCATAGAATCGCCCTTCTATGGCGGCGCCTGACCAGCTCTACCGCGCGGTCACCCGAATCTTCTCGGTGATCATCATCGGCTTCGGGCTCGTCATCCTGGTCGTGACGCTGGCCAACGGGGGAGGCATCGCATCGGCCGGCCTGTGGCTGGGGCTGCTGTTCACCGGGATCGGCGTCGGTCGTCTTTACATCGCGCTGCGGTCGGGGAGTTGAGCGAGGACCCCTCACCACAGCCGCCGGCTGGGTCCGGCGACGGAGCGGGCGGCCCGGCTGGCGGCCGATTCCGTCGCCGGTTGCCGCGGGTCAAGGTCGGCCCCGGGCCGCTGACCGGCCACTTCCCGGGGGTCCCGCTTCAGATCGCGGTGGCGTATGCGGCGATCGGGTTCTCCCTGTACTTCACGATCGGCGTCGTCGCCGGCTTCGGCCTGGGATTGACTCCGTTGATCTTTCTGGCGGCCGGCCTGCTCTTGGTGCTCGCCGTGTTGACCTACGTCGAGGGCGGCGGGATGTATGGCGAGCGCGGCGGCTCGTCGTCGTTCGCGCGCCACGCCTTCAACGAGCTCGTCAGCTTCGTTGCGGGGTGGGCGATTCTCATCGACTACATCATCATCATCTCGTTCGCGTCGATTTCGGTCGCGCACTACATGGGGCCGATCTGGGGCGGCTTCGCCCACGGTTGGGCGGAGATCGCGGTCGCGGCGGGGGTGATCGCGCTGGCAGCCGCAATCAACATCGGCGGCTTCACCCGCTACGTGCGCCAGCGTCCGCTGATCTTCATCGCGCTCGCCGACGTGGTGCTTCAGGCGGGCGTGATCGTCGCGGGCGCGCTCGTGGCGTTCCACCCGGACCGGCTGACTGAGCACATCGACCTGTTCACGACGCCATCGGTGAAGCACATCGTCGAGGCGCTGGCGGTTGCGACGCTGGCGTTCGCGGGGATCGAGGCGGCGTCTGACCTGGCGCCGGACTTCAGCTGGCGCCGGCGGGACCTTGGCCGGGTCGTGGGGGCGAGCGCGATGTTGCTACCGGTCATGTACGCGGGGATGGCGGCGATCGCCCTGATGGCGGTTCCGGTGGTACAGGGGCCGGACGGGGCGCAGACGGCGCTGGGCGAGCGCTTCATCGAGGAGCCGGTGCTGGGTGTGGTGATGAGTTATGACCCGCATTGGTTATCCGTCCTGCTCCAGGTGGGCGTGGTGGCCGTCGCGCCCCTCGTGCTCACGTGGGCGGCGGCGACGTCGATGCTTGGGCTCTCCAGGCACGTCTACGCGCTGGCCAGGTACCGGCAGGTGCCGAGCTGGCTGGGCAAGCTGAGCGCGCGCTCCACGCCGTACTTCGCGATCCTGGTGGCGGGCGTGTTCGCGCTGGGCTTGGCGATCCCCACCGACGTTCGCCTCCTCGCCGAGATCTACGCCTTCGGGGCCACGCTCGCGATCGCGATCGCGCACCTGTCCATTCTGCGACTGCGCTGGACCGAGCCCGATCGCGAGCGCCCCTACCGCATCCCGTTCGACGTGCGGATCGGCGGCCGCGCGCTGCCGATCCCGGCGCTCCTGGGAGCGGCCATCATGCTCCTGCTGTGGGTGGCGGTACTGGTGTTCCACGCGCAGGCGCGCTGGGTCGGGGGCGGGTGGATGGTGTTCGGGCTCATCGCCTACGTCGTCTACCGGAAGTACGTCGAAGGGACGACGTTGACGCAGCGCGTGTCGGTGCCGGAGCAGGCGTTGCGCAAGGGCGTCCAAGCCGCTGAGTACGGGAACATCCTCGTGCCGGTGTTCGGGACGAAGCTCGACGACGACATCGTGGGGACGGCGGGGCGCCTTGCGGATGCCGCCGACGAACCGGGCGAGGAGCGACCGCAATTGGACGTGATCTACGTGATGGAGCTGCCCCTGACGGTGCCGCTCGACGCTCCACCGCCCCGCGAGCGGGTCGCGGAGGCAGAGGCGGCGCTCCAGCGCGCGAAGGAGGTGGGCGAGGAGTACGAGTCGGTGGACGTGGAGACCGAGATGATTCCGGCGCGGAGTGTCGGCGCGGGAATCGTGGAGGAGGCCCGGCGCCGCGGGGTGGAAGTGATCGTGATGGGAGGCGAGCCGCCGACCCGGATGAAGGGTGGAGCGGTGCTGGGCGGCGTCGGCGGATCGCGGCCCCCGGAGGTCGGCGAGGTCACCGAGTACGTGCTGAAGAAGGCGCCCTGCCCGGTGCTGGTGACGGCTCCGCCGGCGACGTAGCGCATCCGGCGTCGCAGAGCCCGTTTCGCCGGGGCCCGGCGCACCGTCGCGGGGTGCTCCGCTGAGTAGCATCCAGGTTGTGTTCGTCATGATCGTGGGTGCCGGCCGTGTGGGCTCATCCTTGGCGCGGTCGATGCTGCGCGACGGGCACACGGTTTCGTGCCTGGACGAGGACCCCGAGGCGCACGCGCGGCTCGAGATCGGGCTGGAGAAGCCGTGGGAGGACGTCGGCGGCCAGTTCACCGTCGGGACGGGCTTGGAGATCGAGGCGCTCCAGGCCGCCGGCATCGAGCGGGCGGACGCTTTCGTCGCCGCCACGGACGGGGATAACACAAACATCGTGATCTCGCAGATCGCGAAGCGGCGCTTCAAAGTGCCGACGGTGATCGCTCGGATCCTCGACCCCTATCGGGCCGAGTGGTACGAGCAGCAGGGCCTCCACACGATCTGTCCAACGAGGGTCGCGATTGAGATGCTCGAGACCGAGGTCAAGGAGGCGGCGGCCAAGGCCGGCGTCTAGGGGAGACGATGTACGTATTGATCGTGGGAGCGGGGAAGGTCGGGTGGAACCTTGCCCGCGAGCTCTTGGACAAGGGTCACGAGGTGACGCTGATCGAGGACGACCGCGATCGCTACGTGACCGTCGAGCAGGAGCTCGAGCACAACGTCCAGTACGGGGATGCCTCGGAGCTGTGGGTGCTCGAGCGAGCGGGCATATCGCGCGCGGACCTGGTTATCGCCGTCACGGGCGACGACGAGGACAACATGCTCATCTGCCAGGTCGCCAAGGAGAAGTACATGGTCGACCAGACCATCGCGCGCGTGAACAATCCGCGCAACAAGCAGTGGTTCGAGCTCCTCGGGATCGCGCCCGTGGTTTCGGCAACGGACCTGATCCTGCGCCTGATCGAGCACGAGGTGCCCAAGTACGGGCTGGTGCACCTGCTGGATCTGCCGCGCGAGCGGCTGGAGATCATCGAGCTGCTTCTCGGCGACGATTCGCCGGTCGCCGGACGGCGTGTTGATGACTTGGAGCTGCCGGAGGGCAGCCTGCTCATCTCGGTGCTGCGGGACGGGACGGGGTTCGTCCCCAGCCCGGACACGGTCTTGGAGTCCGGCGACGAGATCCTCGCCGTCCTCGATCCGGGTATGGAGGAGGAGCTCAAGCAGTACTTCGGGCCCGACGGCACGAACGGGGATTAGAGCCCGGGATGGCGGATCGAGAGGTCGACTATCTGTTGATCGGCGGCGGCATGGCCGCTGGGCACTGCGCGGCGACGCTTCGCGGGCGCGGAGTCGACGGGTCGGTCCTCCTTGTCGGGCGCGAGCCACACGTTCCGTACGAGCGGCCGCCGCTGTCGAAGGATTACCTGCGCGATGAGAGCTCGGAGGAGGACGCCTATGTGAACGCGGCGGATTGGTATGAGGGGAACGGGGTGGAGCTCCTGACCGAGACCAGCGTGATGTCGCTGGATGCCGGGGAGCGGACGGCGAAGCTGCAGACTCGCGAGCAGGTGCGCTTCGGCAAGGCGCTGATCGGCACCGGCGCGCGGGTCAACATCCTCCATCACCTCGAGGGAGCGCGCCTGGACGGGATCCACTACCTGCGGACGCTTGGCAACTCGGACACGATCAGGGAGGAGGCGAAGGAAGCCGGGCACGTCGTCTTGATCGGCGGCAGCTATATCGGCAGCGAGGTGGCTGCGTCGCTGACGGCCCTGGGCGTCGACTGCACGATGGTGATGCTCGAGGAGGTCGCGCTGTCGCGGACGTTCGGGGAGGAGCCGGGGCGCTACATCCACGAGATCCTGAAGTCGCACGGGGTGGAGATCGTCGGCGGCGAGGAGCTGGAGTCCTTCGTTGGCGACGAACGGGTGCGGGCGATCCGGACCAAGAGCGGGCGCGAGATCGAATGCGGTGTGGTCGTGATCGGCGCGGGTGTGCACCCGGAGACGATGCTGGCCGAGCGAGCCGGACTCGACGTGGAGAACGGAATCGTTTGCGACGCCAAGCTGGAGACGTCGGTGGACGGGATCTTCGCGGCCGGCGACGTGTGCTCGTACGACAGCGTCGTTCACGGGCGGCGGCTGCGGATCGAGCACTGGGACGTCGCGCTGCAGCAGGGCCAGCACGCGGCGAAGGGGTTGATGGGGGAGGAGGAGCCGTACCGGGTGGTGCCTTACTTCTTCAGCGATCTCGCCGATTGGGCGAGCCTGGAGTACGTGGGCCCGGCGGAGCGGTGGGACGAGCTCGTATGGCGCGGCGACCGCGATTCGGGGGAGTTCCTGGTCTGGTACCTGGACGGCGGCAAGGTGGCGGCGGCGCTGAGCGTGGGCCGTTCGGAGGACCTGGAGCAGGCCCGCCGGCTGGTGGAGTCGGGTGCGGATGTGATGGGGCAGAAGGACGCGCTGGCGGACGCGGATTCCGATCTCGAAGCCGTCGGATCCAGCTAGGCTTTACCGGGCTCTGGACCACCGATTCGGGCCGATCCAGGGCGCAGCGCACTCGGTGCGGGCTGGTGTAATGGCAACACGCCTGCCTCTGGAGCAGGAATTCGGGGTTCGAGTCCCTGGCCCGCAGCCTTCGTAGCGAGTCGCTTTGACGCCTTATTGCCGGACAGCGGCAACAAGGCGTCAATTCCCAGCGTGCAATTGGCTTACCCGCCGCCCTTGCTACCTTGATCCGCTCAGTGTGGGGCAGCCGTGCATATCTGTCGCTTGGCGGCGCCGTGGCCGCGATTCTGATCGCCTCCGGCTGCGGGGACAGCAGCTCGGCGCCAGTCACCGGTGCCAGCGGCGCGAGCGGGCCGAGCGGCTCGTCCGCGCTCACCAAGGCGGAATACATCAAGCAGGCCGACGCGATCTGCGCTGAGGCAAGCGCCGCAATCGACAGCCTCAGCGGCGCCGCCGCCACGGGCGACGAATCCCTCCAGGCATCCCAGGAGCTCGAGATCACCCGCAGCGAGGTCCAGTCGCTCCAGACATTGACCCCGCCCGATGAGGACCGCTCGACGCTCAACGACTTCCTGGCCGCGCTGAAGGACGAGGTCGACGCGCTCACCAGCCTCAACAGCGCGGTCGCCGCCGGCGGCGACACGAGCGCCGCCGACTCGGAGCTCGCGAACGCTCGGGCGAACGCCGAGCAGGCCGCGACCGACTACGGCATGAAGGACTGCGGCAACGCGAAGAGCCAGCCCACGCAATCGGGCGGGACGACCCCCGTGCCAACCACCACCACTGCCGTGCCGACGACTCCAACAACCACAACCACCGCGGTGCCCACTACTCCGACGACCCCCACCACGACAACCGCACCAGCGCCACCCAGCGGCGGCACCGGCGGTGCGCCCAGCGGCGGGACGGGCGGCGGGACCGGCGGCTCTGGCGGTACCGGCACCGGTGGGACCGGGGGCTCGGGCGGAATCTCGCCCTAAGGGGCGCCGACCTGCAAGAGCCGCCCGCTCAGGCCGCGGCGGACTCCGCCCAGGCCCCATAGAGGCGCGCGTACGCGCCGCCCGCCGCGATCAGCTCCTCGTGCGTGCCCGCCTCGGCGATTCGCCCGTGCTCGAGCACCACGATCCGCCCGGCGCGCCGGATGGTCGACAGGCGGTGCGCGATGACGATCGCCGTCCGACCAAGGAGCAGCCGCTCCAGACCCTGCTCGATGATCCGCTCGGTCCGCACGTCGACGTTCGACGTCGCCTCGTCCAGGATCAGGATCCGCGGCTCCGCCAGCAGCGCCCGTGCGAACGCGATCAGCTGGCGCTGGCCGGCCGACAGCTGCACGCCGCGCTCGCCGATCTGCGTCTCATAGCCATCACGAAGCTGGTCGATGAACCGATCCGCACCCACCGCCGCCGCGGCGGCATGAATCTCCTCCTCCGCGGCGTCCGGCCGCCCGAACGCGATGTTCTCCCGCACCGTGCCGGAGAACAGGAACCCCTCCTGGGGAACGATCCCCAGCTGGCTGCGCAGCGCGGTCGAGCTCAGATCCCGCAGATCGTGCCCGTCGACCAGCACCCGCCCCTCCTGCGGATCGTAGAAGCGTGCCACGAGCTTCGCGAGCGTCGACTTGCCCGCACCCGTTTCCCCAACCAGCGCAACCGTCTGCCCGGCCGGCACATGCAGGTCGATGCCATCAAGTGCCAACCCCGCGTCGTCGCCGTAGGAGAAACGCACGCGATCCAGCTCGATCTCGCCCCGGATCCGCCCCGGATCCAGCGCCCCCGGCTTGTCCACCATGTCCGGCTTCGTCTCCAGCAGGTCGAAGATCTTGTCCAGCGCCGCCATCCCCTGCTGATAGGTCGTGTAGAGCTGCGAGATCTGCTGGATCGGGTCGAAGAACGCGTTCAGGTACCCGACGAACGCCACCAGGACCCCGATCTCGACGTCACCGTTCAGAGCCCGGTAGCCGCCGTAGAGCAGGATCACCCCCGTGCCGATCGCCGACAGCAGCTCCACCGCCGGGAAGTA
>Ga0126304_10001157_pt1 | contig 12108 bp, 13 predicted proteins | sample Plot25_FD_92538 | JGI IMG/M metagenome (GOLD analysis project Ga0126304, IMG submission 92538) | Serpentine soil microbial communities from UC McLaughlin Reserve, CA, USA - Plot25 | ecosystem: Environmental > Terrestrial > Soil > Grasslands | place: USA: UC McLaughlin Reserve, Lake County... | reverse complement strand
TCGTAGGCCTCCTCCACCCGCTCGACCCGCTTGTCGAACGCCTTCTCGCAGAGCACGTGCTTCCCGGCCTCGAGCGCGCGGATCGACCACTCGACGTGGAGGCCGTTGGGGAGGCCGATGTAGACCGCCTCGACGTCGGGATCCGCGAGCAGCGCCTCGTAGGTGCCGTAGGCGCGTTCGATCCCGCGTTCGCGCGCATAGGACTCGGCGCGATCTCGATCGCGGCTGGCGACGGCGGCCACACGCACCCGATCGGAGAGCGCCGCGCCCGCGAGGATCGAGTCGTTGATCCGTGCCGTCGACAGCAGGCCCCACGTGACCATGGGCGGTAGTCTCGCCGGAATGGACGTCGTCCAGCTTCGTCCTCGGTTGTGGCGCTGGTCGCTTCCCCACCCCGACTGGGAGCCCGACGATGCCGAGGGCGGCGAGGGCTGGCAGGAGGAGGTTGCGTCGTATGCGCTCGTCGCCGAGAACGAGCTCGTGCTGTTCGACCCGCTCGTCCCTCCTGCCGGCACAGACGATGCCGAGCGCTACTGGCATGCGCTCGATGACGACGTCCGCCACCACGGCCCACCGCGGGTCCTGATCACGATCCACTGGCATTGCCGCAGCTCGCAGGCGATCCTCGACCGCTACGAGGGCACGCGAGTATTCGTCGGCGAGGGCCGCGCGCACCGGATCGAGGATCGTGTCGCCTACACGGACCTCTTCGCCGTCGGAGACGCGCTGCCCGGCGGCGTCGTCGCGAAGGACGCCGACCGCGGCGGCGAGGTCGCCTTCTGGCTGCCGTCTCACGGGGCGCTGCTGTTCGGCGACGTCGTTCTCGGCGCGGACGGCGGCGGCGCGCGACTGTGCCCAGCGGGGTGGTACGAGCCGACTCCGCGTGAGGAGCTCGTGGCTGTGTTACGACCACTGCTCGACCTCCCGATCGAGGCTCTCCTCCTCGCCCATGGCGAGGCGATCCTCGAGCATGCCAAGGAAGCGCTCGAACGAGCGTTGCGGTGAGGATCCGGCCGGAGACGCCGGCCGACCACGACGCCGTTGCGGAGGTGACGGCGGCCGCGTTCGGCAAGCAGGACGAGGCGCGACTGGTCGAGGCGATACGTGCCTCTGAGGAGTACGTGCCCGAGCTCACGCTGCTGGCGGAGGACGACGGCCGGATCGTGGGCCACGTGATGTACAGCTACTCGGCGCTCGAGGGCTCGGACACGCGGCTGCTTCAGCTTTCGCCGTTGAGCGTAGCGCCCGATCGCCAGGGCGAGGGGATCGGCGCCGCGCTCACGCGCGAGTCGCTCCGCCTCGCCGACGAGCGCGGCGAGCCGCTCGTGCTCGTGCTTGGCCACCCAACGTACTACCCGCGCTTCGGGTTTCGCCCCGCCTCGACGCTCGGTCTGCTGGCTCCGAATCCAGAGTGGCCCGACGAGGCGTTCATGGCGGTGCCGCTGACTGCGTACGACGCCGGATTACGTGGCCGCGTCGCGTTCGCGCCGGCGTTCGGGAGTTAGGCTCGCGTCCGACTATTAGCACGCAGAGGCGCGCACCGATCGACCTTGGACTGCCCGAACTAGGCGTCCCGGATGTCCATCCTTGCGATCAGGTCGTCGCGCAGCGTGTAGACGTGCTGAATGCGCCGCTCGGAGAGCACCGCGCCGTCGAGGTCGCGCACGACCTGGTCGACGTCCACGACGATCCGACCCTCGTCGTCCTCCGAGAAGCCGACGGGCTCGACGTTCGAGTCGATCAGGCCGAACTGCCGCGTCCAGTAGGCGCGAACAGCGTCGCGCCCGACCTCGCGCCCGCCCTCCATCCCGTTCGGCCAATCGACATCGGGGTGCATCACCGAGAGCGCCCGGTCGATGTCGCGCGCGTTGAAGGAGGTGTAGGCCCGACGCAAGAGGTCTTCAGCGCAGGCCGCGGGCAACGTCCCTCAGATCCTCGAAAGATGTGTACTCCGCACCCTCGGCGTCGAGGTACGCGGCCAGGCCGTCGCGCGCGAAGACGCGCGAAGCGGCCAGCGCCGCGCACCGGTCCGAGTAGCCGTCGCCGACGTAGACGACCTCGCCCTCGGGCAGCGCCGCCCGCTTGCAGCCCTCGGCGCACGAGTCGCAAATCGCGCCGTCCCGCAGAACGACCCGCCAGCCCGAGGGGCGCGCCTCCACCCGGTTGGCGAGCAGGCGCACGGAGACGCCTTCCCGCTCGAGCACCGGCTCGATCAGCTCGTAAAAAGTGCCCGAGATGACGAGGGGGTCGTACGCGGCGACCAGCTCGTGGAAACCGGGCCGCACGCGGGCTTGCTCGAGCACGAACTCGCGCACCTCGTGGTACGGCGCCGTCACTGTGGCGAACTCCCGAGCAAGCAGCTCGTCGTGGGTCAGGCCGTCGCCGAGAGCGGGCACGCGGTCGTAGAGCGTCAGGTCGCCGAACCGCTCCATCACCATCACACCGACGTCCCGCTCGGTGCAGGTGCCGTCCCAGTCGAGAACGAGCTTCAGGGCTAGAAGTGCGAAGTCGCGCCGGCCGGGTCCTCGTCGTACGTGTGCGGGGCCCCGGGTTCCTCGTACCACGAGTACGCGTACTTGCCGTCGTCGGTGTCCTTGGCGAGCTTCGACAGCCTGAGCGGGTGGAAGGTGTCGCACATCACCGCGAGCTCGTGCGTCTCGGTGACCCCCAGCGACTTCTCGGCGAGCCCCGGCTGCGGCCCGTGCGGGAGACCCGACGGGTGCAGCGTGATCGACCCGATCTCGATCCCCTTGCGCGAGGAGAAGTTGCCCTCGACGTAATAGATCATCTCCTCGCTCTGCAGGTTCGAGTGGTGGTACGGGATCGGCACGGCCATCGGGTCGAAGTCGAGCTTGCGCGGACAGAACGAGCAGATGACGAAGTTCGGGCCCGCGAACGTCTGGTGCGAGGGCGGGGGCATGTGGATCCGCCCCGTGATCGGCTCGAAGTCGTGGATCGAGAACGTCCACGGATAGAGGTAGCCGTCCCACCCCACAACGTCGAACGGGTGGTAGTCGAGGACGTAGTCCTGGTAGCCGTCGCGGACCCGCACCTTGACGACGAACTCGCCGCGCTCGCGGATCGTGCGGAGCCCGGTCGGCGGATGGATGTCGCGGTGGTAGAACGGAGCGTGCTCCATCAGCTGCCCGTAGTCGTTGCGGTAGCGCTTGGGGATCTCGATCAGGCCGGGCGTCTCGAAGAGCAGGTAGCGCTGCGGACCTGACGGCTCGAACTTGTACGTGGTGCCGCGCGGGATGACGACGTAGTCGCCTTCCTTGTAGGGCACGTCCCCGAACGTGGTGGCCAGCGTGCCCGACCCCTCGTGGACGAAATAGACCTCGTCGCCCTCGCCGTTGCGGAAGAAGTAGTCCATTGTCTCCGACGGCCGCACGAACGAGATCTCGACGTCGTTGTTCCACATCAGCAGCCGACGGCCCGAGATCTCGTCCCCCTCCGGCTCGAGGCCCCAGGTCTTGAAGTGCCGGTGGGCGTGGGCGTCAGGCACCCATTCCTTCCGCTTGATCTGCTCAAAATCGCCCAGCTCCTTGACGCGGCAGGGCGAGGTGAGGTGGTAGAGGATCGACTCGTTTCCGGTGAACCCTTCGAGCCCCATGACCTCCTCGGTCAGGAGGGTCCCGTTCTCACGAAACTGGATATGCCGCTTGCGCGGAAGCTCGCCGAGACGCTGGTAGAACGGCATCGCCGGGAGGATACCCCCGGCTAGATCGACTGCGGCTCGTCGTCGAGCAGGCGGCTCACGCGGGCCAGCGCGTAGAAGATCGCGTAGCCGCCGACCAGAAAGCCGCTGAACACGGTCGTCACGGCGAGCACCTTCGGGTAGTTCAGTGGGTCGGAGAGACCCTTCGCCAGGTCGCCGAAGATCGGCGCCGGGTCGGTGAAGACATCCCAGGAGTTGAAGCGCTGGTAGCGGCCGAGGAACACGCCGACCGAGCCCACCAGGAGGATCGCCCAGACGCCGACCCACGCCCACACCGCGCCGAAGCGGCGCTGGACGACCGCGTGCACGAGATACAGCGAGAGGAAGCCGAGCGCGAGCCCGGTGACCGCCGCCGACCCGGCCAGGACCGCATCGAACCAGAACGGCGCGCCGCCCACGTCGCGCAGGTACTTGAGGTCGGTCATCAGGTACGGCGCGTTCGGGAAGAACAACAGCCACAGCGCGCCGAGCGACAGCAGCCAGTGGCCCGCGACGCCGCGCCGCGCGCCGTCGTAGACGATCAGAGCCAGGCCGAGCGGGATCCACGCAAGGACGAGGTTCCAGACGAGGTTGAGGTAGTCGAGGCTGCCGGTCGCCGAGATCCGGACCGCGACCATCACGACGACCAGCGTAGACAGGCCAACGAGCGTGCCGAGCGCGATCAGCCGGCGTGTCGTGACGGAGCGAAGCGGCGACATCCTCGAGCCCACGTTAGCTGCCCGAGATGAGATTTCGGAGAGAGCCGATTCCTTCGACGCCGACCTCGACGACGCCGTCGACCGCGCCGGTCGCGATCGGCGCGGCGGCGATCAGGTCACCCGGCAGCAGGTGGGTGTTCCGCGCGGCGTGCGAGACGAGGCGGTGCCAGTCGACGTCTACCGCAGGCACGTCCTCGTCGGGCGTGACGACAACCGGCCCGAGCACGAGCGCGAAGTCGCGCGCCTTCGCGCCGCCCAGCGCCGGTGCGGTCAGGACGTTCATCAGCGTGATCCCGCCGACCGCCTGCTCGGCGCCGATAACCGCGGTCGGCCGCAGCTCGTACGCCAGGTGGGCGCCCGGGTCGCGGATGTCGTCCTCCGGCCCGTGGATCGCCGCGGGGTTCGCGAACGCGAAGTCGTCGCCGTCGAAGATCCGGACCGACGGCGGGTGCAGCACGGGCGCGCGCAGCTCCACGTCGGCAAGCGCGCAGCCCGCGTGCTCGCGCGTGTTGCCGCCGCCGGAGAAGAACGACTGGAGCGTCTGCGCGGCGAGCTGGATCACGTGCTCGCCCTCGATCCGACCGGGCCAGCCGCGCTCGAGGTGTCGCTCCCGTGGACTGAACATGCACAGCCTCACCTCGCGCTCCTGACCGGCGAGGGCTCCCGCCCGGCGACGCCCGGCTCCGCCCCCGCCGTGCGCTGCAGGCGGCACGATGCTCTCCGGGGCCGTGAAAACCACTGTCCCCTGCGGCCTCGCGCCCCCTGCAGCGCATCAGGACCCCGAGGTTTCACGGCTCGGTGTGCACCACCACGTCGGCGACCGAAACCGCCGCGCGGATCCGCTCCTCGATCTCGCTCGCCTGGGCATGCGCGTCGGAGAGCGACGACGCCGCGTCGAGGGCCAGCGAGACGAACACGACGAGCCCGTCCGGAGTGTTGACGAACCGCAGCTCGCGCGGAGGTCGGCCGGTCGCCTCGACCACGAGCCCTCGAACGGCGTCCGCCTCCGCGTCCACCGCGGCATGCGTCCCCTCCTCGGCCTCGCGCAGCGGCTCTAGGTGCGTGAGCACGGAGACGACCTCCGGCAGCTCGTCCTGGATGGCGCGTTCGACGTGCGACGCGACCTCGTGCGCCTGCTCGAGCGTGAGGTCGCCGGGCAGCTTGAGGTGGAGCGAGACCTCGTTGGCGTCGCCGAGGTTGACAACGCGCACGTTGTGTACCTCGCGGACTCGCGGAACCGTCAGCGCGGCGACCGACGCGCGCTCGCCGAGCGCGTCGGCTGTCGTCTCGGGCTCGACGTGCACCACCACGTCGCTCTCGGGGAGCGCACGCTGGACGGCGGCCTCGACGGCGTCCGCAGCCGCATGACCCTGGCCGACGGCGGCGCCGGCCGGGACGCCGATCACGACGTCCATGAAGTGGCGGCCGCCCGCCTGGCGCAGACGCAGGCGCTTGAGGTGCACGGCCGGCTCGAGCCCGCGGATGGCAGCGCGGGTGGCGTCGGCCGCGTCGGCCGGCGCCCGGTCCATCAGCACGTCGACGTTCCGGCGCATGAGGCGCCCGGCGGCGAGCAGCACGAGCGCGGCGACGAAGAGCGCCGCCGCCGAGTCCGCCTTCGGATAACCCCACGCGGCGAAGAGCAAGCCGACGAGCACGGCCGTCGAGCCCGCCAGGTCGCCCGCGAAGTGCAGCGCGTTCGCCTGGAACGCAGCGCTGCCGAAACGCCGCGCCGCGCGGGCGGAGATCAGCGCGCGGCTCGCGTCGACGCCGATGACGACGGCGATGACGACGAACGCGTACCAGGTCGCGTCGACGGTCGGCTCGTCGCCGCCGACCACGTGAACCACCGCCTTCCACGCGATCACCACGCTGACCCCCACGAGGATCGCCGCCTCGGCCAACGCCGCGAGATGCTCCGCCTTCCCGTGCCCGTAAGGGTGGGCTCGGTCGGCCGGGCGGATGGCCACTCCGACCGCGAACAGCGTCAGCAGCGCGGCGACGAGGTCGGTCCCCGAGTGCGCCGCCTCCGAAACCAGGCCGAGGCTCCCGCTCGCGAGGCCCGCGCCGAGCTTGAGCAGAGCGAGCGCGGCCGCAGCCACGACCGACACCAGCGCGATCCGGCGCTGCGGTGTCATCTTCCGAAGGCTACGCGGCCGGCTCGAGCGGCCAGACGACGACGTCCTGGCGCTCGCTGAAGTGGAAGAGCGGCTCTCCCTCGAGCTGGGTGTCCGGCGGCGGCATCGTGTTCTCGCGGATCTCCGCCTCGGCAGGCTGAAGCGGCCACGGCGGATGGTGGATCTCCGCGCGGAAGAGCTCGCCGTCGCGCGTCGTGTACAGGCAGTAGCGCTCGGTCAGGAAGTGCTCGAGCGTCCCCTGCTCGGCCGGAACGGCGACCCCAACGGGCCGGTAGCGGCCGTCGAAGGAGTGCCCGTTGCCGCGCCGCCGGCTGAAGTAGTCCACCGCCTCGCCGAGCCGGTGTGCCCGCATCGATGCGTGGTGGTACGGGAGCGCGTACGTGAGTCGTGCCGCCTCGACCGCCAGTCGACTCTCCGCGTCGAGGCTGAAGAACCAGATCCCCGGCTTGTCCGCGTAGGTGACGTACGTCCGCACGTTGAGCTCGAGGAAGCTCGAGAGCCGGGGCACGGGGAATGTCGCACGCAACCGGAGGCCGTCGACCCGGAACGGCGTGATTCCGAGCCAGCACGAGCCGTCGAACGAGTCGAGCGGGAGCTCCTCCGGCACGTGTTCCCGCAGCGCCTGCTCGGGCACCCGCCAGTGGGCGAAGAGCAGGTGCTTCCACGTCTGGGCCTGGATCCACGAACGACGCGGCAGCGGCCAGGGCCGGTGGTCGACGACCTCGAGCGTCGCGGCCTGGCGAGACGGCGTCTCCAGGAGGTCGCGGAGGCTAGAGGTTGCCTCGAAGGGCTTGCTCACGCTCGATCGACTCGAAGAGCGCCTTGAAGTTGCCCTCGCCGAACGTCGTCGCGCCGTGGCGCTCGATCACCTCGAAGAAGACCGTCGGCCGGTCCTGCGCGGTCTTGGTGAAGATCTGGAGCAGGTAGCCGTCCTCGTCTCGGTCGGCGAGGATGCGGAGCTGTTTGAGGTCGCCGTAGTCCTCCGCGATCTCGCCGACCCGCGCCTCCACGTCTTCGTAGTACGCCTCGGGCGTGTCGAGGAAGAGCACGCCGCGCTCCTTCATCGCGGTCACGGTGCCGACGATGTCGTCGCTCTGCAGAGCGATGTGCTGCACTCCGGGGCCTGCGTTGAACTCCAGGTACTCCTCGATCTGGCTCTTGCGCTTCCCCTCGGCCGGCTCGTTGATCGGGAACTTGATCTTCCCGCTGCCGTCCGACATCACCTTGGACATCAGCGCCGAGTACTCGGTCTGAATCTGGTCGTCGCCGAAGTGGATGATGTTCGTCATTCCGAAGACGCGCTCGTAGAACCCGACCCAGTGGTCCATGCGGCCGAGCTCGACGTTGCCGACGACGTGGTCGAGTGCCTTCAGGCCGACACCCGCGGCTGGTTGCCCATTCACGACCGTCGACTGGTAGCCGGGCATGAACGGCCCCGCGTAGTCGACGCGGTTGACGAACGTGTGGATCACGTCGCCGTACGTCCCGATCGAGGCCAGCTCGACGCGGCCGAAGTCGTCCTCGACCCAGTGCGGCTCCCGAATCCCGCGGGCGCCGCGCTGCACCGCCTGCCGGTACGCCTCGCTCGCGCTCGGTACCTGGAGCGCGATGTCCCTGGCGGCGTCTCCATGCCGGCATGCGAACTGCGTCACCTTGCTGTCAGCACGCACCCCGCTCGTGAGCACGAAGCGGATGTCGCCCTGCTCGAGCACGTACGACGCACGATCGCGCACTCCCGTCTCCGGGCCTGCATAAGCGGTTCGCGTGAAACCGAAGGCGTGCTCGTAGAAGTACGCGGCCTGCTTGGCGTTGCCGACCCAGAACTCGAGATGATCCCAGCCCTCGAGCGGCATGAAATCGTGCGTGCTCACTGCCTTATCCTAGACCGCTCAACCGCGGTACCGCTCCATCGAGACCTCGCCGTCTCGGGCGAAGATCGCGTAGTGAGCGGCGTTCGGGAAGTCACGGGCCCGCTTCTCCACCGTCCGAGCCAGCCGCCGGCGCATGCCCTCGTCGGTCTCGCCGGAGAACCCGCGACAGACGTCGCCATGCGCCATCCAGCCCATGTGCCGGGCCCCGTCCCCGTACGCAAGCCGGGCCGACTTCGTCTTGTCCGCGAACACGGGAGCGCCGCCGGGTCGCGCCTCGATGTAGTACTCCGAAGGCCCAAGACCGGTCGCCTCCTCGAACGCGGTCATGACGGCCCGGTGGAAGCGCCGGTCCGAGCAGAGCTGCAGAAAGCCCTGCTCAGCCACGAACGGGCGTGCGCTCGGGCTCGACCGGCGCAGGCGTCGAAGCCTCGTCGAAACCGCGCCGGAGCGGTACCTCGTGGATGCCGAAGACGACGACCGCGAGCAGGATCACGCAGACGAACGCCGCCGCCAGGAACGCCGGCTGGAGCGCGTGCGCGAGCTCTGCGCGCAGCGCCGGCGTGAGGCGCTCGACGGTCTGGCTCTCGAGATTGACGCCCGTCGGAAGCCCCTGGTTGACGATCGCGCCCATGAGCGTGACGCCGAGCGTCGTCCCGATCGACCGCGAGAACTGCGTCAGCGCCGTCGCGGAGCCCATCGAGTCGAGCGGCACGGAGTTCTGAACCGCGACGACGAAGGTCTGCATCATCAGGCCGAGCCCGACGCCGGAGACGACCATGTACCCCGTGACTTCGCCGACCGTCGTGGACGTTTCCATCGAGGCGAGCAGCACCAGCCCCGTGCCGAGCACGATCGGTCCGACGAGGGCGTTCGGCTTGTAGCGGCCGCTCCAGGAGATGAACTGGCCGGTGACGATGCTCGTCCCGACGACCGCGAGCATGAACGGCGTGAGGACGGCGCCCGAAGACGTCGCGGACGAGCCGAGCACGCCCTGCACGAAGAGCGGGACGAACGCGATCACTCCGAACATCGCCATCCCGGCCAGGCCAACGCAGGCGATGCCCGAACCGACCGTGGGCCGCCGCAGCAGCTCGAACGGGATGATCGGCTCGCGCACGCGCCGCTCCACCAGCGCGAACGCAGCCAGCAAGGCCGCCGAGAGGACGAAGGCGCCGAGCACCTGCGGTGATGTCCACGCGTACTGGTGCCCGCCCCAGCCGAGCCCGAGCATGAGCGCCCCGGTTCCGCCCGCGAGCAGCGCGGCGCCGCGGTAGTCCACGGAGTGATGGAGGCGCGCCGCGCGGCGCGGCATCGTCAGCCAGATGACGACCAGCGCGAGCGCACCCACCGGCACGTTGACGAAGAAGACCCAGCGCCAGCTCGCGTTGTCGACGATCAGACCGCCCAGGGCCGGGCCTGCGATCGATCCGATCGCGAACGTCACTCCGATCAGCCCCTGCCACCGGCCGCGTGACCGCGGAGGGACGATGCGGCCGATCGTCGCGTGCGTGAGCGCGAACAGCCCGCCGGCGCCCACGCCCTGCACGGCACGGAACGCGATCAGCTCGGGCATCCCCCACGCCAGCCCGCAGAGCATCGAGCCGAGCAGGAAGATTCCGATCGCGAAGATGAAGAGCGGTTTCGACCCGTAGACGTCGCCCAGCTTCCCGTAGAGCGGCACCGTGACCGTCATCGCGAGCACGTACGCCGTGAAAGCCCACGAGTAGAGACCGAGGCCGCCGAGGTCTGACACGATGCGCGGGAGAGCAGTCGCGACGATGGTCTGGTCGAGAGACGCCAGCAGGAGCGCCGTCATCAGGCCGGAGTAGATCGCCAGGATTCGCCCGAACGGCAGCCGATACCCGGGCGGCTGCCGCTGCAGCCAGACGCGAATCGCAGTCACCCTTTCGAATCTACCCGGGCGGGCGCAGGTCAAGCTCCCGCGTGGCCCAGGGCAGCGCCACACGCAGTTGAGCGAGCTGGAAAGGCCGCACATGAGGCGCCGTGGGCGGCGCGGGCAACCCCGCGCGCGAGCCGAAGAACCCGGCCAGCAACGCGGCCAAGCCGGGTGCGCCCGGCAGGACCTCCTCCGGTTCCGGCCCGCCCTCGAGCCTGAGCGACGGCAGCCAGGCGGCGACGTCGAGGTCGGCGTTGCCGACGCATGCGTGGTTCCAGTCGACCAGGACGGCGCCGCGCTCGGCTATGCAGAGGTTGTCGCTGCGGACGTCGAGGTGCAGGAGAGCGTCGCCCTCGATCGGCGCAGTTTCGGTCGCCTCGCGCAGGGTCGGGAGCGCGTAGTCGAGCCACTCGCCGGAGCAGATGCCGAGCGAGAGGAACGGCGCCGCGTCGGCCTCGATCTCGGCCCAGCCGGTGACGAGGCGGTCGTGGTGGACGCCGATCGGCGGGACGACGTCCGGCGGCTCGGTGGCTGCGACCGCCGCGAGCGTTTCCCGTACCGCGGCGATCATCGAGTCGTCCCACGGCGGCGGCCAGTGCGCCGAACGTAGGTCCTCGAGGACGATCACAGGCGGGTCGTCGTCGTCGAGCGCCAGGACCGCCGGCAGGAACGGGCCGTCGAGCGCACCGAGGACTCGCTGCTCGTCGTGGATGAACTCGGCGGTTACCGGCTCGGTCGCCGCCTTCACGAACGCCGTCCGGCCGTCGGCGAGCTCCGCGATCGCGTGGTACGCGACGGTGTAGCCGGAGCTGGCCACGCGGGTGAGCGTCCTGACCTCGGTACCGAGCAGCCGGGAGAGCCGCTCGATCACGCCGGCTCGACCGCCGGCCTGCGCCGAGCGAGCACGAGGCTGACCGCAATCGCGGCGCCGCCTACGACCTGCACCACGGTCATGGTCTCCGAGAGCAGGACGACCGCGAAGACCGCGGCGAGGAACGGCTGCAGGTTGGCGACGAGCGTCGCGCGGGAGGGCCCCACGCGGTCGATCGCGGTGAACCAGAGCACGTTGGTCACCACGAGCGGGCCGACGACGGCGAACGCGAACGCCGCCCAGACGAGCGGGGGAAGGTCCCAGTTCTGGTCGAGCAGCTGCGGGAGCGCCGTGAGCAGCGCCGGCACGGCGCCGGCGAGCAGCGCGATCGCACTGATCCGGTAGGGCGAGTAGTGGCGGAGCAGCGGCACGATTGCGACCGAGTAGAGGCCCCAGGTTGCGGCCGCGACGAACGCGAGCATGTTGCCGAGCAGGTCGGCAGCGAAGCCCGCCTCGCCTCCGACCGCGACGAGCGCCACCCCGACGAACGAGACCCCGCTTGCGAACCAGAGCCGGCGTGACAGCCGCTCGATGCCGAAGACGAACGCGAAGAGCGCGGTCACGATCGGCAGCGTCCCGAAGATCAGGCCCGTCGTGGACGCGCTAGTGAGGTCGATTGCGTACACGAACGACAGCTGGTTCAAGTAGATGCCGACGAAGGCCGCGCCGAGGAGCAGCACCAGGTGGCGCCGCTCCAGCCGGAACGAGTGCTCGCGTCCGTACGTGAGCAGCGCGAACAGCAGCCCAGCGAGCGTGAAGCGGATGCTGCTGTAGGCCAGCGGCTTGAACCCGTTCTCGAAGGCGTACTTCGTGATAGTGAAGTTGAACGCCCAGATCGTGACCGTGACGAGCAGCATTGCCTCGGCTGCTGACGGTCGCCGCATCACTTGTACGCTGCCCGAATGGGGCGTGATCCGA
>Ga0126304_10001156_pt1 | contig 12109 bp, 10 predicted proteins | sample Plot25_FD_92538 | JGI IMG/M metagenome (GOLD analysis project Ga0126304, IMG submission 92538) | Serpentine soil microbial communities from UC McLaughlin Reserve, CA, USA - Plot25 | ecosystem: Environmental > Terrestrial > Soil > Grasslands | place: USA: UC McLaughlin Reserve, Lake County... | reverse complement strand
CGCTCGGTCGACCCCGAGTTCGTCCTCTGCCCGCACTGCCAGACATCTTTGCGCGGACCCTGTTCAGCATGTTCACGGCTGATCGATTTGCGCTGGGACGTCTGCCCCTATTGTTCCGTTCCGGTTGACCGGCCAGCGTTGGCCGCTCCACCATCCAGTGCTGAAACCGTGCGCATCCTCGAAGACGCCCGATCAGGACGACGCAAGCGAGCGGTAGCCGCGGCCGCTCAGCGGATTGGGGTCGAGCCGGACGAGTTGGATGCCTTTACAAACGCGCTTTCGGGGACACCCGGCCATCCCGCGGTGGGAGCGGGCGGAGGAGCATCCGAATTCTCGCGTCGCATGGCCTCGATGGCTGAGCCAGCACGATTCTGGCGCGGCTCGCGCACGAGACCCGGGGGTCTTGGCGACGGCGATGAAACGGTGGCGCAGGTCGAGACCCTGGCGAGTCCGGCCGACACGGCTCCAGCCAGCCCCCGCCGGTCGGAAAACGGGTTTTGGGCTGACTTGTTCCCGAGTTCTGACCGATCGAACGACGGGACGTGATGAAACCGCGGTTGCGTCGCCGCAGATATGAGAACGCGGTTCATAGCCGCCCTGACCCGAACGTGTGGTAGAATCGGCCCGGTTTTATTCCCCGATAGCTCAATGGTAGAGCGGCCGGCTGTTAACCGGTAGGTTCTAGGTTCGAGTCCTAGTCGGGGAGCCGCGCTCCGGGCAAGCTCCACACTACATCACGTTTGTCCTGCAATCGACGGACGATCAGATCGCGTAGTTTGCGCGCCGCTCTCGACTGGTTTGCCGATCCACAAGCGTCTGGAGCGTGATCGAGCGTAACATCTGCTCGTTTTGCTCCTGCATCTCGTGCCAAACCTCGTGAACAACATCGGAGGCGCCGATGCCGTCAGGATGCGGGTGGGTCTTTTGGTCGGCGCCGTCTAGTGCCGTCAAAATGGCGTGGATGGAAATTTCGGATGCTTGACTCGATAGCTCATGGCCACCCAACGGCCCGCGCGTGCTCCTAATCAGCCCAGCTCGACTTAGCGCTCCTAGCACCTGGTGGAGATACGCTTCCGGAATCTCCTGTCGGGCGGCGATCTCCTTACTGTGTACGGGACCTTGCCCAGTCCGCAGGGCAAGCTCAAAGAGCGCTCGGACGCCGTAGTCCGCGCGACTTGAGACGCGCATTCAACACCTCATTCGAACTTCCGCTGCGATAGCCAGCCAGGTCAAGCAAGGCGTGTCGATAACCGGCGCCACGAAGGGCGTCAACGAGCTCATCGGCGCACTCGACCGCGCGCGCGAACTGATCCCGAGGGATTTCGAGCCGCGCGATATCGTCATGGTGGCGAACACGAAACCCGCTAAACCCAAGGTTGCGCACCGCGCTCTCGGCCGCCGCGACTTGCCGCAGTTTCTCCACCGTTATTGGATCGCCATATGCAAAACGGGACGAAAGACACGCTACTGCCGGCTTGTCCCACGTACGCAGCCCTAGGCGCTCGGAGAGCAAGCGGATCTCGGCCTTGGTCAGCCTAACCTCTTGTAACGGACTGCGCACCCCGAGCTCGCGGGCGGCGCGCATCCCTGGTCGAAAATCATCGAGATCGTCGGTGTTTGAGCCATCGACGACAAATTGCAGACCGCGAGAATTTGCGAGGTCCTTGAGTCGGGAGTAGAGCTCGGACTTGCAGAAGAAGCAGCGCTGATGCGTGTTGTCGGCGTAGCGCGGATCAGTGAGTTCCGCGGTATCGATGAAAACGTGCTCAGCGCCGATCTCGTTGGCGACAATCCGGGCCTCGTCCATCTCCTCGCCGGCATAGGTCTGAGATAGGCCGGTTGCCGCGACGGCATGCGATCCCAGTACATCATGCGCGATCTTGAGCAGATAGCTGCTATCGACTCCGCCGGAGAACGAGACCAGGACCGATCTCATCTCCTGCAGCAGCTGCGCCAACTGAATTTCTTTGTGCTGCGCGGTCGATGCATCAACCAACGTTTGACTCTCTCCAGGTTCACTCCGAAGACTGTGGCGGGGCTCGCCAGATGGTCGATCGTAGCAAGCTGGATTCACTAGCCGCAAATCCCGCGCCCCGACAGCCGCGGGGCGCGGGACTGCAGCTACGAATCGCGACGACAGATCCTAGTCTTCACCACCCGGATTTATCGGACGGCGGCGGCTGTCCCCTGGACGCGCTAGAACTTCTTGACCCGAGCGCAAGTGATCCTGGCGCGGAGGACCTTCCGACCGGCCTCCCGGGCCACCGCGGAAACCGCGGTCGTCGCGCCTCGGGCCCCGCTCGCCCCGATCATCATCCCGGCGGGCTGGGCGCTCCGGCTTCGGCTCCGGCAATTGGCCAGTTAGCGCGGCCCGGCGGGAGAGGCTGACCTTTCCGTTTGGCGCCACCTCGGTGACCATAACCGTGATCTCATCTCCGACGCTCAGCACGTCCTCGACTCGATTGACACGAATCGCAGGGTCCTCAGAGAGCTCGGAGATATGCACCAGACCGTCCTTGCCGGGAAGGATCTCGACAAACGCTCCATAGGGCATGATGCTGACGACTTTGCCGTTGTAGATCTCGCCGCGCTCGATGCGAAGCTCCTGGGTCAGGCCTAGGATCCGCTGAATGGCCGCCTCAGCTCCTGTAGATTCTGTCGACGCAACCGAGACAGTCCCGTCATCGTCGATGTCGATGCGGGTGCCAGTTTCCTCCTGGATGGAGCGGATCATCTTTCCCCCGGGGCCGATGACCGCACCGATCTTCTCAGGATTGATCTTGAGACGAATCACTCTAGGCGCGAACCTGGAGAGCTCTCCTCTCGGTTTGTCGATTGCTTGCGCCATCTCGCCAAGAATGAAGAGCCGTCCCGCCCGAGCTTGAGTCAAAGCTTGGCGCATGATCTCGGGCGTAATCCCCTTGACTTTGATGTCCATCTGAATGGCGGTGACACCCTCGGCCGTACCCGCAACCTTGAAGTCCATGTCGCCGAGGGCATCTTCCATGCCCTGGATATCGCTCAGGATCGCGTATCGTTTGCTCGCGGCGTCGGTCACGAGTCCCATGGCGATGCCGGCGACCGGTTCGGCGATGGGCACCCCGGCGTCCATCAGGGCGAGCGTGCTTCCACAGACGCTGGCCATGGACGTCGAGCCGTTCGAACTTACGACTTCGGAGACGAGCCGCATGGTGTACGGAAACTCTTCTGCATCAGGGATAACCGCAAGCAGCGCTCGCTCAGCCAGGGCGCCGTGGCCGATGTCGCGCCGACTCGTTCCTCGTAGTCGCCGGACTTCGCCCACACTGAACGGTGGGAAGTTGTAATGGTGAATGTATCGCTTCCGCTCTTCCGGGCCGATGGAATCAAGCCGCTGCTCCTCGGCGGTGGAGCCCAGAGTCACTGTGGTGATGACCTGGGTCTGACCGCGGGTGAAGATCGCCGAGCCATGGGTGCGTGGAAGGTAGCCAGTTTCGATCCAGATTGGCCGAATCTCGTCGGTGCGGCGGCCGTCGGGTCGCGTGCCGTCCTCGAGAATACTGCGCCGCACTTCCTCCTTCAGGATCGCTTCGAACGCATCCATGATTTCCGTCGAGACCAGCGGAACACTCTCTTCATCGCCAGGCGCCGCCAAGTGGGCGAGCAACTCCTCCCGTAGATTTGACGTGCCTTCGAGGCGCAACACCTTGTCCGGGTTGTTGATCGTGGCGCGCAAACGATCGCCAAGAAAGTTCCGAACTCTCAATTCGACCGTTTCGTTCGCCGCTGGCGGCTCGAAGAGCCATTTCTCTTTTCCTGCTTGACGCTGGAGGTCGAGTTGGAGATTGACGATGCGGCGGATCTCTTCGTGGGCGCGCTCAATGCCCGCGACGATCGTCTCCTCTGAAACCTGGTCCGATTCGCCTTCGACCATCATGATGGCGTCACTTGTCCCGGCCACCACCATGTCGAGAGTGCTGCCGGCGAGATCGGATTCCGTTGGATTGATGACAATCTGGCCGTCAATGAAGCCGACTCGCACCGCGCCGATCGGACCATCCCACGGGATCTGCGACAACGTCAGGGCCGCGGAGGCCGCGTTGATCGAGAGGATGTCCGGGTCGTTTTCCTGGTCGGCCGACATGACCGTAGTGATGACCTGCACTTCCGACTTGTACCCCTTAGGAAACAACGGGCGAATCGGTCGATCGGTGAGTCGCGCGGCTAGAGTCGCGGCTTCCGTCGGCCGGCCCTCGCGCTTGATAAATCCGCCAGGGATCTTCCCCGCCGCGTACATTCGCTCTTCATAATCGACGGTGAGGGGGAAGAAGCCGACCGATGCGTTCGGCTCACGCTCGCCAACGACCGTTGTCAATACCGTCGAGTCACCGTAGCGGACCACGGCTGCACCGTCCGCTTGCTGGGCGACGAGACCGGTTTCAAACGACAGCGTACGGCCGGCCAGATCCATTTCCACGCGGGAAACCGCTGGGCGATTGTTGCTAGGCATCATGCGTTCCTTTCGTTCGAGGTAGAAGGTCGGTCGATTTCGACGTTGGCCGCCACGGAATGATGCGGTCTGCCGCCGTGAGGAACTGGAGCCTGCTCACCATGTGAGCTGAGCAGGCTCCAATACCCCACGCGGGCGCATAGTCCTTCCGAGGCGATTGATGAGTTGTTGGTGTTGACTCCTTTCGTTGAATCCAGGAACGTGCCGCTCGGGGTCACACGACGGCCCAAAGCAACTTGGCCTGGAACTGTTGATGCTCCTTGTGCTCCGTGGGCCTTCGAAACCAGCCGTACGGGGCTACTTGCGAAGCCCAAGCCGGGTAATTGTTGTGCGGTACCGTTCGATGTCCTTGCTCGCCAGGTACGCCAGGAGCCGACGCCGCTGCCCGACGAGTTTGAGAAGCCCCCGCCGCGAGTGGAAGTCATGCTTATGCTCGCGCAGGTGATCCGTGAGTCCGTTGATTCGCTCGGTGAGGAGGGCAATCTGAACCTCGGGAGAACCGGTATCATCATCATGCGTGCGAAACTGGGTGATGATGGTCTCTTTTTGTTCGCTCTGGAGAGCCATACCTGTCGAATCCCTTCTGGAAAAACACGTTCGGAGACATAAAAAAACCGCGCTCGTTTGAGCACTCAACCGGAGGAGTATAGCATTTAGCCCTAAGCTTGGTCTTCAGCGCGTGGGCATCGTGCAAGCGCCGAAGCTTGCGGAATGACCTCAAATAAAGGAATCACGTTCGCATGTTGGCCGTCATCGGCGGAAGCGGCATCTATGACCTGGAAGAAACGCAGCAAGGTGAGACGTTCGAAGTCGAGACCCCGTTCGGTCGCGCGAGCGATCCCCTGCACATGGCGCGGATCGGTCAGACCGACGTCCTGTTCCTGGCTCGCCACGGAGCCGGCCATGTGTACTCACCTAGCTCAGTTCCGTATCGCGCCAATGTATTTGCCCTGAAGGAACTCGGTGCGACGCGCCTCCTTAGTCTAAGCGCGGTCGGCAGCCTTCGCGAAGAACTTCCCCCGAGGTCACTTGTAACCCCAGATCAGATCATTGACCGAACGATCCGCCACGAGCGCTCGTTTTTTGAATCTGGCGTGGTGGCTCACGTTGGAATGGCCGATCCCTTCTGCGCTCGCCTCCGAGCCGCCACCGGCGAAGCGGCAGAGTTAGCTGGCCGTCCTGTCCGTCGTGACGGCACGTACGTATGTATCGAGGGTCCCCAGTTCTCGACGCGAGCTGAGTCGAATCTCTATCGCTCATGGGGCGCCACGGTCATCGGCATGACCGCAATGCCGGAAGCCCGGCTCGCGAGAGAGGCGGGACTGTGCTACGCGATGCTGGCTATGGTCACCGATTACGACGTTTGGCACGATGCTGAAGAAGATGTGAGCGTGGAAGTGGTGAACTCGCACCTTCGCGCCAACAGCGAGTCGGCGCGAGCGATCATTAGACAACTCGTGGCCGGCGGGCTTCCGGAGCGTACCTGCGCGTGTGGGCTTGCGCTCGAGCACGCGATAATGACTGCCCCTGAGCTGATTCCCATCGAAGCGCGGACGTGGATTCGAATGCTAGCGGACAAGTGAATCGGGGCACTCGGAACAGGCACCCGGACATCACTCGCAGGACTCTTCTGTTCTTGCTGCCTGCGCTCACACTAGTTGTTGGCGTCGGTCTTGCTGAGCTCGCGGCCTGGCACGAGCGGGCGCTACGTCTCGAGTTGATCGTGGCATTGTTGACGGCCACGGTCGGCCCGCTTGTAGCAATGCTCCTACTGAACTCAGTCGACCCGGGTTTCGACTCCATTCTGGTCGCTGCGGCCGCGATGCTCACGGCTATTGGCGTGGCAACGCTTTACTCACTTTCACTTGTACACGGAGCGGATGCGGCGTTCTACCGAGTCATAGCGGTCCGGCATGCCTTCTTTGTGGGTGCTGGGTTCTTGGCCCTCATCGCGGGGGCGATCATATCTCGCCGACTCGATGAAATAAGAAGGTATCCATTCACGCTCTTCGGTATCGCGCTGGCGTTGACCGCGACGACGATCGTGTTTGGCCAGACGGTCAATGGAGCTCGCTTGTGGCTCCGGATCGGACCCGTTCAATTTCAACCATCTGAGGTTGCGCGACTTTTGCTAACAGGGTTTATCGCAGTGTACCTCTACGATCACCGCCACCTGATCGCCGCGCCTTGGCGACTCGGCTCGTTCGATCTGCCACCAGCGCCGTACTTGCTACCCCTGGTGGGCGCTGTTCTTGCGGCGGTCGCGGTGTTGGTGTTCCAGAATGATCTTGGTATGGCGGCACTCGTTGTGCTGGGCGCGTACGCATCGATTGCGAGCGTCCTGAGGGCGAAGTCATCGCTCGGACCAGCCGGGGGCATTCTGATACTAGCCGCCGCTGCGTCGTACGTCGCGGCACCGAGAGTGCGTGACCGCATCGTTGGCTGGCTCGAGCCCTGGCTCGATCCGGTTGGACGAGGCTTCCAGTTTGTTCAAGCCGACTACGCTTTAGCGGCCGGGGGTTTATTCGGAGAGAGCAGCCCAATCGTGCCGGCTCGCGTACCCGAGGTGCACACGGACTTCATTCTCGTGGCGGTCGCGAGTCAGTGGGGCTTGACCGGAGTGGTGGCAGTGCTTGCATTGTTGTGCGTCATAGTCTGCCGATGTGTTTCCGCCGCGTTGAACGCCACAAATGGCCTTCGCTCCTTGCTGGCGATGGCGATGGCCACGCTGATCGGTGTTCAGGTGCTGTTGATTTCGGGTGGCACGTTGAGGGTCCTGCCATTGACCGGGCTCACCGTTCCACTCGTTTCATTCGGTGGAACGTCGATGGTAGTCACTCTATTTGCACTCGGGATCGTGGCCGGCCTCGGAACATCTGGCGTCAGCGAATCATGAACCCCGGGACGGGCGAATCACGGCGCGCGGCCGTCTGCAATTTCCGTCGTAATTGCGCTGCTCTTTGGACCGTTGCCATCCGTCCGGACGGCTGTCTACACTGGGAATGATCGACAGCGAGAATTGCACTATGACTCCGAGTGGCCCCGCTGGCCGTCAGCGAACCGAGCGGCTCTCGACGACAAACCGCATTGATCAGAGTGACGATTCATTGGTGAATCGCGTGCCCCGGATTGACGTTCGGGTCGTGTTGTTCACGGTCAGCGATGGGCGGCTGTTGATTGCGCTTCAAGAGCAACCGACATGTCGGGCACTGCCTGTGGGTAGGCCGGTGGCAACCGAGAGCCTCGACGCAACCGGAACTCGGATCCTGAATCACGTTGGACTTGCTGAGCGATATCTGGAGCAGCTCTATTCGATTTCCCACCACTCTGAAGGTGATTGGACTGTGACGGTAACGTACCTCGCTCTGGCTCTCACGAGCGACGGCGGACCGCCATCGAGCTCGGCCGCGTGGTTTGACACCAGCAAACTCCCCGTCATGAACCCGGTGGACCGCATGATCGTCGATTACGCACAGCTTCGGCTACGAGCCAAGCTTGGCTACACCACAATCGCCTTTCATCTTCTTCAGCCGAGCTTTTCACTGAGCGAGCTGCAGAATGTGTACGAAGCGGTTCTCGACCACCAGCTCGACAAACGCAACTTTCGTCGCAGGATCCATGCGGCCGGTGTTCTCGAAGGAACGGGTGATACACGGCGTGAAGGCAGCCATCGACCGGCCCAACTCTACCGATTCCGAGCCGCCCATGACGCAGAGACCTATCTCACGCCAGCCTGGGCTATCGGCACGGAACAGAAAGAGACAAATCCGTGAGGACTCCGACCCTACCTCATTCGATTGCCTCCGGCGGCACGATCGCAACGAAGCCGCAACGAGTCGGATTGATTGCCGCCCGAAGCAAAGTCGAAGCGCAGGAACTCTCGGCAAACGTTGCACGCGCGCTCGACATCGCCGGTGCGGAGGTCGTTGGCGAAGAGATCCTCTCATCGGGAGCACATGCACCGGTCGATGCGATTGTGGTGCTTGGCGGCGACGGCCTGATGATTCGAGCGGCGAACTCCTACCCCGGGATTCCGCTGCTGGGGATCAATTTTGGGAACGTAGGGTTCCTCGCCTTGATCGAGCGGCGCGATTGGCAGCGGGCGATCGACGCGCTGCTTGCGGGCGACTACGCAGTGCAGCAGGGTTCGACCCTGGCGGCTACGCTGGTGCGGGAGGGGGCAGGCGTTCCTCAAGGCTGGGCGATCAATGACGTCGTCGTGCGTTCCGGTATGAGGATGGTCGACATCGAGATTTACATCGACGGCCACTACGTCAACACATACCCAGGTGACGGCATGATCGTTGCGACGCCACATGGCAGCACCGCGTACTGCATGGCCGCAGGCGGTCCGATCCTGACAGCTGGGGTGAAGGGATTCGCGATTGTGCCAATCTCTTGCCACAGCCCCATTCGCACCCCATTCGTAGTCTCGGAAGAAGCGATCATCGAGATGGTTGTTGCCAACGCTCACGATTCGGCGCTCATCCTCGATGGGCGAGAGCAGGCGCATCTTGAACGGTGGGACATCGTTAGAGTCTCGCGCGGCGAGCACGCGTTCAAACTCGTGACGCTGAAGTCGACGAATTTCTACGAAGCCTTCCGCACCAAGTTCAATTTCCGGATCCGCCCCGATGCCATCCCGAGTCGGGACAATCGCGAAGGCAGCGATGGAAATCCATCGAGCGGGTTGACAGAGCCGGTTGACAACGAACCAGGGGTCGGAATGGCTGGCCAGCTTCGCCATGCAGATGACTGAACACGGGTGGCTTGGCGAACGCAACCCGGAGTCGAGGCGCGCTGCTAGGAGCTCGTCTGCGATCGGCGCGGCCGCTACCGGGTGCGAGCGGGCATCGCCCGCGTGCTGCCCCGGCCAAGCGCAATTCGAACACTAGTTCTATTCGCTCTGGTATACTGACTTCATGGTCCGAGAAGCAAACTCCGCCATTCGCAGCAGCTCCGAGCCTCGCAAGACGACGGATCGCGCCGTGACACCCCGCCAGCTGGTCGAGGACGTGCCGGTGGAGCGCAGCCTTCGACCGCGAAGGCTTGCCGAGTATATCGGGCAGGAACGCGTCAAAGAAACGCTCCAGATCTTCATCGATGCCGCGAAACGACGGGGCGAATCGCTTGACCATGTTCTGCTTTACGGTCCACCAGGACTGGGCAAAACAACCCTAGCGGCGATTATCGCGGTCGAGATGGGCGTGAGCCTGCGCATAACTTCCGGCCCCGCCATTGAGCGCCAGGGCGATCTCGTATCGATTCTGACGAACCTCAAGGCTGGAGACGTTCTGTTTATCGATGAGATCCACCGGCTCAACCGCGCCGTTGAGGAAGTGTTGTATTCCGCAATGGAAGACTTCGCAGTCGACATCATCCTCGGCAAAGGGCCGGCGGCACGGACGATGCGAATCAACCTGCCCAGGTTCACGCTGGTCGGAGCCACAACTCGTCTGGCATTGCTGACTGGGCCGCTACGTGACCGATTCGGGTCGGTCTTGCGACTTGACTTCTACAGCGACGAAGCCATGGAAGAGATCGTGCAGCGCTCGGCTACCGTGCTCGATGTGCCAATTTCCCCTGAGGGTGCGCGGGCGCTGGCCCGGCGGGCACGAGGCACACCGCGGGTCGCCAACCGGCTCCTCAAGCGAGCGCGCGATTTTGCAGAGGTGCGCGGCCAGGGGGCGATTACCGATCAAATCGCGGCCGACGCGCTGGATATGCTCGATATCGATCACCTCGGACTCGACGATATCGACCGCCGTATCCTGCGGTCGATTGTTGAAAAGTTCGGCGGCGGGCCGGTGGGCATCGACACGCTCGCAGCGGCAATTAGTGAAGAAACCGATACCGTCATGGACGTGTACGAGCCGTACCTCATCCAGCTCGGTTTCCTACAGCGAACACCGCGCGGTCGCGTTGCAACCGAGGGCGCTTATATCCACCTGGGGATCCAGGCGCCCACCTTTTTCGGTCGGCAGCCGGCGCTCTTCGGCGGAGCGAAAGGTTGACCGCAGTTGCCGACCAGCCTGCCATGTCACCGGCCCTTGAAACCGCACATTTTGATTATCAGTTGCCGGTTGAGCTGATCGCGCAAACCCCACTCGATCGGCGTGACCATTCCCGTCTCATGGTGCTAGATCGCGACTCGGGGACCATCCACCACTCCATGTTCAACAAACTCAGCGACTGGCTCGTGCCAGGGGATCTTCTTGTGGCCAACAACAGCCGGGTGATCCCGGCGAGACTACGCGGCAACCGCGTTCCGAGCGGCGGCGCCGTAGAGATTCTCCTCCTAAGAAGACGAGACACTGGCACATGGAGCGCACTTGCCAAACCGGCGAAACGCCTCAAACCTGGTGATCGCATTGACTTGTTTGCTCAAGACTCTGGGACAGCGCCCGCGGCGGTGACAGTCGAGGAGAACCTGGGAGATGGAGAACTCTTGCTTCAGTTCGAGGCAGGAGTCGAGGAGCGTCTAGAGCTCTTCGGGGAGGCGCCCGTTCCACCGTACATCAGCCAAGCCCTGGAGGATGCTGGGAGATATCAAACGGTTTATGCGAGTGTCCCCGGATCGGCCGCCGCGCCGACGGCGGGGATGCACTTCACCCGCGCGATGATCGAAGAGCTGCGCCGGCAAGATATCGAATGGGCCGAAGTCACGCTTCATATAGGACTCGATACGTTCCGACCCGTCACCGAGGCGCGCATCGCCGATCATCCAATTCACCGAGAGTGGTGCGAAGTTCCGAACCAGACTGCGCGAGCGATCGCGGCATGCCGCCAGCGGCGGGGCCGAGTGATTGCCGTCGGGACGACGGTGGCGCGAACGTTGGAGACATTGGGCAAAGACTGGCGAGACGATAACCCTGTCGGCTTCGCTGGGTTCACGGACACGTTCATTGTTCCTGGGCACCGCTGGAAGCTCGTCGACTGCTTGCTGACAAATTTTCATTTGCCGCGCTCGACGCTGCTTGTGCTTGTCAGCGCGCTTGCCGGACGGGAGGCGATTTTGGAGGCCTACACGGAAGCTACGCGAAACCGGTACCGCTTCTATTCGTTCGGTGACGCGATGCTGATCCGATGACGGAATTTAAGAGCATGATGGGGCGAAGGTCGGATGTGATCGCCACCGACGGCAACTGGCGCAGCCGCGGATTGCAATTGCTCATGGCTGGACTGCCAGTGGCCATTCTTGCAACAGGCTGCGGGGCGACTGCGCCGTTACATGTAGCGGCCATTAGTACCCCGCATCAGGTGGTGGCAACCCCGGCTACTGTGGGCGCCTGTTGGACTGACGATCAACGAGTAGAAGGAGACGACACCATGCCGCAGCAATATACGCAAGCACCCGCCATGCGAATCGATCCGGCGAAGACCTACACCGGGGTCCTGCAGACGAACAAGGGCCCAATTGAGGTCGAGCTATTCCCGCAAGATGCCCCGATGACGGTCAACAATTTCGTGTGCCTTGCCGAGGACGGCTACTTTGATAACACGCCGTTTCATCGTATCGTCAAAGGATTCGTCATTCAGGGGGGCGATCCCACCGGTACCGGTTCTGGTGGACCGGGTTACAAGTTCGCCGACGAGTCGATAACGAAGGACTATGAGCGG
>Ga0126304_10001153_pt1 | contig 12130 bp, 9 predicted proteins | sample Plot25_FD_92538 | JGI IMG/M metagenome (GOLD analysis project Ga0126304, IMG submission 92538) | Serpentine soil microbial communities from UC McLaughlin Reserve, CA, USA - Plot25 | ecosystem: Environmental > Terrestrial > Soil > Grasslands | place: USA: UC McLaughlin Reserve, Lake County... | reverse complement strand
TGACGAAGACGCTGCGCCCGTACTGGGAGAGTCCTCCCCTCCTCAAAGGGCTCACCGGCTACTCATGGTGGGTAAAGGCGGTGGAGGAGATTCTATGACATCAATAGACCGGAACAGTATAACGAGGTCTTAGGGCGCCGTGCACCCTTTTGCACTCTTCTAGATTCAGGGAACACTTTAGCGCCTGCCACATCTGATTTGCAGAGGTACAGGCGACACGTAATCCACGCGCTTCCGACACCATTTGACCCCATGTTGAAGAGGGCACAGCTATCTCCTATCAGGCTGCAATCTGAGACAAACGTCACAATAACGTCCATTAACTCGGTTCCACGCTGGTGCTAGGGTAGGATCCGCAAAGGGACAACTGAGGTCGGAGTGCGACAGACCCGCCCTTGAGGATCATGCACTCGATTCCTTAGACACGCTGTTGTGCCTTCGGGTGGATGTGCTCGGGTAGAGTCCATGACTCGCTCTAAACAGATAGTGACGAGCAGAATGCACCTGGCTAACCTCACCCCGACACATCTGGCCACAATGACGTGGATCCTGCTGTCGATGGCACGGCAGGAAGATCGCCTTCGCCAGTGATAGGGACGGTGACTTCGAAATCTACACCGCCAATGTATTCACTGGCGAGATGGGGCCATCTCTACGCCCTGCTGTCCGCTAGAGTGTCGTGTTCTGGACTTGGTCGAAAGACCGCATCTCAATGCGGATTCCTCAGTCAACTCGATCCCGCGTCGATCCTCGTTTTCCACATTAACAAGCCATTCCTGAGCAAGCTCATAACAGGCTATGTCATCCACTGGCGGACCTTGGTAGAATGCGAACCGCCCTTTATACGTGCAGACCGAGAAGTAAGAAGGGCGCACATAATGAACGAAGGCAAAGCGACAGGTGCTCGTACCGCTGTGTGGCTGGCCTGCACTATGTGGATGCTCTCCTTGGCGCTGACGGCGCTCAGTCTTCTCCTCCTGATCCTGAACCTGTCTCACCCAGTCAACCACATCTATGACCACTGGCTAGAAGATACGCTGTTCGGGATTAGCTTCTCGACAATCGGCGCTGTGATAATCTCCCGTAGCGACCCCAAAAACCCTATTGGCTGGCTGTTCTGCGCAACAGGCCTCTTCTGGGCGGTGAGCCATTTCGTTGCCCAGTACGCCATCTACACACTACTGGCGGCACCAGGATCACTCCCAGCTGGTGACGCGGCGGCTTGGATATACTCCTGGATTACTGTCCCGAATTTTGGTTTGCTTCTGTTCTTGCTTCTGCTGTTCCCCGATGGTCGGCTGCCGCGTAGGGGCTGGCGATGGTTCGCATGGCTCAGTTTGCTTCTAATATTAGTGGGTACGGTCTTGGGAGCGTTCTCTTCCGGGCCGGTTAACGTCGGTCTTGGTTCCATCCACAACCCGCTCGGCATCGAAGGTATGCCAGACGTCTACAAGTCGATTGAGGCGATCGTGCTTGCTTTCATGTTCGTAGCGGTAGTCTCCTTGTTTGTGCGATTGCACCTAGCGAGGGGAAAAGAGCAACAACAGGTCAAATGGTTTGCGTACGCATTCGCGTTAGCGGTTGGCGGCGGAATCCTTAGGTACACCCTCTCTGAAGTGGTAGGCGGAGGCTGGGTTGAGTGGGCAGGCTTCGTAGTTATGACGGTAGGTGTGTTGGGGGTACCCATCGCTATGGGCTTAGCTATAACGCAATACGACCTCTATGATATAGACGTAATTATCAACCGCACGCTGGTCTACGGCGCGCTGACGGGGATACTCGCCCTCGTCTACTTGGGCGGTGTGGTTGTGTTGCAGGCACTCTTCCGCTCCCTCACTGGGGCGGAATCGCAGCTCGCGGTCGTGGCCTCCACCCTTGTGATCGCTGCCCTGTTCAGCCCCTTGAGGCGGCGCATCCAGGCTCTCATAGATAGACACTTTTACCGGAGGAAGTACGACGCCGCAATGACCCTAGGAACCTTCTCGGCCAAGCTGCGCGACGAGACCGACCTCGACGCCTTAAGCGACGATCTCGTAGGAGTGGTCAGGGAGACGATGCAGCCCGCCCACGTCTCTTTGTGGTTGCATCCCGATCCTGCCCTGAAGCACCAGAAGAGGCGAGCAACCATCCGAGAATCCGGGCACGACGCGTAGTGATTCTTCGCCTCTCTTATTCACCAATCTGAGTACGGCGCCCATCAAAAAGGCAGCCCAGAAGTGTCTCGAGCGAGTATTTCGTCGACATTTCGCAGCGAAATGGGCTCTTGTTTTGCCTCTGTGCGTTAGTTGCCAAGTCCTTTGGTTCGAGGCTATCGAGATTTTTAGACTATTTAGGCAGTGTCTAGAGTGTGTTCTGGACTTGGCTGAAAAACCGCAATAGAACGCGGATTCTTCGGTCAACTCGCTTACGTGTCATCTCCGCTTTCTGCATTAGCAAGCGACTCCTGATTTAGCTTATAATAGCCCTTAGAGAAACTGCTTGGAAAACAGCTGAAGGGGTTCTCGATCGCGTACGTCAGGCAGCTGAAGATGGCGAAATGGGGCTTTGTCACACCTTTTGCTCTCTAGTGAAAGCCCCAATTAGAGGCTGTCCCGATGTTCCAACTAGTTACTCTAGGCACTCGGGAGAATAAGCTCTAAGAACAGCCCATCGCCGAGAATTCATCGCCGATTCATCGCTGCTTGTTAGGTTACAAGCAGCGTTGGTGCACTGGCGAAAGGAGCAAGTAATGGAAGTCCTACAGGCGTCCGATGGGCACAAAATGCGAAAGGAGGCCGATGGCTGAATTGCTTGTTGGAGAGTTGCGACGCAGGATAGCCGAGCATCAAGCACCGTGGGCGGTTAACGACCTGCTTGGCGACGATGAGCCGATCCGACCCATGCCACTTGGGCTCGCCACGTCCGAGCAACTCCTAAAGGCTGAAGACGTTGAACAGGTGAACCTGAGTGAGGTGCTGGAGCAAGCTGCAAACCCGCTGCTGCAGCGCCGCCGGATCGCTTACGGATTCGTTGAGACTGAGACCCGCCCACAGACGGTGGGCCTGCCCACGGCCAGAATTCGCCCCTCGTCGGTGGACTGGCGCAACCGCTGGGGCTGGCCGTGGATTACAAAGGTCCAAGCCCAACAACCATGCATGTCCTGCTGGGCTTTCCCGGCCACCGGAGTTGTCGAGACCATGGCGCGCATAGAGCATGCGGTGTGGGTGAAGCGCTCGGAGGGCGACGTCCGCGATGGCATAGGGCTTTCTTGCGGCACAGGCAGCACTCCGCAAGCTGCACTCGACTGGATGTGCGATCATGGTGTCTGCGATCCCGGCTGTTGGCCATACACCGTCCCACCGGAAGGAACGCGGCCTGAGGATATCTTTCCTTGGAGGGCAACCTACCAGCCGTGCCCGGACCGCAATGGGCGTACCGTCCGCATTGGTAACTACGAGCAACTAGGCGATACCGAGCAACAAAAGGTGTGGCTCGACACCGTCGGTCCGCTCGCGGCTTGCTTCGACGTTTACGACGACTTTGTCGTCTATGGGACCGGTGTATATCGCAAGATGCCCGGAGCTACGCCCCTAGGTGGTCACTGCGTGCTCATCGTGGGCTACGATGATGTAGCAGGATGCTGGATTTTCAAGAACTCGTGGGGACCGCGCTGGGGCGATGGCGGCTTCGGCCGCATCGCCTATGGCGAGGTGAAGATAGACGATCTGGCGAAGTGCGGGCTTCACGGTACAAACGTCGACCCGTGGACAAAGCGTCGCCTGCATGGAGGCAACCTTATCGAGAGCAGCAACGGTCCGGGCCATCGCAACTTTGAAATGCTCGCCACGGCGGGAGGCGGCCAGGTGCGCCACTGGTGGCGCGAAGGTTCCGGCGCGATGGACTGGGCCAAGGCTTCCACCTTTGGTAGCGACGCCGTGGTCTGCCCGACGCTTACGGCGACGACGTACAACGGCAATTTCGAGGCGGTCTGGCTTACCACCACCGGCCGCCTGCGCCACTTCTGGTTTGATCAGGCCACGGACCGTTGGAATGATGGCGGCCTGTTCGGTCCAATCGATGCTGCCGGTATACCGGCGTTTATTCAGAGCAACTACTACGGTGTGCCAAATTACTTCGAGGTGGTCGTCAGAACTGCTGATGGGCGCCTTAACCACTGGTGGCGAGACCCCACCCGCCAGTGGCACGACGGCAGGCGCTTCGCCGTCAACGTTCTCCACAGCGGACCGACGCTAGTGCAGACCCGCGAACGCACCACGCTCGAGATCGTCTGTGTGCTGGCCGACGGGCGTATGCAGAGCTGGCGTTGCGACGACATAGTAATCGGCCATCCGGACCGACCTAGCTTCTGGAAGCCAGGAGAAATCTTCGGCTCCGGGGTGAGCAGCCCGCCGTGCATGATCGAAGGGCAGTTCGGTGCGGTCGATGAAGATACCGCCGGCAACTACGAATTGTGCGTGGCCGTCGGCGACCGCGTCGAGCATTGGTGGCGCGATAACCAGGGCTTGTCCGGGTGGCATCGCAGCGCGGTCTTCGGCCACGATGTACATTCTGTCGTTGGTCTCGTCGAGGGCTCGTTCGGGTTTAACCTCGAGGTAATCGTTTTGCGCGCCGACAACCGGCTGCAGCATTACTGGCGCGACCGCACGGGCTGGCACGAGGGACCAGTCATCGGCCCAGCTTAGTATCCGACGTGGAGCGCGAGCAGCAAAGAATCTTGCTGAAACCTGGGGAGTCGCACACCTTGCGACTCCCCAGTCGCGGTCCAGCCGGCTACGACTGGATCCTCACCCTCGAGGGAGACGAAAGCGCGGTAGACGTCTTACGCAGCGCTGCCTTGTCCCCCGGTATGAGCGCTCCTCCGCTGTCGCCTGGACAGGGCATCGACCAGCTCTTTACGGTACTAGCCGTTAGCTCTGGGCACGTGGTGATCCGGTTCGAGCAACGCCTTCCTTTCGAACCTGAAGAGCCTCCTGTAGACGAGCGTGTACTCGATGTGACCGTAGAGGAGGGCTGACGTTCCGCACCTACTTGAATCCCCTCGCGCAGAATCATCCAAAATACTAGCGTGTCCTGTACTGCGATAGTTAACGAGAGTTATGAGGTTCTTGTTGATTGTCGCTGCCCAATGGAACTATCATCGTCTCTCTAGTTTGTAAGGATGTCGTGGACTCCGGTGCGCTGGCTACGAAGCTGAAGTCCTTAACCATTTATCTTCCGGCCTCCATCGCTCGCCATAGGTATAGACGAGCGCTTCTTCGTCGGCCGCAGCACGTACTTGTCGATTGGTTTGTTGAAGTCGTTGTTCAAGACCGGCAAGGTGAACGGGAGCGCCCTCATACTGCTCTTTCTACGAGAGGTTAGACCCGGATAACATCGAGAGCCGGCTTACCGGGCCTGAACAACAACCAGCTTTACGCCGATCGAGAGATCCAGAAGACGTATCGAGACAGGGTGGCAGACATGTCCGGCTACCAGATACAGTAGTTTCGATGCCTATTGCTGCGGCTTGACTTTATCTCGGGTATTCGTCAATACTGTCACAAGGGATCCATAAGTAGGAGGTAAGGATGAGGAATGTATCTCGGAACGACGTCGAAACACATCTAATCCGCAAAGCGTGGGAGGATCCTAACTTCCTAGACGAATTGCGCAATAATCCAAAAGCTGTTCTGGCGAGGGAACTGAATACGGAGCAACTTGCAGAACACCTAGAAGTAGAAGTTGTAGAAGAAACCCCTAATAAATTGTACTTGGTACTTCCTATGCGTCCGGACCCGGAGAGTATGGGACAGGCTCTCGTTTCTCAAGCCGTTACTTCTGTGTCACGCGATGAGATTGACCAAAAAATTGCAGAGGTGCGCCAGCTATTTACTAATGAATACTGTTGGAGCGAATGAAGACACTACCTTTAGGTCCTTCCGCTACACACGCCTGTAGCCTGGGCTACAAGGATAGTGCGACCTGACGGTTTCAGTTGGCATCATACTCGTTGTCTTGGCAATCGGGCGACGGAGAGTGGAACGAATCTCAGCTTTCCAAAATGGTGGCTGGACCCGCGCGTGTGTTCGGAGGCTCAACAGATGGTGACGGCCAATAGCAACTCATTCCCTAATTCATCTTGCAGAGAACCAAGTTAACCAATGATTTTGTCCTTGGAAAACTATCTAGCAGCAATAGACGAGCATTTGCCGAGCGTGCTAGTCTCCTCAGCAGCACTTTCGGACATCCGAGCGATAGCGCGCGAACTCCCCCCCGTAAGAACTGCATGTTTTGAATGCCCCCTCGGGGAAGTTGGAGTAGAGACCGACTTTTCTGTGTGTGCTGATGGAGCACTCGATGCCTTAGGGGGAAGAAGCGCTTCTGCGAAGCTAAACAATACGATCGTCACCTCTCCACCGTGGCAACGGTTCCGAGCGTTTTGTGAGAGCTGGAGTGCGTCTACCTTGCTCCGACAAACAAGCAATATCTGGCTGGAGTTCGACAGATCTCGCCACACTGTGCCGATATTGAAGCCAAGCGTGTTCTTTGGCGTGCACCGGATTAAGGATCGCCAGAGGCTTGCGGAAGCCGGGGTGAGGCTTCTGAGAGGCGGCCTTCTTCCTGAACAACTTGCACACGCACTTTCGTTGAGTTTCAGAGCTTTGCCCGAGAATGCAAACGTCTTCCAAGTCGGCGTGATGTTGTCAAGGAAGAACACGCCCGTCAGACTGTGCGTACTCGGCATCGCACCAGACCAACTGCTAGATTATCTGCTAGCTATTGGCTGGTCAGGTTCAATAGAAGATGTAAAGTATATCTTGCATTCGATATCCCAATACCTCCCCTGCCTAGCGGTGGACTTTGATCTTGACAGCAGCGTAAACGGTGTTGCTCCACGGCTTGGCATCGAATGCTACATGGGTCGCGAATACCAACTGGTGAAGGTGCATCCAAATTGGGAACTACTCCTTAAGCAGCTGGTCAAGCTTGGTTTATGTCTGCCAAGTGAGCGAGACGCTCTACTTACATGGCCTGGGTACACGTTTCGAGATGTCATTCTTCCCAGTGTATTCTTCCGAGGTCTCAATCACGTCAAGGTGGTGTGGGAGCCGCCAGGCTTTGTTTACGCAAAGGCCTACTTAGTGTTCTTACATGTCTGGAGGGGGCAATAATCGAAGTGTCGAAGCGAAACGTCGATACGTTCTTCCTAGTGGGTGGTGCCAGTAGCCAACCTCTGCTCAATCCCCCTTAATATGCCTGCGATACATAAATATGCTTGAAATGCGGGGGCCGGTTCGCGAGCACACACTTCCTTCATCAAAGGCAGCTGCCGCACGCGGGGATCAAGGCGCCGACTAGGTGAGCGGGAAAGAGCTCGTGAGTTATGCGTTTATAGGGTGGCGACGCGTAAGTCGCTCGATTTTGTGAGTTGATAGCTTTAGGGAAGCGATTATGTTGTCCGATCGCGAATTGGTCGAAATCATCGAAAAGGCTAGTACGGTGTGGGAGCGATTAGAGACAGACTTCGTTCCACTTGAGACAGCCAACCACAGTCAGCTTATAAGTAACAGGGTTAGATCTTGGTGCGAAGTCCTTGGAGACGTGGATCAAGCCAGGCTTCGGCAGCGGTTGGCATGGGACGGAGTGGACTGGCCGATGGTGTGCCAAGCTCTGGGACCGGTACGGCTTGCGGCGGGATCCCGCATGCCGCCGTGGGTCGTTATTCTGCAGGAAATCGGAAGAGTTGGTTCTAATGATGTATCTGGCATCTTGGCAGTGGAGGAGCTCCCTGCCTTCGAAAGGATCGTTGCACCGTTCGCCTTAACGGCCTGGGATTTACTTGTGGGTCGATTCGGAGGCGTGGCTGAACTAGTCTCCAAAGAGGCTTGCGGCGAGCTACTCCGAAGTTTGCTCCATGACTTGGCTACGCTTTCCGGCCGTGCGCTGCAATTCGAGTCTGCAATACACTGCGCACGCGAGCGGTCTTCCTGGGGACGCTTGGTAGCCCTAAGCGGCGAAGACAACGAGGAAGAATTCTCTGACAAGTTCGTTGAATCTATGATTAGCAGCGGACTGGCGACGTTTTTGAAACGGTATCCAGTTCTTGCACGCTTCATGGCGACTGTCACTATGTTTTGGGTGGACGCAACTGCCCTCATGCTGCGGCGTCTGGCAATAGACCTGCCTGACATCGAGGAGTTCCTTGGCGCGAAAGGGATCCTTGGATGCCTAACTGGACTTCAGTCGTCCTTGTCAGATCCGCATTTTGGAAGACGCACGGTGAACCTCCTCACCTTTGCCTCTGGGCATAAGCTCATTTATAAGCCGAAGAACATAGGGATGGAAGTTGCATACAATCACCTTCTGGACTGGTTGAACATCCGCGGCTCAGCATTGCCCCTCAGAGTTGTTAAGGTTCTTGAGCGTCCTGGCTACGGGTGGGTGCAGTTCGTAGCACACCAACCGTGCAAGACGAAGGAGGAAATTCGACGTTATTACGAGCGTGCAGGAATGCTGCTGTGCCTTTTATATGTCCTTGAGGCTACGGACTGTCATTGCGAAAACATTATCGCCTCTGGGGAGTACCCTGTGCTCATCGATGCAGAGACACTGTGTCATCCGCAGTTGCGTCCTATGCACTGGGGTGGGGCGGCAGATGCCGACTTGCTTGCTAATAACGTGCTCTCGCAGTCGGTGCTCCGCACGGGGTTGCTACCAAGTTGGGAAGTGCAGGACGATCTTAGACACGTCGCATACGATATGAGTGGCCTGGGAGGCGGCAATTACGAGGCACTCTCGGATGAGGCGCCCGAAGGCGAATTAACCCTTGCGGATCACATGGCATCCAACCGCATGCTCGCCAGCAGCCTGACAGGATCGAACCGTCCAACGCTCGCTGGCGCACCGGCTCGGCCAACAGATTATGTGGAAAGCTTAGTGGCAGGATTTCGGAAGATGTATGGGTTCCTCTTGGAGCATCGTGAAGCACTCAGTAATGAGAGCAGCCCCCTGAATCAACTGGCAGAGCGACGAGTTCGGTTACTATACCGCCCTACTAGGATCTATAAGGCAATCCTGCACCAAGTGCTCGACACTAAATATCTACGGGACGGTGCCGACCAGAGCATACAACTCGAGTTACTAGCTCGCATCTTCATCGCATCCGAGGGACCGCAAAGCAGCACGGTATCAGAAGGAAGACCGATTCTCTGGCCAATGTTGCGCGCTGAAATGGAGGCCCTTCAACAAGGCGATATACCCCTTTTTGCAGCTTCGACCGACAGCGACTCACTAGAGCTAGCTACGGATAGTCGCCTCAATCGATGCTTCCGCGAGGCAAGTTTTCAGTCGGTTGTGCGCAAGCTGAGCTCGCTAAATGACCATGATCTTCAAGAACAGAGTACACTTATCCGCCATGCTTTCGGTACTTACTGTGCCCGTCACAGGAGTGCCTGGCTACAGAGCGGACAGACGGATGTCGAAACCAGCGTTCGCCGGCAAGGTTCTTCGACGACCGAATCCTTTACCGTAGGCGCCCTCCGTATTGCAGAGGAAATAAACAAGCGGGCAATTCGAGGCACCGATCGCTCTGCGACGTGGATCACCCCCCAATACTTAGACGCTAGCGACAGGTATCGGCTTCAACCTGCCGACTGCAGCTTGTACGATGGTACAGCAGGCATCGCTCTCTTTTTGGCGGCGGTTGAAAAGGTCACCGGTGGCGCTGGGTATCGGGAGTTAGCCTTGGATGCGCTACGATCTCAGCGCGAGCAAGTGCGAATGTCCGGAGAACGCCTTGCTCGAAGGATTGGCATTGGTGGCTGTAGTGGCCTGGGTTCGATCATCTATGCGATGGTCCTGATACACAGCTTTCTGAATGAACCTCTCCTCGAAGATGCTAGGCGAGTTGCTTCTCTAATCACGGTGGATCGTATCGAAGCGGACCAACTCTTAGATGTTACGGGCGGGGCGGCAGGCGCAATTATGGGGCTTTTGTCTTTGTATAACGCCTCCGGCGACGAGGAATCTCTGGAGCGGGCGGTGCGGTGTGGTCGGCACTTACTCAAAAAACGCACCCGCAGCGAGGCTGGACACCGAACCTGGGCAACCTTGGAAGGAAGATCGCTAACCGGGATGGCTCATGGAGCAGCTGGCATCGCCTACTCGCTGACAAGACTTTATCAGGCTACCGGTCTAAGGTGCTTCATGGAGGGCGCAACGGAGGCTATGGCCTATGAAGCTAGCGTTTTCTCGTCGGAGGCTGGAAACTGGCCAGATCTGAGAAGTCGTGATCGGGTTGCATTCATGACAAGCTGGTGTCACGGCGCTCCCGGCATTGGTTTGTCGCGGTTGGGATACCTGAGTGTTGAGAATGACCACGAGACGCAGCGGGAAGTTGAAGTTGCCTTCAAGGCTACTGAGCGACTCGGTTTAACGCCAGTGGACCACGCCTGCTGTGGAAATTTGGGCAGAGTTGAGTTGTTACTGACTGGTGGTCGTCAGTTGTCACGCCCAGGGCTGGTGGAAGCCGCCACTAAGATTGCGTCCTGGGTCCTCGAGCGTTCTGAAGAAGCAGGATCATTCGGGCTCAGTCCGTTATTCCCAAACCGGCTCTTCAACCCAGGATTCTTTCAGGGAACGGCGGGTATAGGCTATGGACTACTGCGCATGTCTCATCCGCTGCCGTCGGTGTTGCTTTGGAGGGATCAGGCTTGAGATCGTGTCTTCGTATATGAAGTCCAACCAGCATCGTGACGCTGATAGTCGTCTGTGACAGGAAATTGGCCTCCCTTACTCAAAGGAAAGCTAGCGTGATGCAGGGCCCTCGAGGAGGAAGGGCAGGAGCTTCGCCCCCTGCGGGAGTTCGGCTCGCTGCTGGCAGATAACATCGATCAAATGGTCTACATCCGCTCCAGAGCGCCTCCGATGCGGACTTCCCGCCAGGACGGCGCCACTACTAGAAGTCGAGCTACTTCAAAGAGCTAAGCCAGACTCTACAAACCCTCTGAAAAGCCTCAAGAGCTGGCCAACAATCTTGCCATCATGACCGGACCCCATTCTCTGTACCAGTCATGATGAGCGTTTTGGTTCACTTGTACAAAACACTATGACCTCGGAGGTGCATTTCCACGCAAAGCTATCGGAGTACGGCGTAGAGCGGTTGGAGTTGGCGAGAGCCTAGCGAGCACTGAGCGTGCACTTGCACAATGGCGCGGATGCGCGGTCGTCTACCCAAGACGCAACAGGGATCTCTTCCAATCGGTCAGACGCCACGGAGCCCTGATCTCCGAGTACTACCTGGGCGAGGCGCCCCTGGCATGGCGATTCCCAGCCAGAAACCGCATCATAGCCGGCCTTGCCGCTACCGTAGTGGTCGTGGAGGCGCCCGAGCATAGCGGCGCCCTCATAACAGCCCGCCACGCCCTCGACGCAGGACGCGATGTATGGGCAGTACCTGGCCCTCCAGGCGTGCGCGAATGCAGGGGCTCGAACGGGCTGCTCGGCGACGGCGCAGGCGTTCTGTGGGACATACCGGAGTTCGTCGATGCCATAGCGCGGGAGCATAGAGTCCCTGTGGCAGACGGGGCATCCGGAGACGTCCAGCGCCTGCCTTCCGGTCTTGAGGATACGGAGGCTGCCGTGCTCTGCGGGGTCGGTTTCGAACCGAGGGGGGTTGACGCGGTCGCGAAGTGCAGCGGTGTTGAGATGCCCGAGGTGCTCACCGCGCTCGCCCTGCTCGAGCTGAAGGGGTTCGTGAGCCGCGACGGCGTTGGATCATACGTGAGGAGGGCCGTCCCTTGACACGGCGCACAGTTCGCTCTCTCTGGTCGCACTATCTCCGGGTCCGCAAGCGTCTGGCCGAATCGGATATGTCCGGCGTCGAGCGCCGGATGGCCGAACGTGAGGCCAGGGGACTCAGAGACCGGCTCGTAGTCAACTACTCTCCGCTCGTGAAATACGTCGCCGGCAGAATCTCGGGACGCATGGCCGGACCGCTCGATCAGGAGGACGTCGTCGCGTCGGGGCTCTTCGGGCTCCTGAACGCCGTCGAAACCTACGATCCAGATCGCCGCACCAAGTTCGAGTCTTATGCGATCTCCAAGATTCGGTGGTCCATACTCGATGAGCTGAGGAAGGTAGATCCACTGTC
>Ga0126304_10001152_pt1 | contig 12132 bp, 10 predicted proteins | sample Plot25_FD_92538 | JGI IMG/M metagenome (GOLD analysis project Ga0126304, IMG submission 92538) | Serpentine soil microbial communities from UC McLaughlin Reserve, CA, USA - Plot25 | ecosystem: Environmental > Terrestrial > Soil > Grasslands | place: USA: UC McLaughlin Reserve, Lake County... | reverse complement strand
CCGCCTTTTTCTTCGCACCTTTCTTAGGACGTGTAGATGAATCAATCGCGGAAAGATCGATTTTGTCAAGAATCTTCGGCGCTTCGATTTCAGGCGCTTCGATCTTTATTATTTCGGGTTCTTCAATTTTCTTTTCTTCAACGACGACTGGAGTTTCTACTACAGGAACCGGAGGTGGGGTTGGCTCCTCCTTGGTTTCCCCGACTGGAGTCGCTTTCTTAATATCTTTTTTGAAAAGAACAGTTTCTTCCTCCTTTTTCTTGCGTGTTTCAACACTTCCTTTAGGAAGATCGATTTGGTCGCTCTTAAGTTTTGCGACCTTATCACTCTGAAACTCCTGCACAAGCGCACGGTACATATCTTCCGTAAGCTTGGATGTCGGCTTCAAGTCGTCTTTACTAAAACCTTTGCCCAGTAAAAAGTCAACCAACGTATCTTTTCCAACGTTGAACTCTTTGACTGCTGCCATCAATCTGGGTGTCGTTGTCTCGGCCATTCAGAAATTTTAATTTTCGATTTATAGTTTCAGGCTGTACGATTTGAAAAGGGTTTCTTTGTTTAATGCCCTATTTCAAAAACTGTAACCCGAACTATGATTTATTCTTTTTCAAATTCTTCCTTCAAAATTTTCCTAACATCGGAGATGGTCTCTTTTTCCAGATCGGTCCGTCTTTCAAGTTCTTCCGGAGTAAGCGCAAGAATGCTTCGGCCAGTATCACAACCGATCCTTTTGAATTCATCAATGATCCAGGTTTCGATTTCGTCGCTAAATTCTTCAAGATCAATATCGTACTCATCAACCTCACCCTCGGTATCGCGGAACACATCAATATTGAAGCCAGTCAATTCCTGGGCCAGTTTAATATTTACTCCTTTTTTCCCGATCGCCAACGACACCTGGTCTGGCTTTAAATAGACATTCGCATGCTTCTTTTCGTTGTCAATATCCATGCTGGTTATTTTTGAAGGCGTCAAAGAACGCTGGATCAGTAATTGGATATTATTGGTCCAATTAATTACGTCGATATTTTCATTCTTCAACTCACGAACAATCCCGTGTATCCGGCTTCCTTTCATTCCCACACACGCTCCTACGGGATCAATTCTGTCGTCGTAAGATTCAACGGCTACTTTTGCTCTTTCACCCGGCTCCCTAACGATTTTTTTGATGACGATAAGACCATCAAATATTTCCGGCACTTCAATTTCGAGCAATTTAGCGAGGAATGAAGGAGAAGTACGGGAAAGTATAATTACCGGAGAGTTATTTTTTAGTTCCACTTTTTTAACCACTGCGCGGATACTCTCACCCTTTTTGAAATAATCCTGCGGAATCTGTTCAGATTTGGGCAAAATCAACTCGCTACCTTCTTCATCCAGTAACAAGATTTCCTTTTTCCATACCTGATACACTTCGGCACTAATGATCTCGCCGACTCTTTCCCCGTATTTTTTTACCAATACATTTTTTTTCAGGTCGCTGATACGGCTGGCCAGCGTTTGTTTAGCAGCCAGGATCGCCCTGCGTCCGAAGTCCATGATATCAATCTCTTCGTATAATTCTTCACCAATCTCGAAATCGGGCTCTATTTTAACAGCATCACTATAACCAATCTCAGCCAGAGGATCATTTACGGCGCCATCTTCCACAATTGTGCGGCGACGAATGATTTCAAGGTCACCCTTTTCAGCATTCACGATGACGTCAAAATTTTCATCGCTACCGTACTTTTTACGAAGCAGAGTTTTAAATACGTCTTCAACTACTTTCATCATTGTGGGACGGTCGATATTCTCAGCTTCTTTAAAATCCTGGAAAGCTTCGATCAAGTTGATACTTGCCATAATTTCTGATTTTTGAAACCCTGATTGCCAGGATTTCTAATTTTTAAATACTATTTGAATTTTTGTTGATTTAATGTTTTCGAAAGGAAAATTATGTTGAATAATTTCCTGCTTTTTATTTTTCCCTTTTATCTCTTCTACAATAATATGCGCGTCGAATACCTCAACCAGTTTGCCCTCGATTTTTACTCCATCTCTTAGTACTACCTCCACTTTTCGGCCAACATTCTTGCGGTACTGCCGAAGAAGCTTCAGTGGCTCGTCCAACCCGGGAGACGAGATTTCGAGCGAAAAATCTCCATCCGGAAACATTCCGGATTCTTCAATCTTCTTATACAGTATTCGGTTGTAAAACACGCATTTCTCTATTGAAATGCCGTTGTCTCCATCCAAAAACACTTTGATGTTACTCGTCGGTTTGATCTTTACTTCCACAATAAAGTACGACGGATCATTCGCCAGGGTCGTTTCCAGCATTCTTTCTATAGCCTGTACTTGTGATTCTATACTCATGAAAAAGAGAGAAGGGAACGTCGCCGTTCCCTTCGTTGTAACTTTTTGCCTTGCCAAAGGTAAGATAAATCGAGTATTTACTCCAAATAGGTAAAATTATTTTTAAGATCGTCTTCTAAAATATTCCCGGCTCGAAATCGTCCCCGTATTTACAGGTCGTTAACAGATTTTTTCTGTTGTTTAAGTACCTTCACATTCTTTATGATACTCCGCTATATTATATGGATTTTCGTGATTTATGCTTTGTACAGGTTGATATTTGACGTGATCATTCCCATTGCCCGGGTATCGGGTCAAATGAAGAAAAAGATGCGTGAATTCCAGGACACTATGCACCAGCAAAATCCACCAGCCCAGGAACCCTTTAAGCAGGCAACAGACACCCAGAAGAAGACAGGGGATTATATCGATTTTGAGGAAGTGCAAAGCTGATGACCTGATGTGATGATCGGATGATTAGCCGATTATTCACTTAGCTAATGTGCTGATCTGCTAAATGAAAATTACCGATCTAACATGTCATTTTGATTTCCGACTCCCGACTACCGACTCTTAACTATACTCGAGGCCCAGGTCGAGTATACTCATTCCCGGCTGCAAATGAATCGCATTCATGCCTGCTTCTCTGGCAGCTTCAACATTGACCAGGGCGTCGTCGATCAAAAGTGTTTGTTGGGGATCGAGTTGACTATCATTCAAAACATATTCGTATACGTTTTTATCGGGTTTTCGAAAGCCGATCATATGGGAATAATATATTTTGTCGAACAGGTCTGAGAAAGAACCATTGTTGAACGAATCTTTATAGATTTTCTCAAAGGCGGCGGCATGAATGCCATTCGTATTGCTGAGTAGAAACAGTCGATATTTAGACCTTATTCTTTTCAATAGCGCTATACGTTCTGGAGGGAAGCTTATTAACAAAGAATTCCATGCTCTCTGAACTGCGTCAGCAGGCAATGAATGTCCCGTCAATTTTTGCACAGAGTTCAAAAATTCGTCATCCGAAATCCTTCCTGACTCATGCTCCTTGAAAAAAGAGGCTGCATGTCCTAAGCCAAAAAAATCATTGAAGTTTGTAATACCCAACTCAATGAATGATTCTTCCATTCTTTTAAAATCGATATCCAGTATTACTCCACCCAAGTCAAAAATGATGTTTCGTATGATTTGCATGTTACAAAAATAGCCTCCTATTCGTGCTAATTCGTTCCCTTTTTTCGCGTCGTTCGTGTGTTAATAGGTGCCCCTATACCGATGATCACCACGATTGTCGATGGTTCTTTTTAATGGTATCTGTAAACCATCGGTTTCATTCAGCCATTTGAACAACTGATCCTTCAATTCGAGACCTATTTTCCTGTATGAAGTATCGCGAATGAGGTTGTTCATTTCGTATGGATCATTTTGCAGATCGAACAGTTCATTGATATCCCATACGCCATTGTAGTAAATATATTTATACCGACTGCTTCGTACAGCAAAGGTTGTTGGGGTTTGAGGAAAGGAAGCTTCCCAGTAATATTCATAATATACATTCTGCCGGCTCCAATTCGTATTACCTCGTAAAATACTCACGAATGAATTGCCCTGCATATCTGCGGGCTTTTTTATCCCTGCCAGCTCCAGGAAAGTTGGTGCAATATCGACATTCATAATAACCTGGTCAAAGACAGAATTTGGCTTTATCATTCCGGGTGCCCACACCAATAATGGAACCCGCATGCTCTCTTCATATGCGTGCCTTTTATCAATCAAACCATGTTCACCAAACGAAAATCCATTGTCGCCCATATAAACAACCATGGTGTTATCCTGGAGACCTTGCTGTTTTACCCAGCCGATCACCTTCTCCACGCTTTCATCTACAGCCTGAAGCGTTTCCAGATATTGGTGGTAGAAACTATCAAATGGAATCGCTCCATGATACATAAAATCCACACCATGCCAGCTGTAACGTTGTTTTCTTACCCATTCCGGAATATCGCTATAGTTTACTTTCGTCTGTGGATTGGTTACCTTGCCATATCGTTTGCTGCTGTCCGTGGCAGTGATGTACATACTCGGCGGGCAAATAATCGGCATCGAAGAATATTTTCCTTCATGACGTTTTGCTGGCTGAAATTCTGCGTGAACTCCTTTGTGAGAAAGGTAAACAAAAAAGGGCTTCATTTTATCCCTGGCGTTTAGCCAAGTTATAGCATGATCGGTGAGCAAGTCAGTTGTATAACTTCCTTCTGGTTGTTTAATGCGTTTGCCGTTAATATTGAAAGTAGGATTATAATAGACTCCCTGTCCCTCGAAGCTTAACCAATGATCGAAACCCGGCTGTGGCTGATCACCAGAATTGCCCATATGCCATTTTCCAAAGAAAGATGTTTGATAGCCTTTTTGCTTCATGTATGTCGGAAAGAAAACGAGATTGGGTGGAAGAGGAGCATCGTTATCAACAACGGTATGCGTATGCGCGTACTTGCCAGTGAGAATGGAAGCCCGACTCGGTGAGCAAAGCGCGGTTGAAACAAATGCGTTTCGAATATGAGCACCCTCCGCAGCCATTCTGTCGAGTCCTGGCGTTTCTAAGCCCTGTATCTTTTTCATAAATCCCATGGCATCATAACGATGATCATCCGCGAGGATGAAGATGATGTTCATGTGTTGTTGAGCAAATACCCGTGGTGCGAATACAAACAACAGAATCATAAAACCGATCGAATATTTTTTTTGTTGCATCACATCGATGTTTGTTGAAAAATTCTCCCAAAGCCGCTAAGACGCAAAGGAATTTGCAGATCCTTTGACAGGCTCAGGACACGGATTTACTTTGCGTCTTTGCGCGGTGTCTCTTATAACAATAAGCCGGGTTATTTATCCGCATAATTAAAATCAGCATCCTTCACGTCGTGGCTGTCGCCGCCTATGAATAGCTTAAAGGCCCCAGGTTCGGCTACATATTTCAAATCTGCATTGAAAAATTTTAGATCATCGACGGTGATCTTGAAATTGACCGTCGCAGCCTCTCCTGCTTGCAATGATATTTTTTGGAAGCCTTTCAATTCTTTAACGGGTCTACTGATTGATCCGACCAGGTCGCGCAGATATAATTGCACCGTTTCTGTTCCATCAACCTTACCAGTATTCGTGACGGTTATTGTTACGGTTAATGTTTGTCCCGGTTTCAACGTTGAGGAACTTAGTTTGATATCGCTGTAACTAAACGTTGTATAGCTCAATCCATATCCAAATGGATACAGGGGAGTATTTGGAACATCGAGATACTTAGTTGAATACTTGTTATTAGGATCCATCGGCCGACCAGTATTCTTCGCATTGTAATAAATCGGGATCTGGCCTGCATTTCTTGGAAAGGTCATTGTTAACTTTCCCGAAGGGTTATACTCACCAAACAAGACACTGGTGATCGCTGCTCCGGCCTGTGAACCACTAAACCATGTTTCCAGTATGGCATCGCAATTTGCATCTTCCCATTCTAACGTTAATGGACGCCCGTTCATCAGCACCAGCACAATCGGTTTTCCTGTCGCCTTCAATGCTTTCAATAATTGAAGCTGGTTTTCTAACAACCCGATCATGCTGCGGCTTGCTGCTTCACCGCTCATTCCAAAAGCCTCACCCAAAACTGCAACCACTACATCTGCCTGGCCTGCGGTTTGTACGGCCTGCTCGATCATCTGCGCAGAAGACACGCCATCAACAGTTAATTGTCCATCGTGATCGTTCAGTCTTTTTCTTAAAGCAGAATCTTCTACGAGATTACATCCTTTCGCATATAAAAATTTATCAGCACCAAACTTTTGCTGCAATGCATCCCAAATACTGACAGCTTTTTTCCAATCACCTGCACCGCTCCAACTGCCAATGAGATCTCTTTGGTTCTTCACCAGCGGTCCGATGAAAGCAATCTTTTTACTGGACTGCAGTGGCAAAACCTGCCCCTGGTTCTTCAACAACACCATACTTTTCACTGCAGCTTCTTTGCTTAGCTCTATTTTGTCGGCACTCATTATTTCGCGTGCTGGCCTCTCTTCATTCACATATCGATATGGATCCTGGAATAATCCAAGTTTATATTTCGCCTCCAGGATTCGACGGCATGCGGCGTCGACCTGCGCCTGTGTTACCCGTCCATTTTTTAGCAGGTCAATTCCATATCTAAGAAATATCTCTCCAACCATATCCATATCCAGTCCTGCGTTCAATGACAACTCGCCTACTTTCTTCTCGTCGCCCACTCCATGATTAACCATTTCATTGATGGATGTATAATCGCTCACCACAAATCCTTTGAAACCCCACTGCCGGCGAAGAAGATCTGTCAGCAGCCATTTATTACCCGAGGCGGGCACTCCGTCTATCTCGTTAAATGAAGACATAACGCTACCGACACCAGCATCGACCACCGCTTTGTACGGCGGCAGGTACTCGTTATACATCCGGATGCGGCTCATGTCAACTGTATTATAATCTCTCCCGGCCTCGCCTGCGCCATAAAGTGCAAAATGTTTTACGCATGCCAACACAGTATTATCCTTCGACAAATCAGTTCCCTGGTATCCCCTTACCATGGCTTTAGCAACCTGCGAACCCAGCCATGGATCTTCGCCCGCTCCTTCGCTCACTCTTCCCCATCGGGGATCCCGCGCGATGTCTACCATTGGAGAAAACACCCAGTTCAGACCATCGGCAGTAGCTTCCTGAGCGGCGGCACGCGCAGTGCGTTCGATCAGATCAAGGTCCCAACTGGAAGATATTCCGAGTGCAATTGGAAATATAGTTCGATGTCCGTGTATTACATCATAACCAAACAACAACGGAATCTTCAATCGTGTCTCGTTTATTGCAAGCTGTTGTAATTTCCTTACGGCAACTGGGGTAAACGTGTTGAACACTCCACCAACAAGTCCTTTCCTGATCTTCTCTTCAACACCCTGGCTCAAAACCGGTCCGGTGACATCGAAGCCGATTGATGGCAGATTCAACTGCCCGATCTTTTCTTCCAATGTCATTTTCTTCATCAGTGCATTGATATACTGGTCCATTCCCGCACTCTGCGGAACTGCCTGCGTATTTACCTGCGCCGATGAATTGACAGAGAGAGTAGTAATGAGAAATAAAACGGTAAAGAGCGACTTCATATTCCGGTTTTATGTTTTGATTAAATAAGGCTCGATGATCTCAACCCAGATAGCATATCCCTTCTGATTCATATGCAACTTGTCATCTACAAATAGCTCAGGCTTTGGATTTCCTTGCTGATCTATCATAGCGCTAAACACATCGATATATACTGCCTTCGTTTGTCCTTTCAGGAAATCCTTAATAAGATTGTTCGCAGCAATAACCTTTGGCAACAGGTGTGCTCTACTCGGACTTGGCTTTATAGAGACAAATGCAACTGCCGTCTCAGGTAATTTTTTCCTGATCATATTAAACAGCGTTTGAAACCGCTCGAAGACGATCTGTGCCGTAACGGTATCAGACGCAGCCAAATCATTCTCCCCACAATAAATAACTACCTGGGCAGGTTGATAATGGAAAATAATTTCATCAGCATATCGAATTACATCAGGCAGGGCTGATCCTCCAAGGCCGCGATTGATAACTGAATGCATTCGGAAATCATCTTTAATATTCGTCCACATCCGAATTGAAGAACTGCCCACGAACAGAATAGAATTTTTTGCAGGCATCGCAGCAGAGTCCTGCTTTTTGAACGATTGAATCTCATCATAAAAAGCAGGTTTCTGTGCACATGACTCACTGGCAATCCCGTGCAGCCCAATGAAGATCATCAGACCCGTGATATACTTAAATATTTTTTTCATTATAGTTAATCTTTGATTATGCTTTTGGCTTAGAATTCACAATTCAGAAAATTAAACTCGCAGCTCATTATTCATTGTTCACTGTTCATTATTCATTATTCATTGTTCACTGTTCATTATTCATCACTCCACCTTCACCACCTTCGTTCTCTCTGAAATTCCATTCTCATTAAACGCTTCTATTGAAAAATAATACGATTGATCGACAGACAAACTCTTTAACTCAAGAGAATTTTTATCGTATATCATCCAGGAACTATACAATTTGTCTGGCGCGACTCCCCAGAGCACGTTATAACCCTGGCAGTTGGCTTGATTGACCCAATTGATTATTGCGTCTCGACGATCTGTCTTACGGGCTACTGAGAAATTTTTTACAACCGCTGGTGATTTTCCGCCGCCAACACCGAACACCCGCAAACCGGAAATGGAAAGCCAGGGGGTCGGCACATGGATATTCTTATAGCGCACATATCTCGCTACACTTGGTGTGGCCAATTCAACATAATCGTTTGGTGTGTCCCTGTAACTATTTTTTTTATCTACCAATATTGTCCAATCTTTTCCATTGATGGAACCTTCGATGGTATAGCGATGGTACAATCCCGCGATCTTACCATACATACCAGATTGATAATCGTGATAGTTCAATTGAATCGCGTGCACTCTTGCCGGATTAACGAGGTCGATTTCGATCCATTGTTGATCATCACTTTTCTGTGCAACCCAGAAGGTTTTGGCATTTTCATCTACGATACCCTCTGCTGCATACTTCTCCAGGACAGACGATGCCTTTGCTGGCTTTTTAAACGACAACAACATCCACCCTGCAAATTGTCCCATCTTGCCTGGTACTGCCGGAGCAAAATGAGGATAATCTCCAAATGACGTATTACTATACATCAACCCATCTTTATCAAAAAATGTAGGATACATACAGATGCGTCGCTCCCAATTTACATTTACCGAAACGGCCATCGAGCCGAAGTGCCAGTACACATCGTTAGGACCGACAACAGTGCTTCCATGACCCGCACCGTTCATGAAACCGCCCGGCTTATACGAGAAGGGATTATTGGGCATATAGTTGTATGGTCCAAGCGGAGAATCGCTAACATACGCACCATCGCCGTACACATTAAACTCCGTTCCTGGCGCCGCATACTGGAGGTAGTATTTGTTATTGTGTTTGGTCATCCAGGGGCCTTCAATATATCCGCCAAGCACCGTATCTGAATGATTTTCTCCGAAACGCTCCCATCCATGCTTAATGCCGTCGAGATTAAACAGCTCAAAGGTTTTTTCAGAAGGACGAAACCGACGCATAATATCGAGCGTCTTCGCGCGAATAGGAAATTTATTCGACGATCCCCAAAACATATAAGCTTTCCCGTCATCGTCTATAAATAAATCAGGATCCTGCAGATCATTTAAGATAGCAGGAACAGCTTTCCAGTCACCCTTTTTTGGATTATCTGTGTAAAGGATACTCATCGAACCTGACGGATCGCCTGTTACATATAAAACAGAATCCCTGTAATTATGCGCTGCCGGGGCGTTCGATCCCTGGAAATACCATTTTTCCGGTGTGATGAATGTCCACGTCTGCAAATCGAGTGAATGCCAATAACCCAATGAACGGGTCACGAACATATAATATTCATTCCTAAATTTCACTACAGCAGGATCCGCGCCAGAGCGATAGGAAATATCGTTATGCGCATTATATATCATGTAAGTGTAATCGATGTTTAGCGGGTTGCAGTATGTGCTCATCTGGTTTGATTGAGCATTTGCAGTATCTAAAGAGCAAGTAGTCAGACAAGCGATCAACAATTTATAAATGGGTTTCATCATCTATCAGTTTTGAGCTGAAGGTTGGTTTCACTTTTGCTTATGGGTGCCGGTCTTGGAAGATAGCTTTGTCCACACTCCATCTTCCTGGACCGGCTAAGAAGAAAAGCAGCGATAAAAGAACAAACAGGAAAGGGTACTGCTCTTCCATGAAGATTCTTCCTTTTCCTATAAAAAAACATATAAATAACATCGTTAAGGCAATCGGAATAATTGCAATCCTTGTGAATAGTCCAACCAGCACAAAAATTCCGGCTATCAATTCAATTGCTTTGCCGAGATATGACATGAAAGAAGGGGCTGATAATTTTAAATCGTTCATCCATTTTGAGTACTCATTCATTTTGGTCTCATCAAAGACTTCCCACCCGTGATATACCATGAAAGCTCCAAAGAAAATTCGGACGATACCCAATCCCGTGTCTCGATGCAAGGGATTTGGCTCGTATAATAGTTTTTTAAGCATCATGGTTTTCTGGATTTATTCACGCCAAGACGCAAAGAGCAGGCAGTTATCAAAATTTTGTATCCTGGCGTCCTTGCATGAATATTCTTTTAATTTCACACTAACGGCCATTTGAAACTCGATTCTAATTTAATTTTCTTTCCATCCTTTCCTGATTCCCTCGCGGCTTCGATGATTTCTAAAACGTGCAGTGCATGTTCAACATTGATCAATGGCTCTGTTCCTTTGACTAATGATTCTGAAATTACCGAAGCTCCTTCCTGCCACACGTATTTTCCCGGGTCAGGCACAAATCGTTGTGCTTTTTCATGATCATGCGTTGCCAGGTCAACACCGAATGGCGCCCAGTCGTATCCAACCAGGCCCATATTACCATGTGTGCCCCAGATCGTGATCGTGTGCTTCTCCTGTCCCTTTCCCTCATGGCCGTAAGGATCGAAATAATTAAACCCGCACTGAACATGAGAAATTACACCATTTCCATGATCCATCAATACCATCGCATTGTCCTCTGCTTCAACCTTAATCGTACCCTTGTTATCAACCGTTCGGTCTGGCGTCACAATGCTTGTCATGGCTACAACAGACTTCGCAGGACCTAGCAACCCTGTCAGTGTTGCCAGGTTGTATACGCCAAGGTCCGGCAAGCTTCCTCCACCTTTTTCATAAAAAAAAGCAGACCAGGTAGGTCCTAAGTGACCGTAATGCGCATGCGCACTTGATACCCTGCCCAACTTTCCCTCCTGGATTGTCTTTGACATAAATGCAAATTGAGGACTGTTCACAACTGCAGGCGCTCCCCAGATCCGAAGTTTTTTTTCTTTCGCAAGTTCAATCAGCGCCTTACCTTCCTTGTATGTATTGGCCATTGGTTTTTCACTCCAAACGTGTCTTCCGGCCATGAGGGCCTGCTTATTCAACCTGCCATGCTCCTGCATATCGGTGAGCGTTATCATGAGATCAAACCTGGGACCTTTCAACATTTGATCGATATGCGGATAATGGTTGGGAACACCATATTTTGCCGCCTGTTGCTTCGCTCGTTCAGGGATAATATCACAGGTACTTACTAATTCAACGTAAGGTGATTTCGAAAGGTGCGGGAGATATTGTCCAGACACACTTCCACATCCGATAACACCTACTTTTAATTTTTGTTGCTGGATGCTTTCAGCGAAGCCTTTGATGGACGACAACAGCATAGCAACTCCTGCGAACGATGTTTGCTGCAGAAATTTCTTTCTCGATGTGTTTTTCATATTGCAGAGTTTTAAAATTTTATCGCGCAAAAGCGCTAAGGCGTGAAAGAAACTTCTTTCTTTACGGCTTAGTGTCTTTGCGCGCCTTATTAATGCGGATGCAAGCCACTAATCCTTTTCAAGCCCGTTTGTATTTCGGGTATCTTCATAAAGAGATCCCATAACAATCCGGTCCTGTGATTTTCGATCATGACAACCATGGGAGCCTGGTTCAAACCCATAAATATTTCCGAACACCAGTTCTCGGTCAGGTTGAACGCATCTCTAAAGCCGTATTCGCCCCATAGAAAATGACCGTAATTATTGTAATAATTTTTCAACGCTTTCATCGATTGTTCTGGCGTATATG
>Ga0126304_10001151_pt1 | contig 12134 bp, 11 predicted proteins | sample Plot25_FD_92538 | JGI IMG/M metagenome (GOLD analysis project Ga0126304, IMG submission 92538) | Serpentine soil microbial communities from UC McLaughlin Reserve, CA, USA - Plot25 | ecosystem: Environmental > Terrestrial > Soil > Grasslands | place: USA: UC McLaughlin Reserve, Lake County... | reverse complement strand
GCGGGGCGGATCGACGTCCTGGTGTCAACAACCGTCGTCGAGGTCGGCGTGGACGTGCCGAACGCATCGATCATGGTCGTCGAGCACGCCGAGCGATTCGGGTTGTCGCAGCTGCACCAGTTGCGCGGGCGGGTCGGCCGCGGTTCAGCGCAGTCATTGTGCATCCTCCTCTATCAGGCGCCATGGACCGATGACGCGCGGGAGCGACTGAAGGCGATGTCGTCCACCAACGATGGGTTCGTGATCGCTGAACGCGATCTCGAGCTGCGCGGCCCTGGAGATTTCTTCGGCACGCGGCAATCGGGACTGCCCAAGTTGCGCACCGGAGATCTCGTCCGCGATCGCGACATCATGGAACTCGCGCATCACGAGGCGCGAGCGCTCGTCGAGCGCGGGGCGTTGACACCGGAGCTGACCGCATTCGTCGCGCGGCAGTGGCAGGAACAGTTCGGCTTGATCGAAATCGGTTAGTGAAGGTTGGACGTTGTTGGGCGTTGGGATTGGGAATGGTTGGGCGTTGGGACTTGGGACTTGGGCGTTGATTAGGCCATGCGCATCATTGCCGGCCGCCTGAAGGGCCGTCGTCTGAAAGCCCCGGCGTGGGACGGTCTGCGTCCGACGTCCGACAAGCTCCGCGAGACGCTGTTCAACATCGTGGCGCCGAGAATCGATGGCGCGCGTGTGCTCGATGGGTTCGCCGGAACAGGTGCTGTCGGAATCGAGGCGATCAGCCGCGGTGCCGCGCAGGTGACGTTCATCGAACAGGACCGCCGCGCCATCGCGCTCATCGAGGAGAACCTCAGGGCCTGCGCCGTGGAGGACGGCTATACTATCCACCGTGGCGATGTTGCCACCGTGTTGCCCGGCCTCGGCTCGAACGCGTTCGATCTGATCCTGTTGGATCCGCCGTACGACATCACGACCATGACCGCCGTGCTCGACGCGTCGGCTCGGGCGATCGCGCCTGGAGGTCTGGTAGTGCTGGAGCATGCGACGCGCCGTGAACTGGCGCCCGCCGGATTGCTCGCGCCGATACGGCGCGTGAAGTCTGGTGATAGCACGCTCACGTTCTTTACGCCACCCGCTCAACTAAAGGAGTGACATGTCTTCCCCCCCGGCCGGCCGACTTGCCGTCTTTCCTGGCTCGTTCGATCCCCTGACCAACGGTCACGTCGACATCATCCTGCGGAGCGCGCGTCTCTTCGAGCGCATCGTCGTCGCGGTGCTGGTCAACCAGGAGAAGCAGCCGCTGTTCAGCGCCGACGAGCGGGTGGGCATCATTCGCGAGGTGTTCCGCGAGTATCCGAACATCGAAGCCGAGAGCTTCCAGGGATTGCTCGTGGAGTACGCACGCGGGCGCCGCGCCAGTGCGATCATCCGCGGCATCCGTGCCGTGTCGGACTACGAGTACGAATTTCAAATGGCGCTGATGAACCGCCATCTCGAGCCGATGCTCGAAACGGTGTTCATGATGCCGGCCGAGCAGTACACTTATCTGAGCTCGCGCCTGACGAAAGAAGTGTTCAACCTTGGCGGCGACGTGACAGGCCTCGTGCCACCGGCGGTGGAGCAGGCGATGCGGCGCAAGCAGGAAGCAACGGTTCGAGGCTAGGATGTTCGCGCAGAGACTCGCGAACGTGTCGGCGTCGGCGACGCTGAAGGTCGCCGCTGAAGCTGAACGGTTGCGCCGTGAAGGCTGCAACGTCGTCGACTTCAGCGCCGGCGAGCCGGATTTCCCGACGCCTGAGCACGTGAAGGACGCCGGTAAGGCCGCGATCGACGCCAACTTCACCAGATACACGGTCGCTCCGGGTATTCCCGAACTGCGCCAGGCGATCTGTGCGCGATACCATCAGGATTACGGCGTGGACATCGCCATGCCGGAGGTCTTGATCACCGTCGGCGGCAAGCAGGCGCTGTTCAACGCAGCCCTCGCGCTGTTCGATCCCGGCGATGAAGTGATCACCCACGCGCCGTACTGGCCGACGATTCCCGAGCAGGTCAAGCTGATGGGCGCGGTCCCCGTCATCGTTTCCACGCAGTCGGGCGACGGCTTCAGGGTGCACGCGGAAGCCGTGATCGCTGCGATCTCGCCGCGGACGAAAGCCATCATCCTCAATTCGCCTGGGAATCCGACCGGCGCCCTGATCGACGAACAGGACGTCGCGGCGATTGCCGACGTTGCAGCGGCGCGCGGCCTCTGGGTCATCGTCGATCTCTGTTACGAGCGACTGATCTACGAGCCGGTTCCGCACAATCTGCCGCGCATCCTGTTCGATCGCCTTCGCGATCGCACTGTGATCGCCGGATCCGCGTCGAAGGCCTATGCCATGACCGGTTGGCGCTGTGGCTGGACCATCGCGCCCAGGGAGCTGACCGCGGCGTTCAACGTCATTCAGGGACAATCCACGTCCAACATCACGTCGATTACCCAGAAGGCGGCCCTCGCCGCGATCACCGGATCGCAGGATCCGGTTACGGCGATGCTCGATGAGTATCGACGCCGGCGCGACAACATCCACGCCTGGCTCACGGCGAATCCGGGGATTCAGTGCGTGAAGCCGAGCGGCGCGTTCTATCTGTTCCCCGACATCTCACGGCTGCTGTCGGCGGATGGCATCGCCACGTCTGCGCACTTCGCACAGGCGTTGCTCGAGAAGGAGCACGTCGTTGTCACGCCCGGCGAGGCGTTCGACGCGCCAGGTTATCTGCGCATCTCGTACGCGACGTCGATGGAGCAGTTGAGAGAGGGTGCGACACGGATTCTTCGCTTCGCCGAGTCGCTGCAACCCGCCAGGGCAACGGCTTCACACTGATTTACGACACACCGCCCTTCGACAAGCTCAGGGCGCCCCGAGTAACATCGAGGGGCGAGGCACAGAGGCACTGAGGATCACGGATCACATCGCTCTTGCGCTGCGCGGGATAGTCGGTGATGCCTGGGTACTATCCGATCAGCCTTCACTGACTGCACATGCCGCCGATGCCCTGGGACAGGGGCACCTTCCCGATCTCGTCGTTGTCCCCGGCTCCACACTTGAGATCGCCGCGATCGCGCGGCTGTGTAATCAGCACCGCATCCCGCTCGTTGTGCGAGGCGCAGGCACCGGGTATACGGGGGGAGCCGTGCCGACGAGTGGGGGCATCGTGCTGTCGATGGCCCGGCTCAACCGGATTCTCGAAATCGACGAACTGAATCTCATCGCCGTGGTCGAGCCTAACGTCATCAACGGCGACCTGCAGCGCGCAGTGACGCGCGTAGGCTTGTTCTATCCGCCGGATCCGGCCAGTCTCGACACGTCATCCATCGGCGGCAACGTAGCGGAATGCGCGGGTGGGCCACGGGCATTCAAGTACGGCACCACCAAGCGCTATGTGCTGGCGCTCGAGGCCGTGCTGCCGACCGGCGAAATTCTGCACACCGGCTCCAAGGCGGTGAAGAACGTCGTCGGTTACGACGTAACACAGTTGCTGGTCGGATCAGAAGGCACGCTGGCGATCATCACCAGGATCACGCTGCGCCTGATTCCACAGCCGTCAGCGCGGGCCACGTTATCGGCCTCATTTACGAACGTTCGGCATGCCGTTGACGCTGTGAGCGCGCTCATCGCGCGACGTGCGGTGCCAGCGGCGATCGAGCTCGTGGACGATGACTCGCTGCGAGCGGTGGAGTCCTACGCGGGCCGAGCGGTAGTGCCGGCGGGCGCGGGTGCGCTGCTGATCGTAGAGTGCGATGGTACGGCGGCCGCTGTCGAAGAGGAGATGGCCAGCGTCGCGTCTGCTTGCGAGGAGACGAAGGCCCTCGCGGTCACCCGCGCGGCGACTGAAAGCGAGCGCGAGGGCTTGTGGCACGTCCGCCGTCAACTGTCGCTCGCGTTACGCGCGACTGGGCTGCTGAAGATCAACCACGACGTCGTCGTGCCGCGCGGACGTGTGCCGCAGTTGTTCGACGTCATCGCCGATCTCAAGCAGCGTTACGCGCTGCGGATTTCGTCGTTCGGCCATGCAGGAGACGGCAACATTCACGTCAACCTCATGGTGAATAAGGACGACCCGCTCGAGCGTGCCCGGGCCTCGCAGGCCGAGCGCGAGCTGTTCGAGAGGGTCGTCGCGCTCGAAGGCTCGATCAGTGGCGAGCACGGCATCGGTTTCGCGAAGGCTCGCTATCTGTCGATCGAGTTATCGCCGGAAGAGATCGCGCTGATGAAGCGGCTCAAGACCGCGTTCGACCCGAACGGCATTCTCAATCCGGGCAAGATCTTCCCGTGAGGCCGCACGGCATCATCGGTTCGTGACTAGAGAAATCACTTCGATCTCTGCGGACGGGTCAGTGCGGAGCAAGGTTCGCACGCGAATATTGGCAGTATTGAGATAGCGAACTTCGCCGAGCGTGTTCAGGCGCAGCCCTGACTGAGCGGCGACCGCAGGCACATCAGCCGAGCGAAGGACGAGCAGCACCCGTTCAGGTGAGTGCAGAAACATGCCCGCCTGTTCCACGCCGAACAACTGCATTCGCGGTGCTCTGGTATAGAAGCCAAGGTTCCGTGTAAAGACATCGAGCACGCCGATCGGTTCCTGAGCAGCGCGGTGGGAATGGATCAGCGCCGCCATCTGTTCGACCGGCTCGGGCCGGTTGCCAGCGAGTACGCCGAACCACACCGAGACGAGGAACAGCACTCCAGCCACGGACGTTCCGACTGGCAACACGCGCCATGACGAGGTGGCGGCAATGCCCGCGAGCGCAATCGCCGAGCATCCAAGCAGGCAGACGCTAATCCAGGTCGCCAGGGGATAGCTGTTGACGAGTAGCGGGGCCATGCGCACGAAGACCAACGCGAGCACGGCATAAACAATCACGGTGATCCACGTCGCGGCGGCGAGCAGGCGATCGCGTTGATGTCCGAGCCGCTCGATGATGCCGCGCGCGACGAAGACTGCCAACGGGGGGAGAACAGGCAGGATGTAACGAGGCTGTTTGCCGATCGAAACCGTAAAGAACAGCACCGGCATTGCCGCCCAGATGAGCAGCCGCCAGTCGATGTCGCTGAGACGAAGCGTGCGGCGGCGGAGGCGAGCCAGGCCGTGGCCACAAAAGGCGACCAGGTACACCGACCATGGCATCAGGCCGCCGAGCAGAACTGGAAGATAAAACCAGAATGGCCTGGCATCGTTGAAGCGCTCGGAGGTGAAGCGTTCCAGGTTGTCGCCGACGAAGAAGCTCTGAAAGTACGCGTACCCATGTTCGCGCCACATGGCGACATACCACGGGAGCCCGATGGCCGCTGCGATCACCGCGCCGAGCACGATCCCACGAACATCGAGCTGCAAGCGCCGACGTTCTCGCCATGCGAGCGGCAGCAGCACGACCGCGGGCACGACGAGCGCGACAGGGCCCTTCATCAAGAAACCCGCGCCCGCGCCGAAGCCCGCAAGCGCCCACCATTTGATGGCACTGGCCGGTCCGGAAGGATTGGCCCTACGCTGGTCGGCTGCGTCTACTGCGCGCATGGTCGCCCAGATACCGAGCGTGATGCAGAACGTGAGCGGCAGGTCCGGTAATGCCGACCGCGCCATCGAGAAGTAGCCGAAGCTTGTTGCGACGACGGCTCCCGTCAGCCATGCGATATCATCTCGGCCCGTCGTCTGCCGCCCGATGCCCCACGCCAGCAGCGCAAGTCCGACGCCCGACAACGCGGCCCAGAGACGGGCCGCGAACTCGGTTGGTCCGGTGATGAGGTATGTGGCCGAGGTCAGCCAGTAATAGAGGACAGGCTTCTCCCAGCGGTTCTGATAATTGAATCGCGGGGTCAGCCAGTCGCCGCTTTCGACCATCTCACGCGACGCCTCGGCGTAAAACGCCTCGTCGGCATCGGTGATCGCTTGACGACCGAGGCCGAGCACGAAGGTAAAGAAACAGAGCAGAAGGAGAGTCGCCACTCCGAGGCGACGGTCGAAGGACACGGGAACCGATTGTACGCTGCGATAATGGCTCCATGCCCAAGACAGTGGCCATCGTCGGTGCCTCGAACGACAGGCACAAGTTCGGGAACAAGGCGCTGAGGGCGTTTCAATCGGAAGGGCACACTGTCATTCCGATCAACCCGCACGAAGCGCAGGTCGAGGGCATCAAGGCCTACGCGTCGGTGCTCGACGTGAAGGGCCCGATCGACATGGCGACGGTGTATGTGCAGCCGCAAATTGCCACACGATTGCTCGCCGAATTCGAACGAAAGCAGATCCCTGAGATCTGGATCAACCCTGGCGCTGAGGACGATGGGCTGATGGCGGAGGCGGCGCGACGCGGGCTCAACGTGATCTACGCGTGCAGCATCGTCGGCATCGGTCGAACCCCGGCGCAATTTCCGTGAGGTAATTCGTGATCACCGTCCGATTGCGGAAGAACGGCCCGTACGTGCTCGAGAGCGAAGATGTGCGGGTGATCGACTGGAATGGCGCGGAATACGCGATCGACCGACGGCCGATCGCGTTGTGCCGATGCGGCGCTTCAACACGCAAGCCGTTTTGCGACGGCACGCATTCGAAGATTGGCTTTGCGGCGGGCGAGGCGGCTGCCGGACCGGCGGCAGCCGACACACCCGCGGAGTCGTGATCGCCCTTACTTGACTTCGGCTCGGATGCTGTACGGCGAGGCGAGCGACGTATTCAGCTCGGTGCCTTCCGCCAGCTCGACATCGCGGCCGCGCGTCGCGAGCACCGTGCCGGCGCCCGCCGCGCCGCCGATCACTGCACCTTTCGCGGCGCCGCTTGCGCCACCAACGATGCCGCCGATCACCGCGCCGATGCCAGCGCCACCGCCAACCTTCGTCGCATCCTCGCTCTTGGTGGCTTCACCCTCAAAGGTGAGTGCGTTCGTGCGGAGCGGATCACGCTGACCGTTCACCTGCACTTCGGCGAAACGGAAGACCAGCCGCGAACGCCCCTTCACGCGACCGGCGCGCTCGACTTCGGTGACGTCGCCGTGCAGAGTCGCGCCGGCGGGCACGACCGTGAAGCCGTCCACGACAATCGGCTGACGCAGGCGCGCTGATACCGGTGTCTCGACCTTTGCCGTTTCGGTTGACAGTGGCGTGATGAGCGACAGCGAGAGGGCGGTACCGACCGGTGCGCTCACGTCGCGATACACGGGCTTCGGCGGTTCGGCGGGGCGCGGCGCCGGAGCCGGCGCGGCGTTCGCCGCCGGCGGCGGTTCCGCCGGTCGGCTGGGCGCAGCCGGTTGACGAGGAGCGGTTTGACGAGGTGCGCGTGCGGGCGCAGCTGGAGCCGCTGCCGCCGGTGGCGGCGCTTCTGTCGGCGCCGGTTGTGCGGCGGGCGCCGGTGCCGGCGTCTCCGGATTCTGCGGAGTCTCGTTGCTGCTCCCTCCGCATCCGGTCGCCAGGGCGGTGCTGAGCAGGACAACGGACATCAGATATTTAGTCATCGTCTTTCTCTCCCGAGTCAGTGAACTTCAAGGATCGAGCCGCACAAAATGCAAGCCAACGTCAGCCGTTTTGCGAAGCCTATGCTCCCTCTTATCGACACTTCCGGAGGAATTGCACAGTTCCGGGTCCTCCGAACTGGACATTACGGTTGCTTATCTTGTCCGAACGACTATCAATTTGACTGATATGACCCAACAGGGCACACTGAGCAGGTATGGCACTCGATCGCACCGGCGCACAGATCATCTGGGAATGTCTCGTCCATGAAGGCGTGACGACGGTTTTCGGGTATCCCGGCGGCGCGATCCTGCCCGCGTATGACGCGATGCTGGATTACCCGATCCGCCACGTGCTGGTTCGGCACGAGCAGGGTGCTTCACACATGGCCGACGGGTACGCCAGGGCCGGTGGCGGCGTCGGCGTAGCGATTGCGACGTCGGGTCCTGGGGCGACGAACCTTGTCACCGGTATTGCCACTGCGCAGATGGACTCAGTCCCGATGGTGTGCATCACGGGGCAGGTGCCGAGCAAGCTCATTGGCTACGACGCATTTCAGGAAACTGACATCACCGGCATCACGCTGCCGATCACCAAACACAGCTACCTGGTGACGCGCGTTGAAGACATCATGCCGGCGATCAAGGAAGCCTTCCACCTCGCAAAGTCCGGCCGTCCAGGTCCGGTGCTCGTCGACATCACCAAGGACGCGCAGCAGTCCAAGGCCAGTTGGGAATGGGATCCGAAGCCAGTGAAGATGCGGGGCTATCGCCCGAAGCTCACCGTTGCGAAGAGCCAGCTTGCGAAGGCGGTTGACCTGATCAAGACGTCGAAGCGGCCAGTCATTCTGGCCGGGCAGGGCATTCTTCAGAGCGGCGCGATGAAAGAAGTGCGTCAGTTCGCCGAGCGCATCAACGCGCCGGTGGCCATGACGCTGCTCGGACTCGGCGGCTTCCCGGCGAGTCATCCGCTCAACATCGGCATGATGGGCATGCACGGCGAGGCGTGGGTGAATCACGCCATTCAGGAAGCCGATCTGCTGCTCGCCTTCGGGATGCGGTTCGACGATCGCGTGACCGGCAATATCAAGACCTACGCGCTGAACGCCAAGAAGATCCACATCGACATCGATCCGTCAGAAATCAACAAGAACGTCATCGCCGACGCCGCAATCGTCGCCGACCTGCGTCACGCGCTGAAGGATCTGCTCGATGCGGTGGAACCCGGCGATCACAGTCAGTGGCTGAAGTACATAGGCTCGATGAAGGGCGATTCCGCCGTCCGCGACATCCAGGCGTTGCCCGACAACGGTCATCTGTACGCGCCGCACGTGATCAACGACATCTGGCGCGTGACCGAAGGCAACGCCATCGTCGTGACCGACGTCGGTCAGCATCAGATGTGGGAAGCGCAGTACTACCATCACGAGAAGCCGCGCACCCTCATCACGTCGGGCGGCCTCGGCACGATGGGGTTCGGACTGCCCGCCGCGATCGGCGCGAAAATGGCCCGGCCCGACGCCGAAGTCTGGGCGATTGTCGGCGACGGCGGCTTTCAGATGACCGCGGCCGAGTTGTCCACCGCAGCCCAGGAGGGCGTGAAGGTGAACGTCGCGGTGATCAACAACGGCTACCTCGGCATGGTCCGTCAGTGGCAGGAGTTCTTTTACGAACGGCGTTACGCTGCGACGCCGCTGCGCAGCCCGGACTTCGTCAAGCTGGCTGAGGCGCATGGCCTGCTCGGACTTCGGGCGGAGAAGCGTCCAGAGGTCGCTGACATCGTGAAGCGCGCGCGCGAGGCCGAGGGCACCGTGCTGATCGACTTCAGGGTCGAGCAGGAAGACAGCGTGTACCCGATGGTTCCGGCGGGCGCCGACCTCGACGCGATGATCCGGCGGCCACAGCAGCCGCCGAGCGTGCTCGTCGAGACCGCGGCAGACCCCATCTAGCGCACATCAGGAGTCGACATGCACCATACGTTAGTGGCGCTGGTCGAGGACAAGCCTGGCGTCCTTAATCGCGTCGCGTCTTTGTTCCGCCGCCGTGCCTTCAATATCGAGTCGCTGACTGTTGGGCGCACGGACGTGCCCGGCATCTCGCGCATGACCGTCGTGATCGACAGCGACGAGGCGAGCGCCGATCGCGTCACTGCGTACTTGTATAAGCTGGTCAACGTGCTGCAGGTCGAGGATCTGCGTGACGTGCCGGCCGTTGCACGCGACCTCGCGCTGGTGAAGGTCGCAGTCGCGGGTCACGATCGCGCACAGCTGCTGCGTGTCGTCGATGAGACCCGCGCGCACATCGTCGACAGCGGCGAGCAGACGATGACGCTCGAGATCACCGGTGAACCGCCCCATGTGGATTCGGTGATCTCCCGCCTCGAGCCGCTCGGGATCATCGAGATGGTCCGCACCGGGCAGGTTGCCATGCGGCGCGGCGATGTCGCGCTGTCCGCGACGCAGTATTCATAGAAGGCACAATGCACAATGCAGAATGCACCGCGCTCAAGGACGAACGCTTGAGTTTTGGGCATTGGGCGTTGCCCATCGGGCATTTGTAGGAGAAACAATGGCAACGATGTTTTACGACAAGGATGCGGACCTCGAACTGATTCGCGCCCGCAAGGTGGCCGTGATCGGCTACGGCTCGCAGGGCCACGCACACGCCCTCAATCTTCAGGACAGCGGCGTGGACGTCGTAGTCGGGCTCCAGGCTGGCAGCAAGTCGGCAGAGAAGGCGAAGACGGCCGGGCTGAAAGTGATGAGCGTGGCCGATGCGTCGAAGTGGGCCGACGTGATCATGGTACTGATCCCGGATCAGCATCAGGCCCGCGTCTACAAATCCGACATCGCCCCGCACTTGACGGCAGGGAAGATGCTGATGTTCGCGCACGGCTTTGCGATTCGCTTCAACTGGATTGTGCCGCCCGCAAATGTGGACGTCACCATGGTTGCGCCAAAAGCGCCCGGGCATCGCGTCCGTGAAGTCTTCAAGGAAGGCGCTGGTACGCCGGGTCTGCTGGCTGTGCATCAGGACGTCAGCGGCAAAGGCAAACCGACCGGGCTGTCCTATGCGCGGGCGATCGGCTGCACACGCGCCGGCGTGATCGAGACGACCTTCGCCGAGGAGACCGAGACGGATCTGTTCGGTGAACAGGCGGTGTTGTGCGGCGGCACCAGCGCGCTCGTCAAAGCGGGATTCGAAACGCTGATCGAAGCTGGCTATCAGCCGGAGATCGCGTACTTCGAATGCCTTCATGAACTGAAGCTGATCGTCGATCTGATGTATCGCGGCGGTCTGCAGTACATGCGCTACTCGATCAGCGACACGGCCGAGTACGGTGACTACACCGCTGGTCCGAAGATCGTGACCGCTGAAACGAAGAAAGCGATGAAGCAGATCCTGGCGGACATCCAGGCCGGCAAGTTCGCCAAGAACTGGATTGCCGAGGCCGAGAACGGCTATCCGAACTTCAAGCAAATGCGGCAGCAAGACGCCAACCACCCGATCGAGATCGTCGGCGCGAAGCTCCGCGACATGATGCCGTTCCTTGATCCCGTGAAGCTTCCGCAGCCGGCGACCGTGTAGGCGGGTCTCAACAGCAAGACCCGCCCCACGTATGAACAAGTACTCTTCTCGCGTCACGCAGCCCCGTAGTCAGGGTGCGTCGCAGGCGATGCTGTACGGCATCGGCCTGACCGACGCCGATTTGCAGAAGGCCCAGGTCGGCATCTGCAGCATGTGGTACGAGGGCAACACGTGCAACATGCACCTCGATCGGCTGGCGGTCGGCGTCAAGGAAGGCGTGCAGGCTGCCGGTCTCGTTGGCCTCCGCTTCAACACCGTCGGCGTTAGCGACGGGCTGTCGATGGGCACCGACGGCATGAGCTACTCGCTCCCCTCACGCGATTTGATCGCCGACTCAATCGAAACGGTCGTGGGCGCGCAGTGGTACGACGCCCTGATTACCGTGCCGGGCTGCGACAAGAACATGCCGGGCAGCGTAATCGCGATGGCGCGTCTCAACCGGCCGTCGCTGATGGTCTACGGTGGAACGATTCGCGCCGGCTTCGCGCAGGGTAAGCCGCGCGACATCATCTCGGCGTTTCAGTCGTACGGCGAGTATCTAGCCGGCACGATCACCGATGAGCAGCGTCTCGACATCGTCCGTCACGCCTGCCCCGGCGCGGGGGCGTGCGGCGGCATGTATACGGCCAATACCATGGCCGTGGCGATTGAAGCACTCGGTCTGTCGCTGCCGTATAGTTCGTCGCTGCCGGCCGAAGATCCCGGCAAGGTCGACGAGTGCCGTCGCGCCGGAGCGGCCGTGCGCATGCTGCTCGAGCGCGATCTCAAGCCACGCGACATCCTGAGCCGCAAATCGTTTGAGAACGCGATGCTCATGATCATGGCGGTCGGCGGATCGACCAACGCGGTGCTGCATCTCCTTGCGATCGCGAAGGCGGCACATGTGCCACTCGAACTGGCGGATTTCCAGCGCGCCAGCGACCGCATGCCGCTGCTGGCCGACCTCAAACCGAGTGGCACGTACGTGCAGGAAGATCTGCACGCGGTCGGCGGAACGCCGGCGGTGATGAAATACCTGCTGGAGCGTGGATTCCTGCACGGTGATGCGATGACCGTGACCGGAAAGACGCTGGCCGAGAATCTCGCCGACGCGGCGCCGCTAAAGACAGGG